>Ga0116191_1000014_pt1 | contig 174644 bp, 145 predicted proteins | sample AD_UKC111_MetaG_FD_89897 | JGI IMG/M metagenome (GOLD analysis project Ga0116191, IMG submission 89897) | Active sludge microbial communities of municipal wastewater-treating anaerobic digesters from Hong Kong - AD_UKC111_MetaG | ecosystem: Engineered > Bioreactor > Anaerobic > Digestate... | reverse complement strand
ATGTATAATATCACATCAGATATATCTAGTACCGGAGGACAAATGGCTAGAGGATTGGGTTTGGCTTTAGCATCTAAAAAGTATAGGACAAATCCAGAGTTAAGCAAAGATAAATACTTATCTGACAACGGAAATGAAGTAGTTTTTTGTACTATAGGAGATGCATCTACCTCAGAAGGTGTATTTTGGGAAACGATGAATGCCGCTGCCGTTCTACAAGTGCCATTGGCAGTTTCTGTATGGGATGATGGCTATGGAATATCAGTTCCAATAGAATATCAAACTGTAAAAATGAGTATTTCAGAGGCATTGAAAGGTTTTGAAAGCAATAAAGATGGAGAGGGAATAAATATCTATAAAGCATTTGGCTGGAATTATCCGGAGCTTTGCACAATGTACGAAGATGGCATAGAGAAAATGAGGAAAGATCATAAACCAGCTTTATTTCATGTCATTGAACTAACTCAGCCTCAAGGTCATTCTACATCAGGATCACATGAAAGATACAAATCAAAAGAAAGATTAGAATGGGAATCTGAACATGATTGCATCAAAGTTATGAAAAATTGGATTGTAGATGCAGGGTTAGTATCTGTAGAAATTGTTAATAAAATTGCAGATCGAGCTAAAACCTATACTAAAGAATGTAAAGATAGAGCTTGGAAGAATTTTACAGAACCTACTATTATCGAAATTGGAAATTTAACTAAAATACTTAATTCATTCAATTATAATACTACAATTCAAAATTACATTAAAGAATTGAGTACTTTATACAATCCTGTAATTAGTGAAGTTGTAAAAATTGGCAGAAGGGCATTTTTTGAACTAGGTGGTGAATCTGGCTCTAATACAAATGATCTAAAAAACTGGCTCAATCAACAAAGTAAATCTGCATCAGATAAATATCATAATAATTTATATAGCCATTCACCTAAATCAGCATTAAATGTTAAAGAAGTTAAAAAAGTATTTTCAGACCACTCTGTCAAAAAAAATGGTTATGAAATATTAAATGCTTTTTTTGATAAAACACTAGCGAAATATCCAGAATTTGTAGCTTTTGGCGAAGATGTTGGGTTCATTGGCGGAGTTAATCAATCCTTTAATGGAATGCAGGAGAAATATGGAATTGAAAGAGTTTTCGATACAGGGATTCGTGAATGGACAATAATTGGGCAAGGAATTGGCTTGGCAATGAGAGGATTCAAACCCATTGCTGAAATTCAATATCTCGATTATTTGATTTATGGTTTACCTCCTTTAACAGACGATGCAGCTACATTAAGATATAGAAGTAATGGTTTACAAACTTCACCATTAATCGTTAGGACTAGAGGACATAGATTAGAAGGTATTTGGCATGCTGGCTCACATTTAGGAATGATTTTGAGTACTTTAAGAGGAATGTATGTGCTGACTCCTAGAAATTTTGTTCAGGCTGCAGGTTTGTATAATACAATGTTACAATCGGATGATCCAGCCATTATAGTAGAATGCTTAAATGGCTATAGGCTTAAAGAAATATTACCAGATAATATTGGAGATTATACTGTCCCTCTTGGTGTTCCAGAAATATTAAATGAAGGCACTGATGTTACTATAGTAACCTATGGTTCTTGTGTAAGAGTAGCTAATGAAGCGGTTCAAATACTTTCTGGTTTGGGAATATCTGTTGAATTAATTGATTTACAAACATTAATGCCTTTTGATATTCATCATATTGTACAACAATCTTTAATGAAAACAAATAGACTAGTTATATTAGATGAGGATGTACCAGGCGGAGCTTCTGGCTTTATACTTCAACAAATCATTGATAATCAAGAAGCTTATAAGTACTTAGATTCTAAACCAACCTGTATAACAGCTACAAATCACAGAACTCCATTTGGATCGGATGGTGATTATTTTTGTAAGCCAAGTACTGAAGATGTAGTAGAAATAATTTACAGTTTGATGTCTGAAACAGATGTTCAAAAATTTGATACCAATTATCATATCATAAGAAGATAAAAATAATGTGTAACAATAGTATAATTTCATTCGTTATCCAAATATTAAATTAAAATCTATTTTGCCAGAAAGATTAGTAATTATTCCTACTTATAATGAAATTGAAAATATTTCAAAAATATTGAAATATGTATTGTCATTACCATTAGCATTTGATGTGTTAATCGTTGATGATGGTTCTCCTGATGGAACTGCTAATGTTGTAAAGCAATTTCAAAAAGAAAATAAATCAATTCATTTATTGGAGAGAAAGGGGAAGTCTGGTCTAGGCACTGCATATATTGCCGGATTCAATTGGGCTCTTGAAAAACAATATGAATATATTTTCGAAATGGATGCCGATTTTTCTCATAATCCTGATGATTTGATTAGATTGTATGAAGCTTGTGCAATTGATGGTGCAGACATGTCCGTAGGATCGAGATATATATCAGGTGGAAAATTAGTTAATTGGGGATTTGATAGAAAAGTCCTTTCTTATGGTGCCTCAATGTATGTTAAAATGATTACATGGATGCCTGTAAATGACCCAACTGCTGGGTTTGTCTGTTATAAAAGTAAAGTATTAAGAACCATAAATTTAGATAAAATAAGATTTGTCGGTTATGCATTTCAGATTGAAATGAAATATAACACCTATTTGAATGGCTTTAAAATTAAAGAAATTCCAATAACATTTACTGATAGGGTAGAAGGTCAGTCCAAAATGAGTTCAAAAATAATAAAGGAAGCAATTTTTGGAGTATTATCCTTAAAATGGAACGCTATCTTCAAAAATAAATAGATTAAAAATTCAATATTATAATTTAATGAAAAGTAGTATCAAAGTTTTCAAATTTGGTGGAGCATCCGTCAAAGATGCAAACGGAGTTAAAAATGTAGCAAATATTTTATCAAAATATAAGAACGAAAAAATTGTAATAGTTATTTCAGCAATGGGTAAAACAACAAATGCATTAGAAGAAGTTGTTAATGCCCATGCCAAAAAATTAGGAAATGCTATTGAGTTATACGAAGTGGTTAAGCAACAGCATTATGCAATTGTTCGTGATCTATTTCCAGATCAACATGAAATATTTAATATTGTAAATGACACATTTGTAGAAGCTGAATGGGTATTAGATGATGAGCCTTATGAAGATTATGACTATATGTATGATCAAATCGTAACTATAGGCGAATTAGTTTCTACAAAAATAGTAGCAAGTTATTTGAATTTTATTGGGATTTCTACGATTTGGCTCGATTCAAGAGATGTGATAGCTTCTGATAATACCTATAGAGAAGGTAGAATTATTTGGGATAAAACTTTGAATTCTATTATTTCTAAAGTTCCAAAATTACTTGAAAAAACTGATTTTGTACTTACTCAAGGATTTATAGCAAGTACTAGTGAAAATTTTACAGTTTCGTTAGGTAGAGAAGGATCCGATTATTCAGCTGCAATATTTTCATATTGCCTTGATGCAGAAAGTATGACAATTTGGAAAGATGTGAAAGGTGTATTAACTGCCGATCCTAGAATATTCGAGAATGTGAGCAAACTAGATCGTTTATCATACAAAGAGGCAATCGAAATGACTTATTATGGAGCAACAGTTATCCATCCTAAAACAATAAAACCGCTTCAGAATAAAGGGATACCATTGTATGTAAAGTCATTTATTGAGCCAGAAGGCGATGGTACGATAATAACGAATGATGTAGATACTAATTATCCACCAATAATTATTATTGAAAAGAATCAAGCATTATTGTATATTTCATCCAAAGATTTTTCATTCATTGCAGAACATCATTTGAGTCATTTGTTTAGCCTATTTGATAAATATCGCATTTGGATAAATATGATGAGAAATACTGCAATTAGCTTTTTAGTATGTGTACCAAACCAACCAGATCGTTTGAAAAATCTTTTCAAAGCATTAGAATCAGATTTTACAATTGCAAAAGAAGAAGGTTGCGAATTAGTTACTATTCGTCATTATTATCCTGAGCTGATCGAATCGCTCAAAAAGGATAAAGTTGTGTTAATTGATGAATCGGGCAGTAAAACATTTCAAATGGTTACGAAAAATATGCCCATTATGAAAAGAAAAGATGATAATAATTCCTAACATAATATTTTGATATTCAGCATAATAAATTATTTTATTGCAAAAATATATGTTAAAACAAATTTTTTTTTAAAAAATATTCAAAAAAATTTGGTAAATAAAATACACTATTATTATCTTTACAGCGTTATTTAATTATAACAAATTATTCGAGTGTTTTTTGGGGTTATATATTGGGGTGCATTCCTTCGGAATGTGCCCCTTTTTTATTTCATTTATTTCAATATTATTTTTAGTTTTGTTCAAATTATATTGAATGAAAATTATCAGGAATCTTACATTTTGGGTATTAACTGCTATTATTATTGGAATATTTTTGGGGCATTTTTATCCAAAATTTGTTCTTTATGAAATAATGAATAATCCTATAAAATTCAACTTCATGGGTCAAGAACTCAAAGTTGGGAACACTATATCAGAATTTCTTAGTGGATTATTTATTTCATTAGTTAAATTATTTATTCATCCTATCATTATCATTACTATTTCATTAGGAATTGTAAATATGGGAAGCCTTAAAAAAGTGGGCAGATTAGGTGCAAAAGCATTGATATATTTTGAAATAGTTACCACTCTTGCTTTAATTATTGGCATAGCAATAGCATTTATTATCCAACCTGGGGCTTCAGTAGATTTCTCTACATTTGATTTGAATACAAAAACAATCCAAAAAACATCTACAACTTTTGATTGGCTAAAATTTTTCAAAGAAAATACAACAATTCAAGTTTTGATTTTTTCAATTATATCTGGAATATTAATTTTGAAAATGAGTTTGAAAAAAATCGAAAATTGGCTTCAATTGGCTTCTAAATATATATTCAAATATCTACATAAAGTGATGTTATTAGCACCAATCGGTGCATTTGGAGGAATGGCATATACAATTGGAAAATTTGGACTACAAAGTTTATTTCCACTTGCAAAACTTATGCTTTCAGTATATTTAACCATGTTTATTTTTATACTATTTGTCCTTGGAGGATTAATGAAATATGCTAAAGTCAGATTATTAAGATTTTTGAATTATATTAGAGAAGAATTATTGATCGTATTGGGAACATCCTCTAGTGAATCTGCATTACCCAATTTGATGGAAAAGTTAGAAAAAATGGGCTGTAGTAAATCGGTTGTTGGTTTGGTAGTACCTACTGGTTACTCATTTAATTTGGATGGAACTACTATTTACTTGTCAATGGCAATAATATTTCTTGCACAAGTCTTTAAAGTTCATCTTGATTTCAACCAAATTATTTCCATAATTGGTATTCTCATGATCACATCCAAAGGTGCAGCAGGAGTAACAGGAAGTGGGTTTATCATTCTTGCTACTACATTATCCTCTATTAAAGTAATTCCAATCGAAGGACTCTCCTTATTATTAGGTGTAGATAGATTTATGTCGGAAGCAAGATCAATTACTAATTTTATTGGCAATGGAGTAGCGACAATTTTTTTGGCAAGAAATGAAAACGAATTTGATGATAAAAAAATGGAATTTGCTTTTTCTAACATTGATCAAACGGAAGATATATTAATTGATAATTTGGATTAACATATTAATATTTTCATAAATATATAAATAAATTTAAAAAATTAATTCAATCTTTCTATTTTTGGGCTTTTAATTGAATTTTAAATTTATGAAACATATTTTACTCTTAGTACTATTCTTACATTTCCTTAATTTACAGGCAATTAACTCATCTTCAGACTATACATTAAGTGGTAAGATTAAGGGATTGACTGATCAAAAAGTTTATATTGTATATTTTTCGGGCAATACAAGAGTAAAAGATTCTGCAAATGTTAAAGATTATAAATTTAACTTCAAGGGAAAAATTAATGAAGATATTATAGCAACCATCATTTTTAAAAATCCATCTAAGACTTTCAATTTCATACTTGCTCCTGGTGAAAATATTTTAAAAGGAAATGTAAAAGATATTGATAAAAGTTTTGTTTCTGGGTCGCTTTATCAAGATGGTTGGATAGATTTGAACAAAAAGCTTACACCCATTAATGAAAGAGAAAAGAAATTCCAAGAAGAATTACAAAAAAATGAAAATAACGTTAGTAATCAAGTAGAACAAACTGAGATATTTGAAAAAATTAAAAAAGATCGTTCAACTGAAATCAAAAATTTCATAATTAGCAAACCTGGTGAATTAGCAGGTCTATTTTCATTTTATAATTATTTGTTGAATTCCGAAGCCGATTTAGTTGAATTATCCAAATTATTGGACAAGTTCGATAGCAGCTTGAAGAGTTCGATATATTATGAAAAGTCTAAACAATTCTTAGAAGTAGGAATGCGAACAACTATTGGTAATCAACTCTTAGATTTTTCACAAACTGATACTAACAATGTTGTTGTGTCTTCAAAGGATTACTTAGGCAAGTATTTATTAATAGATTTTTGGGCAAGCTGGTGTAGCCCCTGTAGAGCTGAAAATCCAAACGTTGTAGCTACTTTTTTGAAATATAAAGATAAAGGTTTTGACGTATTGGGTGTTTCACTCGATAATAATAAAGAAAATTGGATGCATGCTATTCATAAAGATAACTTACAATGGAAACAAGTTAGTGATTTGAAACAATGGAAAAACGAAGTAGCAGTTTTATTTGGAATTAAAGCAATTCCTACAAATATTTTGGTAGATCCGACTGGAAAAATCATAGCAAAAAATTTGAGAGGGGAAGCACTAGATAAAAAACTTGCAGAAATTTTTGCAACTAAATAATATGTCGAAGCCACATATTATTACCTTTTCAATTTTAATAATATTCATAATTCTACTTTCAAAATACTGTTATTTCCCGAACAAAAATAAGCTTTATTCTAAAAATTCAATTTGTGAAGTAGATAAAATCGAAGAGATTGAATTAACCAATGCTGGTGATATAATCATCTTTAAAAAACAAGATAATAAGTGGTTTGGAGTTCAAGAACAGACAGTTATTCAAAATATTCACCCAAAATTACATCAATTTCTTGAAGCATTATCTCATCTGGATAATGCCACTTTTGTAACTGACAAGTGGGAAGATAATCAACAATATGGTTTGTCTGATGATCTAGTTTATCATTTAAAAATAAAATGCCCTTCTCAAAATGTTTATTTATTAATTGGCAACTATGATTCAATAAGAAATGTTACTTATATAAGCTATGCTAAAACACAATTAATTTTTTCATTCACAGGTAATCTTTCAAAATATTTATCAGAAAATATTGATTTTTATAGAAATGATTTTATCCCTTATATAGATATTGACCATTTAAAACATATTGAATATCAACATAATAATAAAATTAGTTTTGGATACAATATCTCTAATGAATTATGGTGTTCTTCATTTGGCAATCAAACGATAAATACAACCTATCTAGAAAATTACATTTTAGAAATTTGTAATTTATATGGAAATCAAGTAGAAAATCCTTTAAAAGATAGTATTTTAAATCTTTATCAAATTAATTTTTATAGTACTAGTCAGCCAAATAATCAAACTATTAAAATTATACAACCTCTGGAACCAAAAGGAAAATATTATTTACAATCATCAAAGAATAAAACACAATATATTCTATTAGATTCGTCAACTTTTTTTGGAAAAATTTGGAAAAATCCCATTAATTTTGTAAAAAACTAATCAATGAAAAATCTCTTAATTTTTACTTTAATATTATTTCTATCTAGTTGTGCAGCATCGAAGTTTATCCAAAAAGATGATGTAAATGCTTTTGAATTTTCGAGAACATCCTGTTATGGAAAATGCCCAGCTTACGATGTAAGGATTAAAAATGATTCGATTTTCTATTACGGAAAAATATATGTTGAAAAAAAAGGAGCGTATATTGCAACTGGAGGCAAAGAACTTTTCAAAAAATTGATTGATGAAGCACAACAAAACAAGTTTTTTGACATGCCCAATTCGTTTCCTCCAAGTGGAAGTGTTATACCAGATCTACCCTCAGCTAAGATTCGATTTGTTACAAAAACAAAAGTTAAAGAAGTGAATTATAATCATGAAGGTCCTCCAAATTTAATTAAATTTCTTGCATATATTGATGCTCAACTCGATGCAGTGAATTGGGTAAAAGTCCAAAAATAATTTTTTAAATAATTCATTCCTTAAAAGGGAATTAATCCATAATATTTTTTATACATTTGGAAAATTTAATTTTCTTGAATGGATACTTTATATCATATTGGAAGAGGCTGTATTGGAATTATTACATTAATTGGCATTTGTTATTTATTAAGCAATAATCGCAAAGCAATTAACTGGAAACTAGTAGCTTCAGGCGTTTTCTTGCAAATAATATTTGCATTAGGTGTTCTTAAAGTTGGTGCAATTAAAAACATTTTCCAGTGGTTGTCCGATCGATTTGTAGGTTTAATCAATTTATCACATCAAGGTACTGATTTCCTATTTGGAAGCTTAGCAAACCCTGATAACAATTGGGGTTATGTTTTTGCCATTCAAGTTTTACCCAATATTATATTTTTTGCAGCATTATCAAGTTTGTTGTATTATATGGGGATTTTGCAAAAAATAGCCTATTTTTTTGCATGGATTTTGAGTAAGACAATGAAATTATCTGGAGCAGAAAGTATGTCCACAGCTGCAAATATTTTTCTGGGTCAGACCGAAGCTCCATTGATGATTAAGCCATATATTCCTACAATGTCGAAATCTGAAATACTTTGTATTATGGTTGGTGGAATGGCAAATACAGCTGGTAGTGTACTAGCTGCTTATGTTGGTTTTTTGGGTGGCACCGATCCTGCATCGAGAAGTTTTTTTGCATTACACATGTTATCCCAATCCATAATGTCTGCTCCAGCAGCGATAGTTGCATCTAAGATATTATTTCCACAAACTGAAAAAATTGAAACAGATTTGAATGTTTCGAAAGAAAAAATTGGAGATAATATGTTGGATGCCATCTCAAATGGTACGACAGATGGGCTAAAATTAGCTGTAAATGTAGGTGCTATGTTAATCGTTTTTACTGCATTGATGGCGGTTTTGAATCATATTTTCTTTATGTTTGGCGATGCTACTCATTTGAATGGATTGATTAATAATTGGTCTGGTGGTAGATATGCATCATTATCATTAAACTGCATACTAGGTTATGTTTTCGCTCCATTAGCTTGGTTAATTGGGGTTCCAATGGAAGACATGTATTCAATTGGTCAACTTCTAGGAGAAAAAACGATAATAAATGAGTTTGTGGCATATATTTCTTTAGGTAAAATGCAAGCTGCACATCAAATCATGAATACCAAATCTATGGTAGTAGCAACTTATGCTTTATGTGGTTTTGCAAATTTTGCTTCCATTGGAATTCAAATTGGAGGTATCAGTGCATTAGCACCAAATCAAAGAAGGAATTTGACAGAACTTGGTATAAAAGCACTTATCGGAGGTTCAATAGCTTGTTTCATGACAGCAGCAATAGCTGGTATGTTAGTATAATAAAAATTAAAAAAAAAAGAGGCTGTCTTATAATAAAGACAGCCTCTTTTTAAAATATACTATTTTAGTTTAATTTTGCTTATTCTTTTTGAATTCTTGTATTTTTCCCATCACATCAATTAATTGTTCGCCTGCAATCTTTTTCATGATAATTTCATGTTTATCATCTAAGATAAAAATTTGAGGAGTAGATTTCACATCATATAATGTCTTATATTTAGTAAAAAGCCAAGGATCAACATAACTAAATTTCAATTTATCCAATCCTTTTTCTTTAGCTGAATCCATACATTTTTTTACTGCATTTTCGCCAACTTCAGTACAAATAGCACAAACTTCTACGCCTTTATCTTTAAATTTTTCATAAAACTCAACGATATATGGCGTAGTTTTCTTGCAATGTCCACAATCTGGGTTCCAGAAATATACTAAAGTATAAGGTGATTTGATTGAATATAAGCTACTATAACCAGTGCTATCCAACTTCAAAAGTGGTTTCAAATCTGGAGCAGTTTTTCCTATCAAAATTGGCTTTAAAGCATGTGCATTTTCGACTATTTTGGTTGAATCTTCTTTTGAAATCCAAGGCATTTTACCTTTTTCGAGATACTCATCAGACAAATGAACATAAACTGCATCCATACCAACAAATTCTGATTTAGCGTAATAATTGATAAAATGAACGGAATAGAATTTCAATGTTTCTTCATTACCTTTGATCATATCCATTATTTTATCAATCCCAATAGAAATTGAATCTGGATGTTGAGGAACAATTTTGGTTAAATAATAATCAATTTTACCTTGCATCAAAGGAGTTCTGAGCATTCTAGGATCACTCATATTGATATTATCAAAATAATGATCTTTATAATAATAATATTTGGCAAATTGAGCATCCTTTTTATCTAAATCGGCATATTCAGGTACATCAATATCTCTAGATGCTCTAATAATTTCAGCAGTCAATGTGCCTTTATTTTCTTTAATAATTTTCAATTGCAGGTCATTAACATCTTTGTCAATCTTATTGATCTGATTATCAAGCCTTTCATATTCAGCTTTATCTTTCACTTTATCCAATTTGGACATCATATTTTTCAAAGAATCAGCATAAGGTCTTCTACTGGATAGATAACCCATATATTCATAAAAAAGCTTATTATCAGGGGAGCCTTTCACTTTCATTTTTTCTAAAGATAAATCTTCGTTCGTTGAGAGAGTAAAATGCTGATCCCCTTTGTTGATAAGTACTTGAAAGTACTTTTTGTCGGGAGGAGTAATGATTAAGTAGATTCCTCCTTCGAGTTCTTTATCTCCTTTGAAAGTAAAAGTACCATCTGCATCCATTTTGGCGGTATCTTTAAGATATTGTTTATCCGCAAAGTGATAACCGAAATAAAGTTCTTTCTCTTTATAATTCTCTATTTTAACTTTTATTTCATAGCCACCTTTGCCGAAAATCATAGGAGCTGAGAAAAGAATAATAATGATTCCGAATAAAAATTTCATATTTCTTTATTTTATATACTGTTCAATTAATTCTTCAAGTTGTTCTGCTGAAATATCTTTTAGCAGTATTTTTTTATTACTATCAAGTAAGTAAATTAATGGTGTTTTGGTTACATGATACAATTTCTCATATTTAGATACAAAAAATGGGTCACCCAAAATTTTCCAATTATCTAAATGATTAATTTTTGAATAATCCCAACATTCATTTATTTGGTCTTTATATTTATTACAAATTGCAATAATTGACAATCCATTTTTTTCATATTTTTTCAAAATTCTATTCATTGGATCTAATGATTGTTTGCAACTGCTACAATCTGGTCTGAAAAAATAAAGAACTGTAAATTGAGTCGCTAAATTATACAAATTAACTTTATTTGCATCCTTATCTATCAAATTTTGAATATCTGGTGCTATTTTACCAATCAACAATGGTTTTAAGTTTTCAGCTTCTTCAATATATTTTTGTCTTTTGTCGGGAAGAATATCTGGATTATTGTTCAAAATAGTATCAACTAAATTTACAAAAATTGATTCGCCAATTAATAATTTTGAAAAATAGTATTTCTCTATAAAATATCCTTTCAAATAGGAATTTAGTTCAGGATTATTGCTAGAAAGATTTAAAATATTTTTAATATTTTGAATTATTGTATCTTCATTTTGTGGTATTAGTTTATCTAAAAACAAATCCAATCTTGGTATAAAATTATTGATATAAAGCAGTCTTTTATCATCAAAATTGAAGTCTTTCAAATATTCAGAACTATATTTTGAAAAAAATTCTTTTCTAGTTTTTTCATCCACTACATCAATATTAACTACTGGTTCTTGTGCAGTACGGATAAGTAAAGCAACTAAGGAATTGGGGTTAGCATTTGATATATCTTGTTGATATTGAATAGATTGATTTTCAATTTTATCTTTTGATTCCAATAAAAAATTATAATCTTTAGAATTTTTAGGGTAGTTCTCTAACAAATTATTAATATCATTTATCAAATTAAAATTATTTGTCATTTGAGTGTGATAATATTGCAAAATAATATTTTCGTCTGAATCTTTTACTACAACCATTTTTTGTAGTTTTTTGTAATCGAATTGCATTGAAAATGTCGGTTCAGCACTACTTATTACAAATTCAGCAATAATTTTATCTTCAAAAGATGTGATAAAATACAATCCTTCATTCAATTCACTTCTTGTAAAGATAAATTTTTGAGAAGTAGAATTAATTGAATCTATAAATTTGGAGGTATTCCCATAATAACAATGAATATAAATCCGATCAGAAGGGTAATTATCTATCTGAATTTCAATATTATACGAAAATAAAGGACGAAAAAGAAATATAAAGAATAATGTTAATATTATTTTAAAATACATCTTTCAAATTTTCTAGTCCAAAAATGCAATTAATCTTATTCTTATTAAAATTTTGAATGTTGATTTGATAATCATTAACAAAAAATGGTTACCCAACCTATGTCGGATAACCATATTGTATCACAAAAAAATCTAAATCTTTACCACCATTTTTTGATCAATATCTCTTTTGTATTTCCATTTGGTAAGGTCACGATAGCTTTTTTGTCACAAGTGCCATCGCCATAATCAACTGAAACCGTGTTAACAGCATCCGAAATTTTACAAACACCATCCACAAACCATGGACAAATGGTCCTTTTTACCAAAGCTTCTGTTATTTCACTTGAAAATGTTTTGCCATTTCTATTTACTCCATTTGCAGTACCCGTTATACTAAACTCGTCATCCAATCTTTCTTTAGTACTTACGCCTTTCGTTTGACAAAGTGAAGTATTGCTAGACCAAGATGCTGTTCTTCCATCAGCAAATGTAAGTTTTTGATTATCAACAAATCGAGTAAAACATCTATTACCATTTTTATCCAAACCTATATTCGTTAAAGTCCTTGTGCCTTCTATTTTCACACCATCAATATAAAAATTATCAGTAGTAATTGTACGAACTGCATCTTGATTTCTCAAATCATCAGTAATATTAATGATAATTTTTCCTTTTTTTTCTCTTCCATTCACATCAATGCAACTCGTTCCATAATCAATTGTAATTACATTTGGGAAAGTACCTTTTGTATTTTTGTAAGTTACTGTTCCACAGCCTCTATCACTAATTGTTGACTCGCCAGTAAAAAACACTAAAGATTCGTCTGCATCATCGTCAATAATCAAATCGAAACTTTGATGTGTGGTCATATCTTCAGATGAAGTATAAAAACCTGTAATAGCGTCTTTTTTGCAAGAAATAACAGAAATAATCAATGCCAATAATGGAATAAATCGAATTGCTACACTTTTCATAATAAAAAACATTTAATGGTTGAAAAAATTATTGTTTTAAAATTGATAGTTTTAAGACTTTTACTTTTTTATAAAGTTTAATGAAGATAAAATATTAAAGTTTTTTTAACACTTTAAAGAATATTTCAATTTATAGTTTCATACCTTTGCTTTAATAAAATTATTAAAACAAGACTTTATTAATCTTTCAACTTCCAATAAAATGATATGCAAGAAGGAAGGTATATATTAAACCACAACCAAATCAATTTGATAATCAACAGATTATGTTACCAGATTGTTGAAAATTATTCCAATTTGGATAATCTTTGTATCATTGGAATCCAGCCAAGAGGCGTCTTTTTTGCTGAAAAAATCTACCAAAAATTAGCATCAATTTTAGAAAATGATAGTATTAAATATGGTAAATTAGATATTACTTTTTTTAGAGATGATTTTAGAAAAGGTGCTCCGCTTAAAGCAAATTCGACAGATATTAATTTTTTGATAGAAGATAAAACTGTTTTGCTCATCGACGATGTACTCTATACTGGAAGATCCATTCATGCATCGATTGCTGCATTGCAAAATTATGGAAGACCAAAAAAAATTGATTTGATGGTCTTAATTGATAGAAGATTCAATAGAGAATTTCCAATTAAAGCAAATTATATCGGTATGATCGTAGATGCACTAGATGAAGCTTATGTGAAAGTAAATTGGGATGAAGTAAATGAAGATCATAATGTTATTATTTATCCCGATAAAAAGATTAAAGAATAATGGCTAACCAATTCAGTCAAAGAAATTTATTGGGAATCAAAGACCTAACAGAAACTGATATTCACTTTGTGTTAGAAACCGCTAAAGAGTTCAAAGAAGTGATCAATAGACCCATTAAAAAAGTACCTTCACTTCGAGATATCACTATTGCTAATATCTTTTTCGAAAATTCGACAAGAACCAGAATTTCATTTGAACTAGCAGAAAAAAGATTATCAGCCGATACTATTAATTTTGCATCTTCTTCTTCATCTGTAAGCAAGGGCGAAACACTTCTTGACACCGTAAATAATATACTTTCGATGAAAGTAGATATGGTAGTGATGAGACATCCAGCACCTGGTGCTCCACATTTTTTATCTAAAAGAATAAATGCTAATATTGTAAATGCTGGCGATGGCACTCATGAACATCCTACTCAAGCCTTATTAGATGCTTATTCAATGCAAGAGCATATTGGTGATTTAGCAGGAAAAAATATTGCAATTATAGGTGATATTTTGCATTCAAGAGTAGCGTTGAGTAACATTTTTTTACTTAAAAAATTGGGTGCAAATATTAGAGTTTGTGGTCCTAGCACTTTGATACCCAGACACATACAGTCATTAGGAGTAGAAGTGAGCTATAATTTGTTAGAAACCCTAAATTGGTGCGATGTCGCAAATGTTTTGAGAATACAGTTGGAAAGGCAGGATATAAAATTCATTCCATCGCTACGTGAATACTCCTTATATTATGGAATTGACAAAAAAATATTAGATAGTTTGAATAAAAAGATTGTATTGATGCATCCTGGACCAATTAATCGAGGTGTCGAACTTACCAGTGATGCTGCTGATTCTGAACATTCCATAATACTCCAACAAGTTGAAAATGGGGTAGCTGTCAGAATGGCAGTTTTATATATTCTTGCTTCCCAAAATTAATATAAATCATTATGAAAGAGGAATTTAACCCAAGTGGAGTTGGTGTAAAAAATGGTAATTTTATTGGATTACCATATAATTATGATCAAGCAAAAATTGTATTAATACCTGCACCTTGGGATGCGACTGTTTCTTATAGAGCAGGCACCTCAAATGGACCCAAAAATATATTAGATACGTCTTATCAACTTGATTTATATGATGCTCAAGTAGAAGATGCTTGGAAAATTGGTATTTATTTTATGCCAATTAATACAGAAATGCAGCAATTGAGTAATAAAACAAGAATTTTAGCAGAAAAAGTTATTGCATTCTTAGAAGAAGGTTATGATATTGATGCAGACGAAAATATGTCCAATTTGTTGGATCAAGTGAATCAGAATAGCATTACATTTAATAATTGGGTTTATGAAACCACCTCCAAAGCATTGAATGACAATAAATTAGTTGGTTTAGTTGGTGGAGATCATAGCACTCCACTTGGATATTATAAAGCATTAAGTGAAAATAACAAATCATTTGGTATTTTACACATTGATGCTCATCAAGATTTGAGGAATGCTTATGAAGGATTTACTTATTCACATGCTTCTATATTTTACAATACACTGAAATTCAATAACATAAACAAAATAGTTCAGATAGGTATAAGAGATAATTGTGATGAAGAGATAAATCTAGTTCAGCAATCAGAAAATAGGGTAGTAGTCTTTTCAGATTTTGATATTAGATCAAAATTATTGAGTGGAATTACATTCAAACAAATTGCAACAGAGATCATTGCAGAACTTCCTGATAATGTGTATATTAGCTTTGATATTGATGGATTAGACCCAGCATTATGCCCTAATACAGGAACACCAGTACCAGGAGGTTTTTCTTTCAATGAAATTGTTTTTATTCTCAATGAGTTAGTAGAATCTGGTAAGAAAATTATTGGTTTTGACCTAGTAGAAGTTGGTGGAGATCAAGAATGGGATGGGAATGTAGGAGCAAGAATGGTTTATAAATTATCAAATTTGATGTATAAAAGCCAAAAAAACTAGGCATGATGATAGGGTAGATTTTTAAGAATAGAATATCCTCGATAAATTTGTTCGAGAACAATAACACGAATCATTTGATGTGAAAAAGTCATTTTTGAAAAGGAAATTTTTTCATTTGCCCGATCATAAATATCATTAGAAAAACCAAAAGCACCGCCAATTAAGAAAATTATTCTTTTTTTTGACATATTGCTAGTTCGTTCAATCCAAACTGCAAAATTTTCTGAACTATATTCTTTTCCTTTATCATCACATATTACTAAATAATCTTCAGAAGTTAATTTTTGAAGTACAATTTCTCCTTCTTTTTGTTTTAAATTTGCTATTGGAAGAGCTTTAGCATTTTTCACATCATTAAACACAACGAAATCAACAGATTGCAGTGATTTTAATCTTTTCAGATATTCATTTATTCCATTATCAATCCAGCTTGCGGAAGTTTTTCCAATAACCCATAATTCTATTTTCATTACTCTAAATTACAATTTTAATCTCGATATCATTCATTTTAGAAATGGATGGTCTATCTAAATATTTTTCTAAAATCAAATCTTGTATTTTATTTATGTTTATTTCAGTTTTGGGAGTTTTAAGTTTATTTAGTAGGAGTTTTACTTTTTCAGCTGCTTTTTTGCCCAAATGATCTTGAAGAAACTGAAAAATAAAATCACTTAATAATGTAAAATCATTATTATTCATTGAAGATTTGACTTTTGAGCTATGATCAATCCAAAATTGCATATCAGCTTTTTCGAACAAAAGTGATTTAATTGTTTCTATATCATGAAGAAAATAAAATATATTGATCATTTGATCCCAATTATTCTCCTGTTTTAATTGAATGATAATATTTGATAGCCATTTTGTAAAGATATTTCTTGGCATCGTTCTGTGGAGAATTTCTAAATATCTTATATCGTAATTCTTCAAAAACAATGACTTAGCAGAATTAACTATATTACTTTTATCATTTTCTAATATATAAATTCTTAATAAATAATCATCTATATTTATTTTATCACTTTCAATAGTCTTTATTAAGTGAATTGCCTTTTGATAATACTGATGATCCAACAAATAATCTAAAGCTAGATTTATTGAAATATCGTAATTATTATACTTCTGAATAATTTGATTATCAATATCGTTCAAAATTGAAGAAATTACCAATGAAATTGCTACATAATTTTCTTTGAAAGATAGGTTTTCTATAGTTAATATTTCGTTTTCCAAAGTTAATTGCAAATGTTGAAGTTTTTCTCTATCACATATAGAAATTAAAATATATAATAATTTGATAGATAACCCTTTATTGATAAATATTCTTTTCTTTATCCAATCCGAAAGTTCAATATGATACAAATCTAGTAAAGTGGGGGAGAGGGAAATAGTTGATTCAAATTGAAAATTATCTAATAAATTTTGAAAATTTGCTATTGTGAATTCGTGGTGATCTTTTTTTATATTTGGTAAAGACTTATTAAAATTATAGATACAAACTTTCAAAAGTGAATATACTTGCTGATAATCGTGCAAAGAACATAAAATTTTTAGTTGTTCTCCAAATGTTATGAAAAGTTTGTTTAAATCTCTAATGGAGCTTGGTGTTAAATAATTAAATTTATCTTTAGGTTGGTTCAATATTTTAGAAAAAAGCGTTTCATATTTTTCATCATGATCAACTGAATTTAATTTATAAGCAAAATGTGCAATCATTTGATGACTAAAATTTGAGTTGCGTTTGGAATATATTTTCACAAAACTCATCAATTCATCATGAGATATTTCATTTAAAATACTTTTCATGTCAAGCCTTTTAACGCCCTGATTTTCAGATGTTTTATGAACTGTTTTGTAAATTATTTTCTTTTGTCTGATCAAATATACCAAACATAAAATATGTTCACATGGCTCCTGTTGTGTCCAATGAGAACAATTGCATTGATGCCTTTTGATAAAATTTCCGTCTAAAAGTATTTCAGATTCAAAGGTATCTAATTTCAATATTTTAACAGAATCATAATGAATTATATCATCATACTCGACATGGGAAAGATTTTCGCCAACGAGTTCCCAATATTTAAAATTAAATAGATTATTGTCCTTTAAATTCCATTTTGACATGAATTAAATTTAATTTTTTAAATTTGCACAATAAGATATAACAGCTAAAATCAGACCACAGTTTTAAAAATTACAAAAAATGAAATCATTATTAATCGTAAGACATGCAAAATCAAGTTGGGATGATATTAATTTGTCCGATTTTGAACGCCCACTAAATTCAAGAGGAAAAAGAGATGCTCCATTAATGGCAAATTTAGCAAAAACTTTAGACCTAATTCCACAAATTATTTATACTAGTCCCGCAGTTAGGGCATTAACCACAGCACAGGTTTTTCAAGAAATGTTTAATAATTCAATTCCTTTAATAGAAAATAAAGAAATCTACCATGCTTCAGAATTAGTTCTTGAAGATATTATTAAAGATTTTGATAATCAATATAATTATATAGCTCTATTTGGTCATAATCCTGGTTTGTCATTTTTGATTGAGAAATTGACAAATAGAAAAATTTGGGATGTACCAACTTGTGGAATGGTAAATTTCAAATTTAATTGCAACGAATGGTCAAAAGTATTGGATTGCATAAATAACTTTAGTCATTATTTCCCAAAAGATGGCTTAGATTGATAATCAAATTTCAATGCAATATTCCCATAATTAATATTATGTTAAATAGACAATTTGAAAATGCTATAATAATTGTTATCCGACAAATCAATTCAAATTGATTATTATTAAAAATATATTAAATAAATCTGGCACTACTTTGAATCGTTTTAATTATTATTTCGTATAAATTTTTTTATATTAAATTTTTTCATTGATTTTTTTAAACTAATTCAATATAAATCATTTATACATATGAAATATCTATTATTTTTTTTATCAATTTTTTTATTTTCTTGCACAAGTAAACTCACTAACACTACTTTTAAAACTGTAAAGGAAGTTGAAGATTATGCAACTGGTGTCGAAACAGACGAAGCTTTGATGGTTTACAAAAAAGAAATGAAAAATGAAAATGGTTTCACAGTATCTACAGTTGAAGGCGGCTATATTAATAATGAATTAGTTAAACTAACTGAAAATAGTATCAATCCTAAAGCTACGAATATTTTCAAATTTTATTTAAAAAATGGTCAGTTAATCTATTCCACTCAAGAAGAATTTATAATGAATTTTGACGGCAATAAGCCATTATCGAGAATGTATAAAATCTGTTATGGCGACAATAATGTACTTAATGCAACCGTTAAAGAAGTCGTTTCTCAATACGATAGAGAAATGATTGACATGAATAAAGTAGAAACAAAGCCATACAGTACTTCCTATTCTTCATTGATGAAAGCAAATGAGAAAAAAATTGCTTCGCTAAAATCAATTATTGATCCAATTGCAAAAAGTCAAGAGTCTAATAATGAAGCGACAAAGAAGAAATTAGAGAGAGTTAAAAATGGAAATTAAATAACAAATACTATGAAAAATATCCTAATTTTTTCATTTCTTTTGGTTTGGAATTTTGTCCAAGCTCAAAAACAAATTACTACAGGTGCAATTACATTTGGAATAGTTGGATTTGATATGAATGATCCAAAATCTAAGGAAATGAACAATCCTCAGACATTGGAAATGTTCAAAAACATGATGAAATATACCATTTATTTTTCACCAGAGCATCAGAAAATGAATACTGATGTGATGAATGGCATGTCAAGAACTCAAGTGTATTACGATGTAAATGGTAGCAAATCAGTTACTTATATGGACATGATGGGTAAAAAGTATAAAATACTGAATCAAGTTTCTCAATTGAGTGATACTTCTAAAATGTCGGATATTGAAATAAAATATGACAAAGCAGATACAAAGAAGATTCTAGATTTTGATTGTTACAAAGCTATTATCACTATTAAAAATATACCTGTAAAAGATAAAAAGTCCCCTTCCGAATTGACGATGAATTGTTATTTAACAGATCAGATAGCACCATCAAAATTGTCCATGAATTATTATGGTGGTAAGCTTAAAGGATTTCCATTAGAATTCGGAATAGATGCTCAAAAAATGAAAATGATATTAGCTGCTACAGCTTTTAAAGAAAATGTTGACCCTTCAGAATTTACTGAACCATCTGGCTATCAAGAAATTACAAAAGAGGAATTTGAAAAGGAAATTGGAAAGGGATTTAATAAAAATTAGCATTTTTCTTTTAATCTGTTTTGTAAGTTGCCAAACAGAGACACATAAAGAATACAAAATACTTAATGATAAAAAGTCGATTGACTTACTGACTGATATTCAGTTAGTGGAATCTAGAGTTTCTTCTTTGACTCAATGGAAAAAAGATAGTATCACCAGTTTGCTCTATTATCAATTAACAAAAAAATATCAAATTGATCAAAATGAAATAGATACACTGATTAAAAGATCATTAGAAGACCCTTCAGAATCCATATTTATCTACGAAAAAATAAAAAAAAATATCGAAAAAATGAATGATACCTTAAAGTTAAATTAATTATGATTTTATTTTTTTTTAAAAGCAATTACTAAATCAATCATTTTATTGTAACTTTTTATACCCTCCCCTACTCCTTGAGACTTCAAAAATTGGTCATAAACCTTTGCTTGAATTTTTGGAAAATAATCTCCATATTTATTCATTTCATATTTTACTGATTGTGAGTCGTTTAATAATTCCAAGGGGATTAATTTTGAATGATAAATATAGCTATTGTAATAATTTTTTTTCAAATAATATAAAAGTTCTTTCCAATAACCAAACCATACTGAATATTGAAAATATAAGTTAGGGCTATCTTTTAAAGCTATCCAAGCTAAAAAATTACAGGTTGCTTCATCTCCCCACCCACTTCCATGACAAAATTCATGAGCAATTGTAAAGGGTTCTAGAATAGGATGTAAACCAGAATCGGAATTACATTCTCCAGTAAATGGAAAATATATACCAGAAGTTGACCAATGTAATAAAACTCCTTTCGGTTTTATAACCCTAAAATTTGAATTTTGGTAATTTCCTATATTGTTGGTTATGAAAGAGTTATAAAGTTCACTTTGAATATTAATTATGTCCAAATTAGAGCAATGTACTGCTAATAGATTTGTATCCATGCTCAAACGAATCTTTGATAATTTATTTTCAACTATTAATAATTCAGTCATTAATTTTGAAGAATCTAGCCCAATTTTAGGCAATTTCATTTCCTTAGCTATATCTTGTCTGCAATAATTAAATCCCCATAATAATTGAAAACTAGCAAATAGGATGATAAAAAAATAAAATATAAATTGTATTAGAATTGCAAATCGTTTATTCCATCTAATTGGTTTTCTTATAATTAGGATAATATTAGCAACAAAATAAAATAATAAAACAAATGTAAACAAATAACTAAATGGAAAATTTGAACCTTTTAAAAGTGAAAATTGAATTGAATGTATTATGGGATACAAAATTTTGGAATAATATTTAGTAACTTGTAATGGAAAATAATTTGAAATAAATCTGAGCAATATTATGATACAACTAAAAACTATTGTAAAACGTTTAAATTTTGATTTTCTATTCCACATAAATCACTAAACCTTTTAAATATGATCCTTCAGGATGAAAAATATTAATCGGATGATCTGGTGGCTGATTTAAGAAATGCAATACTCTTATATTCCTTTTCGATTCAATAGCAGCAGCTACAATAGTATCATAAAATAGTTGTTTATCAACAACTTGTGAGCAAGAAAAAGTGAAAATTATACCTTTAGGTGCTAATGATTGAAGTGCTAACAAATTCAAACGTTTGTATGCCTGAACTGCATTATGTCTTTTATCAATCGACTTTGCAAAAGCAGGTGGATCCACTACAATTAAATCATATATTTGTTTATTTTCCTTCAGCCAAACCATCACATCTGCCACATATTCAGCATGGTTAACCGAATTAGGAAAATTTTCATAAATATTATTTTTACATAATTCTATTGCTTTTGCAGAAACATCAACACTATCCACTCGATTAGCCCCAGCTTCGAGAGCAAACAAACTAAAACCTCCAGAATAACAAAAAGTATTCAGAACATTACGATCTTTAGCATATTGTATTATTAGTTTTCGGTTATCTCTCTGATCAATGAAAAATCCAGTCTTTTGACCAGTCACCCAATTCACTTCGAGTTTTAGATCATTTTCTAATACCCATTTTTGGGTTTCATTTCCTTTATAAAATGTATTTTCAATTTTTTGAGCATATTGTTCGGGCAAGGCTTCTTTACTTTTATCATAAATAGTAGTCAATAAATTTCCAAATACTAATTCTAATTGATTAACTATCAATTGAATAGAACGATGCATCCCAACTGTATGACATTGAATAACTGCAACTGAATCATATATATCAATAATTAACCCAGACAATCCATCACCTTCACCATGAATAAATCTAAAGCAATTGGTTGATTTATTATTGATGAAATTCAACAGTTTACGATAATCAAAAGCTTTCTGAAATTTTTGTTTAATTATTTGTTCGAAATTATTTTGATCAGAATTACCTAAAATTCTAACAGCAATACTCCCATGATGAAAATGCCCATGTGCCAATACATTTCCCTTATAATCATGCAGTTGTACAAAATCGCCATCAATTATTTTTGAATTAATTTTAGCAACAGCACCAGAAAATACCCACTGATGATTTCTATCCAAAACCGACTCCCTACCCTTTTTAATTACAATCTCCATTTCAAATTTTATCTAACATCAAAAATAGAGAAGTTTTGGAGGATTTTACTTAAATCAACATAAAACAATAATTAATATAATATTTTTTCTAACATTTATTATTTCCTAAAGTTTTTTCACTGAGCCAGAACCAACTCTACTTGATGAAACTTTTGCTTCGCCAGAATATGAAATATTGCCAGATCCTGCACTTGAAATTTTCAAATTACTTGAAGCATTGCAAACTACATTTCCACTACCAGCTGAAGAAACTTTTACATTTTCTGCTTTTATTTTATTCGTTTGAATGTCACCACTACCTGCACTAGATATGTCTAAATTCTTAACTTTTCCACTTTTCAATTCAATATTTCCTGATCCAGCAGATGAACAATTCAATTTTTCTGCATTAATTGAGTGAACTAAAATATCGCCAGATCCAGCACTAGAAATTTTAAATTCATTATTATTGAAACTACCAAGTACTTCATTATCAGCCGAACCCGCCGAACTAATTCTTTCTAATTCAGGCATTTCTATATTGATTTCAACAGGTTTGCTCTTAATAGAATATCCTTTCTTATATTCAAGCTTCAATGAATTTTCTTTAATATTTACTTCAATATAATCAATTAGATTTTCATCACAAGTTAAATTTACATGATAATTATTTGACTTATTTATAGTAATCTTTCCAGAAATTGATGAACCTACAGATTTGAAATTAGATAAATCAAATGATTTATTTGTGATTTTCCCATTTCCAGTAATGGTTTTATTTTGGGCAAATACTGAAGAAACTGTAATAAGAATTGATAATAATAATAATAAATTTTTCATAATCATTAATTTTTAAAATAATGACAATGATTTATATAAACAGTTGCATTTAAAAACAAATTTTACAAAATATTTTTCCTTAAAGTTCTAATTAATTGTTTTTCAACTGAATAGTTAAATTATTATTATTTCTATTACAATCAGGAACGACCAAATATGGGTCTAATTGAAGAATGATATATTTGTGGAATTTAGTTTTTCCTTCCAAATCAATTTTAATTAAATCTGTATAACTTTCTTGTGGATTAATCAAACCGTTTCGAGATCTCAATCCTTTGTCTATTATTTTAGTACCAGCATCCCAATAAACTTTGGACAACTCATAACTAGTTGATAGAATTGCTTTTACTAAAAAATGATTATTCAATTCACTATTGGTTTCGAAGATATTTGCCGTTTTCCTGCCTCTATTAACAATAGTAAATTCAATCCAAATATAATTTTGAGTGGATTTTGCAATTTTGTATTCCGAAATTAATAAATCAGGGCAATATTCAATACTGAATTTCAAGTCTTCTTTGACAATATCTTTCTTAATAGCTTGATTATCTAAACTTTTCCGATTTTGTTCTTTATCTATTTTGAGGTACCAATTTAGAGATTGATTAGATTCAATTGAAAATTTATCATTTTGTAATTGCTTAATGATTTGTTGCTCATATTTTATCAATGAGTCGTTAATAGGCTTTATAAATGAAAAATTCAGGTTTTGTTTAGTATTTGGAACTGATATTAAAATATCATTAGGATTAAGCAGCTCCATTTTGAGGAATAAGAAATTATCTTTTTCCCTCAAAATGGATAATTGTTTTATCAAAATTGACCTATTCTCTTGTGAATAAGCAATGTTAATTAAAAATATTAAAATAATTGTGAAATTTAAGGGTTTCATTAGCTAAATTATTCCTTCTTCAGTTAAATATCTTTCGGCATCCAAAGCTGCCATACATCCAGATCCAGCAGCAGTAATTGCCTGCCTATACACTTTGTCTTGTGCATCTCCTGATACAAAAACACCTTTAATTTTTGTCTTAGAAGTACCTGGAATTGGTATTAAATAACCAGTTTCGTCCATATCCAACCAATTTTTAAAAATTTCAGTGTTGGGTTGGTGTCCGATTGCTACAAAAAATGCTGTAACTGGCAAAATTGATTCTTCTTTAGTTTTGTTATTAATCACTCTTGCACCAGTAACTGCTGTTTCTCCTAGAATTTCAACGGTTTCTGTGTTCCAATGAACTTCAATATTTGGAGTATTCAATACTCTTTGTTGCATTATTTTTGAAGCTCTCATTTCATCTCTTCTCACTAAAAGATGAACTTTAGGGCATAATTTAGCTAAATAACTAGCTTCTTCTGCTGCTGTATCACCTGCTCCAACCACTGCAACTTCGTGACCTCTAAAAAAGAACCCATCACATACAGCACAAGCCGAAACGCCATTATTCAATAATTTTTGTTCTGATGGTAAGCCTAACCATTTTGCACTTGCTCCTGTAGAAATTATAACCGAATGAGCTTCAATCAATTGTTCTGATTCTGTCCAAATTTTATGAACAGGTCCTGAAAAATCAACTTTTGCAATTTTTTCATATCGTACATCCGTATTAAACCTTTCTGCTTGTTTTCTGAAATCTTCCATCATTTGAGGACCGTTCACTCCCTCAGGGTATCCAGGATAATTCTCTACTTCAGTTGTTATCATTAATTGACCTCCTGGGTCACTACCAGTGAATAGCACAGGATTCATATTAGCTCTAGCTGCATATATGGCTGCAGTATAACCAGATGGACCTGAACCAATTATCACACATTTCAATATCTCATTATTCATAATAAAAAATTATAGTAGATTATAAACTTCAATTGGGATAAAAGGTTTTGGATTACCACCACCTTTGATAATTTCTCTTACAATTGTGGAACTAATGTGAGAAAACTGAGGAGAACTAATTAAAAATACAGTTTCTAATCCATCTCCTACAATAAAATTCAGTTGTGAAATCGTTTTTTCATAATCAAAATCTGAAGCATTTCGCAACCCTCTAATTAGATAATTTGCATTAATTTTTTTGCAGTAGTGTGCTGTTAAGTTTTCGAAAGTATCTACTTCGATATTATGATAATCCTCAAAAACAGCATGAATAAAATTCAATCTTTGCACTAATGAATAAAGCGTCTGTTTTTGAGAATTTTGTCCTATTGCAACCACAATTTTCTCAAACAAAGGCATAGCACGTTTTATCAAATCTACATGACCTGAAGTTATTGGGTCAAATGAACCTGGGAAAACTGCTATTTTTTGCATTTATTTTAATTTTTCCAAAGCCTTTGAAATTCTATCTATCGCTTCTTTTAATTGACTTTCTGATGCTGCATAAGAAAGCCTAAAGCAATTATTGTCGCCAAATGCTGATCCAGATACAATACCTACATAAGCATTCAACATGATATAATCACAAAAATCATCTGCATTTCTAATAGTGTTTTTGCCATCACTTTTACCAAAATAATAACTAATATCTGGAAAAACATAAAATGCACCTTCAGGATGATTTACTTTAACACCTTTTATTTTACTCAACAAATCAATAACTAAATCTCTTCGTTTTTTAAATTCTTTTCGCATCAAATCCGTAGCTCGGTTGGAATAAGTCAAAGCAAAAGCTGCAGCAATTTGTCCAAATGACGATGCTCCTGAAGTAACCTGACCTTGTATTTTTTCACAAGCTGCTGCTACTTCTTTAGGTGCACCTATATAGCCAATCCTCCATCCAGTCATCGAATAACCTTTAGAAAAGCCATTCACAGTAATTGTTTGTTGACGAACTTTATCAATGGATCCAATGCTGAAATGTTTTCCTGTAAAATTGATATATTCATAAATCTCATCAGAAACAATATAAATATCTGGGTATTTAGCCAATACATTTGCAATTGCATTTAATTCTCTTTTGCTAAAAACAGAGCCAGTAGGATTGCAAGGTGATGAGAATAATAGCATTTTTGTTTTAGGGGTAATTGCTTTTTCAATTGCTGAAGCAGTAGGTTTGAAATCTTGATCAATACCTGCTGAAACGTAAACTGGAATGCCATCTGCCATTTTAACTATTTCTGCATACGATACCCAATATGGAGCTAATATTATGCATTCATCATCAGGATTAAGGATAGACATACACAAATTATAAATGGACTGTTTTGCTCCATTTGAAACAACAATTTGAGATGGATCAAATATCAAATTATTTTCTTTTTTGAATTTTTCAACAATTGCCTTTCTTAATTCTAATGACCCACTAACAGGAGTATATTTCGTAACTCCATGATTAAGTGCATCTTTTGCAGCTTTTTTAATGTGCTTTGGTGTATCAAAATCAGGTTCACCAAGGCTTAAACTGATTACATCATGACCCTTTTCCTTAAGCTCTCTAGCCATTTTGGCCATTTTCAAGGTTTCTGATTCAGTTAATTTTAATACTCTATCTGCTAAAGGCATATAAAAAATTTATAAAACTTATTTAATCTATTATTCTTCAATTGATTGCATACCAGAATGATTCACTCTAGTTAGGTTGATTTTCTTTTTCTTACCTAAATCGATAGGAACTGCTTCAACTTCAACATTGGTGGTATCTAATCCAAAATCCTCCACTGGTGACAAACTCATATTTTTTATTATTCTGTACGAACGAATAATGAATTGATTGAAAGGACTAATCTCTTCATCAATCGAAACTCTAGAATTTAAAAGTATATATTTGAAATCGCCAGGAATATTGTGTTTTATCAAAGAAGGATAATTAGATATTTTTACAATTTCTCCTGATTTTCGCATATCGTCCACTACCCTTTTGAACATCAAACTAACTTGGTGTTCCACTTTAAACCCAAAAGTTAAATGAACAAAAAATATTTTACCCTCCTTTATTGTATCGACACTATATTTTTTCTCAAATGGATCATCTGATATTTCTACATGCAAAAACCAATACACATCTGCTCTTTTAGGTCTTTTTCGAGCTATTGAATATATTACATTCTTATCAATCATTCGTTTGTCATTAGACATACACATATAAACGAGATGAGTGGATTCTTTCGGAATAGACTTATCGTTAGAAATATCTTCTATTAATTCATCATAGTCATCCAATGGAACAAATTCTGTATATTGTGAACGTAAAATTCTCGCCTTATATAGTACATACATGATGAAAAATAGAACAACAGCGATTAAAAATGTAAACCAACCACCATGGAAAAATTTGAGTATATTTGATACCAGAAATGATCCTTCTATTGAAATGTAAATTAAAAGAAAGAAAATAATAAATATAAGTGGTCTTCTTTTTATCACTAAATACCTTGATAATAAACTGGTTGTCATTAACATATTCACAGTGATAGCCAATCCATAAGCAGCTTCCATGTTGGATGACTCTTTAAACAAAAGTACTACTGTTATACATCCAAACATTAAAATCCAGTTCATAGCTGGTATATAAATTTGTCCTTTTAATTGACTAGGAAAATTCACTTTTACATTGGGCCACAATTTTAGTTTCATCGCCTCATTAGATAAGGTAAAAACTCCTGTTATTAATGCCTGGCTTGCTATAATAGTTGCAAAAGCAGCAATAGCTACACCAATTGGTAAAAACCATTCAGGCATTATTAGATAAAATGGAGATTTGTCATCTAATGATTGACCTTCATGATTAATCATCCATGCTGATTGACCTAAATAGTTGATTATCAAGGCAATTTTAACAAATATCCAACTAGCTTGAATGTTCTTTTTACCTACATGACCAAGATCTGAATATAATGCTTCAGCACCAGTTGTACATAAAAACACCCCGCCAAGCAGCCAAAAACCACCAGGATGATTCACCAATAAATTAATTGCATAGTATGGATTAAGTGACTCAATAACAGCTGGATATGAAAATATTTGATTCATCCCTAAAACAATCATCATAGTGAACCAAATAAACATAATTGGTCCAAAGACCCTTCCAATAATATGAGTACCAAACTGTTGAAAAACAAACAATCCTATTAATATACCTAAAACTATCGGGATGATATATGGCTTAATTGAATGACTGATTGATGGAATATTTTCTAATCCTTCGATTGCAGAAGCAATAGAAATGGGTGGTGTAATAAACCCATCTGCAAGTAATGATGCACACCCAATTATTGCAGCATAAACAATCCATTTTGATTTGTAACGTCGGACTAGAGCATATAAAGCAAGAATTCCCCCCTCCCCATTATTGTCTGCATTTAATGCAAAAAATACGTATTTGAAAGAAGTAATAATCGTCAAAGTCCAGAAAACTAATGACATACCTCCATAAACTAGCTCTTTGCTTATTAGTTCATGACCAATTATTGCTTTAAATACATATAGAGGAGATGTACCAATATCACCAAAAATAATTCCTAAAGCAACAAGTGTCCCTCCAAGAGTTAGATTAAAATGATGTGAACTATGACTATTAGATGATGATCCCATTCGAATTATTTATTTTTTGAAACTTTGACTATAAAATTTTATTGCATCCATAATAATTTGTTTTGCAACGATACTATTTTGTAAAGGTTCCACATCAACAGTTTTTCGTTCTAATTTTTTATATTCTTCAAAAAAATTCACTATTTCTTCATTAAAACTATTAGGTAATTCACTAATATCATGAATATGAGATACTGAAATATCATCAATACAAACAGCAATAATCTTATCGTCCTGTCCTTTGTCAAACATCCTCATAACGCCTATTGGTCGAGCATTCACAAGGCATCTTGGTTCAAAATTAATTTGAGAAATTACTAATATATCCAATGGGTCGCCATCGCCACAATAAGTTTTTGGAATAAAACCATAATTGGATGGATAATACATGGATGAATATATGACTCTATCCAATTTTAACAACCCACTCACTTTGTCAATTTCATATTTTGCTCTAGATCCTTTAGGAATTTCAATAAGAGCTTGAACGATATCAGGAGCATTTTCTCCAAAACTTAGATCATGCCAAGGATGCATATTTAATATATTTTTTAAAAAGAAATCAATTAATTAACAGTGATTTCAAATTATTCGCAAAATTAATTTTAATATTGCAATTTTCTTTAATAATCGTTACCTATTGTTAAAATTTAATTGAATGGCAGGTTTACTTCATAAATTATTAGCATTGCCACATACATCATCACAGTCAGATATTGATGATCCAAATACTACTTTAATCCATAGAGATATTATACTTTCAAAACCATTTCTAAAAAAAATATATTTATTTTGGTATCAAGAAATTATAAAAACTTTTAAATCAACTGACAAAGTATTAGAAATCGGTTCAGGAGGTGGTTTTTTAAAGGAAGTATTTCCAACTGTTATCACATCAGATATTATGCCATTACCTAATTGTGATATGGTAGTAGATGCAACTGATATTCCTTATGAAAAGAACTCATTAGATGGTATTGTAATGGTAAATGTGTTTCATCATATACCTGATAGTGAAAAATTCCTGAACGAAGCTCAAAGAGTGCTTAAAAATGGTGGGAAAATAGTGATGGTAGAGCCTGCATATTCTGGATGGAGCAATTGGGTTTACAATAATTTTCATCATGAGCCATTTGACCCAACTATGGTCAATTGGAAGTTTGAATCAACAGGACCTATGAGTAGTAGTAATCAAGCCTTACCCTACATCGTTTTTGATCGGGACAAAGAACTATTCAACCAAAAATTTCTGAACCTTAAAATTACATCAATAAAATACCATACACCTTTTTCATATTTGATGAGTGGAGGAGTAAGTATGAAATCATTAATGCCATCATTTATGTTTTCATTTATTCATAACGTTGAAAATATGATTAGTTCAAAAAACTTGAATATGTTTTGGACAGTAGAAATCACAAAAAGATAAATTGAATTATGTATAAAAACAAAAAAGTAATTGTTGTTCTACCTGCATATAATGCTTCCTTAACGCTAAAACAAACTTATGATGAAATTCCATTTGACATTGTGGATGAGGTGATCTTATGTGATGATGCAAGTAAAGACAACACATTAGAAGTCGCTAAAGGATTAGGAATCAAACATTTAATTCGCCATGATAATAATAGAGGTTATGGTGGAAATCAGAAGTCACTATACAATAAAGCATTGGAATTGAACGGAGATATAGTAATTATGCTTCATCCGGATTATCAATATACTCCAAAGCTTATTCCGTCTATGGTCAATATTATTGGTGATGAACTCTATCCTGTAGTATTGGGGTCTAGGATTTTAGGCAAAGGTGCTCTGAAAGGTGGAATGCCAATGTACAAATATATTGCAAATCGCTTTCTGACTTTTTCTCAAAATCTATTAGTAAATTATAAATTATCTGAATATCATACTGGGTACCGTGCATTTAACAAAGAAGTATTGACATCAATAAACTATAATGAAAACTCAAATGATTTTGTGTTCGACAATCAAATGTTATCCCAAATAATTTATCATGGCTTCGACATTGCAGAAGTTACTTGCCCAACTAAATATTTTGAAGAAGCTTCATCTATTAATTTTTCGAGAAGCACAAAATACGGACTTGGTGTGCTTACTGTATCATTTGAACATTTATTTCAAAAATTAGGATTATTAAAATTGAAAAGATATAATAAATTGTAAATTATAATATTATGGCTAAACAAAAACCAAAAGTTGGGACAAAAGTTGAAAGTAAAAATACAAATACACCTATTCATGAATTCAAAAAATCAGTTGTTGCACTTATTCCACATACAGAAAACCCTATTTGGAAAAAAATATTTTGGGGAACTGCAATTCTCTTTATTATAATTCGTAGTTTTTTGAGTTTCGATTATGGGATCAGTTCTGATGAACGATTTTATAAAAATCATGGTGATTTATCTTACGATTATTTTTCTTCACTAGGGAAGCAAGATTCTGTTTTGAGATATAATCCAGACGGCGTTTTGATCAATTATGGACCTATGATCGATTTGTTTGGTACTGTTACATACAAAACTTTTGGGATGGATGATTTTGCTGGTAGGCATTTGTTCATCACTTTGTTTTGCTCCTTACTATTCATTGGTTGTGGTCTTGTTGCAAAAGAAATTGCAGGTTGGCGATCAGCTTTTTTTGCATTATTATTTATCACATTAAGCCCAAGGTTATTTGGTGAGGCAATGAATAATGCAAAAGATGCCCCTTTCGCAGCTGCTTACATTTTCTCAATATATCAAATATTCCGATTTGTTAAACAAATGCCAAATCCTTCGTGGAAAATCACTTTGTGGTTAGCTATTGGAATTGGTTTGAGTATAGGTATAAGAGCTGGGGGACTTATCTTAATTCCTTATACTTTACTATTTTGTGGTGTAGAAATTTTGTTCAATTCTGAATTAAGAAAAGTTGCTTTGCCTCCAACTAGTGAATTCATTAAAAACACAGGTTTAAAATTATTGGCATCCTTCGTTGGTGGATATTTCATCGGTATCCTATTCTGGCCCTATGCTCTTACAAAACCATTCACACAAGTGTTTGCAGCCCTAAAATCATTAACCAATTCTCCAGTATTAATCAAAACTCTATTTGATGGTGCGTCGATACAATCTTCGAAAATTCCTTGGTACTACGTATCGAAATACATGCTTATATCTACACCAATTATAATTTTATTATTGATATTTATTGGTATTTTAATATTGCCAATTTTGAAAAGATATTTTACCCAAAGATATTTATTGATGCTTTTATTTTTTGGAATTTTCCCGATTCTATATGTTATTTATCAAAAATCCTATTTTTATAATGGCTGGAGACATTCCTATTTTATGTATGTTCCATTAGCTGCTTTTGCAGGGGTTACTTTTGAAGGTTTACTGAGAATGTTTACAAAAAAATCAATGCAATATGCTTTATATGCAATTGTTTCAATTGGTTTAATCTCACCAATTAGATTTATGGCTGCAAACCACCCAAATGAATATACTTATTATAATGAATTTGTGGGTGGAGTGAGTGGAACATTAGGAGAATATGAGCCAGATTATTTTGCAAATACTGTAAAACAAGCTATGGATTGGATTGCAAAAAATGAAGATCTGAGTAAACCTGTTGTTATAGCTTCCAATCATGGTTTTCAGGTGGAATATTATGCTAAAAAAATCTCCCCAAATATAACTGCTATCTATACACCATATCGTGATCGATACGAAAAGGATTGGGATTATGCAATTCTTTTACAAAGTTTCGTTGATCCATATATGCTCAAAAAAGGATATTTTACACCAAAATATGGGTTGGTACATACCATAAAAGCAGACAATATGCCTCTTTGTGTTATTTTGAAAAGAACTAATAAAAATGATATTCAAGGTATAGATGCTATTAAGAAGAGCGATTTTGCAAAAGGTATCCCATTACTAGAGGCTGCTGTCAAAGAAAATCCGGATAATGAAGCTGCAAATTATTACTTAGGCATTGGATTGGCAAGTGTTGGTAAGATTCAAGATGGAGAAAAGTATATTAACGATGCTATCAGAATAACACCGAATAATACTAATTATCTAATAACTTATTCTATGATTAGCTTGAATAACAATAAACCCGATCAAGCCATAACAAATCTGACAAAGGTCCTAAAAGATAATCCAGATTATTTAGAAGGTTATAATCTTATGGCAAAAGCTTATGCTATGAAAGGCGACCAAGCTAGTGCAGCAAGATACCAAGCTATTTATAATCAAAATAAAAGATAAATAGTGAAAATATTAATAATAGGTGCAGGAAACATGGGTATGACTTATGCCCATAGTTTTCTCAAATCACATAGCACTACGAAAGATAATTTATCATTTTTGCTTAAAAATGAAGATCAGAAACTGCATTTGGCAAAAAATGAGTTCAATCAATTATTTACAAATCCTGCCGAATGTATTTCTAAAGCGGATGCAGTAGTGTTGAGTGTAAAACCTCAAGATGCCGCAGCATTATTTGATCAAATCAAGGAATTTGTTGATCCTCAGCAACTTTTTATATCTATTATGGCTGGGATAAAACTCGAAACCATACAAAATGCTCTAGGCGTTTCAAAGATTATTAGAGCTATGCCCAATCTTCCCTCTCAAATTGGAATGGGAATGACAGTATTCACATCAACAGATGCAGTAACTCGACTTGAATTGGTGATGGTGCAAAATTTACTAAATACCAATGGCAAAACAATTTATGTAGAAAAGGAACACTTAATTGATGCCGCAACTGCTGTTTCTGGTAGTGGACCAGCTTATGTATTTTACTTTATGGATGCAATGATGAAAGCTGCTTTAGATATGGGTTTCAATGATGCAGAAGCAGAGTTGTTAGTTAGCCAAACTTTTTCAGGTGCTGCTGATTTGTACAACCGTTATGATTTATCTTGTTCGGATTGGATAAAAAAAGTAGCTTCTAAGGGTGGAACGACTGAAGCAGCCATTCGCTCTTTTGAAGCAAACCAATTATATCAAGATATAAAAGATGGATTAGAAGCCGCAAAAAATAGAGCAATTGAATTAGGAAGATAGAAAAAATAAATATTTTATTTTTTTGAGAACTTAAAATATTATTTAATGATCTTGAGAAATAAGAAAATAAATATAATTCACCAGTTGCTAATCAGCTTTGGTGTAATAATTTCTGTATCTTCTGTTTGTTTTATTTCCAATGACTTAATAGGTTATAAAATTGTTACATTGATTCTATTGATGACAGTATCAATAATTGCAATGTTATTTGACATTACTCCTGTCCTATTGTCAGCTGCTTTTAGTGCTTTAATTTGGAATTTCTTTTTTATACCTCCAATTTATACATTTCATATCGAAAATATAGAAGATTTGACGATGTTCTTTCTATATTTTTTGATAGCTATGATACATGCTGTTCTGACTTATAAAATTAGAAATACAGAAAAGAAAGTTAGAGATAGAGAAGAAAAAGAGCACACCATTAGATTGTACAATACTTTATTTAATTCTTTATCTCACGAATTAAGAACTCCCATTTCAACGATTATTGGTTCTATTGATACTCTAAATGAAAATACGAAATTCCTCACACCACAGCAACATAATGATTTATATATTGAAATAGAGAATGCAGCTTTAAGGCTAAATAATCAAGTGGAAAACTTATTGAATATTAGCAGATTAGAAAGTGGAATGTTGAAACTAAAGGACGATTGGCACGATTTGAATGAATTAATATTTTTAGTTATTGAAAAAATAAAAAAACAAAATAACAATCATTCGATAATTTATTTCAATAATGAACAATTACCATTATGTAAGTATGATATTGTCATTATTGAGCAAATTTTATATAATATCCTTATGAATGGAATACAATATACTCCATATAATTCTATTATTACAATTACTACATTTTATAATCAGCCGAATATTGAAATAGATATTTCGGATAATGGATCTGGTATTCCGGAAGTAAATATTCCACATGTTTTTGAAAAATTTTATAGAATAGAGCATTCCAAATCTGGAGGTACAGGTCTTGGATTATCCATTGTGAAAGGATTTGTAGATGCTTATCATGGAAAAATTATATTGTCGAATATTGAAAATTGTGGTGCAAATTTCAAAATCCAATTGCCATTAGAAGTATCATTTATTAATTATTTGAAAAATGAATAAGTCGGAAATTCTCATTATTGATGATGAACCTCAGATAAGAAAATTACTTGATGTTATTCTTACAAGTAATGACTATAAAGTTAATCATGCAGAAAATGGCAAAGAAGGAATTATTATGGCTGCAAATCATCCCCCTGAATTGATAATTTTGGATCTGGGTTTGCCAGATATTAGTGGGCATGAAGTATTAAAGGAACTTAGAACATGGTATAATAATTCAATAATCATTTTATCTGTAGTAAATAATGAAATTGATATCGTGAAAGCATTAGATAATGGAGCTTCAGATTATTTGAGTAAACCCTTTCGTAATTCTGAATTATTAGCAAGGATTAGAGCTGCAATTAGAAGAAATCAAATTCCAATTCAAAATTCTATTTTAAATTTTAATGAATTAGAAATTAATTTGACAAATAGAACAGTTAAAAAAAACAACGAAATGCTCAAACTTACCTTTACAGAATATAACTTACTGATATTGTTAGCAAAAAATGAAGGTAGAGTTCTTACTCAGCAATATATTTTGAAAGAAATTTGGGGCTTGAATTCTCAATCTGAAACACAATATCTTAGAGTATTTATTGGAACATTAAGAAAAAAAATTGAAGATAATCCGAATAAGCCATCTCATATTATTACTGAAAATGGAGTAGGTTATCGTTTCAACTAACCTCTTTATTTTATTTTTATATTATCTAATAATTATTTATATTTTACTTTTATTCTTAACAATAATTTTGGATTAAAATTCAAATTATGAATTCTGAAATTATTAGTAAAGACACTTCAATACAAGTTTTGAACAAACTTCTAAATACTAAAATCAAGGAAGTAGAAATTATAATGAAAGATCATACTCATCACAGAGGAATTCTTATTGGTTTCATTCTAAATATTTTTGAAGATCAAAAAGTCAGTGTTGTAAATTGGCATATTGCTCCAGTATTTACAAATTTAGGTATTGATGAAAATGATGAATTATTTGGTCAAATTTTAAATCATCAATTAATACAATCGATTCAATTTATACATGATTTAACTATCTTCTTTACTTAAATCTTTATAAAATCTTTATGTTTTAAGTCCTACCTTTTATGTTTCATTTTTATACTATCAACTAGTTTTGCATTAAATATTTATTTTTTATGAATAAGAATTTAAAAATAAACAACAAAGTAAGCGTTGCATCTTTATTAATTGCCTTGGGCATTATCTATGGAGATATCGGGACTAGCCCTCTCTATTCTTTACGTGCAGTTATCGGTAATAGACCAATTGATGAAACATTAGTTTATGGTGGAGTTTCTTGTATTTTATGGACGCTAATCTTCCAAACCACAATTAAATATATTTGGCTTACTCTAAAGGCTGATAATGAAGGTGAAGGTGGAATTTTTTCTCTTTATGCTCTGGTGAAACGTTATGGAAAAAAGCTTGTGATTCCAACTATTTTAGGTGCAACTACACTTCTGGCAGATGGCATTATAACCCCACCAATATCCGTATCTTCTGCAATTGAAGGATTAAATATGGTGAAAGGGTTAGAAAATATAATAATACCAGGGAATACAATAACTGTTTCTATAGTAATTGTAATACTTTCAATATTATTTTTCTTCCAAAGATTTGGTACTGAACTAATTGGAAAATTTTTTGGACCCATTATGACTGTTTGGTTTTTGATGTTGCTTATTGTTGGTGCATCACAAATTATTCTTCATATCGACATATTGAAGTCATTAAATCCATATTATGGTTTTAATCTTTTAGTTCATTATCCAAAAGGATTCTGGCTACTTGGAGCTGTATTTTTATGCACTACTGGTGCCGAAGCATTATATTCTGATTTAGGACATTGTGGCATTAGAAACATCAGAATCACTTGGGTCTTCGTCAAAACGAGTTTGTTTTTTAATTATATGGGACAAGCAGCTTGGATACTTCATCAAGGCGAACAACAATTAAATGGTAGAAATCCATTTTTTGAAATTATGCCTAGTTGGTTTTTATTACCAAGCATTATTATTGCAACATTAGCAACAATTATCGCATCTCAAGCTCTCATTAGTGGTAGCTATACATTGATTAGCGAAGCAATGAATTTGAATTTCTGGCCAAGAGTTGCAGTTCGACAGCCTACTGAAACAAAAGGACAAATCTACATACCAAGTGTAAATACCATACTTTGGTTTGGTTGCATATTAATGATATTATATTTTAAAGAATCTGGTCACATGGAAGCAGCATATGGGTTTTCTATCACAATTACAATGATGATGACAACCTTACTATTAAGTTATTTCTTATTGTACAAATTGAAATGGAATAAATTCTATGTATATCTTTTATTATTACTATTTTCAACTATAGAAATATCATTTTTCATTGCCAATGTAGCAAAAATTAAAGAAAGGTGGATGTTTTTATTCTTCGAATTAGGTATTTTTATGGTAATGTATATCTGGTATTTTGCTAGAAAAATAAATAATAAGTTTACAAAATTCACTGAATTAGGAAAATATAGTGCTAAATTAAATGAATTAAGTTATGATGATGCTATTGAAAAATTTTCCACACACTTAATCTATCTTACGAAAGCAGATAAAAGACATGAAATTGAAGAGAAAGTAATCAATTCTATCTTTGCAAAAAAACCAAAAAGAGCCGATGTTTATTGGTTCGTACATATCAATAGAACAAATCATCCTTACACTTTAAGTTATGATGTTTCAGAGCTATTGGATGATAAAATAATAAAAATTAATATTAACGTCGGATTTAGAATTCAACCAAAAACAGAATTATATTTCAAAAAAATAGTACAAGATTTAGTTAAAAATAAAGAATTAAATTTGCATATTCGCCCTGACGGCTCGAGTAAATACAATAATGAACCTGATTTCAAATTCGTCATCATTGAAAAATTCCTTTCAGTTGAGAATGAATTTGCTTTAAGAGAAGGTATATTATTAAATGCTTATTTCAAATTAAAATATATGGGCTTGAGTGATGAAAAAGCATTTGGTTTAGATAAAAGTGATATTGTTGTGGAACAAATCCCACTAATATATCACCCTATTAATAATATTGAATTAGAAAGAATAAAAATGTAATTATGAACAAATATTTATTGTCCTTAATTGTAACATTATCAATAGCATCCTCCATTTTTTCGTCAAATAGTGATACTTTGATTTTCAGTGGCTATGCCGAATTGTATTATGGATATGACTTTTCAAATCCAGCAGATCATAATCGACCAAATTATTTTTATAACTACGTTCGACATAACGAGTTAAATTTGAATTTAGCAATGGCAAAATTGAATTACATATCGGATAATATAAGAACAAATTTTGGCGTAATGTTTGGCAATTATGCTCAGTATAATCTAAGTAGCGAACCAACATGGGCTCAATTTATCTATGAAGTAAATGTAGGAGTAAAGTTGTCGAAAAGCAAAAATCTATGGCTTGATGCTGGTATTATGCCATCACATATTGGTTTCGAAAGTGCAATTGGTGCTGATTGCTGGACACTTTCCAGAAGTATTTTAGCCGAAAACACTCCCTATTATGAAGCAGGACTGAAGTTATCCTATACTAGCCAAAATGAAAAATGGTACTTAGCTGGAATGTATCTAAATGGTTGGCAAAAAATTGCAAAGTCGGATTATACCCAAAAACCTAGCTTTGGAATGCAAATTACTTATAAACCTTCTTCGAAATTCACTTTGAACTACAGTAATTTTATTGGTTCAAATTTTCCAGATTCAATACATAATTTGCGATTATTTCATAACTTTTATACCATTTTTACACTAACAGATCGGCTTGGGCTTACATTGGGTATTGACATTGGGAACGAAATTTTCACCAAAAACAATAATTTATCCAATTGGGGTTCACCAGTTGCAATAGTTAGATATAATTTTAATGAGGCAACAAGTGCAGCTTTTAGATTGGAATATTATACAGATCCTTACAATGTAATTATTTCTCCAGAATATTTAGATTTCAAAGTATTTGGCAGTTCTTTCAACGTGGATTATCGCATTTGGAATAAGTTATTGTGGAGAAATGAAATTAAACTGCTAAATAGTCCATCACCAATTTATGGAGACAATAAAAAAAGTAACTTAAGCTACTTAACATCAATTAGTTACAAATGGTAAATGAATCTGTGATTCAGAGGTTATCAAATTTATGTAATAACTTTCCTGATCAATTTTTTAAAATTGACATTACAAAATTTGAATTCAAAGAAAGCGAATCTAAATGGTCAAAAAAAGAGATTTTAGGTCATTTGATTGATAGTGCAGCTAATAATCATCAAAGATTCATTAGAGCACAATACGAAAATGAACCCATAATTTTTTATGATCAAAATGAATGGGTGAATTTAACTAATTATCAATCAATGAATTCTGTCGATTTGATTAATTTATGGAAAGCATATAATCAACTCATTTTAAATATCATCATACAAATTCCTAATGAAAAATTAACAAGATTAGTTGGAAATCAAGATGGTAAATTCACATTACTATTTATAATTGAAGATTATGTTAATCATCTCCAACATCATGTTTATCAGATTCTTGAAGAAAAAATAGAGTAATTTAAAACTATATTTGAAGGAAATTTTTATTAAAAAATGCCAAATTTAAAGAATTTAGAAAAAGAAATAGCCATAAATTATTATAAAAAAGGGCTAGAACTATTTGAAAAACAAAAGGTTAGAGAGATAGACGAAGAAGGATCAGGCAATTTTATAGCATTTGTTGATGAAGGTAAAGAAAGCTATGATGTTCAAATAAAGGTTGACCTTAAATCATTTGATATTATTGAAAACAATTGCGATTGTAAAGAAAACACTCCATTTTGCCAGCATAAGGTTGCTGTTTCATTACAAATTGCCAAAAAAGGGACGAAGAAAACAAACGTAATTGCTCAAAAGTTAAAAGTTAAAAAGAAGAGCGAAATTGAAAAACTAATGGATGAAATTCCTGAAATTGAATTAAGAAATTGGTTATTAGAGTTGTTTTCTAATGACAAGATGTTTCAAGCAAAATTCAAACAAAGATTCAAAGAAGATAATGTTGAATTATCCATTGAAGCTCTTCAATCACAAACAAATAGTTTGGCTAAAATTGAGCTAGGAAATAAAAAATATATTCAATTAACATCTTTGACTAAGATTTTAGACTTATGGAGACCATATCACAATAATGTTCTAAAATTAATTATGCCAGAAATCTATTTAGAAAATAATTTCAATATTTTTAATTCCTTATTGAATTTACTTTACATTTATCAAAGCAATTTAGATTCAAGTACAAATAAACTAGAAAAGTACATTAATGAAAAATTTAATTTATTTCAGACAAATTTTGATCAATTAAGTAATGAAAATAAAGAAATTCTAATCAATTTAATCTGTAATAAACTGATAAATCTTTATTCTAGGATTGAATATATTAATCTATTAATCAATTATTTAAAAACTAATAATCCAATTAATTATAAAGAAATATTAACTAAAATTTTTCAGGTAACTACTAAATTATATAATATAGACAATGCTACTAATTTAAATATTTTGAAATTCATTATTGATAAAGGAGAATTTAATAATTACTATAGCTTTGTAAAATTAATACCCTATTTTGACGAATATAATGCACTGATATTAAAGGAATTAGACAACCAACAAATGTATAGAGAAGGAATAAATTTTGGTGAAAAATTCTTAAATAATTATGGATATACCTTGTCCAACAATAAATTTATATATGACTATTTATTGAAGTTTAGTCAAAATACTAATAAATCAGATAAAATTGATTACTATACTAAATATATTAAGAAATTTTTTAATAGATAATTAACCCCCCATTTCTTTTTTCAAGGTAAAAACTTGACTTTCCCAAAGCAAACGTTGATCTTTTTCTTCACCAACATCACAGAAATCCGTGATTCTCAGGATAGTTTCGTCGGTTACATCAGATTTATAAATGAAAAACTCTAAATATTCATTTTCATTTTCGTTATCCCAAACAAATTTTATTTTCTCATCTTCAATATCTTCCACAACCTCAGCAACTTCTGAAGATCCATTCCATGAAAATACATAATAATCACCCTGTATGTCAACTACATCGCAAAACCATCGAACCAAACAAGCTGGTTCAGTCAAAAAATGAAATAAAATTGTAGGAGATGCCTTAACTACAAATTCAAAAACCACTTTTGTTCTAGACATAAATACTTGATTTTTAAAAAATTATAATTTCAGAATTAGTTCTATAACAAATTTTGAAAAAAACACAACGCAATAAAAAATAAATATCCGAATAATCCAATTATTTTGAAATATATTTTCCATTTTCTAAAAATTAAACAAAATATTTTAATTTTTTGTTTCCATTATTATAGCTTCATTATTTTAAGATTAATTAATATTTTAATATCATATTCAATTATTTGATTTTCATTGTGGATTATCCTAATTTTGCACTTCATTTAAAAAAAGTAACAATTTTCCTTCATTTTAATTGAATTCTTGTAACTAATCAACACTTAAGTCGTACAATTTTGACATCTTAAACTTTAAAATTTTTGCCTCTTTCATGAGACAGCTGAAAATTACAAAATCTATAACAAACCGAGAGAGTCAATCTCTAGAAAAATATCTACAGGAAATTGGTAAAGTTGATTTATTGACTCCAGAGGAAGAGGTAGATCTAGCAAAAAAAATCAAACAAGGCGATCAAGCTGCTTTAGAAAGACTCACTAAAGCCAATTTGCGTTTCGTTGTTTCCGTTGCAAAACAATATCAAAATCAAGGCTTATCTTTATCTGATTTAATAAACGAAGGAAATCTTGGATTAATCAAAGCAGCACAACGTTTTGACGAAACTAGAGGTTTCAAGTTTATCTCTTATGCAGTTTGGTGGATCCGTCAATCTATACTTCAAGCTTTGGCTGAGCAATCAAGAATAGTGAGATTGCCTCTAAACAAGGTCGGTTCTTTGAATAAAATTAATAAAGCATTCTCTGAACTTGAGCAGGAATTCGAAAGAGAGCCTTCATCAGAGGAGTTAGCAGATTTGTTAGAGATTCCTACGGAAGAAGTTGAAACGACATTAGGAGTTGCAGCTCGTCACGTATCTATGGATGCTCCATTCGTAGAGGGCGAAGACAATTCATTATTGGATTTGTTGGAAAATACTACTTCGCCTAAAACGGATGAAAATCTTGAGTATTTAGAATCTTTGAGAAGAGAGATAGAAAGATCATTAAGTACTTTGACAGACAGACAAGCTGATGTGTTGAAATTATATTTTGGTATTGGAATCGACCATCCAATGTCTTTAGAAGATATTGGCGATACTTTTGGCTTGACAAGAGAAAGAGTTCGTCAAATAAAAGATAAGGCTATTAATAAATTGAGATCAGCTTCAAAAAGTAAACTTTTAAAGCATTATTTAGGTAGTTAAAATTTATTTATCAATAAAAAAAGTCGAATGATCAGCTCATTCGACTTTTTTTTGTTTACTCAATTATTATTTTTTGAAAAGGGACAATTGTATCCTTTTCATCAAAATTATTCAATTCTCTTATTTTTTCAATTGTCATTTTAAATTTCTTTGCGATCGAAATTAAGGTGTCATCCTCTTTTACTGTGTAATATTTTGTTTTAGCAACTTTCTTAACTGATTTTATTTTTGTATCGGTTGTTGATTTTGTCAGTATCTTTATTTCTGTTGTTGGCAAATTTTCAGTTTTTTCTAGCCTATTAGATTCTTTTGCTTCAATTTTTTCAATAACTTCTGTTTTTAATTCATTTATCGGTTCCACTTTTCTATCATTCGGAGTTGGGCAAACACAATCTGAAGTTTTCAATTCTTGTCCAACCGCCAAGTTATTATTTTCTAATTTATTTATCAATTTGAATCTTTCAGTCGTAAATCCATATTTTGCTGCAATTTGATCTAAGTTTTCATTTGATTTTACAATATGAACACCAGTTGTATTTTTCTTCCATTCTGGCAAACTCTCAATTGTTGCTCCGCCTTTCTCTGTAAAAATTTCAGCAGATTTCAAGTTAGACTTATTATTTTTTGGTTCATTCAAAACTAATGACATACATGGTCTAAGGATCAAATCAGGAGTTAGATTGTTCCATGATCTCAATTGTGCAACAGTCAAACCTAATTTTTTAGAAATTGCATATAAGCTCTCCCCTTCTTGCACAATGTGAATACCAGCATTAGAGCTTGGCGGACAAGGATTTGAAGGATCGTTAACTAATTTAGTATCTTGAACTTTAGGCTCTTGCAACTTATCTTTTGCAGAGTTTTCCATTGATTTTAAGTTACTCAATACTACATCTTGTTTTACTTCACTTCCTTTCTTTTCAGTTAATACTTCAGTAGAATTAATTTTTTTAGTATTGTTAATTGCCATTGATGTATTCAATTCTTCAGTAGTTGGGCTATTATCTATCGAAATATCCTCTTTTAGTATGGGTTGGTATGCAATGGAAAGTCTGTGTAAATCTTCATGATTACAATATGCTCTTTCATAAGTATCAAATGGAACATTGTTAATTTTGATCAACTCTATTTCGTTGTTGCCTTTTAATGATTGTTGAGCTACTCCAAAATATGAGTTAATAATCATTCCTTTTGCTGTTGTCATATTCATTTTATCTACCAATCTAAAATGCAAATAATTCATACAACCACTTTTATTTGCATCTGTATAATACACTTCATAATCTGAATCATCTGAAGCTAGGTTTATATTTTTCTCTACCTGCTGATGATAGGTGAAATTTATTGATGGAGAGATATAATTGATTACATCATTCTGTACTATTAACTGATTAATTTCAAGCACTTTAGAAACATTGAAGCCATATTTCTCTTGTTTCACAATATACAAATCTTTAGCAATAGAGAAAATAGTATTGGTTTCAGATACACTTTTTGCTAATTGATCTAAATTAATCAACTCACCAGAAAAATTTTGCTGATATTCATTTTTTTCTAACCCAGTTCGAAATATCCATTTCGAATCATCATTAATATTAGCACAATAAATAAAGTATGGTATATTCAATTGATTGTCATCTTTCATTTTATACTCATAGCGATCCATTGATAAGGATTCATAACGCAAATAGATGGGCTTAGAAAAAACAGAAGATGATACTATACTCAATAGTATAAACAGTTGTAGTCTCATTGTATTTTACTTTTATATAATATGACGAAAAAACATATAATAAGTTTCGATATATATTGAAATATTTAATTTATTTATTCAAACATTTTTCCATCAACCAACTATTCCAAACAAAATCGCATCATAATATTATTCAATTACTTTAAAACTATAATTATGAAAGCGAATGAAATTCTTAAAAGCAGCCTCAACGACCTCATTTTTGAGTTTCGAAACAAAAAGTATGGTGCTTATCATTTGAGAAAGCTTTATGAAAACCATATTAAAATTTCATTAGGCATCGTCATATTTTCTTGTATATTAATATTTTGTAGTTTTAAGTTAATCCCAAAAAAAATCATTATTAAGGAAACTTATGCAACACCAGTTAATTTTGAAACTAAACCAAAATTTAAAGAAAAGGAGAAAAAAGTTGAGCAGAAAAAAGTGAAAGCCAAAAAAGTGAAAACAGAAATTTTCACTGAAGTAAAACCAATTGAGGATCATAAGATATTAGAAGAACAAAAATTAGCAACCAAAGAAGACCTGAAAGATGCAAATATTGGTAATATTTCAATAAAAGATGGAGATCAACCCTCTGGCAGTGTTACTGATGGTACTAAAGATATGGATGGCGAACTTGAAGTAAAGAAAGAAGAAATTATTGTTGAAAAACCTGTTGAAAAAGTCTTTGATATAGCAGAAGTAAATCCGAGTTATATTGGTGGTGTGGAAGCAATGATGAAATTTTTATCCAAAAATATAAATTATCCGATTTATGGAAGAGAAAACAATATCGAAGGTAAAGTTATTGTTCAATTTATTGTGGATGAGAAAGGTAAGATTTCAAATCCTAAAATATTGAGAGGTATGGGTGGCGAATTTGATGAAAATGCTATTGCAGCAGTTAAGAAAATGCCTAAATGGAATCCTGGCTTACAACATGGCAAGCCTGTGAAGGTGAAATTTACAATTCCCATCATATATAATTTGAATAAATAAGAGTAGTTTCATATAAAATCTTTAATTTTGAACTCTATTAATCATCAGATTAATAGAGTTCAACTTTTTTAAATAGAATGGATAATAGGAAAATTGTTAGGCTATTTGCTTTTTTTGTTTCACTAGCCTATATCATCTTTGGGTTAGGAATTCTTTTTTGGAAAAATTTGTTCCAATTAGATGGTATGATTCGAATTGTATTTGGTTCATTATTACTTATTTATGGGATATTTAGACTTTATCGAGTAATAAATTTTGACAAATTTCATGAGTAAATTTTTTTGGATAATATTAGTCCTACTAATTATTTCTTGTAAAAATAACCAACAACCAAATGAAGATGGACCGACATTTGGTTCAATAAAATTGGGAATTGACGAGACTTTAGCAGGATTAGGAACAAGTGAAATTGATGCTTTTACTACAATTTATGATAGAGCTCATATCAAACCTATCATCCTTCAAGAAGGTGATTTGATCAATGATTTTGTGAACGATAGCTTCAAAATGATGTTTACATCTCGAAGATTCTTAGAAACTGAAGAAAATTATTTGAAATCATTGAAAATTATACCTAGAACCTATTTGATTGGCATGGATGCTATCGCTTTGATTGTAAATAATGAAAATAAAGATAGTTTATTAACTTACGATCAAGCCTATTATATTTTTAATGGCAAAATAGATAATTGGAAGCAAATCAATTCAAAAAGTATGTTGAACGAAATGAAAATTGTTTTCGATGGACCAAAGTCGAGTACTGTTCGATATATTTTAGATTTAACGAAACAAACAAAATTGCCCTCCAATTTTTATGCAGAAAAAAATAGTAAAGCTGTAGTTGATTATGTATCAAAAAACAAAAATGCAATTGGAATTGTCGCTTTATGTTGGTTGACAGATATGACTTATGATCAAAAAGATACATTGTATAGGCAAATCAATTTAGTAAATATTCAAAATAGAGCCTCAAAAGATAATATGTATTATCCACCATATCAAGGTAATTTGGTGGATAGCACCTATCCATTTCGAAGGAATATTTATTTACTAAGTAGAGAAGCAAAAACTGGGTTAGCTTCGGGTTTTGCAGCTTATGTTACCTCGGATAAAGGGCAAAAAATATTGCTAAAATCTGGCTTGGCTCCCAATGAAATACCTGCAAGACACTTGGAAATAAATATGCCGAACTCAAAATGATTGCACAAAAAACTGTTCAAGATATAATAGATGCTGCTCGGATAGAGGAAGTAGTGGAAGATTTTGTCAATTTGAAACGAAGGGGTTCCAATTTAATAGGAAACTGCCCTTTTCACAATGAAAAAACTCCTTCATTTATCGTTTCACCTGCAAAAAATTTTTTCAAGTGTTTTGGCTGTGGAAAAGGTGGGACTCCAGTACATTTTATCATGGAACACGAATCCATGAACTTTCCTGAATCATTGCGATATTTAGCCAAGAAATATCATATCCCTATTCAAGAAATAGAGATTTCTCCAGAATATCAAGTGGAGCAACAGCTCCATGAAAGTATGTATATTATCAATAATTTTGCATCAAAATATTTCATACAACAATTGTTAGAAACCGATGAAGGCAAAAGTATTGGCTTGTCCTATTTTACAGAAAGAGGCTTTAGCAAAATTACAATTGAGAAATTTGGTTTAGGCTATGCAACCCTTAATCAAGATCAATTCACAAAATATGCTGTTGAAAATCAATATAATATCGAAATTCTGAGGAAATTAGGATTGACTACCTCAAATGATTTGGACTTTTTTAGGAATAGAGTGATGTTCCCCATTCATGGGATAAGTGGAAAAATTGTTGCATTTGCAGGAAGAATAATGTCCTCCTCTACAAAAGCACCAAAGTATATCAACTCTCCAGAATCCGAAATTTACGTTAAAAACAAGATTTTATACGGTCTTTTTCAAGCAAAATCAGAAATTCGTAAGCAAGATGAATGCTTTTTGGTAGAGGGCTATACCGATGTAATATCCATGCATCAAAATGGAATTGAAAATGTAGTGGCATCTTCTGGAACATCTTTGACAATTGGTCAAATCCAATTAATAAAAAGATACACACAAAATGTTGTTATACTATATGATGGAGATTCAGCCGGTATCAAAGCTGCACTTCGTGGGTTAGATATGTTTTTGGAAGAAGATATGAATGTAAAGATGGTGCTTTTGCCTGATGGTGAAGATCCAGATTCTTATCTGAAAAATGTTGGTAAAGATAATTTTCTTTCCTTTATCAAAAATGAAGCTAAAGATTTTGTATTGTTCAAAACAGATTTATTATTGAATGAAATTGGAAATGATCCAATAAAAAGAACTAATGTTATAAAAGACATTGTAGAAAGTATTGCGAAAATACCAGATTCTATCAAGAGAACCCTTTATATTCAATCTTGTAGTAGTTTATTGAATATTAATGAGGAAATACTAATATCTGAAACAAATAAAAAAGTTAGAAGCAACTTTAAGAAAAATCAATCCAACAACAAAGCTGAACAAGCTCCTTCTGATACTTGGCCCACAGATGATTATGAAAAATTAGTTGGAGAACAAATAGAGCAACACTCTCAAAATCAGCTCAGTAAGAATAATGATATTGTTTCAGAAAATTATATTGCGAAACTTTTAGTCATGAATGCAAGCATGCCATTTAATGACAAAATATCTATTTTGGAGTATATTTTGCAAAACATTGAAGATATTATGGATGAAATTGACGATGTAGTTTGCAGAAAAATTATAGATATTTCTTTAGAAAAATATTTGCAACAAGAGCATTTGAACACTCAATATTTTTTATACCATAATGATCCTGAGGTGAGTAGAATATCTGCCGAATATTGTGCAGTAATTGATGATTATAGTCCTAACTGGCCCGATGAACTCAGAAGTCAGAAAATGCCTGATGAGAATTTTGTTCAAGATACAACTTATGCTGTTAATTTTTTCAGAAGAAAAAAAATAGAAAAAATTATTAAAAAAAACCAAGAACGAATAAAGTATATCGAAAATGAAAAAGATTTAGAGTTAGCATTGAAAGTAGCGATGAAACTAAAATCAATGCATACTGAAGTATCGAATAAATTAAATACTGTAATTACTTAACATTAAAATTCAAATACTTATGAAAAGTCTATTAAAATTGGCATTTTGGGTTGTTCTAGCAATATTAGTTTATAATTATTTTGCAGGTACTGCATCAGAGAAAGAAACTTCTCAAAAAATATTTGGCGAAGTGAAGAATTTAGCGGTTAGTGTGAAAGATCTAATTAGCTCAGAATCTGAGAAGTATAATAATGGAAAATATGATCTTGCCATAGGCAAACTGGATGACTTATTAGGAAAACTTAAAACTACAGCAAAAAACAATGCCGATCTATTAAATAAAGTAGATGATTTGGAAAAAAGAAAAGATAAATTATCTAAAGAATTGGAAATCAACAAATCAAAAGACAATACGGTCACCAAAAACCCAGAGCTAAAACAGGAGTTCAAATCTCTCTTGAAAGATACTGAAAGTTTGATGCAACAGATGGAGTAGTTTTAAAATATAGCAATGTGTTATTTTTGAAAAATAACACATTGCTTATAATTAAATCTAATATTTTATAAGTTTCTCAGAATATAAATTGCTTCCGTCAAATACTTTAATGAAATAAAAACCATTTGCTAAAGTTTCTAAGTCAATTTCTGAAATACTATTACTAATTTTTTGTTTAAAATAGACTAAACCATTTATATCTAATAACTCAAAATAAGCTTCATTTTTATCAAAAGAAAACATATTTATTGAAACTTTAGATTTTGTCGGATTTGGAAAAATACTAATGTTAATATTGCTTTTTAGCATATCAGTACTTGTATTTATATCAACTATTGCAGAATCAATTTTAATACAATCATTTGCATCAACAATTGTTACAAAATATTTACCTGGATTCAAATTTATTACAGAACTTGTAGAATCTAAATTTGGTGTATTCCAATAATATTTATACGGAGATTTTCCACCAGTTACATTTGTTACCTTTACTGTACCCTCCATTGCATTTATTTTACTTTTTGTTGAAGTTATAGTAGCTTTAATTTCAAAAGGTTGATTTAACTTATAACTTGATGTATATATGTTATTAATATAATCAATAACTGTAATTGTATAAGTTCCAGCGGATAAATTTGTTAAAGTTGTATCAGACATTTTATTTGACCAAGTCAGGTTATAAGGTGGAAAGCCCCCAGCTATACTTGCATTTATACTACCAGTTGTGTCTCCAAAACATTTTATTTTGGAAATTTCATTTATTTGTATTGAAAATTTTTGTTTTGGCTTTAGTAATCTCCAAAGTTCTTCACCAATACTTTTATTTTCATCTGCTTGAGTAATAAATGTAATACCATATTTGACTGGCATAATACCAGTAGTTAATGTATATAATTTTGAAAATGTATTTAATGTATCTTCATTAACAATATCACTTGGATTTCCACTTGTAGAACTTAATAATCCATAATTTGTTTTTGGTGCATAATAATATAATCTATTATTATAAACCCCCATTTCATTTTCTTTTGATAATGAATTTAAAGAACCTCCATAAAAGGAATCTAATTTTATAGTGCCATCATCTGTACCATCAGTTCTCCATAAAGACCTTGAAGTAAAACTATTATCACTTGATTTATTATTAAATAAAAAAAACAAATAATCATCAGTTGATTTAAAATAACCATAAGTTGCATAATATTCTGTTGCAATTTTTTTAACTAATTTTGTTCCTTGGAATGTACCATTAGTTTTATATAATTGGGGAGCAAGAGGATATGTAGTATCTACTACAAAGTAAAAATTATCTTTAAAAAAATAACTAGAATTTGTAAATTTATAATCAAAGCTAGAAGGTGCGGTCATTAATAATGTCTTATTTAAGTAATTTCCATTTGAAATGTATAAGTTTCTTGATATATCAAAAATTAAACCTAAAGGTGTACTAATCAAATTAGATGGATCTTCATCATTAGTAACATAGTGAATTTTATTTGTAGAAAAATTATACTTTAATATATTTGTGTAAGGAAAATTACTAATTGTCTCTGCTAAAAAATAAATATTACCATTATAAGATACAATATTTCTTAAATTTTTATAATTGTCAACAGAACTATACAAAAGTTTTGTACCTGTTTCTGTTCCATCACTTTCGTATATTCCTTCCCCTTCAACAATGAAATAAATCTTATCTCCAATATTACAAAATGTACCTTTTTCTTCAAATGGAATAGTAAAATTAGTGTTATCTAAACCAGAATGAATGTCTTTAACAAGTACAGCACCTTGAATACTATCTGTACGCCATAGCTCATTACCATTAATTCCATCATCAGCTATAAAATAAAGTATATTCCCTACAGGATATAAACATTTTGGATTTGAGCTACCTGATCCTAACTTTATATCCTTTACCAATTTTGTTCCATTAATAGTACCATCTGTTTCCCAAAGCTCTCCTCCAAATTCATTTTTTGCAGGAAAATATGATTTGCCATTCGACATTTCACTCCTTTTTGAAAAAGTGCAATCTCCATTATTATTAATATCTTTTAATAATGAGATTTGACAATAGCTTAAATAACTAAAATTGACTAAAATAAAAACTAATAAATATTTAATAATATTTACTTTCATAATGTACCTTTTTAAGTTTAAAATTTGTAAATGAAATGAAAAATTATTCAAAAGCGATTTGAATAATTTGAAGTGATATAGTATTTTCTTGATTATCATATTTGAAGATTATATAAAAATTAAAATGTTATTAATATCAAAGATACAAAAATATTTTTATCCACCAGCCTTTTTTGTTTGAGAAAAACCATCTTTTATTAAAATTTGGAGTATTTTTTCTCTATTGTCGCCTTGTACAAGGATTTCGCCATCTTTCACAGAGCCACCAGTGCCACATTTCACTTTTAGTGTTTTTCCTAATGCTTCAAGGTCATTATCATTGCCGATATAACCTCTGATGATGGTCACTTCTTTCCCACCACCTTTTCTTTCTAGGTGTATTCTTAATTTCTGTTGATTATTCGGTATAGTTTCTATTTCTTCAGATTCATTATCTGTGAATTCATAATCTGGGTTGGTAGAATACACTACCCCATCTCTCTTTTTGTTTTTGTTACTCATGCTTCTATTTTTTTTCCTTTCATAGCTTCTAATATCTGAATATCCATCATTTGATGTGCTAATGGGGTTGCAAATGTATTCAATTCGTTCATAAATGCTTGAATATCATCTTTTGATGATGTTGAAATAGAGTTTTCTAACTGATCTATCTTATGATTTAATTCAAATATTTCTTCTTCTTTTAAGTAATTTTTGTTTTGTTGGATGAATTTCTTTGATGAGAGAATTACTGATTTTGCCTCAGTCTGTATCTCTACTAATGCTCTGATTTTCATATCTTTTTCTGCATTTTGAATTGACTCGAGGAGCATCATTCCCATTTCTTCTTCAGATATTCCATAGGTTGACTTTATCTCAATTTGTTGCTCCACTCCAGACCGTAACTCTTTTGCAACTACTTTCAAGATACCATCTGTATTGACAATAAATTGAATATCAATTTTGGGAATTCCTGCTGGCATTGGTGGAATACCTTTTAATATAAATTCGCCAAGCTTTCTATTGTCATGCACCAAATCTCTTTCACCCTGGTAAACCCCTACTTTTAAAGAGGTTTGTCCATCTACTGAAGTTGTATATTGTCGTCCAGCTCTATTTGGCACTTTTGAGTTACGTGGCAAAATAGTATCCATCAATCCACCAACAGTTTCAATTCCAAGGGATAAAGGGGTAATATCTATCAACAACAAATCTTTACGATTGCCAGCCAAAATATCAGCTTGAATCGCAGCACCCAAAGCTACTACTTCATCGGGATTCAATTGGTCAAACACTTGCTGATGAAAAAATGTTGAAACTGCATTTTTAATGGCTGGAATTCTAGTAGAGCCACCCACCATCACCACTCTATTTATTTCAGCAACATCAATATTTGCATCAATTATTACTTGTTTGCAAGAAATAAGGGTTTTTTCAATTAAAGGTTGGATCAATTTTTCAAAATCATTAATATTGATAACCAAACTGAATCCATTCCAAGTTGTAGAAAAAGTTGAATGAAAGGAAAGATGTTTTTTTGCAGTTTCTGCTATTGTTCTAAGTTCGTTATAATTCAAATTATCTGATGCAACAATCTGGTTTTCAAAGTATTTAATCAATAAATGATCAATGTCATCTCCTCCCAAATTTGTATCTCCATTTGTGGACAATACTTCAAAAACACCATCTTCCAATATGAGAATTGAAATATCAAAAGTACCTCCGCCCAAATCGTAAACCGCAACTATTTCTTTGTTATCCTTATTCAACCCTATTCCATAAGATAAACTAGCTGCGGTAGGTTCGTTTACGATTCTCAACACATCCAAACCTGCCAATTTCCCAGCATCTCTTGTTGCTTGTCTTTGACTATCATTGAAATATGCTGGGACTGTAATGACTGCTTTTTGAATTGGCTGTCCAAGTTCATTTTCAGCAATTCCTTTTAGTTCATGAAGGATCATAGATGACAATTGAATAGGATTAAATAATTTGTCACCAACAATTACTTTGACTAATGATTCATCTTGACCGTCATCCAAAATTTTATATGCTAATCTATTCGTTTGATTATCAATATCATTATATGATTTACCAATTAATCTTTTTATAGAATAAATAGTCCGTTCAGGAAATTTTGCCAACATTTCTTTGGCATGTATGCCAATGATTGGATTATTATTTTCATCAAAATAAATAACAGAAGGAACTAAAGTACTTTTTTCATTTTTATCTTTAATACAATAAGCTTGTCCATCTTTAATATAAGCTACCAAACTATTTGTAGTTCCCAAATCAATTCCAATAATTGGTTCTTTTTGTTTGTCAATTGAACCATCTTTTAAATTGATTGAAAATTTTGCCATTTTAAAATTCTTTTAAATAAATTCAGGATTGATTTTTTGAATATTAATATAAAATTTCATTAATAAGAACGAAATTCACCCATTCTAGTTTAAAAAAAAGGTTATATATGCCACATAATTTTTTAAAAAGCAAAAGTAATCGCTTATTTCTTATTTTAAGTGGATTTTTTATTTCAAATGCTTTGATTGCAGAAATGATTGGTGGAAAAATATTTTCATTAGAAGATACATTGGGCATAGCACCCATTCATTGGAGCTTTTTTGGGCAATCTGGCACATTGCAATTTTCTGCTGGCATTTTGAATTGGCCCTTCGTTTTTATTTTCACAGATATTATCAATGAATATTATGGTAGAAAAGGTGTGAAATTCCTTTCATACATGACTGCTGGATTGATTATTTATAGTTTTGTAGTGATGTACAGCTCTATTCAACTTGCACCTGCTGGTTTTTGGATTACAACTAACGAAACTAGAGGAGTTCCCAATATGCAAAATGCCTATTCAGCAATATTTGGTCAAGGTATGTGGATTATAGTTGGGTCTATAACAGCCTTTATTGTTGGTCAAATATTAGATGTTACTATTTTTCATTCTATAAAGAAATATACTGGCGAAAAACAAATTTGGATAAGAGCAACGGGATCGACAATGGCTTCACAATTGATTGATACACTACTGGTTGGGTATATAGCTTTCGTTTTAGGTCCTCAAAAATGGTCTTTACAACTGTTTTTCGCAATTTCGATAGTTGGCTATACTTACAAAGTATTTATGGCATTTTTATTTATTCCTCTACTCTATTTCGTTCATATTGCAATAGAAAAATATTTAGGAAAAGATCTTGCCACATCTTTAAAAGAAAATGCTATAAAAAATTAATCAATACATTTATTCAAATTGATAATTTAAGAATTTATAATTTATTCACTATATAAATGATATTTCATCCAATAATATTCGTTGTTTGTAGAATCAATAATAGTATTTAAAACAAGTTAATTATTTTTGTACAAAATTAAAATTTAATAATAACATGAAAATCAAAACATCATTATTTGCATTTCTTGCAATTTTCTTAATTTCTAATTCTTTAAATGCACAAACTGTAGATGAAATAGTGGCTAAACATACAGAAGCTATGGGTGGCAAGGACAATTTGGCTAAATTAAAATCTGTTTATCTAGAATCCGAAATTAATTTTGGTGGAATGATGATACCTGTAAAAATGTGGAGAGTGGATAAAAAAGCGATGAAAGTGGAATTTGAAATACAAGGTATGAAGGGTCAGAATGTTGTAACTGATACAAGTGGTTGGGTATTTATGCCATTCCAAGGTCAGACGAAACCTGAACCAATGACAAAAGAAGATGTGAAAATGTCAAAATCTGGACTAGATTTAACAGGTGAGTTAGTGGATTATGCTGCAAAAGGTAATAAATTGGAATTATTAGGCAAGGATGAATTTGAAGGAACTGATGTATATAAAATACAAGTAATTGATAAAGAAGGAAATATATCAACAGACTATGTAGATGTTAATACCTATTATGTCATAAAAACCACTTCAAAAAGAAAAATTGAAGATAAAGAAATAGAATCTGCAACTATTATGAGTGATTTCAAAAAATTAGACAATGGAGTTGTCTTACCTCATAGTATTGATACGGGTATGGGTGGTGCATTAATCGTTAAAAAATACGAAATCAATCCTAAAATAGATTTTAGTATTTTCGAAATGCCTAAAAATTAATTATTCTATAAACAAAGGAAGTAGTTGAATAATATTACAATTACTTCCTTTTTTAATTTATTACACAAATGAAATCAACTTTATTTATAATTGTCTTAATAGCAATTAGTTACACTTCATTTTCTCAAAACAATTTCAATTCCTCAACTATTGGAAGCTTGCAAGCAAGGCAAATAGGTCCTGCTGTAATGGGTGGTAGAATTTCAGCAATTACTGGTGTAAACAATAATCCAAGAATTATTTACATTGGTTCTGCTGGAGGTGGTGTTTGGAAAACAACAAATGCAGGAGCATCCTTCTCATCTATTTTTGATAAATATTGTCAGTCTATTGGAGATATAGCCATTGATCAAAAAAGACCGGATACTGTATGGGTTGGAACTGGGGAAAGTAATATGAGAAATACTGTATCTTATGGAAACGGGATTTATAAATCTACAAATGGTGGAGCTGATTGGAAAAAAATGGGTTTAGACAGTTCTGAACATATATCAAAAATAGTAATTAATCCGAATAATCCAGATAATATTTTCGTAGCTGTTCCAGGAAAACTATGGAGCGATAGCAAAGAAAGAGGAGTTTACGAAACAAAAGATGGTGGAAAAACCTGGACAAAAATCTTTTATATCAATGAAACTACTGGCTGTGCAGATTTGATAATGGACCCTCGAAATCCTGATGTTCTATTGGCTAGCATGTGGGAATTCAGAAGAAAACCATATTCTTTTAATTCTGGTGGTAAAAGTTCTGGTTTATTCAAGTCAATCGATGGTGGAAAAAATTGGAAAAAAATTACTTCTGGTATGCCTGAAGGTGATTTAGGTAGAATTGCTATGGCGATGGCTCCTTCAGCACCAAATAATTTGGTCGCAATCATGGAAGCAAAAAAGACTGGTTTGTATATATCAGATGATGGTGGAGATTCATGGAAAAAACAGAGTGCAACCTTAAATGTTGAAGCTCGACCATTTTATTTTAGTACTATAGTTATTGATCCTATCAATCCAAAAAGAGTTTACCGACCAGCATTTATGTTTTCAATAAGTGATGATGGAGGTTATTCGTTTACTGAAGCAAACAATTCTGGAGGATGGGTTCATTCAGATCATCATGCACTATGGATTAATCCACAAAATACAAATCACATGTATTTAGGTACTGATGGTGGTGTATATGTGAGTATGGATAAAGGTAACAGTTGGATTTTCCTAAATAGCATTCCAGTTTCTCAATTTTATCATGTTTCTGTAGATAATCAAGAACCTTATAATGTGTATGGTGGACTTCAAGATAATGGAAGTTGGATGGCACCTTCTAGTTCGAGTGGAGGAATTGAAAATAGAGATTGGCAAAATTTATTTGGTGGAGATGGCTTTTGGGTACAACCAGATTTGACAGATAATGATATCGTTTATTTGGAATATCAAGGTGGAAATATGTCCAGAGTGAATAAGAAAAATGGGCATTCCGTGAGTATCAAACCCTACCCTGAAGTTGGACAAGAAAAATTGAGATGGCAATGGAATACTGTATTAACAGGAAGTCCTACAAATCCAAAAACTTTATATACTGGATCTCAATTTTTATATAAAAGCTTAAATAAGGGGCAGAATTTTCAAAGAATTTCACCGGATTTAACCACAAATGACAAATCCAAGCAAAAACAAGAAGAATCTGGTGGGTTATCTGCTGATAACACTTCTGCTGAGAATCATTGCATTATTTATTCCATTGCAGAATCGCCACTCGATGAAAATATGATTTGGGTTGGGACTGATGATGGAAATATTCAATATACAATTGATGGGGGAAAAAATTGGAATAATGTAACTTCGAATTACTCTAAATCTGGTGTACCAGCTGGAACATGGGTTTCCAGTATTCAACCAAGTCATTTTGACAAAAATGTAGTTTATGCCACCTTTGATAACCATACTTATGGCGATATGAAAACCTATTTGGCAAAATCATCAGATCTTGGAAAGAATTGGCAAATTATTAATAGCTCCGAGTTTAGAGGTCATGCAAATAAAATTCTGGAAGATCTGAAAAATAAGGACATGTTGTTCTTAGGCACTGAGCATGGCTTGTTTATGACTTTGGATGGCGGGAAAAAGTGGATATTAATGAAAAATAATATTCCAGAATATTTGATGACAAGAGACCTTGTTATTCATCCCAAAACCAATGATTTAGTAATTGCTAGTCATGGACGTGGTATTTTAATTATTGATAATATTTCAATACTTAGAGAATTGAATTCTAATATATTAGATAAAGATATTTATTTATTTAATAGCAAAGCTACTAATATAACTACTGGTAATTACAATTTAGGCGGATTCCCCGAAGGTGGTGGTTACACAGGTAATAATGTAGTAGAATTACCTGAAATAACTTACTATCTAAAAGATAGGGTGAACTCTGGAGAAGTAAAAATAGAAATTCAAGATAAAGATGGAAAATTAATACAATCTATTCCTGGTTCGAAGCGAAAAGGTATCAATAAAGTTACTTGGAATATGCGATCTGCTCCTCCAAAAGTGCCAACAGGAGGCACAAAACTAGACTTTGGTGGATTTGTTGGACCTCTTGTAATGCCAGGTGATTACAAAGTAGTATTAAAGGTTGGTGATAAAACAGTAGAAAATATAATAACATTGAATCATGATCCAAATGCAAAATATACAAAAGAAGATAGAGAAGTACAGAACCTAACTACATTAGAATTATTTAAAATGTCTGAAAACTTAGCAGATTTGAATGATCAAGTAACCAATCAGCAAAAGCAATTGAAGGATAGACTTGAAAAAGTGAAATCAGAAAAAAACAAAAAGGTTCTTCAAGAATATTATGATGAATTAGAAAAAGTCAGAGGTGAAATTTTGGCAACGAAACAAACTTCTATTTTTGCAGATGAAGAAAGATTGAGAGAACAATTGGGTGAAGTATATGGGTCAGTTGCTGGAACAGAAGAAAAACCAACAAATTCGCAAACTGATAGAATCAAAAGTTTGAAATATGATATTGGTAAAACTGAAGATAAAGCAAAGGAAAATGTAAATAAATACTTTAACAAAGTAAATGATATATTGAAAAAGGAAAAATTAGAAACACTTCCTTCTACAAATCTTAGTATTCAAGGCAAGAAATCATAATAATGAAAAAGGGCAATTTCAATGAAATTTGCCCTTTTTTTGTTATTTTTTTCTTATTGTGTTTATTTTTCCATTGTCCCCGTAGAGCTCTTTAGAAACTTTATTATATGCAATTGCTGCCTCTTCAGGTGTATCGAACATACCTATATGCACTGATCTGCGATTAATAGAAATAACAGCTCTATAGCGACTATTTTCTTTATAAACTCCAGTATAACCTAAAGAACTATTTGTTTTTCTTTGCCTACTTGCTACAGCTCTTGATCGCCAAACAAGATTTTCTAACCTACAATCCAATTTATTACCATCTTTTGAACTAACTAGATTATTAGCAGTTTTTTCATCGTTAGGCAACCATTTTTCTGCGATAAATTTATGAAGATAAATTGTCTCAGTTTTATAATTACCTTCTTTTTTCTTCCAAGTTTTTTGGAAAACACAACACCCACTGGAATGCAGTCTAAGCTGATTGATGAAATCTATACTAATAAAATATGGATCATTTGTGAAGAACTCGTACACAAAATCATCAATTAGAATATTCTTATTGGAATTTTTTAATTTAATCTTGTAAGTCAAAATATTGAATTTAGAGTAAAAAACCATTTTATTGACGAACAAATGTTAATTAAGTCACATATTTATCGAATCAATTCATCTATTTCTGCCATAAATTCATTTCTTAATTTATTTATTTCAGGATTTGATTTTCTACTATTTCTCTCAAATTTAATAAAATCGTAATAATATATTGCATAATATGTGATAAATGGCAATAAAATTACATAAAAATACAAAATTACATTATTTATTATTAATGCTAATATTAACAAAATGCAATAATAAATTATCCAAAAAAATAAAGAAGTTCCAAATTTAACAGGACCTACAAATGCTGGGTCAATTACCTTTTTTTCTGTAAAGGCTTTTGCAATATTTATTGGAAATAAATTGATATACCCTATCATATATGGGATAATTCCAGTAATTAAAGCGAAATAATATTTTGCAGTACTGATTTGTGATACAGGAAAAAGTATATTGTAATCTGATTTGCTCACCAAATTCTCTAATTTATTAAATTTTTCTAATAAATAATCCTTTTTATGATCATCCAAACCTATGAAATTATTGCAAATCAATCTACTATTTTGATAAATTGATCTATTTTCAATAATGGCTTTATTTCTATTTATTTCAAATTCATTTCTATACATTTTTAGAATCGATTGGAGCATCGTTTTATACTGATTATGCTCAATTTTTATTACTTTTTCATCTAAAACCTTCTCCAAATCCTGCGTTAAGACATTGATAGTCAAAGCATCATGCTCAATATAATCTTTGAAGTAATCATTTACATGAATTGGTTTGTTGCATTCTGCAAATGCATCACCTCTAAAATTAGTCTGATCTGAATAATAAAATGTTATCGGAACTATCCATAAATCCATATTTGCATCGTTTTGTAATGCATTAAAAGCCATTCTTGCAGTACCTTTTTGTAATTTGTCTAGCCCAATTCCCGATGAAAGATGACCTTCTGGAAAAATCATTATTGCTTCCTTATTTGTCAATAATTTATTGCATAAATTAAAAACTTCTTGGTTTTTCTTCATATTTTCGTGTCCATCTCTAAATCTAAATATTGGGATCATATTTAATTTACTCAATAAACTATTAAAAAATGATTTTTGAAAAATGTCACCACGAGTCAGAAAGTAAAATGTTCGTTTGTGCAAACAAGCCATCAATATTGGTTCGAAGAAAGCACTTGGATGATTGGAAGCTAAAATGATTGACTTATTGAATTGAATTTTATTCAATCCAGAAACAAAAATATTTTTAAAATATAATTTAAGCCCAAACCGAACAATAGGTCTAATAAAAAAGTATAATTTCATGTGACAAATATAAAAAATAATATTCTAAATCATTTTGATAAAAGATCGATCCTTAATAGTTATTGGAGGACCAACAGCAAGTGGTAAAACCAAGATGGCAATTGAACTTGCCAAAAAGTTAAATTGTGAAATAATATCAGCGGATAGTAGGCAGGTATATAAAGAAATCTCTATCGGAACAGCAAAACCAACACAATCTGAACTTCAGGCTGCTCCACACCATTTTATTGATCATGTTTCGATACATGATACTTACAATGCAGGCATTTATGAAGAAGAAGTAATTGAAAAATTAGATAAGTTATTCGAAAAAAATAATTTTGTCATTTTAGTTGGTGGCACTGGGCTTTATATTCAGGCGGTTTGCAATGGATTGGATGAATTTCCCGAAATAACAGAAGATGTAAGATTATATTATCATAATTTATTGAAAGACAAAGGATTGGAATGTTTATTAGAAATTTTAAAAGCGAAAGACCCACACTATTTTGAAAAAGTTGATCAACAAAACCCTCGTAGAATAACTAGAGCATTAGAAATCATGCATAATTCAGAACTTAAATATTCTGAAATGAGGACTAAGAATAAAAAGATAAGAAATTTCAACACTTTAATGTTTTTGATAGATATCGATAGACCAATTTTATATGAACGGATAAATAATAGAGTAATAGAAATGGTGCAAAATGGGCTTTTTGAAGAAGTTGAATCACTTCTCCCCTATCAAGATATTAAAGCGACACAAACTGTAGGTTATCAAGAAATATTTAAGTATTTTAATGGTGAATTAAAAAAAGATGAATCTATAGAAAAAATTCAACAAAACTCTAGGCGTTATGCAAAAAGACAAATGACTTGGTTCAATAACCAGTTAGATTCATGGATAAAAATAAAAAATATTAATGAAATAATAATTGAACTGGAAAATAAGTAAATAAAATTAATATATTTGCAAATCAATTGCCCAGGTGATGAAATTGGTAGACATGCCACTTTGAGGTGGTGGTGCTGGTAACGGTGTGCTGGTTCGAATCCAGTCTTGGGCACTTTTTTAATGAATTCTATCTCCTCTTATTTCTAGTTTTTTCATAATTTCTGCTTCGTAATCCAAAAACTCTTGCCATCTTTTTTTGGTCTTTTCTTCTCCTGCATATTTTTTTGCCAAATCTATAAACAACCTGTAATGACCTGCTTCAGCCACCATGAATTTATGATAAAATTCTTTTAATTGATCATCAGCAATATCCAAACTCAACAATCTGAATCTTTCGCAGCTTCTTGCTTCAATTAATGCACAAACTAACAATTTCTCTAATAAATGATCCTCTCTACTACCACCTTTCAAAATGAAATCATGTAACATAAGCACATATTCATCTTTGCGTTGTTTTCCTAGCTTGATGTTTCGCTTTTCCATTTCTTGCAAAACCAACCTGAAATGACCCCATTCTTCGGTAACAATAGGAGATAACAATTTTATCAAATCTTCTTTGTCATAAAAAAACTGGATAAGCGATATACAATAAGTAGCTGCTTTTTGCTCACAATATGCATGGTCAGTTAATATATCATCCAAACTCATATTCGCAAGATCAACCCATCGTGGATCAGTAGGTAATTTCAAACCAAGCATATTAAACTAATTCAAAGATTTTATTTGATTGATAAAAAAGTCCATATTCGTAATATCATACTCATCATAACCTGTTGACCAGATTAATCTAATCTTATCAACTTCATATTTTTTCAAAGATGATTCGGCATCTTTATCAATTATATAGGTAGTCCGATATAAAGTAACGCCATCCACAGGATTCAATAACCCTTTATCCGATCTATTGCAAAATAGTTTAATATTCTCACCATTTATTAATTTCACCAAAAGATAGCTGCCTTTTTCAATAGTACCGAATTGGGTAGAAGTGTTTATTGAATTGATATTTATTTCTAAATTTAAAGTAAGGAATCCAGGTATTTTTGTAATATATGCATGACAAATTATATAATCTCTTAATTTTTGAAAGTTTTTCAAATTTTCATCAGTATATGAAAATAACAAATCGTCTTCCAGTTCAAGTCTATTTTTTTTGGTAAAACTATCAAAAGTATCCACTACAATTTTATATTTATGAAAAGGTGGATTTTTGTAAACATCATCATGCCTGAATTTGACGATCTCAATTGTTTTGGGTAGTTCTTTGGATAATGAATCTTTTTTTGTCTCTAGATTTGGTTCATTTGTAGTTGGTGTAGATTCGAATTTCAATTCAGAGATTTCATGATAAGGGTTAATCTGGCTTCCCTTATATTTAATATTATACGATTTTGTTAAAATTTCCTTTCTTTTCTTACTTGATGTGTTTAAAATAGAATTGTACTCATTGCACTTTTTCTCTAATTCAATTTTTTTCTTGTATAAGTTTTGAAGGGATTTATTAGATTCAGATAATAATTTTTTTAACCTTTTTATTTCAATATTATTCTTTTCTTGATTAGCAAAGTTGAATTCTTGTTCGATAATTTGCTTATTTTTCGTTGCATCTTGATATTCAATTTCATTATTATAGAATAAATAATTGCATTTTTCATTCATCACATAAGTCTTTACATAGTAAAATTTATCTTCATCATATTCAAACTGTTGTAAAGAAGAATCTTTTGCAATTTTATCTTCAAATAGGTAAATATCATCATTATTATCAAAATCCAATCTTCTGAATGTGCCATCTTTATATATCAAAACCCACTCTTTATCACTATTTTTGACAAGTTCCTGACTGATTAAAAATGGGTAAAAGCCCAAAAAAGAAATACAGATTAGCAAAATTTTTTGCATCTTATTAAATTTCGGCAAAGTTATTAATATTGAAATTTATTTCAATTGTTTATTAAATATATCTTCAATTTTTAAATAATTAGTTGAACAATATTTGGTTTTATATTAAAATTATAACCTTTTTGGTAAGATTATTGCCGAATTATCCTTAATATTTTTATAATTAAATAATGTTCAATACTTTTGTACATGCGATTTTTATATTATTTATACTTTGTTTGTATTAGTTTTTTAATATTATCATGTAATAATATCACTACAAAAGATGATAAAGCTCTTTATATCAAAGAAATAGTAGATGGAAATATTATTCTTGAAAATGGTAAGTCTGAGCCAGTACCCAATTGGAATGACGCTAATTCAACTATTCTTTATATAGTTCGTCATGCTGAAAAACAATCTGATTCTGCTGATGCAAGATTGACATTAGCTGGTGAGATGAGAGCTGGAAGATTAGCTCATTTGTTTAAGAAAACTAAATTGGACGATGTTATCACTACAAATACATTTAGAACTATTCTTACTGGTGAACCAACTCAACAAATGAAATCTTGTAACTTTGTTACTTATGAAGCAAAAAATCAAGATGTTATGATCAGAGAAACTTTAGGTAGAGGACCTGGAAAGAAATTTCTTGTAGTCGGTCATTCCAATACTATTCCTAGCCTACTCAATGAATTAACAAAAACATCGGATTATCATGACATTCCATCCAATGAATTTGATAATATATATGTTGTAGCAACTAGAGGAATCTCTCAAACAAAAGTTTTACATTATAAATATAAGTAGAAAATTAAATAATAAGAAGCAATGAGTGAATTAGCAGCTCGATACGAATCGAATATTGTAGAGTCGAAATGGTATAGCTATTGGATGCAGAACGACTATTTTAGTTCTGTTCCTGATGATCGAGAACCATTTAGTATAGTCATACCTCCACCAAATGTAACTGGAGTGCTTCACATGGGACACATGTTGAATAATACAATTCAAGATATTTTGATTCGAAAAGCAAGAATGCAAGGCAAAAATGCTTGTTGGGTGCCAGGCACTGATCATGCTTCTATTGCTACCGAAGCTAAAGTTGTAAAATGGATTCGAGAAGAGAAAGGTTTGAAAAAATCAGACTTATCAAGAGAAGAATTTTTGGCTTATGCCTATCAATGGAAGGATAAATATGGTGGGATCATTCTGAATCAATTGCAAAAATTGGGTGCTTCTTGTGATTGGAAAAGAACTGCATTCACAATGGATGAAATTAGGTCGGAAGGTGTTTATAAGGTTTTTGTGGATTTGTATAATAAAGGTATCATTTACAGAGGGTTGCGAATGATTAATTGGGATCCTGAAGCAAAAACTGTATTATCAAATGAGGAAGTTATTCACTCAGAGGAATCTTCCAATCTTTATCATGTAAAGTATTTCGTTGAAAATGAGCCAGAAAAGTATGTAATCATTGCCACTCAACGTCCTGAAACTATTATGGCAGATACTGCAGTTGCAGTACACCCAAATGATCCAAGATATATTGATTTACATGGCAAAAAAGTTTTGGTACCCTTAATTGGTAGAGCTGTTCCGATTATTACCGACAATTATGTTGATATTGAATTTGGTACAGGAGCTTTAAAAGTTACTCCTGCACATGACCCAAATGATTATGAATTAGGTCAAAAACATAAACTTGAAGTAATAGATACTATAAATGAAGATGGATCTTTAAATGAATTGTGTGGAGTGGAAGAACTTATTGGGTTGGATCGTTTCGAAGCAAGAAAGAAAATGAAGCGATTACTAGAAGAAACTGGTAATTTTGTAAAACTAGAACCATATAAAACAAATATAGGTAGATCAGAAAGAACGAATAGTGTAGTAGAACCAAGGCTATCAAAGCAGTGGTTTGTGAATATGCAAAAATTAGCCACTCCAGCATTAGAAGCTGTAATGAGTGATGAAATTGCATTTTTTCCTCGCCATTTCAAAAACACTTATCGCCATTGGATGGAAAACATCAGAGATTGGTGTATTTCCAGACAACTTTGGTGGGGACATAGAGTTCCAGCTTGGTATGATGAGTCTGGAAATGAATATATTGCATTGAATGAAACTGAAGCTAAAAACTTGGCTAAGTTAAAAAATGGTGGTGATGTTAAATTAAATCAAGATAACGATGTATTAGATACTTGGTTTAGTTCTTGGCTATGGCCCATAACAGTTTTCGATGGTTTTAATCCCAATAGTAAAGATTTCGACTACTACTACCCTACTGCAACATTAGTTACTGGTTGGGATATTATGTTTTTCTGGGTAGCTCGAATGATTATGGCAGGATATGAATGGAAAAACGAAAAACCGTTCAAAGATGTCTATTTTACTGGAATGGTAAGAGATGAATTGGGAAGAAAAATGAGTAAACAATTGGGTAATTCTCCCGATGCTTTAAAACTTATAGAAGAATATGGAGCAGATGGAATGCGATTTGGTGTTTTATCTTCGTCTCCTGCTGGTGGTGACTTAAAATTTGACACCAAATTGTGTGAAAATGGTCGCAATTTCTGTAATAAACTTTGGAATGCACTACGATTGGTGAAAGGTTGGAAAGTGGACAACCAATCCATGAATCCCAATCAGATGAAAATCAACCAATTAGCAACAAAATGGATGCAAAGTAGAATTAGCGAAGTTTTAACTGAAATTGAGCAAAATTTTGTGAATTATAGACTATCTGAAGCACTTGTAACAGTTTACAGTTTTATTTGGGATGATTTCTGCTCATGGTATTTAGAAATGGTAAAACCAAAATATGGAGAGTCAACAAATGATGAAACTATAATATCGGTTACTCATATTTTTGAGCAATTGATGTTAATACTTCATCCATTTATGCCATTTGTTACTGAAGAAATTTGGCAACAATTAAATGAAAGAGATACAAAAAATGCTTGTATTATAAGCAATTATCCTACTATTCAAACCATTGATAATGCTTTACTTAAAGAAATGGAAAAATTGAAAGAGGCAGTTGTGAAAATAAGAGAAATAAGGAATAATAGAGGATTAAAAATGTCGGAACAACTAGATGTTCATATTTTAGAAAATGAAAATTCTAGAAAATTATTTGAAATAGAAGGAGCGAAAGATTTGATTTTAAAGTTAGGAAATTTGAACTTTTTAGAATTTACAAGTAAAGAAATTGAAAATTCAGTTGGATTTTTGGCAAAGACTGATCAATATTTTGTGAAATTGAATCAAGAAATAAATACTGAAGAAGAAAAAGAGAAACTTACAAAAGAATTGACTTATTATCAAGGTTTTGTAAAATCAATCCTAGCTAAATTATCCAATGAAAAATTTGTAAATGGCGCTCCACAACATGTTATTGAGAACGAAAGAAAAAAACTAGCAGATGGTGAGTCAAAAATTGCAATGTTGACAGAAAGCATTTCAAAATTATGAGTGATCAACCCAATAACCCCTTGCATGGAATAACATTAGAAAAAATATTAACCTATTTAGTGGAAGTATATGGATGGGAATATTTGGGTGAAAATTTCAGAATGAATTGTTTTATGAATAATCCTACCATAAAATCTTCTTTAGTTTTTCTTAGAAAAACACCTTGGGCAAGAAAGAAAGTAGAAGATTTTTATGTTTATAGTATTAAAAATCAGATTGTTAGAAAACAAATAAAACTTAAAGACATAAAAAATAAAACCAAATAACTTATGGGAAAATGTTTGATTTGTAAAACAGCTTTCAGAGGAAGAAGTGATAAGAAATTTTGTAGTATTACTTGCAAAAATTCTTATCATCTTAAATTGAAAAAAGCTAATGAAACTATTACATTTCAAATAGACAAAATGCTCCATCGAAATAGAGAGATTTTACTCGAAATTATGGGTAAAGAGGGTAAGCAAAAAATAGTTTCAAAATATGATTTAGAAAAGAAAGGGTTTCTATTTCGTTATATTACAGGCTATTACATCAATACTCAAGGGAAACAATATCATTATGTTTATGACTTTGCATGGATGGAATTCTCAACTCAAGAAGTGATGATTGTAAGGAAAATAGATAGTAAAAAGTAATTATAATCAAAGATTATCTTCAAAATTCCATTCTGCAAATGACGTTGGAGTTTCTCTAAGTACTAACTTGCACAATTGAACCTCTTTTGGAAATAAATCTTTTATAATGTTCAAAAAATTCAACATCAAATTTTCGCAAGTTGGTTGATAAGGTACTACAATTACTTTTTCGAATTCTTGGGTTAATAATTCTGATGTAACGTAAGGTGCAGATTCATTAAGCACTAAAGCATGATCGAATTTGTCAATTATTTCTTTCTTAACAATTTTTTTTAAATCACCAAAATCAATTACCATTCCTTCTTTTGTAGTGTCATCAAAAGGAAATCCAAGTAGGGAAACCTCCAAATGATAGGTATGACCATGAATATTTTTACATGGACCATCATATCCGTATAGAGCATGAGCCATATCAAAAGTAAATAACTTGGTTACTCTGATTTTTTGCTTTGCAATTGTTAATTTCATAAAATTTATAACGGATTTATTTGGATAATGTTAACAGGACAATTCTTCATTGCCATTAAATTATCGTCTAACTCAAAGTCATTTACTTTAATTACATAAATTCCCTTTTTTTCTTTACCCCCTATCAAAGTACATTTACCATCTTTTTTAGACATCCTCCACCGATAAGCTGCTGCTTCAACACAGGCATTGCAACCGATACATTTGGATCTATATTGAATAATTTGAAACATTAACTGTTCTGAACAAGTTTGTATAATTTATCGGATGGTCTGATTTTTTCATCGACTATTATTGAAAATGTTTCCCCCTTTTCAACTTTTTCTTTTGAGCAATCATCTACTCTTAACTCTCTGACAGTCATTTGGATATATCCAGTTGTTGGTCCAGTAATAATAATTTCATCACCGACGGAAAGGCTATGTGTTTCACAAATAAATTCACCTACTTTCATTTTATCAAAATACTTTATTCCTTTTGCAAGATATATTTTCTTTTGGGTAGCCATTGAGCCATATTCATTGCTCCATTCTCCCATTTTACGACCCAAATAATAGCCATCCCAAAACCCTCTATTATAAACTGTGGATAATTTTTCTTTCCAAATTTCAATTTTATCTAATGAATAAGTCCCATTCAAAAAAGCATCTATAGCTTCTCTATAACATTTCGTGACGGTATATACATAATCTGCTGACCTTCCCCTACCCTCAATTTTAAAAACATTCACTCCAGCATCAATTATTTTATCTAAAAAATCAATTGTACAAAGGTCTTTTGCAGACATAATATATTCATTATCAATCTCGAGCTCCATACCTTCTTCTTTGTCAGTAACAATATAGCTTCTTCTACAGTTTTGAATACATGCCCCTCGATTTGCAGAGGCAAAATGAGAATGCAAACTCAAATAACATTTTCCAGAAACTGCCATACATAAAGCACCATGAGCAAAAATCTCTATTTTAACTAACTCGCCAGATGGACCAATAATATTTCTTCGATTAATTTCTCTCGTAATATCATGAATTTGCTTTAAACTCAACTCTCTTGACATTACGATTACATCTGCAAAATTGGCATAAAATTCAACAGTATCGATATTCGTTACATTAGTTTGGGTTGAAATATGGATTTCCATACCTACTTTTTTGGCATAATTCATAACAGCATGATCTGAAGCAATGATAGCTGTGATGCCACTTAATTTGGCAGAATCCACTATAGATTTCATTAAGGTGATATCGTGATCGTACAGTATTGTATTTAGTGTAAGATATGTCCTAATATTATTTTCTAAACCTATTTGAGCAATTTTCTTAAGATCTTCTAAAGTAAAGTTATTTGATGATCGAGCTCTCATGTTTAATTGCTCAACACCAAAATATATTGCATCACAACCCGCTTTAATCGCTGCCATTAAAGACTCAAAAGATCCAGCAGGTGACATTAATTCTATTGAATTACTTTTTCCCATATAAATTATTTATCCGGAAATATCAATTTTCTTGAAAAATGCTGCAAAATTAGGATAATTTCAATAAATATGTAAATTTCTAAAGATTAAGACCTCCCGATTAATCGGGGCGAAACATCAGGAGACCAATAGCCAAAGACCAATCCCGAAGCATCTGGACTAAAGACTAAAGACCAATAGCTAAATCCCAACTAAACATCCTCTCCCCAATTAGCAAGCTCCTCTTTTGACCATAGATCTGGGAAAAATATTCTTCTCTGATATTTAGGGTGCATATATTTTCTCCAATCACTACCACCTGTAGCAGCGGCTTCGCCAAGATATTTTGCAGCAGCATGATAATGAGCCATAACCCAACTTACATTTACAGTGTAATCATAATGACGCATTGCATTAATTAAAGATGGATCACTTTTCACTGCATCAGGCAATTGCTTGAATTTTGTCCAAAGATTTGTTGTATTATAAGACTCCATTTTATCTAAAAATGAAGCTTTATACTTCCATTCAAATAATTGAATCAATGTACTTTTTTTTCCTGTTACATGATCTTTTCCAGCTGCTTGCCAATAAAGATGTTCATAAGCATGTTCATAAGGAGTATTTCTATCGATAGTAAATCTAAATCGAAAATCAATTAAATTAATAAGTTCAGTTGATGCAAATTCGATAATACGATATTGAGCACTTTGAAATCCACTAGCTGGAGTCAATGTATTTCTAAATTTAAGATATTGTTCTAACTCCATTCCATCGCCCATAATATCAAACGAAGTAGATAACATATCAAAATATCTGCTAATTCTTCTTAACTTTTCAGTAAAAAAAGTGGCTTCTACAGATTTTGCATTGCTCACTTGATCAATTTCCCAAAGTATCATTTTAAACAATAATTCATTGATTTGGTGATACATAATGAACACCATTTCATCAGGCAAAGTGGTTCGTTGCACTTGCAGGTTCAACAATGCATCTGGCTGTATATAATCCCAATAAGTTATGGGTTTTGCCCAAACCAATCCTTCTAAATGTACATCAGGATTTTGATCAATATTCTTATATTTATCTTCAATTCTTTTCAAAATTTCTTCTTGCATACCACTCATAATCAAACATTTATTATCTATTCTTAGATTGTTGAATATATTGATGAATTATTTGATCAATTACTGAATCCTCTGTTTTTTCAGTAATATGATTATCCAAAATAAGTTGTTTTATATTTGCTTCTTGCTCGTTGCCCTTCGTTAGAGCAGTTTGATAGGAAATATCTGTGAACGAAACCATACTGTATAATGGAAAATATGCATCAGGATATAAGAAATTAATCCTTCTTTCAATTTTTTGAAGTAATAAAAAATCTGGATCTGCTACTTTGTCTCTCATTACAATATAATTTTGTAATGACAAATCTTGAACAGCATCGCCATTTGGTTTTCTTAATGCTTCATATTCTTTGAAAATTAGTTCCCAATTTTCTTGATGTTTGATCATCAAACTATTCATTACACTACAATCTTCAAATCCACAATTCATCCCTTGCCCAAAAAATGGAACTGTTGCATGTGCTGCATCGCCCATCAATGCTACTTTACCTTTTGTCCAAGGGAAACATCGAATTATTGCTAATGATGATAGCGGATGATCATCCCAAGTTTCCGCTACATTTGGCATAAGTGCATAAAAATCAGGGAACAATTCTTTGAAAAAAGTATTAACTTTCTCTTTGGTAGTCAAGTTGTTAAAACAATATTCATGACCTTCAAAGGGCATAAACAATGTACAAGTAAAAGACCCATCAAAATTCGGTAAAGCAATCAACATAAACCGACCTCTGGGCCAAATATGCAATGTTTCTACTGACAATTTGAAACTACCATCATCATTTGCAGGTAATAGAATTTCTCGGTAACCATCTGGAATATAGTTTTGAGAATAATTAAATCGATCTAATTTTTGAAATCCATGATAACGGGCTGCTGAAAAAGCACCATCCGTTGCAAAAACTACATCTGCAGCTGTTTCAAATATTTCACCAGTAATCGTATTTTTCAAGAAAGTAATTCCCAATTCGAGATTTACACTCATACATTCATGGTTGAAATGTATTTTAACAGCATCACTTTCTTCAGCAATTGTCATTAATTTAGAATTAATGTCGCCTCTCGAAACAGAATAAATTGCTTGATTATTATTGCCATAAGGTTGGTATGCTGTTTCGGAATTTTGATGATGTAAGGTTCGTCCATACATTGGAATTGCGATTTTTCGGATTTCATCACCTATCCCCAGCTCATCTAAAGCCTTCCAGCCTCTATATGAAGTTGCTAAATTAATGGATTTACCAGCCGAAATTTTATTAAGTCGCATATCCGCTCTTCGTTCATACACATTCACCTGATAACCAGCATTTTTTAAATAAACTGACCACAATGATCCAACCAAACCAGCTCCAATAATAGTTGCAGTTTTCTTCGATTTATTATTTTCCATTATATTGTTAATGCTTTAATGTAGGAACTTCCATTACTGTTCCACAATTTTTACAAGTTCTAAGATCTTGACTATCGTAAAAAGTCTGCATCAATTTTGGCAATTGACCAACAATATCATTGCAATGAAAGGTAGCTTTATGCAATAACTCATCACAATTTTCGCAATACCAAGAGCAAGCATCCATTTCTTCATCAGTTCTAACTCTTTCAATTACAAGACCAATAGTATTTGGAAATCGCTGAGGAGAATGTTCGACTCCAGCAGGAAGCAAGAAAATTTCTCCTTCTTTGATGTCGATAATTCTTGTTTTCCCATTTTCTCTTATTGGCAATTGAATATCCCCTTCTATTTGATAAAAGAATTCCTCACCTTTATTGAAATGAAAGTCTTTTCTTGCATTCGGTCCACCAACTACCATGATTATAAATTCTGTATCTTTATATACAACCTGATTACCAACTGGTGGTTTTAGCAAATGACGATTTTCATCAATCCATTTTTTGAAATTTATAGGAGGAATAATTGCCATATTTTAAAATTAAATATAAATTGAAAAAAATTTTCAGTCAAAATAATTAGAAACCAATTATAATCAAACCTTTACAGAGTGCCTCTTCTTGCTTGTTCTGCTTCAATACTTTCAAATAAAGCTTGAAAATTACCTTTACCAAAAGATTTTGCACCTTTTCGTTGTATAATTTCGAAGAATAAAGTTGGACGATCTTCAACTGGTTTTGTAAATATTTGTAATAAATATCCTTCATCATCCCTATCCACCATAATTCCTAATGATTTCAAAGTTTCTATATCTTCAGCAATTTCTCCTACCCTATTCAAAACGGTATCATAATAAGTGCCAGGAACATGAAGGAACTCAATACCTCTTTTTCTCATTTCAGATATAGTGAATACAATGTCATCCGTTGCAACAGCAATATGTTGACATCCTGGACCACCATAGAAATCTAAATATTCCTCTATTTGAGATTTTTTCAATCCAGCTGCAGGTTCATTCAAAGGAAACTTAATTCTTCCATTTCCATTAGTCATTACTTTGCTCATCAGAGCAGTATATTGAGTAGAAATATCTTTATCATCAAATGTAATTAAATTGGCAAATCCCATCACATTTGCATAAAAATTAGCCCATTTATTCATTGCTCCAAGTTCTACATTTCCCACCATGTGGTCAATATACTTCAATCCAGTTGGAGTTGGGTTATATTCAGTTTCCCATTTTACAAAACCTGGCAAGAAAATTCCTTTATAATTATTTCTCTCAACAAAAACATGAATCGTATCTCCATAAGTTTTAATTGCAGATTTTACAACAGTTCCGTTTTCATCATTAAATTCAGTTGGTTCCATCACAGCTTCTGCTCCACGACTGGTAGTTTCATCAAAAGCACTTCGAGCATCATTTACCCATAAAGCGATTACTTTCACACCATCTCCATGCAAACGAATATGATTAGAAATTTCGCTATCAGGATTGAAAGGTGTTGTCAAAACTAGACGAATCTTATCTTGAACTACAACATAAGAGCAATATTCTCTATTACCAGTTTCTAATCCACAATAAGCCAACGACTGAAATCCGAAAGCTGTTTTATAGAAGTGAGCAGCTTGCTTAGCATTCCCTACATACAATTCGACATAATCTGTGCCATTGATGGGTAAAAAATCCTGAGCTTTATCAAATATTTTTTCAATACCGTAATTGAAATTATCTATATGAGTTAGATTAGCCGTTGACATATTAATAAGATTTTAATTATTTGTTAAATATTCTGCAACATCTATCGCAGTAGTTTTAAGTCCTTCTTTTCCTGTATTCCAATTAGCAGGACAAACTTCACCGAATTCTTCATGAAAATTAAGGGCATCTACCATTCTTAATGCCTCATCCACACTTCTACCTAAAGGTAAATCATTAATAACTTGATGTCGTATAATTCCTTCTTTATCTATTAGAAACAATCCTCTATAAGCAACAGGATTGCCTTCAAAAGTAATTTGATCGTTACTAAAGGAATAATTACCTGCCAAAACACCGTAATTAATTGCAATTATTTTAGAAAGATCAGACACAATTGGATATTTTACCCCTTTTATACCACCTTTATTCTTATCAGTATTCAACCACGCCCAATGTGAATATTTAGAATCTATAGAACAAGCTACAACAGCAGTATTTCGTTTCTCAAACTCATCCAATTTTTGCTGAAAAGCAATTAACTCTGTTGGGCAAACAAAAGTAAAATCCAAAGGATAAAAGAAAAACACTACATTTTTCTTTCCTAAATACTGATTTAATGAGAAATTATCAATAAATACTCCACCATCTACAACAGCTTCCACATTAAAATATGGAGCTTTTTTACCAACTAAAACGTTCATTTTTATATTTTAATTAAATTAATATCATAATATTATTACTCCATCCATGATTTATAATAATCCTTAATGTCAATTTTCATTGCCTCATCTGTAATCATCAATGGTTGAAATGGATCAATCATAACTGCTAATTCTTCAGTTTCTTTTTTACCAATACTTCGCTCAATTGCTCCTGGATGAGGTCCATGTGGAATTCCACCAGGATGTAAGGTAATTTGCCCCAATTTAATATTATTTCTACTCATAAAGTCACCATCAACATAATATAATATTTCATCACTATCAATATTACTATGATGATATGGTGCAGGAATTGATTCGGGGTGATAATCATATAATCGAGGAACAAAGGAGCAAATTACAAAATTTGCATTTTCGAATGTTTGGTGGATTGGTGGAGGCATGTGAATTCTACCTGTAATTGGCTCAAAATTGAAAATAGAGAAAATATACGGATAATGATAGCCATCCCAACCAACTACATCGAAAGGATGATTTGCATACACATAAGGGAACATAAAGCCCTTTTTCTTGATGAAAATATCAAATTCGCCTTGTTCATCATAAGTTTTTAGATTATTTGGTCTTATTATATCTCTCTCACAAAATGGAGAATGTTCTAACAATTGTCCAAAATCATTTCTATATCTCCTTGGGGTGAATATTGGAGAAAAACTTTCTACGTATAGCAATCTATTGTCTGTAGTATCAAAAAATATTTGATAAACTGTACCTCTAGGAATGATGATATAATCGCCATACTTGAAATTCATTTCTCCATACATCGTTAATAGTTTGCCACTACCTCTATGTATGAATATCATTTCATCAGCATCTGCATTCTTGTAGAAATATGAAGTCGATTCCATAGGAGCAGCCAAACCTATGTGCATAGATTGATTTACTAATAAAGTCTTTCTACTTTTAATATAATCACTTTCTGGTTCAATTTTGAAACCATCAAAACTTAAAGCATCCAAACTATTTTCTACTGCAACCTTTGGTTGAACTGAATATGCTTTGTCTTTTTGCTTCACTCTTGTTGGTGGGTGCAAATGATAGACCAAAGATGACATACCTGAAAATCCTTGAGTACCCACTAGTTCTTCATGATACAAATTACCATTAGGTTGTCTATTTACAATATGTCTTTTATAAGGCACAAAGCCTAATTGATGATAGATTGGCATAAATTATTTCAATTAATGACATTTAAAATAATCAAATGGTTCTTTGCAATCATTACAGCTATAAAGTGCTTTGCAAGCGGTAGAACCAAATTGAGAAATTAACTTTGTATTTTTCGAATTACAATTAGGGCATTCAACATTAATATCACTTGGTCTTGACCAATTCATACAAGAAGAATGTAAAGGGGCAGCTATTCCGAATTTTCTTAATTTTTCTTTTGTAGCTTCAGTTATAAAATCAGTAGTCCAAGCTGGAGAATAAACAAGTTTGACAGTTGGGTTTTTTATCTTATTTTTTTTCAAAACTTCTAAAATATCTGCCTCTATTATTCCCATTGCAGGACATCCAGAATACGTTGGAGTTATGATAACTTCACAAAATTCATTATTGACATTTACATCTCTAAGAATTCCCATTTCTTCAATAGTAACTACTGGAATTTCAGGATCACATACTGCAGTAAGCAATTGTAAAATATATTGTTTATCTATTTGTAAATCAGCATTTACCATTTAGCATTTGGATAAGCTCTTTGTAAATATTGCATTTCTGAAAGCAAATGCCCTAAGTGTTCGGTATGAATACCTTTCATTCCGCCAGATTGCATATAATCAACATTTGGCACAATAATATTTGACTTTTTCATAACTTCGCTGATATTTTCTAACCATTTGACTTTTAATGAAGAAGGATCAATTGTAACACCATTTGCTACTAAATCCTTATAAGAATCATCAGTTTCAAATAATTCGCCAGTAAACATCCAAATTTCATTGAAACCATTTTGCAATTTTTGATGACTCAATTCAGTACCCAATCCTAATCTATAGCACCAGTCTCTTGCATGAACAAAATGATAACGAACTTCTTTCAGTGATTTTGCAGAAATATTTGCAATAGTTTCATTTGTTGAATTGGATAAAGCAGAAAAAAGTAAAACATCATAAGTTGATAAAATCAATTGTTTAGCAATTGTATATGCGAAATCGCCAATTGGTAATTCATTGATTAGATGGTTATAAAATTGTCTTTCACCTCTTTTATATGCCAAATCATCTTCTGTTCTATTTTTTCCTTCTATATCACCTGCATATTTCAAAAATGACTGAGCTCTTCCTATTTGATCTAAAGCTAGATTTGTAAGAGCCAAATCTTCTTCTAAAAAAGGTGCTCTACTACACCATTCTGATAATCGATAGCTGTGTATCAATGCATTATCACCAAGGTGTAATAAATATTTGAATAAATCGGATTGATTAACCATTAGATAATTTTTAAAAAAATTAAATTTGTTTTGCTCCCTCAGGCATTACATAAAACGTTGGGTGCCTGTATATTTTGTCATTTGCAGGTTCGAAAAACATATCTGCATCATCAGAGGTTGACGCTGTTACAAATTTAGAAGGAATTACCCAAATACTACTTCCTTCATTTCTTCTCGTATATGTATCTCTTGCATTTTGCAAAGCCATTTGTGCATCAGAGGCATGTACACTTCCTGCATGTACATGATGAGCTCCAATTTTACTTTGAATAAATACTTCCCAAAGATCTAATTGTGTATCCATTTTATTTGATTAATTTGTTGATAATTAATTGTTTGATTACCCTTTTACCTTTTCACTATAAGCTAAAGCAGCTTCTCGAACCCATGCTCCTTCATTATGATACTTGATATGATGAGCTAATCTTTGTTTGTTGCAAGGACCATTTCCATTGATTACATTCTTGAATTCTTCCCAATCAATTTCACCATAATCATAACCTTGTTTTGCTTCATTCCATTTCAAATCAGGGTCAGGAACGGTAAGACCAATCACTTCAGCTTGCTGAACTGTTTTGTCAATAAATTTCTGACGAAGTTCATCATTACTTTTTCGCTTAATTTTCCATTTGAAAGCATTACCAGCATGTGAGGAGTCGCTATCATGAGGTCCGAACATCATAAGAGATGGCCACCACCAACGGTTCATTGCATCTTGAGCCATTTCTCTTTGATCTTCAGTACCTTTCATCATCTCTGCCATTATTTCGTATCCTTGTCTTTGATGAAAGCTCTCTTCTTTGCATATTCTGAACATTGCTCTTGCATAAGGACCATAGGATGTTCGCTGCAAAGCAACTTGATTGACAATTGCTGCACCATCTACCAACCATCCGATAGCTCCAATATCTGCCCACGTCAATGAAGGATAATTGAAAATATTTGAATATTTTGCTTTGCCAGTATGTAATTGATTTATAAGTTCTTCTCTTGAAATATTCAATGTTTCAGCAGCACTGTATAAATATAAACCATGTCCTCCTTCATCTTGTATCTTGGCTAATAGAATTTGTTTTGCTCTAAGACTAGGTGCTCTATTTATCCAATTTCCTTCGGGCTGCATACCAATCACTTCAGAATGAGCATGTTGAGAGATTTGGCGAATCAAATGTTCTCTATATTTATCGGGCATTGCATCTTTGGGTTCTATGAATAAATCTCTATCTATTTTGGATTGAAATTCAGTTTCCATAGCAATAGTATTCATATATATTTGATTTTTGAACAAAGTTAAAAAGTATAAAAATAATAAAATGTGATGGGCATCACAATATTAATTATATTAATAATAAAATAAAAAAGGCTAACAGTTGTTCATGCTGCTAGCCTTTTTTACTGATATTTTATTGAAAATTAATTACATCCCATTTCCAATTTCGATCTTGAATCATTATTTGGGAAACAATTACCAGACATAACCGAACTTGGTTTATAACGAACTAAATTTGCATCGTACAATCCATTTTCAATAAAATCTGTAAGTTCGTTCATTTCTTTTTCAGTCAAACCAAGAGGTTTGAAAAATGGATCTAATCTATCTAAAGTAACATTTGGATTTTCTGGCAAGGCATAATTAAAATATTGTACCACTTCTTTAAGAGTATGTTTGCTTGCTCCATGAAAATAAAAGTCGTTGCCTTTCATATTATATAACTCTGGAACTTTGAATTTATACAGATCATCATTATTTAAGGTAAAGCTTGCTCTTCCTTTATGTCTGCCATCATTCGTTTTGAAAACTATTTCACCAATTTGATCTAAATCTTTTACACCAACTGCAGCAAATCTCTGTCCGTTCAAGGATGGACCATTATGGCAATTTACACATTTTGCTTTTCCAAAAAACAATGCTGCTCCATTCTTTTGAGCAATAGTCATTGCATCTTTATCGCCTTTAAGCCATTTTTGAAATGGAGCTTGGTTCGTAAATATTGTCCTGAAATAAGCAGCAATGGCATGAGAAGCAGATTGAGGAGAATATCTTTCTTTCTCTGATAATTCAGGAAAAGCTTTGTCAAACATAGCTGTATATCCTAATTTATCCAATAATTCTTTATTAATTACTTGACGATGAACGATTAATGCTCTTGTTATTGCAGCTTCAAGACCATCTCTATTTTCTTTATTTATTTTAGTCAATGTGTCGGCAACACCCCATATATTTTCTGTTCCTTCATTCATTCCAAACGAACCAAAAGCTCCATTCCATAAAGCATTTCGAACATAAGTTAAATTTATAGTAGGTAAAGGGCGAGCACCTTGAGCATCTACTTCAGTACCATCATATGTTGGATTTTTAAATCTTCCATTTCCTAAATACCCATAACCAATACCACCATCAGCAATACCTTGAAAACGACCAGCAGTAAAATTCTTTTCTGGAATATGACAGGAACTACAAGAATAAGTTGCAATTGAAACAGCTTTTTTGGGAGCAATACCTATACCAGTTTCAAAAAATAATAAATTACCTAACTCAACTTTTGCTTTTGTGATTGGATTTTTTGCATCTTGATATGGTATATTTTGATAATCAGAACTTTCAGGTAAAATGAACCAATTAATACTTCCTGACTGGCTATGAGTTTTAATCGAATTTTCTAAATCTAAATCTAATTGTGTATAAATCGGTTCGTACTTACAAGATACTAAATAAAAAAATAAACATCCTAATGATGCAATTACAATTTTTTTCATGGCAATAATATGTTTCTAATCAAAAATAACGAAAGCAAAAATATTGGGATTTAACCTTAAATAACGTGATTTACATCACAATTTAACATTTTTCTCTACTTCTTAGAAAATTTTAATATTTGATATTTTGTAATGAATATTTATTAACTCATTCATCAAACATTCATATACTGCTATATATCAATCATTTAATACGTTCAATTAAAGAATAGAAGAGGTGTTTCTCTTTATATTATTAGCTTTATTCAATATTTTATGGTAGTATATTTGTGGTGAATTATTTTAGTAAAATAATAATAAATGGAAACTGTACAAATATCAAAGATTTCAATTACATATTTGAGAGTTAGTATAGGCATTATTTATTTTTGGTTTGGAGCATTAAAATTCTTTCATGGATATAGTCCAGCTGAAGATTTAGCTATAAATACCATTACTAAATTAACAATAGGAATGATAGATGCGCCTATAAATATTTTTTTATTAGCGATCTGGGAATGTCTAATTGGTTTACTTTTGATCTTTGGAATAATGGTTCGACCAGTTTTGATTTTTTTATTTATTCACATGATTTGCACATTTCTACCAATGGTTTTTTTTCCAAATATTTCATTTAATGGTGAGCCTTTTCGTTTTACACTAGTTGGTCAGTATATTATGAAAAATATTGTCATTATATGTGCAGGTTATATCATTTGGCAAACTACACCTACAGAATCAACTCATATTGTTAGCGAGGTTCGATAATTTATTCAAATCCAATATTTTAATCTTTTTACCCAAAAGATCGATTATTTTATCTGATTTGAATTGATATAAAATTCTAGTAGCTGTTTCTCTTGTTGTGCCAGATAAACTTGCAATTTCTTGTCTTTTAATAATAATATTCAAGGTTGAATTATCTTTTTCATATCCATAATTTTTGATTAGTAATAAAATACATTGAGCAATGCGATCTTTAACAGGTTGTTGGGCAGTGGTAGTAATTTTTCGCTCAGCTTGTTTTAGCTCCTCTGATAATAAATTTGCAATTTTGAATAAGAGCTTTGCATTATTTTTTACAAAATCATAGAAAAGTTTTTTTGGAATAAAACACACATTTGAATCTTCAATAGAGGTAGCAGAACAAGAGTATTGGTCCTCTCCAAAAAGAGCCCTATAGCCCAATATATCACCTTCATGAGCTAGATGTACAATTTGCTCTTTTCCATCAAAACCAGTTTGTGAAAGTTTAATTTTACCTTTATTTAAGCAATATAATCCTTTTGGAAATACTCCTTCTAAAAATAAGGACTCCCCTTTCTTAATAGAAAATCTACTTTTAATTTGTTCTAACAAATTCATTTCCAAAATACTCAAACCATCAAAAATAGATTGATTTCTCACTTTGCAATTCTGGCAATTAAGATTTTCAATTGGACTCATTGATCATTTTAATACAAAATTAATAAAAACAGAATTAACTCTAGTATATCACAGCATTATTTGAAAGATTACTATATATTTGACATTTACAAAAACGAAATAAACTAACCAACAAAATGAGTATTAGAATAACTGGATCAGGATCATATATTCCTTCAGAAAAAATATCAAATTTAGACTTTGCAAAACATAATTTTTTGAATGAAGATGGAACGAACTATCCTTATTCAAATGATATTGTGGCAAACAAATTTTTGGAAATCACAGGAATTAAAGAAAGAAGATATGTTACTGACGATTTATTAACTTCTGATATTGCTTTTTTGGCAGCACAGAAAGCAATCGAAGATGCCAATGTTGATCCAGAAAGCCTTGATTATATTATATTTGCACATAATTTTGGCAATGTAAAAAAAGGTGCAATTCAAAGTGATATTCTACCTAGTTTAGCTACTAGAGTGAAACATAGCTTGAAAATTAAAAACCCAAAATGTGTGGCTTATGATATACTATTTGGCTGCCCTGGATGGATAGAGGGTGTTATTCAAGCTTATGCATTTATTCAATCTGGTCTTGCGAATAAATGCCTAGTTATTGGTGCTGAAACCCTTTCAAGAGTTGTTGATATTCATGATAGAGATAGTATGATATATTCTGATGGTGCTGGTGCCACAATTATTGAAAAAGCTAATACTGATGATGGCATATTATCCTTAGAATCTGCAACTTATGCTTTTGATGAAGCCTATTATTTATACTTTGGCAACTCCTATAATAAATCTCATGATGAAAACGTTCGGTATATTAAAATGTATGGTAGAAAAATATATGAATTTGCCCTTACAAAAGTACCCTTAGCGATGAAATCATGTTTGGATAAGTCTGGTTATGATATCAAACAATTAAAGAAAGTACTCATTCATCAAGCAAATGAAAAAATGGATGAGGCTATCATTCAGAGATTTTACAAATTATATCATGAAAAATGCCCAGAAAGAGTGATGCCAATGAGTATTCATAAACTTGGAAATTCTAGTGTTGCCACAATACCTACATTATATGATTTGTTAGTAAAAAATCAATTAGATGGTCATAAATTAACAAAAGGGGATTTAATCATGTTTGCTTCTGTCGGTGCTGGTATGAATATAAATGCTTTACTTTATCGTTTTTAAAATTCTTTTAAATAAATTAAATCAATAAATTGTTATAAAATATAAATGTAGATAACAAAATAAATGCAATATAATTGAAAAAAAATTAGAGTAAAACAAAATAATAAATTATAATTGTATGTTATAACATATAATATACTGCACTTGGGAAAAATTTCATTTATAATACAATGATTTTCATATTGATATTTTTTTAAAATTAACTATTATTATATTAAAATTATAACAAAATAAGCAAATAATATTTTTATTTTTGATTAAATGAAATTATCTTTGCAATATTAAATACCTTCCTTTTCAAGGAAATTTATTTTTATCATTTTATATTTTTAATTTTGCATATTCACACAAGCTTTTTAATTTATTTATAAATCAGTACTAAAAGTAATATGAACAAATTTAATTGGGGATCAGATTTAGAAATTACTATTTCAAATTTGAAAGCTTACGGAGTAAGCATAGAAGAAATTTCAAAAAAACTCAATATCTCAAGAAATAAAATTAATAACATCAGAAGGCTTAATAATTTCGTTGAAAAAGAATGGTTGAATACTGAAATTCATACTAACTTTAAAGAAATGGTACAGTTGTCTGAAGGTCGTAGAGATCATTCAAATGATGACAATGAAAGATATGTCAAATATTTGGAAGAAGAAAACAAACGACTAAAAGAACAAGTTGATATGTTATTAAAAAAATTATTGGATTCGATATAGTCTTTTAATATTTTTGAAGATTTTTAGAACCTAACAAGTAATTGATTACATGTTAGGTTTTTTTTATTCTCTAAAAATAAATTTCACTTTATAACACTAAATAAAGATATTGTTATCTTTTTTTTTCGACTGATTCTATTTGAATTATAAAAATCATAGTATATTTACATTTTCTTTAATACTTAAAATTTTAAATAAAATGAAAAAAATTCTAGTTCCTACTGATTTTAGTAAAATAGCCGATAAAGCATTAGATATTGCTGTCCAAATTGCTAAAAAAAACATGGCTCATATTGAATTATTGAATGTAAGTGTGTTTCCTGCTAGTGAAGTTGGTGTTTATTATTCTGTATATAGCATTAATAAATCAATGGATGAAGCTTGGGACGAAATTTTGAAAGAAAACGACTTGAAATTAAAGGAAAGAATTAATAAATATCCTGATGTAAAGATATTTCCATTTTTAGCAGAAAGTGATAATGATTTTGTGAAAGAATTACTCAATCATGAAGCTGATTTGATAGTAATTGGCTCTCATGGAGCTGAAGGTTTTAGAGAAATTATTTCTGGATCGAATAGTGAAGAAGTTGTTCGATTATCCAATTGCCCAGTTTTAGTGGTTAAAGATGAAGAATTAGCTTTTAATCCTCAAAAAGTAGTATTTGCAGTTGATTTATCCAAACATAATGATTATATTCAAAAAGCAGTAGATAATCTTCCAATTGAAAAATCTGAGAAGCATTTTATATTTATAGATAATGATATGAAACGAATAAATTATGCTGAAACAAAAGATAAGATGAGTAAATTGATTAGTACGATGAATATTTCAAATACTGTATTCAATGTTGTAGAGGCAAACACGATAGAGGAAGGAATTTTGTCATATTCTAAAGAAATTAATGCTGGAATGATTATTATGTACACTCATGGTCGTACTGGAATTAGTCATTTTTTTAATGGTAGTATTGCTGAAGATATTGTAAATCATTCTAATATTCCTGTATTTACTTTTGTTGAACATTAATTTAACACAACTGCATTAGCCTGTTTATAATTTAACTTATTGTAATTCAAGCTAATGCAGTTACACTATATTGACTTTAATCACTAAAAAAATGTTTTGTTTCATTAAAATATTCTGGCTTCTCAAGTAAAATTTTCATTTTTTTTATCGTTTCAATTGGTCCTTTGTCTAATACTAAATTTACCAACCAATCTGGTATTTTTCCACCTGGATTAGTATGATTGGTATATTCAAAATATACAAAATTATTTTTTTGCTTAAAAATCTTCCATTCCAAATTAGATTTTGTAATTCTAACAACATCTTTCACTTCAGGAACTACATTGGGTTCTGCATAAGATCTTGAATAAATTACTTGATGCTGTTGATCTATATCCAAATGATAGTGCATCACCATATCTCTATCATTCAAGGGCCAAGGAAAATCCAGTAAAATATAATAGATACCTTCTGTTTCACTTATCTTTTTAACTAATTTTGAACTCTTCACATTATATATCCAATTTGGGAATTCACTTACTTCAGATAAAAGCTTTATAAACCCTTCCGTAGAAGATTTTAAGGAAGATGTTAATTTCAAATCATAAACTTCAGATGTTTTTTTATAATAAACATTGATATTATTTTTATTATTCTTAAAAATCCAGTCATTTTGTGCAAACATAGTAGTTTGCAAAATTGAACAAATAATTATAAGTAGGTGTTTGAGCATAAATTGTTATTTGAATCTAGTCAGAACGTATGGATAATGATTTTATTACTCTAATCCTTGAAGTTGCACCAATTTAAAATATTCCCCTTCAGCTTTTACTAAGGAATCATGATTGCCCACTTCTATAATTTTACCATCTTTCATCACAATAATTTTATCAGCATTTTTAATAGTACTAAAACGATGAGCTATCACAATTGATGTTCTATTAGTTAATAATTTATTAAGTGCATCTTGTACTAGTTTTTCTGATTCAGCATCCAAAGCTGATGTTGCCTCATCTAATAACAAAATTGGTGGATTTTTTAAAACTGCTCTAGCAATAGTAAGCCGTTGCCTTTGTCCACCACTCAGTTTACTACCTCTATCACCTATTACTGTATCAAATCCATTTTCAGTTAAAAGTATAAAATCGTAAGCATTCGCAATTTTACAGGCATTAATAATATCATCCATTGTGGCATTTGGGTTTCCCAACAAGAGATTTTCTTTAATAGTATCATTAAACAAATGAGCTTCTTGTGGAATATAAGCAATAAGTTTTCTAAAATCATGCTGTTTTAAATCTCTTAAATCTTTTCCATCAATCTTTATTGATCCACTATCAACATCATAAAATCGATTGAGCAAAGCAGCAATAGTAGATTTTCCACTACCGGATTGACCAACTAATGCAACAGTTTCGCCTTTATTGATTTTTAAATTAAAATTTTCAACAGCTATTTTTTCTGCAATATAACTAAAATTCACATTTTCAAATTCTATAGATTGATTGAACTCATTTATTGAAAGTGCATTTTCTTTATCTTTCAAAGGATTTGGTGCATCTAACAATGAAAATATCCTTGATGAAGATGCTTCCCCTCTTTTAATATCATAAATTGCCACCGAAAGTGATTTGGCAGGGTTGATGATTTGATAAAACAATGTGATGTAGGTGATAAAAACTTCTGGCTCCAGCTCTTTATAATTGATTATCAGGTAACTACCATAAGTAATAATTGCCAACATAACCAATGTCCCCATAACTTCGCTAACTGGGGACGACAATTCTCTTTTATAGAGCATTTGGTTCATTGCATTGAAATATTGTTGATTGCTATCCTCAAATTTTTTCTGCACTCTTTTTTCTCCAACATAAGATCTTATTGCTGATAATGCACCAATATTTTCTTCAATATGCGACATGATTTTTCCCAACTCTTCCTTAGCTTTCTCCGATGGTTTTTTTAAGCTATTTCCCAATGAAGTAATGACAATACCAGTAATTGGAATGAGAATTATTACAAAAATTGTTAGTTTTGCACTAAAAAAAATCAAGACAATCACAGTAAGAATGATCATCAAAGGATCTTGAATTAACCTTTGAATTGAGCTAAAAATAGCCCATTGAATTTCTAAAATATCATTTGTTAGTCTTGCCATGAGGTCGCCTTTTCGCTGTTCGGTCAATTGTGACAAAGGCATATCTAATATTTTACGATGCAAATCGTTTCTGATATCTCTTTCTACTGCATTCTTGATATTAACTAATAAGATTTCGGCAAAATATCTTAAAACATTTTTACAAAGAAACAATATTCCAGCTATAGCAACCACCCATAACAAAACATAGAATGGACCATTCAAATTTGAATAAAATGAAATATAATAATTCAATAATTGCTCTGCATAAGCCTTAAAATCATGATTATAAATTGGTTTTTCAGGAATAACTTTTATATTTTTAAAGATAATCTTTAGAACAGGAATAATTATAGCAATTGATCCTAACGAAAAAAACACCGTTAGAATATTAAAAACAATTGAAAGTATAACCTTTGATTTATAAGGAATTAGATATTTTAAAAGTCTGAAATAATGCTTCATAAAGCTATTTTAGTTCATTTTTTTGAAGTTCGGGAAAGAAATGAACAACAAGTAATGTGCATAAAGGTTAATCTTTTGACAGTAAATTTTCATCTGTAATTTCCAAATTCTCAGACTCCATATATTTCAACAAGTTAGTTAACTTAACAATATCACTTTTAATCACCTGAGTATCAATCAATTTATTCTTTTTATAAAATAAGAGATAGTAATTGAGTGCTTCCATAGTCCAGTCTTTTTCAATGGTAAAGAAATTCAAAATATCATAATTAAAAGCTGCACTTACTAGTTCTGAATCTCCAACTAATCTATAATTTTTTGAAAATTCTGGATGTGAAGTAAAATTAATATCTTGACCACCAAAAAAAATTGCAATTTTTTGAAATAAATTCTCTGGCTGTAATAATATTTCAGGTAAACCAATTTTTTTAGATTGAATAAAATAAACAGTCTGATAATCAAGTATTCTACTGTTGTTAGCTTGTTTTGTAATTATATAATCAAAAATTAGCAATCTAGTTTCGAGAAATGCATCATCTAGTCTGATAATATTTTTAATTTGCTGTCTATGAACCCATTTACTATAAATATTAAAACTTTTGAGTAATTGGATAATTCCATCATCATCAGCTGGAGCAAATGGAACATTCAAAGAACGAGCTAATGAAGCCATTTCATCCATTCTTTTATTTAAATCAACTTTATCAAGCAACCCCATTTTGATTATTTTGTGCAAAAATATAAAACTGAATTAAATAAAATCTTCAATTAATTCAAATCAGTAAGATTAATTGAAAATAATTCTAAACCAGTAATAATTTTGAAAATTAATAGTTAAAAAATAATTTTTATAAAAGATTCATACTTAACATATTGGCTGAATTGATAATAATTAACAAAATTAAAATTATTTTAATTATTTTTATTGGATATTGAAAGCCAATCAATTAACTTTATGGGAAAATTTGAAATCTTAATAATAAAAACATGAAAAAACTCAATTTCTCCATTTTTTATTTTGTCCTCTTTCTTAATTGTTCTATTGGTCAGCTAGAACAAAATTTATTTCTGCTTATAAATAATAATCCTGAATTTATAAATGATAGAGTATCGATTAAAAATATAATATTAAATACTGATAATTTTAACTATCTCGACGAAAATTATCCAATTAGTTCAATAAATAGTTTGAATATCATAAATTTTGAAGGTATTGCAATTGAGTTAAATAAAAAATTTGAAATAAATGGCATAGTTTATTCTAATAGTCTATCCAACAATAAGTTATCTTTATACATCATGGATAAAGATACAAATGGAATTTTAATAGAAAAAGATATTACAAATATTCCTTTATTTAATATTGGCGAAGAAATAACCGTAAGAGGTACAGTTTATCAACAATTTGGAAGAATTAGCTTTATTGTAGATTCAATTTTGACAACAGGAAATATAAAGCCTTTAATCAAACCTATAGTTGTGAACACTTTAGATGAATATACAGAATCCAAGCTTATTAAAATAGAGAAAGTTCAATTAAAAGATAAAAGCCAATGGGTTCAAAATTCAACAATACCTTTTGTAGTTACTGTATTTAATAATTCTAAATATTTTGATGTATTAATTACTGAAGGATCAAAATTATCCAAAAATCCACCACCTTTTGGTTATTTCGATATTGTAGGGTTTGGTTCTCAAAATGATAATACAATTCCTTATCTTGATAATTACTTTATTGTTCCTAGAAATTCTGATGATATCATTCCAAGAAAAATATATACCCTTTCAAATATTTCTTCTTTAAAAATTAATGATAAAGATGGTAAGCCATTATCAATTAATGAAAATTTCGAAATTTCTGGAATTATTAGTTCTCCAAATTTCTTATCTGGAAAGAAATTTGAAGTGTTATTGACTGATAATGAAGGAAATGGAATAATTAATTATAGCTCAATTAGCAATTTCAATTTGCCAATTTTAGAAAAAAAACAAGTAACATCTTGGGGAACTTTAAAGCAATTATCAGGTCAGACAGTATTAGCTATAGATACTATTTTTGTGTCAAATCCGAATCTAAGAGATTATTTACCTTCAATAATGATTCAAGATTTTTCAGAAATTAATGAAGATAATCTAGTAACATGGCAAAATTCATTATACTTAATCAATCAAAATGAATGGACTCCTAAAAGCCCTTATTTTGATGTTAATGTAACTGATGGAACAAATGTATTTAAGATGAGAATTAAGGAAAATACTGATCTTTTTGCATTAAAAAATCCTATATCTTCTGCATTTAAGCTCACTGGTGTCCAAGCTCAATATTGTAATACAATTCCTTTTAACACAGATTATATTATACAACCAAGGTATATTAAAGATATAGAATTTATCAACACAACCACCGAATTTTTGGAAAAGGAAAAATTAGCCTATCCTAATCCTTTTGAGAATGTAATATATCTTAGACCTTTTCATCATGAATGTCAAAATATCCAACTTGTTGATTGTGAGGGAAAAGAATTATTAAAAATCAATAAAAACGCCGAATTTATTGATTTATCAAAATTGCCAAGTGGATCTTATTACATCAAATCAAATCAAGTTGCTGCATCTTTTACTCAAAAAATCGTTAAATACTAAAATTAATTAGTATTGAATGAAAATTGGGGTAGCATTTTCAGGAGGAGGAGCTAGAGGAGTTGCTCACATCGGAGTTTTAAAAGCATTTGAAGAACATCAAATTAATATAGATATTGTATCGGGAACTAGTGCAGGATCGATAGTTGCAGCATTATATGCTAATGGATTAAGATCGGACGAAATGCTTGATTTTGTAAAAGATACCACAATTTTTAAGTTTTTTAGTGTTAGAATGCCAATGGGAGGCTTAGTTAAAACGACTATTTTGGAAGATAAGCTATTAAAAATGATCCCACACAATGACTTTTCGAAATTGAAAATACCTTTGAAAATTGCTGTTACCAATCTCACCAAAGGAGTTCCTGAAATCATTAGTTCTGGCTCTATTGTCGATGCAGTAGTTCCATCTTGCTCAATACCAATTATATTCCCACCCTATCACATTGACAATCAAGTATATACTGATGGAGGCTTGATGATGAATCTTCCAGCAAGGATACTTAGAGAGGATTGCAATTTGCTGATTGGTAGCAATTTAATTCCATTTGTCGATATAGAAAACCATGAAATAAGAACAATAAAAGAAGTTGGAATTCGATGTTTTGATATAGTAGTAAATCAAAATTCTATTATAGATGTAAATGTTTGTGATTTAATCATTAATCATTACGGATTAAGGAATATGACCTTGTTGAGTATTTCAAAATCAGAAGAAATTTTTATGATTGGTTATGAAAGTACTATGAAAATCATGCCTAGACTTTTGGAAATTTTGAATAATAAAAATTAAAAGTTATTTAACAATCAATAATATTTCTATTTCACAATTTTGAAAAATAATTAAGGTACAGCTACTATATTTGACCTTTATTTTCAATTATGAAAGCTACATCTTTAAATTATTCTGAAATAAGTCAATTATCTAAGACTGATATTTCTTATAAAAATCAGGAAGATAACCTTAAATCATTTTATAATTTAGCACCTAATCTGGAAAATTTCGAAAAAGCAATTGAAATCAAAAAAAAACAAAAATTAGATCGCAAAACGCTTCACAATGTATTAATCACTCAGTATCAACAAATTAACAAACTCGATAGTCGTCGTTTTTTGATTGATAAATTATTATTAGAAAATACATTTTCTGTTACAACAGCCCATCAACCTATTATTTGCCTTGGTCCATTATATTTTATCTATAAAATAGTTTCTATAATCAATTTAACTCAAACATTAAAAAGTAATTTTACAAATTATAACTTCATTCCATTTTTTGTTATTGGCGGCGAAGATCATGATTTTGAAGAAGTAAATCATATAAATTTATTCAACAAAAAACTAATTTGGCAATCAGAGGAAAAAGGTCCAGTTGGGTTATTTGGCTTGGATTCATTACAACCATTCTTAGTGGAATTGAAAAATGTATTGGGTAATTCTGAAAATGCTAAATCTATTTATGATAAAATTTCATTTGCATATACTCAATTTGACACCTATTTTGAAGCAACTCAATATTTGATAGATACTATTTTTGAAAAATATAATCTATTGGTTATCAATATGTATGACGATCAATTAAAGAAAATATTTGCACCAATAATAAAAGATGAATTATTAAACCAAACTTCTAAAAAATTAGTAGATCATACCATTCAACAGCTTGAATCAAAAGGCTATAAAAATCAAGCTTCACCAAGAGAAATTAATTTATTTTATATAAAAAAAGGACTAAGAGAGCGGATTGTTTTTGAATCGAATGTCTTTAAAGTACTCAACACCAATATTCAATTTTCTGAGACTGAATTACTGAATGAAATTGATACTTTTCCAAATAATTTTAGTCCTAATGTAATATTAAGACCTCTATTTCAAGAAACAATATTGCCAAATTTGGCATATATTGGTGGCGGTGGGGAAATTGCTTATTGGCTAGAAAGAAAATCTCAATTTGGACATTATAACATTCCATTTCCTATTTTAGTCAGAAGAAATTCCGTATTGTGGATGGATAAGGATGCTTTAAAGAAGATGGGGAAATTGGGAATTTTCACCTTGGATTTATTCAAAGATATTGAAATCTTAATCAAAGAATATTTGCATAAAAATTCTGAAACCTCTCTCACTTTAATAAATGAAAAAAATCAATTGAAATCCATTTTTGATCAAATAAAAAAAACTGCTGAAACAATAGATTCTACATTGGTTTCCTCTGTCGAAATGGAAATGAATAAACAATTGAATGGAATTGAACAATTAGAATATAGATTAATTAGGGCAAGTAAGCAAAGACACGACATACAGATTCAACAAATTAGAAATATTCATCAAAAGTTTTTCCCAAATAATGGATTGCAAGAAAGAGTAGATAATTTCTTACCCTATTATTTGAAATATGGCGAAAAATACTTTGAATTGTTATTTGAATTTTTACATCCATTAAATACAGAATTTTTAATTTTGGAAGAGGATATATGATAAAGCATTATCGATATTATTTGTTATGGCTTGTTATCTTGTTGGTCTATATGCTTGGCTGGCGAATAGATTTAATGGATGTGGATGCTGCACAATATGCTTCTATAAGCAAAGAAATGACACAAAATCATTCCTATCTAAAAGTTTATGATTTAGGAAGAGACTATTTGGATAAACCACCGATGCTGTTTTGGATTACAGCTTTTTTCATGAATATTTTTGGCACTTCCGATGTTACCTATCGATTTGTCAATTTTATTTTTGCAATAATAGCTATTTATAGTACTTACCGATTTTCAACAAAATATTATTCTCCTCCTATCCCCTATTATTCTGCATTAATATTAGGAATTTGTCAAGCAATGTTTTTAATCACTCAAGATTGCCGAACAGATACTATGTTGATGGGTTGGGTAATGTTATCTATCTGGCTATTTTCTGAAGCATTGAGTACCAACAAATTACCTACATATATTATTTCTTTTGCAGCAATGGCAGGAGGGCTAATGACGAAAGGACCAATTGCATTAGTTGTGGTAATTTTTTCATTTGGTTCCTATTTTATATACAGAAAAAAATGGAATAATATATTCAAATGGCAATATTTAGTAGGATTAATAACCATACTTCTTTTATTGATACCCATGTGCATTGGATTATATCAGCAGTTCGATTTACACCCAGAAAAAATTTTATATAATCAAACAGGAAATTCAGGATTGAAGTTCTTTTTTTGGACCCAATCGTTTGGTAGAATAACTGGTGAAAGCACATGGAGTGAGCATGGAAGTTTTTTCTTTTTATTACAAAATATGCTTTGGAGTTTTGCTCCGTGGATACTGTTATTTTTAGTAGGTTGGTTTTTAAAATTGAAACAAATAATTAAAGGAAATTCAATTGAAGAGGTTTCATTTTTTGGATTTACACTTACATATATTGCATTAGCATTATCCAGATACCAGTTGCCTCATTATATTTTTGTAGTTTTTCCATTTGCATCAATAATTACTGCCGAAACCTTACATGAAATTAGGAAGAAAACTCGGATTGAGCGAATAAGTAAATTCACTAAATTTTATACTTTTTATTATATATTTAATTTTTTCATTGTCAGTGCTTTACTATTACTAATTCCCCTTATTCATATTTATGTATTTCCAATGACATGGGGTTTGTTCATTGCTTTAGGATTAATTGCATTATTGCTTATTGTATTATTAAGAAACTTGTCTTTACCGACATTTCTTAAACATAGTATTCTGATTATCTTGATTTTAAATATTTTTTTAAGTACCTGGTTCTATCCCAATTTATTGCAATATCAATTGGGAAGTAATGTTGGAAAATTCTTAAAACATAACCATAGAACACAAAATGACTTCTTTACTTATAAAATTGATACGAGCCATTCTTTTGTTTTCTATAGTGATATTCTACCCAAAAGTATTGATAATGTTGGTGATGCTGATTTGGGAAATTGGATATTAACAGATGAAAATGGATTTAGAGAACTCGAACAAAACGGGTTGATTTTAAAAGTAGTAAAATCGGGTTTACATACCGCAGTGACAACATTGAGTATAGAGTGGCTGAATAAAAATACAAGGCTTCAAAATAGTGGTAAATATTATTTAGTGGAAGTTACTGGGAAACTATATCATTCATAATAATTGGGCAATATGTTGAATAACAATATATTGCCCAATTATTTTCGAATCTAAAATCTAGCAACAATACCTCCATTGACATTTATACCAAATTGGTCATATCCTAACCAACGTTGCCTTTTATTATTCAATAAATTATTTGCATCAAAATAAATTCCAATATTTTTATGGGGCCAATATTCAGCTCCTATACTCAAATCAAATAATGATCCTAGTCGTTCAGTAGTACCTTGAGCTGTCAAAGCATTTGGTCCGCTTTGAAAATAAGCTCCACCTTTCAATTTTACTTTATTGTTTAATAATGCATATTTTGCTCCAAAATTTCCATCTAATGCTGGTAAATGCCAAGCCGCCTGTTCATGCTTCGGTTTGAAAACATTAAATATTAAACTTCCAAAAACTTCTAATCCTTCTAATGGTCTTAATACCAAATTTCCTTTTACATAAGTGATTGACATGGTGTCATAAATCACTCTTAACCTATTGAATCTTAATGGGTTAGTATCTGATACGAACAAAGCTTGGTTTTGAACATATTTAAAACCAACTTGAGCTTGGTAATCCAAGATATTTACACTTCCTTTAAGCCCACCATAAAATTCATTGTAAAAAGCATTATTGATTGGTATTGATGAAAGAATATATGGGCAGTATGTGGATAATGTCCTGAAGGAATTGATTTGGGCATCTCCCTGCCAACCTGCAAATACGGTAAACACATTATCTGCCAAATTAAATGCAGCTTTAACATCTGGGAATACTTTGAATTTTGCGGCAGTACTCAACATATTCACACCAACATGAATATTAAAATAATCATGATGATATTCAAAATTGGGTTGAAGCCATATATTACTAATGGTCTGATCAGTAGTGTCAGAAAATCCAACTCTTTGAGTTTTTAATTTCACTGTCAAAGGATGTTTGTCGGCAAACCATTTTGTACCAGATGCATTAAATCCTAATGAAGTTTCTTTGCTATCAAATCTGTCGTTATAAATTCCTAAATCCAATCCTCCATTAAAACTAAAATCACTTTCTGTTTTTTTGACACTAAATATTTTTGCTCCAAGATCAAAAGCATTAAATTGTTGCTTTACCGAATCTGATGAAAAATTATATTTTTCGTGGTCATATCCATAGAAAGAATAAGCATTTCCAGCGTAACCCAACTTGGCAGACAATCCAATATTGTTTTCCATTAAATATGTCCCATCCAAATTCAGTCCAAATTGACTATACTTTTGGTTCGTTATTTTTGAACTTTTAGCTGCTTCATAATGTGCTTTCCCTCCAATTTCTAGTGTTTTATCTTGATTAAAAACATAACCAGCATCAAAATATGGCATTGATAATGAGCCATATCCAGCTTTCAGATACCCGTTGTAAGCAGGTGGTAAGGGTTCAGCCTTCATAGAAATAGGTCGTAGTTTTGGGGCAGGATAATCAATATTTATTGATTTTTCTTGAATAGAATATTTCATATTCTGTTTGGTGTTAATGGTGTCTAACGGTGGCAAACTTGGTTTTGTATTTAATTTTTCGAAATCAGCCAATCTGGTTTCAAAATTTTTCACCACATTCACTTGATCTGTGGGTAAATTCTTATCTTTTTGACTATAAGAAATTACTGAAATTATTAAAAAATAAGCTATTAATATATTTTGAATCTTCATGATTTGTTAAATTTAAAGTTTTAAAAAAGAATAATAGAATGATTTAATTTTTCTCATTATCCATTTCTAAAAGATTATTGGTTGGCTTATTTGGCGACAATTTATTTTTTGATTTACCCTCTAAGGAATCCAATTTTTCTTGTGCAATTTTCACCAATTCTGGATCCTTATTGAAATTTTCAATAACAGCTTCTAAAGCTGCTTTTGCACTAACTAAATCACCTTGTTCGGCAGCAATATCCGATTGTAATAGAATAGATTTTGCAACCCAATATTCATATTGAGCACTTTCTTTTGCTGCCTGATCACACAAATTATTGGCAATCTCTAGGTCTCTTTTCTGATAATAAATATATGCTATCAAGTATCTAGCTTCGGCAGTTTGTTCATTATCCGAATTGCGAACTACTTTATTAAAGGCATTTAATGCTTTATCGTAATCTTTTTGGTCAAAAGAAGATTTGCCAATATAGAATTCGGCTGTAGCAACTTGTTCTACTGAGGCTTGTGGATTCTTTGACACTTTTTCAGCCATTTCAACCACAGCCTTCATATTATTTGATCGATAAGCCGATCTCATTGCTCCTAATTGTGCTTCAAATTTTGTATTCTCATCCACTTGCTCTTTTTCTAATCTGCTATAATATTCATAAGATTTTGAAAAATTCTTGTTGTAATTGTAAGCAATCAAAGCTGCTTTTTCTAAAGATTTTGTATAATATTTACTATTTCCTCTCACAATTACAGCTTCATAATCTTTAAAAGCTGCATCATATTTTTTCAAAATAACATTACTTTCTGCCCTTCGATAATAAGCCAAAAGTACATTTGACCCTGAAGGAAATTTGTTGATATAATCTGTATATGACCCAATTGCTTTATCGTAATTGCCATTTTCAAATTGAGCTTCTGCTGCTTTGAAACTAATAGAATCTCTTGAAATATTCGTTACTTTGTAGCCTGGAACAGTCTCAACAAATGCAAAATAATCATCTGGTTTGCCAAGATCTCTAACATATATTTCTTCTAATGCAGCTAATGCAGCCTTTGCTTCTTCCGAATCAGGATTATTACTAAACACTTGTTTATAATAATTGATTGCTGTTTGCAAACTTCCTTGATTATAACTCACCAAACCTAATTTTAACAAACCCTGATTGATTAATGGTGATTTGTTTTTATAATCATTTACCAAAGCTTTTAATGGTTTCACAGCCTTGTCTAATTGATTGATTTCGAGATAAGTAGATCCAGTTTCCAATAAAGCATCATCTGCAAAATCAGAATTTGGGTAATCTCTACTTAATTTTTCTAGTGCTAATAATTTATCTTCTACATTTCCTTTCAAACCTTCTATTATTGCTTTTTGATATAGTGCATACACATAACCATTGTATTTATTTTTGATGGCGTCATCATAAAATTTCAATGCATCATCGTATTTATTTTGTTTAAAATTACAATCACCAGCTCTCAATACAGCATCCCCTAATATTTGAGATTTTACATATTTATCTTCGATACTATAAGCATTTTTCTTTATTCCAGAAACAGCTTCTTGAAAATATCCTTTTGCAGATGCATAGTTTTGTTGCTTCAAAAAATTATAACCTTGCAAATAATTTGCTGTATGAACGGATGCTTCATCAGGCATATCATTCTGATTTTTAGCTATTTGCAAATAATTATTAACATATTTCACACTACCATCGTAATCTTTTCTTTGATTGGCAATATCGCCTAACCAATAATTACACAATGCTTTGGTTTGTGCATCAATTGGATATAGCAATGATTTTTTGTACATAGCTATAGCATCATCCAATTTATTAGCTTGTTGCAACTGAACACCCTTTAAATATGCTACTTTTTGTAAGGTTTCATTCATTTTTGAAGATTTATCAGGTATTCCTTCCAAAACTTCGAGTGCTTTGTCATAATCTCGAGTATTCAAAAACACATTACTCAAAATACTTTGAGCTTCATTATAATTCTTTGATTTAGAAGGGATTTTAGAAAGAGCATTTACTGCCTCTCTATCAAAATCCAATTCTGCACTCAATTTTCCATAATTAAATAATGCATCCTCTTGAATTTCTTTATCAAAATTCATTCTACTGGCAGTTCCAAAAGCATTTCTAGCCTGAACTTTACTTTTAGCTCTTAAATAACAATCTCCTAACAAGAACATTGCATTTTGTCCCATTTTATCATTTTGGGATGTTAATTGTTCAAAGTTTTTAGTAGCATCTGCATATTTTCCATTTTTATATTGGCAATAACCTAATTGATAGGTTTCTTCATTTCTAAGATTACTATTATTTCCATAAGCTTCGAGATGTGGCAATGCAGCTTTATAATTTCCTTTTTCGAAATATGATTGCCCCACCAACTGTTGCATTTCTTTTGTATTTCTCAAACTATTATCGTTCAGTTTTGGCTCAGCATAATCTATCAATTTATCAAACTTATTTTGAGCAAAATAGATTTGAGAAATATAGTATGGAACTAATGAACTATAGGTTTTATTACTCTTGCATTTTTCAAAAGCTTTGATAGCTTCTTCATACTGATTGTCGAAGAAACAGCACATTCCATAATAATAATTTGCAGCAGCTGTATATTGGTTTTCATTATCTTTCACCATTCTGAAATAACTCTTGGCAGATCCAAATCGCTTCTGAACAAACTCCCCATAACCTAATTTGAAATTAACCTCATTGCGTTGAGCTAATGTCATACCACCACGATCCACCATTTTGAAATATTCAGCTGCTTTATCAAATTTACCAGCATTGTAGTAATAATTTCCAATTTCAATGATAGCACTCCCTGCGACAGGTTCTGGAGAATAATGGCGTACAAAATCCATCATAAGTTTCTCTCCTTCTGGTTTTCCAGACCGAATTGCACATCTAGCTATATACAATTCAGCTTGTGTTTGCAAATATTGATATTTAGGTTCGTTTGTAGGTAATTCTATCTTTTGAAAAGATTGGAATGATCGTTCTGACAGACCGTAAAGTCCTTTATCAAAAAAATCTACTCCTTGTTTGAAAAATAATTGTGCTTCATTAAAAACTGATGTTGCTGGTTGAGCGAAAAGGTTTCCCATCAACAAAATGTAGGTGGTTAGACAACTAAAAATAAGTCTTTTCATATATTAAGTTGGTTGTTTTTTCCTAATTTTACAAATGTATAACTTTTTAGTAGCTTTATTATGTATATGAAAATTAAGTATTAAAAAAACATTAACATTTAAGTATAATACAATTAGTTTGATTGAAAATTATATAGGTTATAAATTTAATTATGTTATATCTTGTTAGTGAATCAATTAAAATTTAAATTATTTTATATGTTTAAGTTTAACTAATATTAATGAATTTATGAAAAAATTGTTTTCCAAAATAATATTATTTATTTTCCTTATTTCAATTTTTATATTTCAAAATTGCTCTAATATTTCAAATACGAAAAAAGGGCAATCAACACCAACTTATTCCATCGTAATTCATGGTGGTGCTGGCACATTGAATCAAAAAGAAATGAGCAAAGAAAAGGAGCAAGAATATAGTTTAGCTTTAGATTCTGCGTTGACAATTGGCGAAAATGCTCTAATAAATGGCAAAAGTTCACTTGATGCAGTAGAACTCACCATTTGTTATTTGGAAAATAACCCTTTATTCAATGCCGGGAAAGGAGCTGTATTTAGCCATGATGGAAAAAATGAATTGGATGCATCCATTATGGATGGCAAAAATCAAATGGCAGGTGCTGTTGGTGGTGTAACAAATATCAAAAATCCGATTCGATTAGCTAGAGCAGTGATGGAAAAATCGAAACACGTATTACTCACTGGTGCTGGTGCTGAGGCATTTGCAAAAGAAAATAATATTGAAATTGTTGATCCAAACTATTTTTTCACAAAAAAAAGATGGGATGATTTTCAAAAAATAAAACATGAAGAAGATTCTATTCAAGCATTAATTTCGAAAAATCCTGATAAAAAATTTGGCACTGTTGGTTGTGTTGCCTTAGATCAATTTAGTAATCTCGCCGCAGGAACGAGTACTGGTGGAATGACCAATAAAAGATGGAATCGATTTGGCGACACTCCAATTATCGGAGCTGGAACCTATGCTAACAATAATAGTTGTGCAGTTTCTTGCACTGGTCATGGCGAATATTTTATAAGATATGCAGTTGCACATGATATAGCTGCATTGGTAAGCTACAAACACTTATCTGTTGAAGATGCTGGAAATGAAATAATTATGAAGAAGCTAGTCGAAAAAGGGGGCGAAGGGGGTTGCATTATTTTAGATAAATTCGGAAATATTGCGATGCCATTCAATAGCGAAGGAATGTATCGTGGATTTGCAAAACCGAATGTAAGAATGGTAGAAATATTTAAAGAAAATAAACAATAATTATATTTTTTACATAATCTAATCAAAATAATAACAGTCAACTATTTACTTTTGCCATACAATAAATTAAATGGATAAGGAGAAAATTGAACTTTCAAACCAAATTAACAAACAATCATCTTCAGATGTACAATATGCTCATTACATAAGGAGTTTTGCTGCTGTAGCAGTAATTGTAATGCACTCTGTTGGTGAGAATCTGCAAAAGTTTAATCCAACTGATCCTTATCAAAATCAGTGGTTATCAGCCAATTTTTATTATAGTTTGTTGCGGTGGGCATCGCCATTTTTCATAATGATCAGTGGTGCATTTCTTTTGAATCCAAAAAAGAATGAAACGATTAAGGACTTTTTAACCAAAAGATTTAGGCGAGTATTTATTCCATTTTTGTTTTGGGCTGTCGTTTACACTTTATATGAAAACAGAGGATTTATTGATCAATGGAAAGCACCTATTTGGTCAAAAGTCTTTCAAAAAATGATTTTTGAGGATGTATATTATCATCTTTGGTTTATTTCGATGATATTGAGTCTCTATTTCCTAACTCCCATTTTTAGAGTTTTCATCCGCCATGCTACGAAATTTGAAATTGAATATTTTTTAGTTTTCACTTTTTTTATTACTACAATTCAGCATTTCATCCCAAATGTTTTTATGATAAAATATGTGGGTTGGTTAGGCTACATTGGGTTTTATGTGATGGGATATTATATCTCAACTTTCAACATTGAAAAAAAGAAATTGATATATATATTTGGATTATTGATGCCAATAATAACATTTTTTGCTGCTCAATACTTAGCTGAAGTGAAAGGAAGTTATGACGATAAGGTATTCGTATATTTTAGTCCGAATGTCGTTCTTATATCTTTTGCTTTCTATTTATATTTAAAAAATTATGATTGGGCATCCTTTTCAGAAAAATATCCAAAATTGGATTCAGCTATTCATTATTTTTCAAATATCAGTTTTGGTATATATTTTATACATGTATTAATCATCGATTTGCTAAAGAATTTTCTATGGGACAGTAGTAAAATCACCTCAGATCAATTCATATATTGGGCAATCAGCCCATTTATTGGAACACTTTTGCAAAGCTTAACAGTATTAATACTTTCTATTTCATCCATATATATATTATCAAAAACTCCAATATTAAAAAAGGTGATTCTCTAATTTAAGAATAGTCAAACAAATTATTTTAATTTATATCTATACGCTTTTTCATTCATAACAATATCGAAAAAGGATTTTCCGATCAAAGGTTCAATTTGTTTCCAGATGATTTCTGATAAGTCTTGCTCCTCTTTTTCTATGTTTAATGTTAAACTTATAAATGTAATTAATTTTAATTCTTAATAATTAGAAATAAAAATTGCATAAAATAATAAAAATCACAAAATTATTATAAAATATTGCAAATTCTGACTTCCTACTTGACAATCAACAACTTCCCAACACTTTTTCGATCTCTAGATTGTAAGCTGAAAAGATATAGACCCTCTAAATCATTTGCTTCAAATTGAAAATTGTTCTCTCCAATTACTGCATCCAACTCTTTCTGATAAATGATTGAACCTGTGAGGTTTCGAACCACAAAATTTATCTTTTCAGACTGGTCTGTCAGGAATAATATATTGGTCTGTGTAGAAAATGGATTTGGCTTTGCAACTACCTGAAAATCATTGGCTAAAATAGATTTAGTTTCAGAAATATTACAGCTATCATGACCCTGAGGCAATAATCTTAAATAATAATTTCCTGGGAAAAATGTACCAGGAAAATCAATAGCAATTGGTCCGAATGCAGTATTTGCAGTCGCTTTTATTTTTAAATCATAATTTTTCGGAACTAAGTTGACATTCGTAGGTGTGCCAGTCAAAATAATACATCCTCTTGTATTCGAATCAAACTGACAATTTGGTGGATCACATTTATAAGTAATACCAACTGGTAAATTCTCAACAGCTCCCACCGTATCAATACCTACTCTATATAACGGTATTTCTAAGCCAAGATATGGTATTGACTTTGAAACAACGACAGTAAAAACATAATCAAACTTAGTATTTACACAGGCTTTTTTGTCAATACCAACCGATGGTTTCGGATAAACACCAGCAGAGGAATCTTTATACATTGCATCTGGCTTACAATATTGAGCATTTAATTGCAATATTGAAATAAAACAAATAATAATTGTAAAGATTTTAGATTTCATATATAAAAATTTAATTTTTATCAAAGTTAATAAAATTATTATTTACTTTTGAGAAGTTCAATAAAATAAAATTTAATTTATCTTATTTTTTAGCAAAGTAAATTTTGATATAGTTTTCATTATGAAATATTTATATATTATTCTGACTTTTCTATCCCCTTTTTTTTTCACTAAGTATTCTTATTCCCAAGAATCAATAATTATAGGTAAGATAATTGATACACAAACCAATCTTCCGATTATCGGTGCAAATATCAAGACCGATAATTCCGGTACTATCTCTGATTTTGATGGAAAATTTGAATTAAAGTTGGATCCAAAAGATGTTCAAATCAAAATTACTTATGTTGGATATGAGGATAAATCAATGAATATTAATACATTACAAAAAGATAATTTAATTATTCAATTAGATCCAAAAGATATTTTATTGCAAACAACTACAGTAACAGCTGGAAAATATGAGCGACCAATCGGTGAAGTAACAGTTTCTTTAGATGTTATTAAACCAAGATTCCTTGAAAACATTAATACAACTTCTGTTGATGAAGCTTTGGACAAAGTGCCTGGTGTACATATCATTGATGGTCAGGCAAATATAAGAGGAGGTTCTGGTTTTTCTTATGGTGCTGGATCGAGAGTGATGCTGTTAATAGATGATATACCTGCACTTCAAGCCGATGCTGGTTTCCCGAATTGGGATGACTTTCCAGTTGAATCTATAGATCAAATTGACGTTTTGAAAGGCGCATCTTCCACATTATATGGCTCGTCGGCTCTAAATGGAATTATAAATGTTAAAACTGCATTTGCTAAAACAGAACCAATAACGAAAATTTCCACTTTCACTACCCTTTTTATGAATCCAAAAGATACTTCATTGGCTTGGTGGAATAAGACTAAAGGTGATCTTTTGCCGATTACTTATGGGCTAAGTGCCTTCCATGCTCAGAAATTTGGCAAATTAGATTTTACAGCCGGTGGATATTATTTGTATCGAAACGAAACTAATCAAAATACTTATTCGAGGTATGGTAGATTAACTTCTCGATTGCAATATCGATTCAATGATCGATTAACAGCAAGTGTGAATATTAATTTTAATAAAGGCAATTCTAATTATTTTTTCTTTTGGAAAGATGCTGGATCTGGAAAACTGCAAGGATTTCCGATAACTTACACCAACAGCGATAAAGTAAGATATTATATAGATCCTTCAGTTACCTATTTCGATAAAAATATGAATAAACATAAGTTTTTAGGAAGATTCTATTCGGTTGACAATCAAGTATCTGGCGATAAATCCAATAAAAGCAACTTATATTACACCGAATATCAATTTCAAAAAGTATTTAATCAGCAATACATTTTCACAGCAGGATTGGTTTATACAGGCACTTCAGTAAATGCAAAATTATATGGCGATAGTTTGCTAAGTTCTTCTAATTATGCTGCTTATGCACAAATTGAGAAAAAGTTTTTTGGAAAACTTAATGTAAGTGGAGGTATCAGATATGAAAGAAATCAAATAAATAGCCCTGTTTATTTTGCTAACGATACTATTCCAAATGGAAAATCTGTTGAGGCAAAGCCTGTATTCAGAATAGGCTTGAATTATCAAATTGCTAAAGCAACGTATTTAAGAAGTTCATTCGGGCAAGGATATCGATTCCCAACTATTGCTGAAAAATATATCAAAACAAATGTTGGGTTCAACATTTTACCCAATACTAAATTGACATCGGAAACTGGATGGACTACAGAACTTGCTGTAAAACAAGGTTTTAGGCTAGGAAACTTCGAAGGTTTTTTGGACATAGCAGGATTTTGGCAGGAATATAATAATATGATGGAATTCACTTTTGTTCCATCCAAATTGGGTTTTCAATCTCAAAATATTGGTAGCACAATAATTAAAGGGATTGAATTGAGCTTATTGGGAAGAGGAAAAATTGGTCAATTGCCTTTCAATATTATGACTGGATATATGTATATCGACCCAAAATACAAAAACTTCACTCCTGAAGTCGATTTGAGTTCGAGTGTAGATTATAACATTCTGAAATATCGATTTAAGCACAGTTTCAAATTTGATTCAGACCTGTCTTATAAACAATTTTCAATCGGTAGCACTTTGATTTACAATAGCAATATGGAAGCTGTGGATAATGTTTTTGAAGTTCTAATTCCAGGAGCTAAAGTATATAGAGCCGCTCACAATAAAGGATTTACAGTACTAGACATTCGATTCAATTACAAACTAAATGATCAAATAAAATTTGCAATTATTACTAAAAATATTACAAACCAAGAATACACTTTCAGACCTGGCTTATTAGAAGCTCCAAGAAATATTACATTAAGAATGGATGCAAATTTGTAAATTAGAAACTAATTTGATTAAAAAAATAATTTATTACTGTTTCAATGTCGTATCAACTGGAACTGTCTGAAATTCAACTAGTTTCTTGAAAACGTGATATAAACTATCTATATTTCTATCAAATTGCTTATTATTCCAAACATATTTTTTTGAAGTAGAATCTTTTTGCAAATCAATAAATCTATAAGTATTTCCTGGTGTGCCAGGTCCTTTCACTGCATTGAAAGCAGAATAATAATTATCAAAAGCTTTTTTGGCAATGCTTTTTTTGATTCTTACACATTCTAAGGTGTCAGCTGAGATGCCAGTGGTGAAAATCTGACCATTTTTCAACATGATAAACTCAACAGGTTTTGGGTTAAATCCACCACCATAGCCAAAAACTAATTTTTCGGAAGGCAAAGTAGAAGGAGTATAAACTACTGATTTGCAAGAAGATAATACAAATATTAATGCTATTGAAAAAAAAGATATTTTATTAATCATCATATTCAAAAATTTATTGCCTAATTTTTTGTCAAAATTATTTTTTTAAACGTAATAATTGACTATAAGTTTTAATATGAATCAATTTGGCAAAAAAATACTTGGCATTATTCCAGCAAGATTTGCTTCAACTCGCTATCCTGGAAAACCTTTAATTGATATTGGTGGTAAGACAATGGTGCAGCGAGTTTATGAACGTTCTATCTTATCCAAACTCGATAAAGTAGTAATTGCAACCGACCATCCAAAAATTTTCAGTCATGCTCAAAGCATTGGTGCAGAAGCTATTTTGACAAATGAAAATCATCCTAGTGGCACCGATAGATGCCAAGAAGTGGTAGAATTATTATCTGAAAAATTCGATTATATCATCAATATTCAAGGGGATGAGCCTTTCATTTTTCCAGAGCAAATTAATCTATTAATCGATCATTGCAATGGAGATAATGAGCTGATTACAATGATGTTAGAAATAAAATCGCTTGAACTTTTACAAGATTATGGAGAAGTGAAGATTGTGAAAGATTATCAGAATCAAGCTTTATTCTTTAGCCGACAACCTATTCCAGTAATAAAAAATGAGCCTATAGACAATTGGTTGAACTTTTTTAAATATTATCGCCATGTAGGAATGTATGGCTACAGAAATGATATTTTGTCTAAAATCTCAAAACTACCACCATCTCCACTCGAATTAGCCGAATCTCTAGAACAATTGAGATGGCTCGAGAATGGGTATAAAATAAAACTCGTTGAAACAGAACAAGATAGCTTTTGTGTAGACACACCTGAAGATGTTGAATGGATAAAAGAAAAGTTTAAAGAATTACTATAAAAAAAGGCTACTCAGAAATTTGAGTAGCCTTTTTGATATGTTGATTAATTGTTTTTTTTCTCTTTGAATCGAACTAATTGCCTTTTCAAGGCTTCAGTTGCAAGATCAATTCCAGCTTCGAATGTTTGTGCGATCTCTTTGATTAATATCGATTTTCCTGGAAGATTTAGTTTAATTTCTACTATTTTATCTCTCACCTGTCCTGCATTTTCTAGCTTCAAAAACACTTGTACATCAATAATTTTGCTAAAAAATTGTTCTAATTTGCTAATTTTTTGTTCTAAATATTCTCTCAATTTGTAATCGACAGAAAAATGAACGGATTGCAAGTTTACTTTCATAGGTTAACTAATTTTAAATGATTAAAAAATTTAGTATCCAAAAATATTTCGGTTTAAGTTGGCTTAATCGAGGTCGCTTTTCTTAGCTTTAGGATGTGCTTGATTATACACTTTTTTCAATTGATCAATTGTATTATGCAGATACACTTGAGTAGCCGCCAAATTAGAATGTCCTAATAAACTTTTAATTGCGTTGATGTCAGCACCTTTGTCCGACAAATGAGTAGCGAAAGAATGCCTTAATACGTGAGGACTTTTCTTTTCTACTGTTGAAACAACCGTAAGATACTTTCTTACTTTTAAATAAACAAATTTTGGATACATTTTTTCACCTTTGTCGGTCAAAAAAAGGAAATTATTCGACAAATTAGCGAATTTTCTATATTTCAAATCTAGATAACTATCATGTATGGATTTCAAAAAAATTGGAATTGGGACAATTCTTTCCTTGTTTCCTTTGCCCAAAACTTTCATCGTCAATGAAGAAAAATCAATATCTTGTTCTTTTAAGTTAATTATTTCTTGCCTTCGGAGACCTGAAATATAAAGCATTTCGATCAAATATCTATCCCTAACTCCTTCAAAATCAGCTCTATATTGATCTTGATCCATTAAATTTTCTATCTGATTTTCTTGAATAAAAACAGGTAATCTTTTTGGCAATTTTGGGGCACTCACTTTTTTCATTGGGTTTTGATCACAATACTTATTTCGCAACAAAAATTGATAATACGATTGAAGCGATGATTTTTTTCTATGAATGGATTTGGGTTTCAAATCTTTTTGCATCAGATCCACAAGCCACGACCGAACGTGAAAATGCCTGACCTCTTGTATAGAAGTCAGGCATTTTTCTTTGTAAATATAATCTAAAAAAGATTGTAAATCACTACGATAAGCGGACAAAGTATGTTCACTATAGCGTTTTTCGAATTTTAAAAAATTTAAGAAGGAGTCTATATAATTTTCCTCCATTCAAATTTAATTATACATCCAAATTATGATTTCCGTAAGTAGCCTCTTTATAAACTGCCTTTAAGATTTCATTTCTTCTAACTACAGACGGTTTTGTAAAAGCTTTTCTATTACGAAGTTGCTTTAAAGCACCTGATTTTTCAAATTTTCTTTTATACTTTTTTAATGCTTTGTCAATTGTTTCGCTTTCTCTTACATCAATAATAAGCATGTAACTAATTTTTTTTAAAAATGATAATTTAATAATTTTTTCAGAGTGCAAAAGTAAGTAAACTTTAATTAATTTTCAAAATAAATTTACTATAATTTTATTTTAATATTCAAATAATTGAAAATCTTTTATTTATACAAATAAATATCTAGATTCATTCTAAAAAAATTTCAAATGGCTAAAAATTTATTTGAGAATTCCTGAAATATATATATTTGTACATTTGAATAAATCTATTTGCTCTAAAAATTATTAATGAATCAAATCAGTAAATATTTACAAAGTTTCTTCAGTTACCTTCGTCTGAAAGTTACTAGGGTGCAATTTATTATGGTAATTGCCACTTTAACTGGTTTAATTTCTGGATTAATGGCAGTGTTGCTCAAAAGTATCGTGCATCACATTCAAGAATTTGTAGAATCAACTACATTAGGAACTTTTACTTATTTAATATTCCCAACTATAGGTTTGGTATTGACGAATATCATTATAATTCGTTTTTATGGCGGATTTATCGAAAGAGGTATTGGCATGGTACTCAAATCAATTGCCAAGTGGTCGTCGTTCATTCCATTCAAACATACTTATTTACACGTCATAACCAGCTCTATTACAGTTGGTTTTGGTGGATCTGTTGGACTAGAAGCACCCATAGTAGCAACAGGTTCGTCTATAGGGTCGAATATTTCGAGAATCGGTGATTTGAACTATCATGAACGCACTTTGCTAATAGCTTGTGGTGCATCAGCTGGTATTTCAGCCGTTTTCAATGCACCAATAGCTGGTGTTATTTTTGCAATCGAAATTCTATTGACCGATACAATCATTAGTTATTTTATTCCACTGATAATTTCTTCAGTTATTGGTGCATTATGCTCTAAAATAATTTTGAATGAAGATTCTTTATTTAATTTTGTGCTGAAGCAGAATTTTGATTACAATAACATTCCATTTTATATTGGGTTAGGTGTTCTTTGTGGATTTATCTCCTTATATTATGCAAAAATTTTTAAAACTTCAGAAATAGCATTACATCAATGGGAAATTCCACAGCTTATAAAAGCGGCAATTGGTGGTTTTTTTCTAATGGCAATTTATTTTGTATTACCTCCCTTATTTGGGGAAGGTTATATGAGTGTAAAATTAGTTGCCAATAATACATTCGACTCATTTTCAGACAATACAAGTTTGTTTTCATACATTGGAAATGAATGGGGAATCATCATTTTTTCATTTTTGATAGTAATGTTCAAACCCATTGCAGCAGGAATTACAATTGGTAGTGGAGGTAATGGGGGCAACTTTGCACCTTCTTTATTTACAGGTTCATTTTTAGGCTTTTTTTATAGCAAAACTATCAATGCTTTTCAATATTTTCATATCCCAGTTGGCAATTTTAGTTTGGTGGGAATGGCAGGTTTGCTGAGTGGAGTAATGTATTGTCCATTGACAGCCATCTTCTTAATTGCCGAAATTACGAATGGTTATGAGCTTTTTATCCCTTTAATGATCGTTTCATCTATATCATTTTTTATTGTAAAATCCTATGAACCATTTTCGATGGACACCAAAAAATTAGCTCAAGAAGGGCAAATTCTGACCCATCATAAAGAAAAAAATATTCTTTCTGCCATTTCATTAGATAGTATGCTACAGGATAAATACGACACAATTAGTATTGATAAAAATTTGGGTGATTTGGTACAATTGATTAAGCAAAGTAATAAGAACATTTTTGCAGTAATTGATAGAAAAGATAAGTTTGTAGGAATTATTGAGATTAATGATGTGAAACAAAAGATTTTTCAATTGGATAAATTCAGAACCACACCTATTAGAGTAGTATATAAAAAACCATTTGCAACCATCCAAATTGATGAAAAAATGAATGTGGTAATGGAAAAATTTGATATTTCTAATAGCTGGTACTTACCCGTTTTGAATAAAGATAAAAAGTTTATAGGGTTTATCTCCAAAACGAAATTATTCAACAAATATAGGGAGATATTGTCTTCACATACAGATATTTATGATGAAGAATAGTTTATCAAAATAAAGGATATGAAAAAGCGAAATTTTATCAAATATATGACTCTTGGAGCTATTACTCCCTCCACAGTCTTACAATTTCCTGATTGGCAATCTCCTGAATCTGATGATTTTTGGGATAATATCCGCTCTAAATATATAATAAAACCTGACTATGTCAATCTTGAAAATGGGTATTACAATATTATGCCTCAAGATATTTTGTTGGATTATGAAAAAAACTTAGCTAGGGTTAATAGAGAAGGCTCTTACTATATGCGAAGAAATTTAACTGACGATAAAATAAATATCAGAAAATCGTTGGCAAAATTAGTAGGTTGCGACTATGAAGAACTAATCATTACAAGGAATACTACAGAATCTTTGGATACGATCATAGCTGGATATGATTGGAAAGAAGGAGACGAAGCCATTATGGCAGAGCAAGATTATGGTTCTATGCTGGATATGTTCAAACTTCAAGCAAAGCGTTATGGTATGGTGAATAAAATGATTTCCATTCCTAATCATCCAAAAACCGATGAAGAAATTGTTGAATTGTATAGAGCTTCTATAACTCCCAAAACAAAACTGATAATGGTCTGTCACATGATAAATATTACAGGGCAAATTCTACCAATTAGAAAAATCTGCAATATGGCTCACGAACTCGGTGTGGATGTAATGGTGGATGGAGCTCATACCATTGGGCATATCAATTTCAAAATCAGCGACTTAGGTTGTGATTATTTTGGGAGCAGCTTACACAAATGGCTTAGCGTACCGCTTGGAAATGGTTTACTCTATGTAAATAAAAACAAAATCAAAAACGTATGGCAATTGTTTGGTGATTTGGGTTATGCAGATAACGATATTCGAAAACTCAACCATACTGGCACTCAACCCATTGCAACTGAGTTGACAATCCCAAAAGCTATTGAATTCTATAATCAAATCGGTGCTGAGAACAAAGAAAATAGATTGAGATTTCTCAAAAACTATTGGGTGGAAAAAGTCAAAGATTTACCCAATGTTGTCATCAATACTCCATTTGAAAACGAACGTTCTTGCGGAATTGCAAACATTGGTATAAAAAACTTAGAGCCATCCAAACTAGCCAGTATCCTATTGAATGAATATAAAATTTGGACAGTAGCTATAAATTATGCCAATGTATTCGGCTGTAGAATTACGCCAAATGTTTATACAAACACAAAAGAACTTGATGTTTTCGTCAATGCAATTAAAGAGATTTCAAAAAAATATTAATCTACTTTAACGAATTTCACAATCAATCCATTCACTTTGAAGTAATAAATTCCTGAAATAAAGCTACTTACATCAATAGAGTTCGGTATTGTACTGTCCGATTGCACAAGTTGACCTAACTGGTTGTAGATAAAATAAGGTTGCAATTTATGATTAATTTGTACAGAAAATTCATCTTTCACAGGATTTGGTACAATAACGATTTCATTTTTATCTATAATTGAAATAGATTTGATTTCTGAATAAAAATAGGTTTGATCTGCATTCAAATACTTAATTTTATAGTAATAAATTCCATTTCTAAGATTACTATCAATGTAATTATAAACAAAATTGGACTTAGAGGCATCAAAATATTTTATTGCATCATACTGTATTCCATCTCGACTTCGCTCTATCAAATAACCTTGTGTTTTATTTGAATATTGATCAAACCAACTCAAAAGTGCATTATTGTTCTGATAAACATTCACTTCAAAAGTCGAATTCTCATTGACACTCAATTTGTTGTCAATCGTAACTTTTCCATTGACATTCATAAAAGTAGCTCCACCAAACTTGTTTTCAAAGGCAATATTTGTTAGGCTACCATCAAAATCAATCGGTGAAGATTTACCAAGTGCAACATAATTGTTCACTTTCAAGCTAAGCCTACAAAAAATAGCACCATCATAGATACTTATTCCATCCGGAAGACTAGATGCTGGAGCATCATAAGCCATTGTAATTTTTCCACGATTAATTAAGTTCATTGTTGTACCAAAAGTACCCGCATTTACACCAGATACATGGACTGGTTTGATAGAAATAAACTTCAATACACTGGTGTCAAACGACATCGTAAACTGCCCACTTGTGACATTCAAAAAATTCTTTACTTTAATATCTAGCATAACTGTATCGCCAGGTTTTGCAAACACAGATGGTGCAGAAAAAACTACTGGTTGACCATAATACAAATCTTGAAAAGGCAAGCAGGAGTTATCCAAAAGTGCCTGATATTTAGGAGCTATCGTATTAAAAGGCGGATTCATATACATATCAGGGATATGCCCCCATGAGCCATATACACTTTCTTGTACACCAGACAAGGTAAATGCCATAGCCAACTGATTTCCCATTTGCCTGATAGAATCCAATACATCATCGTACAATCTATTCATACTTTGCAGATACTGAGCATCATACATTGCCTGTTGATAAGGATGAGTTTGGAAGTCGGTATAATGTGGACCACCTTCATAACTCGAAATTGCTTTGCCCAACATTTTTATGTTGCGATAATCTTGTTTCACCGTTTTCCACCAATTGCCACTACCAAAGAAATTATTTCTAGCATTTCTATTCACATCTTCACCATTAGAAGTAGCTGTTAAAACAGGGTTGCCATTGGAGGAATGATCTAGCCCAAAATAATAAGTTAAGGACGCCATATCCCATTCATTCTCTTGCAATTGCGATATAATTTCTTCATTCAGGTAATTATAACCAGCTTGCAAACCCAACACTCTCACTACCCTATTCATCTCATTTCCAAAAACTGATTTCCACAAACCAAATAGTTTTTTGGACTTTTCAGCCGAAGCTCTACCGTAATTCAAATTTAATGGTCGGGTCTGATTGTTGTATTGGGCTTGTTCGAATTGCCAATTCCAAACTTCATTGCTATATTCCAAATAAATTTTCAAGTTCGGATTGAGGTTGGCTTTGAATAATTTTGCTAATTCCACTACATAATTGCTATCTGCTAAGTGAGGAACACAAATCCAAACATTTTTTTGTGTTTGGTTTGCCAGTTGAATCATCAATTCGTAAGGAACGCCTCTAGAACCAGAATAGGTGCGATAGCTTGGCATCTTTCTATCTTCCCATTTGCTCAATTTATTTCCATTCGTAGCTCCCCAATCCATGAATCGGATGGTACTAAAGGGTGAAAGTTTGCTCAAAAAAGTTGTATTAAATGTGTTAATAGATAAATCGATAAACTCTTCACTTGATTTCAAAAGCCTAAAATTCCTCAAGTAATCATCTGGCTGAGAATAGGTTATATCCAACCAAATATTTTCTGAAACTGCAGGAACACTAAATAATAGCTTTCCTTTTGTATTGCTAATGGCATTTGCTCCATTTATCGAAATTGTCCCATTGCCATCATATAATAGAACATATTGTTCGTTGGGCTTGAGGTTTCCGCCTCCGGATGAAATCACCCATCGAACTACTGTTTCTGAAGATGCAGAAGTGGCTTGTGGCAAGCCTTTTGGATACCCATTTTCATCCAAAACAATCTGGCTACCCACATTCGAATCCCAACAATTACAGCCACTATGAAATGTAATCATATCTTCCCGAACATGTTTGAATCTGTTTACAAAACTATGCTCCCAGCTCCAATCCGCCAATCCATTAATATTGACACCTATGGACATATTACACAGATTTGGCGACCAACCAGCACAAGTTGAAGAATCCGTAGTCATCAACAAACTATATTCATCCCTGCAACCATTTGATCCTGTAACGGTTACAAAATATTTACCGTTTGCCAAATTCTGATATTCATTTCCATTCACTTGTGGAATATCAATACCTTGACTATTTTTAAAGGTATAAGTTGGATTAGTAGCGATTCCAAGATTGATTCTGATTCTACCATTATTTTGTTTGCAAGATGCTTCGCTCAAAGAAGTTCCTGTACTTTGGCAAGAAAAATAATTAGTTCCTTTGATATAAATAGGTATTGTTTTTTTAGTAGAATTTTTCAAATTCAAATTATCTTTTACCGTTAACTCTATGGTAATCAATCCAGTAATATCCTTACTATAGGTATGCGTTGCAATAGAAGTTATACTAACTGGAGTGCCATCGCCCCAATTCCAAGAATAAGTTAAAGCACCGCCTTCCGGGTCAGAAGAAGCTGAGGCATCCACATTCACCGTTACTGGTGCCTCACCAGAAGAAGGAGTCATCGAAAATTGTGCAGTAGGTGGCAAATTTATTGGAACATTTTGATCAGCGGTAACTACAAAGTAGGTGCTGGCAAAACGAATTTCATCTGCATAGCCATTATTGACATTATCGCCTAAATACACCGCTACCGACCTCAATCGAATCAGTTCAGAGGTAGATTGAGTTAATGATGGAGCAGCAGGAAGCCCTGCAATACCTATTTTAGAAGGGTTAACATAGAGATCAAAATCAGTTTTGGTGTCACTGAAATTAATTTTTAGCACCAAAAGTGAAGTGGAATTAATTGCACAATTGATGGAAGTATTATATACTGTACTTCCGATTCGGATTGCCCATTTTTTTTCACCATTAACATTCGAAGCTGTACCAAAATAGCCAATCGCAACCTTATTTGAGGTGCAATTGTCACACCAAGCTAAGTTACTATTGTGTAGGTCAATATAAATTGGTTCATTATTATCTTTCAATTTATTCAATAGCACACTCACCCAAAGGGTTGTCCCTGCGGCACTTCCGATGGCATCTCCCCCTGTCACATAATTATCAAAAGCACCGCCATCATTATAATCGAGATTTCTGCCAGCAGTTACATATAGGTAACCGCCAGTTAATTTATTGCCAGATGTTTTTAAGTTATTGTATGTCAAGCTATTATTGTCGTGCAAATAACCTACTTCGAAGCCATTCTGAACATCCCATGGCGATGCCCACCCTTGCCCATAAGAACCATTATGAAGTGGAGTGGCACCATTTCCATTGAAGGATTCGTATGCTAAATAGCTATTTTGAGCAAATAAAAAAGTTGAAATAAAAAATAATAAAGCTATCGAAACTGTTTTCATAATAGGAATTTATCTTACAATTTGAAATATTAAAGTCTTCAATCATATCTTTAAATCACTGAATAACAATTATTTGCAAACAAATGAAATAAAAAAATAAATTATTGAATTATATAATGCAAATAAGATACCTAAATTTTGATACTACACTATCCTACTGTTCACATTGATAATTAAACAAAATATAAATCCTATCGAAATAAACAAATTAAATATTTTGAGCTAATTGATTCATTCTGAAAACAATAGCATAGCTCACCTAAATTCAATATTGAATCATGCAAAATATGTGTTAGAATTATTAAAAAAGTGAACAAATAATATTGGAAAATATTATTTTTGTTTTTAGATTGTGACCGAAATTGAAAAAACTAATTTGTATAAATTTATATTGATTTTCAAGATTAATTTCAATTGAATATCAATAAGTACGAATTTTCAATTTAGTTAACAAATTTTATACAAGAATCAATATATCAATGATTTGCAATACTTTAGGACAATTTGAAACAAAATTATATAATAATGATTATTGCTATTTATTGCGTATATATATTAGTTGGCAGTAATTATAGAAAGACATAACAACAACTGAGATGCATTTTATATTGACATATTATTTTGATTGCGACCAAGAGAAATGTAATTCTATTAACGGAGAAGTTCTTTCCATTTTAGACAAATTTGAAAAAGTTAATACATTTCAACATACTTTCATTATTCAAGCCAAGGGACAAGCAGAATGGAATAAACTACAACAAGATTTAAGCAATATTGCAAACAGACACGGATGCGACTTTAAATTTTTAATGACACCATTAATGGTTGGTGGGTTTTATAATGGTTGGCTGCCAGTCGGACAATGGGATAAAATTAATAAAATAATAGGCAATGACTAATCAAGACACAACCAATGGAAGTGGACTTGGTTCCAATCCTATAACAAACGACTTGAACATATCGGTATCAATTCCCGAATGTATTGACATTAAAATGGTAAATGCAGACGCCTTGAACGATTATGAACTTTGGACTTTTATTTCATCTTTTCTTTCGAATATTGCGGTAGGACTTTGGATTTGGTTTGGACAAAATACAGACCCTAAACTTAATCCCTTTATAAAAGTGGTAGCAATTATTGCTTCTCTTTTGTTTGCAACAAGTGTAATAATAATGATAATTAAGCGGACTAAATTAAAGAGTAAGACGAAGACCATTAATATAAAATAACTACTGCCAACATCGCATTGGCAATAGTGGGGCCGACAATTATAAACTCAACATTTGTAATTCTATTGGGCATTTGTGCAATTGTTGGGCTGACGTTTTTCAAATTCCCCACCATCGCCAATACGTAAAACGTTAGCACAATGTTATGAAGACTGTTAAACGAAATACAGAATCATATTTGTTTCAAATCTTGGTAGGACAATTTAGTTTGTGCTAAATTAGAACAATTCAACATTTATTAAAATTAATTAATATACAAAATTCTAATTCATATAATAAAAAAATACTCTTTTACTTTTTCTAAATATCATACAACATTTTACTTTGAAGCACTCAATGCAACGAATAAATTAGTTAATCGACGCAAAAAAAGCAACGATAAATTTTGAAATGCAATGAATAAAGTGCATTTTCGTTGTAAATTATGCAACGAATGAAACTTTACTTACATCAAAAGGATAATTGGACCGACTTTTTTTGGAAAACTGAAGATATTATTAATTTATTAAGTGAAGCGAGAAATCTACAAGGACGATTAATAGGAAAAATGGAATCGTTGGGATTTAATTTAAGATATGAAGCTTTGCTGGATACATTAACTTTGGATGTATTAAAATCTTCAGAAATCGAAGGTGAATTTTTAAATCCTGACCAAGTTCGTTCTTCCATAGCAAGAAGATTGGGGCTGGAAATTGCTGGATCTGTTGAATCAGATAGAAATGTTGATGGAGTTGTTGAAATGATGCTCGATGCAACACAAAATTGTTTCGAACCATAATTTGTTATCCTCTAAAAAGTTGCATTTATAAGTTGAATCTAATTTTATTGAAAAAATCAAAATATTGATAACCTTCAATGTCTAATTCAAGCATACAAATAACATTAGATATGTGGCTGAACAATTAGTGCTTTACAAAACAAAAGAAAAGTCAATTATTTTTATCTTTACAAAGTAAATTATTAGGATTGATTAGATGGAGTTAGAAAAGTATTTATTACAATCTGATGAAGAGCAAGAAGTCTTTGAGTTCTATAGTCAGGGACCAAATGGAAATATTCTTAAAAAAGTAGTTTATGTACCTACAACTACTCAACATGTTTGGCAGCTTGTCATGGGAGATTATAATTTGGATACAGGTCATATTGATTTTTTGAAGGTGACAAACAATAACGATACAGATAAGATATTAGCAACTGTAGGAGTAACTCTTTATTCATTTTTTAGCAAAAAACCAAATTCTTTGGTATATGCAAAAGGAAGTACTAATTCAAGGACAAGATTATATCAAATTGGTATTAGTCAATTATATGAACAAATAGAAGAAGATTTTGAAGTTTTTGGGGAACTTGAAGGCAAATATGAACGTTTCACAAAGAATATTAATTACAATTCATTTATAGTAACTAAAAAATGATTTATGAAATCAAATCAAATTGTGACATTGGATATTAAAAGAAAGCCTATAATTGCGATAAATAAAAAACTAAACAAAGATAGGAATATGGAACTTCCAAAATATAAAGTTGATAATATTGAAAATGCCATAAAAAATACAAACCTATTAGAATTGGTTAATTTAAAAACTAAAAATAAAAGTATATAATTAAATACTTATAGTTGACAGCTTCAATTAATATAGTTATATCTAATTTCATAAATTATTCTTTTCTAGCAATGTTGTATTAAAAAGTAAAAACAAATAATGATCTTTACTTATAAAACATAGAGCCAATAAGTTTGATTTGAATCCAACTAAGATATAATTAATGTTAATTATAAAATTTCATCGAAAAAAAAATTTCTATTTCACTTTCATCAACCTCTATATCTATATACTTAATAATTTAAAAGATTGATAATCAATCATAAAACTTGAATATAGATATTTATTAAACCATATTTAATTCATATAATGAAAAAAATACTCATATCCATACACATATTATTATTCTACTTTGCTGCATTTGGGCAAGATAACTTACCGCTGAAAAGAGAAATAATTGGTACATTTCACTCCAATAATAAAATAATCAATGGGTTTTCATTTGGGTTTTTGTCATCCATGGCTGATCATAGAAATGTAAAAACAAATGGATTGCGACTTGAATTGCCTGGTCTTGGGATCATTTCCTTTATGGGAAATGGGTTTCCAAACGAAGAAGCACCATTTGACCTTAAAGGTCACCAATATAGCGAGGTGGTCAATGGGTTGAATATATCCTCTGGCTCTTGGTGCGATTGCAACTATAATGGGTTGACAATAGCAGCTGTTGGGCAATATGGAAAATTAGGAAATGGATGCTCAATTGCTGGAGGCTGGAACTTCATTGACAAACAAATTGGTTTACAGATTGCCTCAATCGCAAATACTTCATTCTATTTTAGTGGCGTTCAAATATCTGCTTTTAACAAGATCCATTCGGGAAGTGGGTTGCAAATAGGAATAATTAATCAATCAAAATCTTTCAAAGGAATTCAAATTGGGTTATGGAACGTGAATCAAAAACGAAAATTACCATTTATTAATTGGAACTTCAATTGATAATTTTTATTTGAAATAAGGATAGGATATTTCATTTGTGGATTTAAAAAAATTTTAACTTTTAGGCAATATATATTAATTTGTATTACGTTAAGGAAATAATTGATTGAATAATAAACTTATGATTATCTGAATTTTAGATTATTTTAGCAAATAAATTCAATTTAGTTTTATTTGAAATATCTTAAATCATTTCTGATGAAGTTTTCGAAGCTAAATAAAGGACAAATAATTGATTTTGCAATTTTAGTATTAAGATGGTATTTGGCTTTCTATATGATAGATTATGGGATTGGTAAAATAAATGGAAATCAATTTGGGAATCGAAGCGATGAAATCTTGAACACACCGCTTAAAGATATTGATAAATTCCATTTAGCATGGCATCTCTTTAGTTTGGACAAAACTTTCGATATTATTGTTGGTTTATCTCAAATTATTGGCGCCATTCTACTGCTTTTCAATAGGACAGTTTTAGTTGGAGCTTTAATGTTGATACCTATCTTGGGACAAATATTTTTAATAGACGTTGCTTTCACTACCAATATATTCGGTGCAGCTTTGCCAATACGGCTTAGTGGTATGATCCTTTCAGATTTAATCATACTTTATTACTTTAAAGACAAAATGATATTAGTTTGGAATATCCTAACAAAAGATACTACTACAAAGTATCAATACAAATGGTGGGTTTTTCTAATATTGCCAATTTTGGGTTTTGCAACTGATTTTGTATTAGCAATACTGACTTCTCCAATTAAAATATTCATTACATGGATGACAAAATAAATTGTTGATAGGAAGTGATTCAGAAATATTGATATTTCTCAACCAATTATATTAATTTGATAACAATTAATGTCTGATATTTTTATTCTTTATACCTCATTCAGCTTTCTTAAATTTGCACAAAATAAAAATAGTTTGGCTACAGAAAAAGTTTTCATAAATTAATAACTGATTGCAATTTATTGATATTAGATATTAATATTTTCAATCATTCAATAACTTCGACTATAATATTTCAGATCAACATTAATTATTATATTTGTGCAAATTGCTCTTGAATATATATTTGAAAAATATTTCAATAAATAGATTAATATTTAATTCAACATAAATAAAATTTATAAATTCTAATCAAAATATGAGATTAAAATGCCTATTTTATATTTTACTTAACTTTTCTGCATCTATTTTTGCCCAATCTAAAGCTGATTGGATACATTTTGATTGGCATGGAGAAACAGTATTTGGAAAATATTATCCAAAACTTGCAATGTCAATTCCACTAAAAATAGAAAATCTGCCTTATAATTTTTGTGCACAACTGGATCTTGGAGCGACATCAACCATGATTTACGAAAACTCCTTTAAACCCTTTTCACAAAATTATCCTCTTGTAATTCAAAAATTAGATACAACCCTTAACCCTTATTATCTAAATGGAAGAAAAAGTTATTATTTGAAAAATTTAACTTTCAAGTTAGACAAAAAAATTTATAATAATCGAAATGTTGCACTTATTCCAAATTTTGGCGATGTGATCCCATTTGATTCAATCAACACTAAGACCCAAAAATTAGTGGGCACTATTGCACCAGATTTGTTTCAAGGTAAAATATTGGTGATTGACTTTGCTCATAACAGACTATCTACATTTGATCAATTGCCAAAAAAATATTCAAAAGTGAATTTTGTAAATATTAATATAAGAAAAGGAAGAATTAAAATTCCTTTACAAATTGGAGATAGCACACATTATGTTATGTTCGACACAGGAAGCTGCATTGGCGATTTGCTCTTAGACAAAGAAACCATAAATAAATTTGTTGACCAAAACGAAGCCCCAAAAGAGTATATAAATGGTAGTAATTGGGGAGAAACCATTACTTTTTATACAAAAAAAATAAATCAACCCATAGCATTAAGTGGTAAAAAACTGAATATTAAAACTGTACTATATTCTAATTTGGATAGTGACGTTCAGTTCAATCAAGAAGAAAAAATTATTGGGCTGATAGGTCCAGTTCTATTTAGTGACAATATAGTAATCATTGATTATCAAAAGAATAAGTTTGGAATTTTATAGTATATTTAAACCTTACAGGTTTTTGAAACCTGTAAGGTTTGATTATAAAATTAATCAATTTTTTTCAATTACTCTTTGCCTCTTTTCGGAAAATTAAACAACAAAGATGTAATAATCGGTGTGAAAAATATAACCATCGTTCCGATAGAGAAATACATATCCGCCGTTTCGTTTTCTAAGACATGACAGATAGCACTTTCTGAACCATAACAAAAATAAGATAAGCTCAATTTGATACCCAAAATACCAATTACAATAAAGGCAATTTCGTCTAAAAAAGGAAACTTAGCCATGAGTTTTACGAAATATCCTGCTACAATTCTCATCGTGATGATACCAATGAAAACACCAGTACAGATCAAATAAATATTATCCGTAAAAGCTACAGCTGCAAAAACATTATCCAATGAAAAAGTCAAATCCATTATTTCAACCATCAATACTGTTGACCAAAATTTATTGAGTCCTAATATATTTTTCTTTTCTACTGGCAGATGTGTTACCGCTTCCACATCGTGAATTTCTTCTGCAATTTCCTCTTCAAATTCTTTATGTTTCACATATTTTTTATAAAAATAGTGCAAACACAAATAAACAAGATAAAGCCCTCCAGCTAACTTGAGCCATGCAATCTTGATCAACCAAGCAGCTAATAACAGACAAGTTCCTCTAAAAATATAAGCTAGTATTAATCCAATCCTAAGGGCTTTCTTTTGTTGTTCTTGAGGGAGATTTCTTACCATAGTTGCCAACACAGCAGCATTATCCACAGATAATAAGCTCTCAATTACAATTAGATTAAGAATAATAATCAAACTAGAATAAGCACCAGCACCAAATAAAGATTCTATAAATTCCATAAATAATTTTTCTTTTAGTGTTAATCCAAAGTTGATAATAAAAGTTTAATTGAAAATAGAAACCAAGAAAATTGTTCTATTAAAATAAGTATAATTTAGATTAACGACTTCTTCTCCTATTTCCTCCACTTATTCTTTGAATAAGCCACAATGCCACAATTGCTCCAACAGTAGCTGTAACTAATGATCCAATAAAACCATTATCTAATTTAATATTTAATAATTTGAAAATATAACCACCAACTACACTTCCAATAACACCAATCACTATATTTCCTAGCAATCCATAATTTTCACCTTTGTATAGGTTTCCAGCAACATAACCGGCTAAAGCACCGATGATGACCATATAAATTGATGACTTATCCATATTAATTTTTTATGACCTTTACGGTTTTAATTTTATTTTGGTTATCCAATAGGCTTATTAAATACATTCCACTTTCTAAATCTTGACCAAAATTTAATTCAGAAGCATATTTATCTAACAGAATGGTTTTTAGCAATTTACCATCAATGGAATTGATCTGAATAGCTGGTTTTTGTAATTGATTGATTTGATAATTTACAGTAAAATAATTAATTGTTGGATTTGGACTAATCGAAAATGCAATTTGATTTAAGTCGAAATTAGATGAAGTACCTTCCGTCACAGAGAATTCATCAAAAGCTCCTTCCACCCAATGACCTGGATTAATATCAGCAACATTAACTATAATTTTCATGTCTTTAGTTAATGGAATTAAGCCATTTAATTTAATGGAGGATTGGGTTTTCCATGAACTTTCAGATTTAGTAATTATTTCTAAATCAACAATTTGCAAACCATTCGTAATAGATATTTTCATGGAATCATTTGGTGATTGAAATGGTCCGCCATCGAAAAACCAAGTCTTATAATTGATTACTGGATTAACAAAAGTGGATAAATCCATGGATGGACTTGTTAGTATTGTTTCACCATCATCTACATCATCATCTTGTGGGTTACCACCACCATTTCCAGTGACATAACATTCTGATCCAATATCTGTATTCACGTCATTACCTGTGTTAATTATTGCATTTTGATAAATAGTTTGTATAGGAACTCCTTTCACCCACTTCCCTCTTGGAGCTGACCCTGATACCAACCAATTGTAATCAAACACAAAGTCATCACGATATTTTCTATCTAACTTAAATTTTAAAATATCGCCATTCTTAATGGACATTTTAGGATTATAAAAATAATCAAATCCCCAAGAGCCAACAATAACTTCATAATCACCATCTTCAAATGCATCAATTTTTAAATTGCCTGCATTATCTGTTTTACCGACATAATTTCCATTAGAATTAGATAATTTTACTTGACAATTTGGCAATGGGTTATTATTTGCATTTTCAATCGTATTTAACGAAATTTCACCTAAAGACTCCAATTCAACATTAAGATTAATCACTTCACCTCGTTTGAATTCTACTTGTATTGTTTTTGATCTAAACCCAAATTTTGAATAGGTAACATCAAATTTACCAATTGAATATTGACCAGTTTTATATTCGCCAAATATATCAGTATTAGTAATTGATAATGGATCTCCATTAGTAATATCGATAGTCGCATTATTTATGGCAGTATTTGTTCCTTTTATTGTTACTTTTCCTTCTAAATATGCAGCTCTTAAATATTCTGGTGTCATTACATACATAACGCCAGCATTTTGATTGTTTACAGATTCTCTAATATTGGAGCAAATAATATTTCCAGATGGTAAATATGGAGCAACACCCCAAGTTCCTTCAAAACCATTACCTGCACCTTGTGGATACAAATCATAATGACCCACTTGAATCAAATTTTGTGGTCTTGAAATATCCGTAATTGTAAAACCATCTTTATACCAAGATGTTATGGCGAAATTTCCTCTAATATAGGTATTGTGCACTATTGATCCTGAGCCAGGAGATGGTTGTATTTTATCCAATAAAGTAATATTATCTACATTGCTTATGTCAAATGCTCCTAAAAATGAAGAAGCATTTTCGTCAGTAGTAAAACAATATTTTTTAGAATTATCCAACCATGTATTGTGAGTGAAATTTGTTGGCGTTTGAGTAATTCTAATAACCTTTGGATTTTTTTTATCCTTACAATCTATTATTGAAAAATATCCTTGATAGATGTGAGCTCCATATAAAGTATCATTATCGGCATAACCATCATGGATATAATTGATATTGTACATTCCTGCATAGGTCGGGTTAAATGGATCTGCATTCAAATCTAAAATAACTGCACCGCCATTTGCTACACCAGTTGTTCCGTAACAATATACAAATCCTTTGGTAGTGTCCACTTGCAAAGCATGAATTCTACCTAACTGACCAGCTATTTCTTTGTCACCAGTATATTTATGGAAAGGAATGGTAGTATCTGGCAAATTTGTTAGGTCTGCAATAGCAATACCACCACCACCTTCTGTAGTGATATAAGCAAAGTTCTTATAAGTCTTAATTTCTCTCCAGCTATTATCTATTCCATCTAGCAGTTGCTTGATTTGTTTGGGATTATCTGGATCGGTTACATCTACGATACTCATTCCTTTTGAAGCACCAACCAAAGCATATTCTCGACCATTCGCAGCATAAGTCCAAACATTTGCCAACACTTGTCCAGGATAAACGACTGATGATCGTTTGGTCAAATTATAATTTTGTGAATAAAGCTGAACCAAAATCAAAGAAAAAACAATAGAAAAAAATGATTTCATTTTTTAAAAATTTGAACAAATGTACAATTTATTTTAAATTTCAAAAGTTAATAGCCTTGAATGATACCTTTTTCATAAGCTTTCATATCGTCTTTCATCCAAGCTGGCATATTATAATCTTTCAAATAATAATCAAAATATTGTTGCATTCTGATATTAAAATCAATTCTATTTTGAAGTTTCAGAGGCCAGTGTGGTTCGCCATTATAATTGAGCAGCCAAGCTGGCTTTCCTAATCGTCGCAATGCCATAAAATATTCTATTCCTTGATACCAGGGCACATGACCATCTTTGTCATTGCTCATGATTAAGACAGGAGTAGTCACTTTATCCATTTCAAAAAGTGGTGAATTCTCGAGATATAAATCCCTATTTTCCCAAAGAGTTGCTCCTAACCTGCTTTGGGCTTTTTCATATTGAAACATCCTACTGAGACCAGTTTCCCAACGAATTCCACCATAAGCACTTGTCATATTTACCACTGGAGCACCCGATTCTGCACATTTGAATAGTTTTGATTTAGTGAGAATATAGGCAATTTGGTAGCCACCCCAACTATGCCCTTGAATTCCTACCCTATTTGGATCTACAAATCCTTGATTTAGAATAAATTTCACACCAGACTCTACTGCATCTAAAGCACTTTTACCAGGATGACCAACCTGATAAGAAATATCTGGATTGAAAATAACATAACCTCTGCTTGCATAAAAAGGATAGTTAATAGAAGATCGATAGGGTTCTGGAGCTCTATAATTTAAGATATTATCACTTTCTTTTTCATAAAAATTCACCAACATTGGATATTTCTTATTAGGATCAAAATTGGATGGTTTGACTAAAAGACCTTTTATGAATTTACCATCATTACCAATCCATTTTACCAACTCAATTTTTCCCCAATTGTAATTATCTTGTTGTGGGTTAACATCAGAGATTTTTTTTGCATTTTTGAAGTCTAATCTATCAACTAATTGTAAATCAGGAAATTGAGAAAATGATTCCTTTGTAAATATTAATGATTTTAGTTTATTATCAAAAAATAATCTAGTGCTAAAACTCAAGTTTTCTTTAATAATAGGGATTATTTTATTTTTAGAAAATGAATACCATGAATATCCTTCTTCATAAGTATTTTTATCTGTTGAATGTAACAATATTGAATCACAATTGATATAATTTATTTGTTTGTCCAAAGGAATGTATCGATATGCTGTACCAATTTCTCTACCATTCGTAATTCTATAAGGTTTTTTATTACCAGTTGGGTCAATTTTCCAAATATCATATTCATCGTAAATCAGTAAGGATGCATCATCTTTCAGCCAAGAAGCAATACCAAAAGCATTAGGATAATCAGGGACATCATTTTCAGGGTCATAAAAAATTGAAGTTTGATTGTTCGTTAATTTAATAAATTGATTATTTGCAATATGATAAGAATTCCAGGTTGTATCAATTGGGTTGAACCACACCAAGAAATTATTACTTGGTGATAAGTTGGGCAAATTTATTAATCCCTTTATGCCTATTAAATTACTATTTGTTAATACATTAGTTATATAAACATCATTTTTTGTTCTACCTTCCCAAGATGACTGAACGATATAGTCATTATTTTCGAACAAATAAATTTTAGTAATATCTAAAGAATCCATATTTCTAAAGTTACTAATTGCTTCATTTGTAATAGGATATGACTTATTTGTTGAAGGATCAAATAAATAGGTAAATGCTTTCTTTTTATCTTTATCGGCATCTACATTTTGTTGAGTATAAAGTTTTCCTTTCAAAGAATTCCAAACTTCTACATTTACAATTTCATCGGGAACGATATTCGTATCTTGAATCGCCAAAGGTTTGGCAGCTGAATATAAAAGATAATTTGTTTTTGGATTAAACTGAAACATTCCTGCATCAGACAATATATAACCAGCTGATTTTAAATAATCTGTATTAATTTTTTGTAAATCCTTACCGTTTCCATAAAATAATTGGTATTTTCTATTAATGTTCGTTTTGCTCGAATCAGCATCTTGAAGAAATGCGAAAACATCTTTTGATGGATGTAATATAGGATTTTTAATTGATTCTGTAGTGTCAACAATCAACTGTGGTTTAAGGGTTTGCATATTAGAATGAATATAATAAAGTTGGTTCCTATTCATTGAATCTGTTCCAGTTGAGAGAAATAAAACTGAATTTTGCTTCTCGGCTAATGAATATTCTTTTACATAATTATATATTGATCGATTCAAATTTTGAAATACAATAAATGGGCTTCCATTTTCTTTTGATTCAGCTTTTATTTTCTTTTTTGTTGTCGAATCAATTGAAGATTTTTTCATTGGCTCCAAATGAATGCAAAGTGCATTTCCCGAGTCGGATTCAGTCACTTTCCAACTTTTTAAATTATTGATTTTCTCAATTTTAAAGCTATCCAATTGAACCAAATAGCAAGTATCTTTAGGGTAATCCATTTCACCTACTTTTTTTCTTTTGAGTTGTCTTAAGGTATCAATCGGGATTTTCACTCTCATCACAGCATATTTCTCTCCATAAAATCTTGCTTCATGGGCTCGGTCAACTTCAAAAGTTTTTTGATTCATTTTGTTGTAAATCAAAACTTTAGGGTCATTAATTTCATTAAATTTGCGATAAAGTATATAATTCCCGAATTGAGATATTTGCACTTGATCCACTTTGTTCCAACTCACCAAATCTTTATGATCTAATATCTTTTTTGTATGATTATTTTGAGAAAAGAGTATATTTGAACAGAATAAAACAAACAAAATTAAATAATTTCTCATTACGATATTTTTTTGTAAAGCTAATTTTAATATTGAAAATAATGATCGTAATTTTAAAAAATAATTTAATATGACTCAGTCGATAACTATCGTTTACTGCACATTTGGGAATTTGGAAAATTTAGAAAAAGTTTGTACTTTTTTATTGAATAACAAATTAATTGCATGTTATAACGCTTTCCCAATTAATTCGTGTTACTGGTGGGCTAGCGAATTGCAAAATGACCATGAATTTGTAGCAATTCTAAAAACAGTGAAAAGCAAATTAGACGAAATAAATCAAATTATTGAATCACTACATAGTTACGAAATACCCTGTATTATTCATTGGGAAGTAGAATCCAATCAGAAATATTCTAATTGGGTTCAAAATCAATTAATTTAAATAAATAAATTTTATAAATATATTGCGAAATAGTAAATTTGCATTGATAAAATTTCAATATTTCTTATGAAAATAAAATTACTATTTCTAATCATTTTATTTTCCCTTACAAACTATCTAAACGCCCAAGATTATAACGTTACTTTAGATGCTCAAGTAAATTGGCCCGGTAAATATTGTTCTAATATTTGGGGCTTTGCTAAAAATGGCAAAGAATATGCATTAGTAGGACATGCTGATGGAATGATTGTTATGGATGTTACCACACCAACCAATCCAATTTTTATCCAACAATTAACGGATACTATTACTAGCTTATGGCGAGAAATAAAAACCTATGGCAACTATGCCTACATTACCTCTGAAGGTGTAACTCCAAGTGGTCATGGAGGAGTCGGTATTGCCAATTTGACTAATTTGCCCAATCCATCTATTCCTTTTAAAAAATATCATGGGGATGGAGGGATTCTAAATCAATTAAAACGATCACATTCCCTTCATGTAGATACTACTAAAGGATTTTGCTATATTTATGGTGCTACAGGATTAGCCAATAGTGGAGCAATAGCTCTAAACTTAAGCGACCCCTACAATCCTATTTATGCTGGAATGCAGACTACAAGATATATTCATGATGGGTATGTGGATGATGATATAATGTATGCAGCTGAGTTGGGTAATTCAGGTATAACTAATGTGAGAGTCGTTGATTTTACAAATAAATCTGCACCAATTACATTAGCAACTTTTCAAACTCCAACCTATTTTTGTCATAATACTTGGCCCTCAAATGATAAACAATATTTATTCACAACAGACGAAAATTCAGGGAGTTATCTAGGTAGCTTTGATATTAGTGATTTAGGAAACATTACTTTGTTGGATAAAATACAGCCAACACCTGGAAGTGGCTCTATCGTTCATAATACTTATGTGAAAGATCATTTTGCTGTAACTTCATGGTACACTGATGGAATTACGATTACTGATATTTCCAGACCAGGCAATCTCATACAAGTTGGAAGATACGACACATATCCTTATGGATCTGGGAATGGATTTAAAGGTTGCTGGGGGGTATATCCTTATCTTCCCTCAGGAAAAATTCTTGTTACAAATATTTCAAATGCAGGAATATCAATGAGTTTGGATACTGGAAAACTATTTGTTTTAACTCCAGATTATAAAAATGCTTGTTATTTGGAGGGTCTAGTAACTGACACTCTAACTGGTCAACTATTGAATGCGGTGGATGTAAAAATAAATCATACCGATCCTTTAAATAGTACTTTATCTACTATTAATGGTACTTATGCAACAGGTCAGGTAACTCCTGGATCATTTACAGCTACGTTTACAAAATCAGGTTACGTAACTAAAACAATTCCTGTAGCATTAACTGCAGGTGGCTTAACTTTAGAAAATGTGCAATTAAGATCTATTGCATCTCTTCCATTGAATATTATTGATATAAAAGCAAAAAATGATGGCTTTACTAATAAAATAGAATGGATTACTGAAAATGAGGTTAATACATCCAAACACATTGTTCAAAGAAAAGATGGGTCACACAATAATTGGGTAACAATCGGTGAAATTGAAGCAGCAAAAAATTCAATTGGATACAAAAATTATGAGTTTATTGACAAAAATCCATCTTTTGAGAGTTATTACAGAATCCAAACAATTGATCAAGATGGGATAGATTATTACTCATCAATAGTATCAGTTATCAGAAAAACTAATGCATTTGCAGTGTTGAATATATTTCCAAATCCATCAAAGGGAAACCTAAATATGCAAATCACTGTACAACGAAATCAAAATATCAATGTAAATCTAGTGTCCAATTCAGGACAAATAGTATATCAAAATTCATTGAATTTTAATAGTGGCTATCATACATTAGAGTTAAGTTTGCCAGAAAATATTGCTAATGGAAATTATAGTTTGATTTTTGATAATGGAGGTACAATTATTACAGAAAAGATACAAATACAACGTTAGATTGAAAAAAAAATAAAAAAATCATTCTTTTTTAAGGGTAAAAATACTTGAATTTAATATTTTATTTTCACAAATTATTATTATAACTTATTGATATTATATTTATTAAATCATTTATTAAAAGGCAATAATTATCACTATTGCCTTTTTTTGTTCTTTGCAGTGAACTTTTTTGTTAAGATATTTGTATCATCAAAGTAATTAAAAGTAATTACTATCATTTTTGGATATGTTCATGGGATATTATATTTCGCCGACTCTAGTTCGGCTATAGTCGGCGAAATTTTGTTAAATATTTCTAAAAATGATACTTCAAAAAAACAAATAGATAAGTAATATAGTTATTAAGATATATATGTTCATGGGATTATAATTTGTAGTTAATGGTCGGATCTAAAGAGGTTCGACTTTTTTGTTTTATAAAATACTGAAATAGAACAAATTAATTCAAATTTACTCAAATGAAAATAAAAAAAATTATACTTTTAATACAATCTTCCCAAACTGATCTCCACTTTCCATTTTCTTAAATGCTTTATCAAATTCATTGATTGGAAAAATACTATCCACTCTTGGAATGATTTTATGAAAATTTACAAATTCTAACATTTCAGCAAAATCTTGATCACTACCCATTGTTGAACCTAAAATACTTAATTGTTTCCAAAATACTGTTTGTGGATTTATCTGAATATTTCCATTAGTCCCACCATAAAATACAATTCTACCACCAGGATTTGCAAGTTTCAATAAATTGGAAAATCCTTCTCCACCTGCACTATCCACTATAACATCAAATCCACCTATTTCAGATTGGAATGATTTCACAAACGAATCATGAGTATATAATTTGCCATCTTTAGCACCCATTTTTTTCGCAATATCCAATTTCCATTCTTTACTAGATGTTACACATACCTCACATCCATGAGCAATTGCAAACTGCATTGCAAATAAAGCAACACCACCACCTATGCCTGAAATCAATACTTTATCAGATGTTTTTAGATTAGCTCTTTTGAATAATGCTCTGAAAGCTGTTACTCCAGCTAATGGCAATGCAGCAGCTTCTTCCATAGTTAAGTGAGTTGGCATCGGAAATATCTGACTTTTCTGCACCCAACATTCGTTAGAAAATGTACCATATTTAGGTAAACCTAATATTTGATAATCTTTGCTTTGATAAGCTGTTTTCTCACCCCAATGAACACCTGGATTCATAATTACTAAGTTATTATTTTCATCCAATCCAACACCATCTGATCCTAAAACCATGGGGAATTTTATCCCTGCATATTGCCCCTTTTTAATCCAAAGATCACGATGATTCAGTGATGAAGCCAATATTTTGATTAGTTCAAGACCAGTAGTTGATTGGTTTTCAATGTGTTCATAATATAATTCATTTAATCCTTTTAGAACAATAGCTTTCATCATTAAGAATTTTAAATATTTAAACAAAAATAAATTTAATCTGCCTAATAATAATTTCTACTATTATTTTATTGAATAAAAAATTTTAATTACATTTGGAAAAATTGAATTATATTATGTATCAAATCATACATTTTGCAGCAGAATGTTACCCAATTGCTAAAACAGGAGGGCTTGGCGACGTCGTTGGAGCATTGCCTAAATATTTGATAAAGAAAGGTTTGAATACTGCTGTATTTTTGCCATGGTACGACCAAAAATGGAATCATACCCACACCGTCAAACATGAATGGAATGGAAATTTATCAGGGTCTCACTTTAATGTAAATTATGAAATAATTAAATCCGAACATGACAATTTAGGATTTGATGTATTTTTTGTTCATATCCCAGATTTATTGTATCGAAAAGATATTTATGGCTATTCTGATGACCCTTTGAGATTTCTTTTTTTCCAGCATGCTGCACTTGATTTCATCAATACTTGGATAGATAAACCTGGAGTTTTTCATTGCCATGATCATCATACGGGCTTAATTCCTTTCATGATAAGGCATTGCTATAAATTTTATAGTTTACAGAATATTAAAACCGTTTTTACAATTCACAATGGGCTTTATACAGGAGCATTTAGTTGGTCATTATCAAAATATTTCCCTGATTTTCATGAAAGAAATATGGGCTTTTTAGATTGGAGTGATACCATCAACCCATTAGCTACTGGAGTGAAATGTTGTGATTATATGACAACAGTATCAGAAGGCTACTTGGATGAGTTGAAATTTGGTGATAATCCTCTACAAAGATTGTATAATGAAACTTGGATGAAAAGTAGAGGAATCGTAAATGGAATTGATTCAGACGTATGGGATCCAAGTACTGACAAATACCTTCAACATTTATATCATACTGATATTCATGAATTTAAAAAAGCTAACAAATTAGAAATTTGTGCTGAATCTGGATTTGATCCATATTTGCCGTTGATTATATTTATAGGAAGATTGGTTAGTGAGAAAGGTGGATTGCTTCTTCCTGAAACAATTAAAAGATATTTGAGTTTTGGTCAGAATGTCAATTTTTATATTTTAGGATCAGGAGTAAATTACATTGAGGATCAATTGAAAGAATGTGTCTATCAGTTTCCAAAAAACAGCAGTGTTTATATCGGCTATAATGAAGCTCTTGCTCACAAATTATATGCTGCGGCTGATTTCCTGTTAATGCCGTCCTTAGTAGAACCATGTGGGTTGAATCAGCTCTATGCACTTAGATATGGCACGATTCCAATTGTTAGAAGAGTTGGTGGATTAAAAGATACCGTAAAAGATTTTGGCGAATGGGAAGGTTATGGGATTTGCTTCAATAATGCTTCTATTGATGATATAGTGATGAGTATATATCGAGGTGAATTATTGCATAAAGAAGTTGAAAAATTCAAATGGATTCGTGAATATATCATCAAACTCAATTATTCTTGGGATGTTGCTGTTGAAAAATATATTGAGATTTACAAAAAATAAATATTAAACAATTGAATAACATATTAATATGGATAAATTAATAAAAATAGTTTGCCTAATATTAGGAGGTGGAGCAGGATCTAGATTATACCCATTGACGAGCCTAAGATCGAAGCCAGCAGTGCCAATTGCTGGAAAATATAGATTAATTGATATTCCAATTTCAAATTGTCTGAATTCAGGAATAAAAAGAATTTTTGTATTAACACAATATAATTCTGCATCATTGAATCAGCATATCAAAAACACCTACCATTTCGATAATTTTAGTTATAGTTTTGTTGATATTATTGCTGCTGAACAAAGACCAGGTAGTGAGAAGTGGTTTCAAGGCACCTCTGATGCCGTAAAACAGACTATGCCACATCTGAACGGTCATGATTATGATTACGTTATGATTTTGTCTGGCGACCAGCTTTATCAAATGGATCTTAGACAATTTGCAAACCAACATGCTGAATCTGAGGCAGATATAAGCATTGCAACTATTCCTGTAAATGCACATGATGCTACAGGGTTTGGAATAATGAAAGTAAATAATGATGGTTTTATTGATAAATTTATTGAAAAACCAAATTCAAATGTATTAGAAGATTGGGTGTCGCCAGTTAGTGAACGAGATGCAGCCTTGGGAAAAAACTATTTAGCTTCGATGGGGATTTACATTTTCAATAAGTCTATTTTGAAAAAAATGTTTGAAGAATATCCTAGCTTTACTGACTTTGGAAAAGAAATTATCCCAACTGCCATCAACAATGGAATGAGGGTGAAAGGTTATAATTACAATGGATATTGGACGGATATTGGAACAATTAGGAGTTATTTTGATGCAAATTTAGAGTTGACTGACAATTTGCCGCCATTCAATTTATTTGATAATCAAAAGATTATATATACAAGAGCCAGAATGTTGCCACCTGCAAAATTTTCATCATCAACTACGATAAGAGGTTCGATAATTGCTGATGGTTGTATCATAAATGCAGATTCGATTACAAGATCCATAATTGGTAATCGTTCAAGAATTGGTATTGGTACTGAAATTAAAAATTGTATAATTTTTGGAAACGATTATTATCAATCTATTCAAGATTTGTTGGAAAATAGAGAAATGCCTCCGATGGGCATTGGTGATAATTGCTATTTAGAGAATTGCATAGTTGATAAAGATATTTATATGGGTGGCAATGTGAAAATAAGAGGTCATGTAGGGCTTCCAGATCAAGAAAAAGAGGGTTATTGTGTGAAAGATGGAATTGTCATTATCAAAAAAGGTTCATATATCAAAGCAGGAACAGTAATTGGATTTTAATATTGAAATTATCGAGTTTTATTGATTTTTTTAAAAAGATTTAAAAATTATAATAAATTTAAGCACTTGGATTTTATCTAATATTATTCTTGGATAATCTATAAATATTCAAATTATATCTTGAATTTTAATAAATTGAAATCAATATTCATTAAAACTCGTTTCAATAGTAATAAAAATTGATATTATGGCAATTTATTTTAATAGCTCCCAATACCCTAATTTTGAACAAAAAAATTCTTGGAAAATTATCATTGGAGCAGTAATAGGTTTGATTATTCTATTTTGGTTGGCAAAAGGTGTATTTTATATTTTAAATATTGTTGCTCCTTTCTTATTAATTATTACCTTAGTTATGAACTACAAAGTAGTTCTTGGATATGGAAGTTGGTTGCTAGATCTTCTTAAAAAAGATATAATTGTTGGGTTACTTGCTTCTGTTGGGACTGTTATATTTTTCCCAGTTGTTAGTGCATATCTTTTTGTAAAGATGCTTTTATTGAGAAAAGTAACTAAAATGAGTAATGAATATAATCAAAGTTCTACATATACTAAAGATGAATACACTAGCTATGAAGAAGTGGATGAAATAGATATTCAAAAATTAGAGTTACCAAAAAAGTTTGAAAATATTACGAAAACCAATAACTATGATAAATTTTTTGATCAAAAATAATATAAAATGTCTATAAATAACTTAAAAGATATTTCAACATCTGTTCCGAATAATTTTGATTTAGAAAAAGATGAAGCGAAGAAGAAAGTTGATAAACTTGCAGAAAAAATCAGTGAGAAGTTAACAATATTGAATGCTCAAAAAAAATATTCAATTTTAGTAATTTTTCAAGGAATGGATGGGAGTGGTAAGGATGGCGTAACAAAACAAGTTTTTGGAGCAACCCATCCTAGTATCACATCAACAATTGCTTTTAAGAAGCCAACAGAAGAAGAGTTTGCACATGATTTTCTTTGGAGAATTCATCAACATACTCCTGAAAAAGGAAGGTTAGTTATTTTCAATAGATCTCAATATGAAGATATATTAATACAAAGAGTTCATAAATGGATCGATGAAAAAAGGGTTGCATTAAGAATGACTGCTATTAATGGGTTTGAAGAATTGCTTACATTCGATAACAATACTATTATCTTAAAATTCTTTTTGCACATTTCTAAAGAGAAACAATTAGAAAAACTAGAAGAAAGAATTGAAAACCCAGAAAAACAATGGAAACACAATGATGGCGATTGGGATGAAAGAGAATTATGGGATGAATATATGAAATGTTATGAATATGTCTTGAATGAAAGTACAATTCCATGGTATATTATACCATCAGATCAACAATGGTATCGAGATTTACTAATTGCTGAAGCAGTATTAGAAAAGCTAGAAAGCCTTGATTTAGAATTTCCAACATTAAAATCAGAGAGATTTTGTAAAAAATAAAATATTAAAATATTTCTAATTTTATTTAATAATCAATTAAAAACAATTTAAAATAAAAAATTAAGTAAACTTATTTGAATATTTAATACAATTAAACTTATGAAATGAAAGCAAGATTCATAAATCCGTTTACAGATTTTGGTTTTAAGAAGATTTTTGGAGAAGAAGCCAGTAAGCCACAGCTTATTGACTTTTTGAATTCTTTATTACCTGAAAAAAATCAGATAGTGAATCTAGCATTTAAAAATATTGAGCAACTTGGTTCGTCTGATTTGGATAGAAAAGCTATATATGATATTTATTGTGAAAATGATAAAGGTGAGAAATTCATAGTCGAGTTACAAAAAGCAAAACAAAATTATTTTAAAGAAAGAACAATTTACTATTCTACTTTTCCGATTAGAGAACAAGCTGAAAAAGGAGAATGGAATTATAATCTTTCTGCAGTCTATTGTATTGGAATTCTAGATTTTACATTTGATGATTATGAAACAGAACCGGAACGATATGAATACCTCCATACAATTAAGCTAAAGAATCAGAACGGAAAAATCTTTTATGACAAATTAACTTATGTTTATTTAGAAATGCCCAATTTCACAAAATCAGAAGCTGAACTTGAAAACCGATTGGACAAGTGGTTATATTTCATCAAGAATTTAGAAGATTTTCAAAATATTCCTGCAATTTTTACTGACGAAGTATTTGAAAAAGCATTTGAGAAGGCTGAATTATCAAAACTTGGTCGAGCTGATCTGAATAAGTATGAAAATAGCTTGAAATACTATAGAGATTATAAAAATACTATTGAAACTGCTTTTGATGAAGGTAAAATTGAAGGAAAAATTGAAGGAAAAATTGAAACAGCAAAAAAATTAAAAACTTTAGGAATAGATATAAATATTATATCTGATTCAACAGGTCTTTCAAAAGAAGAAATCGAAAAATATTAAGCTTTATTTTTAAATCTAATATTATTTATGTCCCAAAACTTAATATGAATTGAATCCAAATGTTATTTATTTTAAAATTTCAACATACCACATATTCTAAAATAAATTACTAATTCATTATTAACTTTTCGAGACATAAAAATTATTTTGAATATATGATTCTAGGCAAGTTCTAAGATTGCATTAGTTGCACATTTTCTAATATTATCCGCTAAATTATCCATTTCTTCTTTAGACCAAGTACATCTTATACCGAAAGATACTAATCTACCTACTACATTCTGAGCATTTGGAATATGCAAACTTTTATAATCTTGCGGACTACCTAAAATTTCAATTGGAAGTTTTGAAGCTGTATGAAAATCTTTCAAATGATTCCACTGATTAACAAAATGATACATATTAGTAAACCAATAATTGAACCCACCTATACCACCTTCATTCAAATTCTTAACAAATAAGGCAGCTTGATCTGGTTCGTCAAATAATATATTAAGAAAAGTTGCTGAGTCACCCTCAGGGTCAGCTAATTTGGCAAATCCCAATCCATTAATTCCCTGCAATTTATTTATCAAATAAGCTTTATTTTTTCTATTTGATGACATAACTGTTGGCACCTTTCTCATTTGAGCCAATCCAATTGCAGCATGTAATTCACTAATCCTGTAATTAAATCCTAAAATTGGGTGATTTTCCATCCCTCTATTATTGCCAACATGGTCATGACCATGATCCGTATAGGTATCTACAAGTTTGTAAATATTTTCATCATTAGTCACTATAACTCCCCCTTCACCACAGGTAGCAATCTTGAAAAAATCAAAAGAATAACTTCCAGCAGCACCAAACAATCCAACTTTAGTACCATTAAAACTAGCACCCAAAGCCTGTCCAGCATCTTCCACCAGTATTAAATTATGTTCATTACAAACATCCATTATTTCGTCCATTTGAGCCATACCTCCACACATATGGACAAGACAAACAGCTTTTGTTTTTGTAGAAATTGCTTTTTTAATACCATCTGCACTTAAACACAATGTTTCATCTATATCTGCAAAAACTGGTAAAGCTCCTACAAATAGTACAGCTTCTATAGTAGCAATAAATGTAAAAGGTGGTACAATAACTTCATCCCCTGTGCCAATACCTGCCGCAGCTAATGCGGCAGCTACAGCTGCTGAGCCACTAGATACTGCATGAGCAAATCTAGAATTTGTAAATTTGCAAACTTCTGACTCAAAATCCTTTGCTTTCCAGATATTATTTCTAAGATGCTCATGATTGTATCTAAAAAGGACTCCTGTTTCTAAAACATCAACTATTTCCTTTTTTTCTTCAGCTCCAAATAGTTCAGTACCTGGCATAAATTTAATTTTTTAATTATATTATAGAACGCAAATTTAATCAAAATAGCTGTTTAATAGCATATTATTATCTACTTATATTTTAAAAATTAATGAAAATAAATTTACAAAATATAATTTAAGTGTCAATAATAATTTAATATCTGATAATAACTGTTATTATTTGTTAATAACGTTTATTATTCATATTATATTGATTATTTGTTGTTTATGTATTGACAATTTGAATTAATGAAATATATCTTTGCATTATCAATTAACAAAAAAATATCTAATTATGAGTATTGCAGTATATAGTATCATTAATAATAAAGGGAATGCAGTAATTAAATTGGCAACTCCATTGCAGCAAAATTGCAAACTACTTTCAGATTTGAATGGTAAATGGGAAAGAAAACAAAAGATTTGGTTTGTGCCTTATTCCTTACAAAACATTAATGAAATTACAAATAAATTCAAAGAAGTCATCAGAGTTGGGGAAGTCATTTCAATTCAAAATGATCTTATTCCTGTTAGAGGTTAGAAACGATTAAATTATATTAAAAACGATTAAAATTTTAAAAAAATGGAAAAGAAAGATTTAAACTTCAAAATGATCAAATCAGGCTCAAAAAAGTACTACTTAAATTTAAAAGAGTCAAAAGCTAAAACAAAGTATATTTCAGTAACGTGTTCTGATGTAAAAGATGGTAATAAAACGTATAAATCTTTTATATTCTTTGAAGAACAATTTACTGAATTCCAAGAAAGTATTGACAACTTGATACAATCAGCAGAGAACAATGAGTATAAATCAAAGTTGATAAAAATTGGCAATAGAAAATTATATTTGAATATAAAAGCTTCATCGAAAGGAAATCCTTATATGACCATGAATTGTGTATCTGTTGATGCAGAAGGTAAATCAAAATACGATACTATCTATTTATTCAAAGACCAATTTGCAGATTTTCAAAATGCATACCAAGCTTTATTATCAGAAAAATTAGCAGCTTAAATTTTACAAATATTTTTTAATTAGTAATATTTATTGAATTGTATAATTGTTTATTTTTACAAAAAAAAAATCAGTTATGCAATTCAATAAATTCATATTGGGATTTCTAATCGTAATATGTCATGTAGGAATTATTTCGAGTCAGATTCAACATATAGAACCTTTAAATTGGTGGGTCGGCATGAAGAATCCGAACTTGCAATTATTGATCAATGGCAACGGAATATCTAAATTAACACCAAAAATTAATTATCCTGGCGTAGTAATAAAAAAAATCACAAAAGGTGATAGTGAAAATTATATTTTTTTAGATTTAACAATTGCAAAAACAACAAAAGCTGGCAAATTTAAAATTGATTTTTTTGAAAAATCTAAGAAAGTTTTTGCACAAGATTATGAATTATTAAATAGAAAACTTGAATCTAAAAACTTTAAAGGATTTAATTCAAAAGATGCAATTTATCTGATTACTCCAGATAGATTTTCTAATGGTGATCCTACAAATGATGTTGTTTCTGGAATGAGAGAACAAAAGGTAGATCGCAAAAATGAAGGAGGAAGACATGGGGGTGATATTCGGGGAATTATCAATCATCTGGATTATATTTCAGATATGGGTTTTACTGCAATCTGGCCCACTCCTGTTCTCGAAAATGATATGAATGATTACTCATACCATGGTTATGCAATCACTAATCATTATAAAGTTGATCCTAGAATGGGATTAATGAGTGATTATAAAGAACTATCAGAGAAAGCTAAAACAAAAGGAATTAAATTGATTTATGACGGTGTGATAAATCATACAGGATCTTATTATTGGTGGATGAATGATTTGCCTTTTAAAGATTGGATAAATTTCCCAGATTCAATTCAAATTACTTCGCATCGAAGAACCGTAAATCAAGATCTGTATGCCTCAAAAATTGACAAAGAAAAAATGACAAAAGGTTGGTTCGTTTCCTCTATGCCTGACATGAACGGCGAAAATCCATTCTTAGCTAATTATTTGATTCAGAATACGATATGGTGGATTGAATCTTTGCAACTTGGAGGAATAAGACAAGATACATATTGTTATTCAGATAAAGATTTTTCAAAAAAATGGAGTTGTTCCGTAATGGATGAATATCCAAATTTTAGTATAGTTGGTGAAGAGTGGAGCTATAATCCACTTATTACTTCTTATTGGCAAAGAGATAAGGTGAATAGAGATAGTTATAAGAGTTGTCTGACAACAACAATGGATTTTCCTTTACAGTTAGCATTAGTTACAGCATTAAAAGAAAAAGAAGGTACAAGTGTTGAAAAAGGTTTTACAAGAATTTATGAGTCTATAGCTAATGATTTTGTATATGCACATCCAAATGATATTATGATTTTTGGCGATAATCACGATATGGATAGGATATATACACAGCTAAATAAAGACGAAAAATTAACAAAAATTGCAATTGCATTTATACTAACTACAAGAGGAATTCCTCAAATTTATTATGGTACTGAAATTTTAGCTGATAATACGCCTTATCTTAATAATCATGGATTTATTAGATCAGATTTTTCAGGTGGATGGGATAATGATACTATAAATGCTTTTACTGGAAAAGGGTTATCTGCTGATCAATTAAGTATGCAGAAGTATGTGAAATTTTTACTTAATTATCGAAAGACAAATAATGTATTAACAAATGGCAAATTATTGCATTTTTATCCTATAGATGATGTTTATGTCTATTTTAGATACTTAGAAAACAAGATGGTTATGGTTGCATTAAATAGGAATGAATCATCTAAGACATTGGACATGAGTAGATTCGCTGAGATTATTAAACAAAGCAAAATTGCAAAAGATATTTTTGACAACAAAGAATATTTATTATCTAATGGTCTGACTATCAATGGAAAATCAGCGACTATTTTTGAAATCAAATAAGAATTCTTAGATAATTTTTAAAAAAATTGATTGATTCATATTAAAAACAAAAATAATTGTACCTTTGCGGCTCTAAGGCTCCGTAGTTCAACTGGATAGAATATCAGATTTCGGCTCTGAGGGTTGGGGGTTCGAATCCTCCCGGAGTCACAGTTTTTTTTGTGAAAATTATTATATATCAATCAACTACAAATTCTTTATTTATTACTTTTTTATTTAATTGAAATTCTAATTGATATTTCCCTTTTTTAATATAATATTTTCCATTACAAGATTTTTCAAGTTTTACTCTTTCTGAAGAGTTGTTTTTTTCATTTAAGTATTTTTCATATTGATTAACATATTGATTATCAATACTTAAATCATAAGGAATAAATTGAATTCCATTATTTATTTTTGTAATAATTGTTTTTAATACATCTTCTTTATCAGTTTTAATTTTTAATGTTAGTTCTCCCCCATTTTTGGAATATATAGGAAAGTTAATTTCTGGTAATCTAAACTCCGACCATTCATTTCGTCTATTACCCCAATTACCATTATATTTTTGCTTTAATATTTTATATACATACAACTCATTATCAAATACTTCTGGTGTAATTTCTTCTAAATATTTTATATTTCCAATATATATGGATCTTCCATGAGTACCAACTATTAAATCACTATTCTTAGGGTGAAGAACTATATCATGTATTGGAGAAGCTGGTATGCCTTTGCCAACTGCAAAAAATGTTATTCCATTATTTAAAGATCCATAAATACCATGATCAGTTCCTACAAAAATTAATTGTTCATTATTATAAGATTCTTTTACCACATTTATTGGCTCTAATGGTAGATTAATACCAATCTTCTTCCATTTTTTTCCAAAGTCCTCAGATATATATAGATAAGAGTTGAAATCATCATTGCGATATCCATTTAAAGAAACATAAACTCTTCCAATTTTATGATGCGAAGCTTGAATTCTTGTTACCCACAAATTTTCTGGTAACCCCAACGAAATGTTTTCCCAAGTGTAACCACCATCTTTTGAAACTTGAACCATCCCATCATCTGAGCCAGTATAAATGAGTCCAAATCGCAATGGAGATTCATGTATTGTTGTTAACGTACCAAAAGATATATTTCCAACAGCCCCTCCATTTGTTAAATCTGGTGTTGACAAGTCCCACTTTTCTCCTCTATTCATAGATCGATGTAATTTGTTAGACCCCAAATATATTACATCTGGCTGATGCACAGATAAATGTATTGGTGATTGCCAATTAAACCTAAGTGGTCTTTCACCCAAATCATGCTTTGGTTGAATATCTGTTGTTTCATTTTTTTGTCGATTTATTCTATAATAATGTCCAAATTGAAACCCTGCATAAACGAGATTATTATCTCTCGGATCCACTTGAACTTGCATTCCATCGCCACCCAAAAGAAACTGATATGGATATTTCCCTTCATCCTGCCAGCCTACAGATGCTCTATAATTGCTCGGTCCCATCCAAATACCATTATCTTGTAATCCACCATAGATATTGTATGGCTCTTCATTATCTACTGCAATATTATAAAATTGCCCAACTGGAGGCGTATTGCATTTTGTCCAATGCTCTCCTCCATCGTATGAAATATTTACACCACCATCATTTCCATTAATAATATGGTTGGGATTTTTTGGATTTAACCAAAGTGCATGATGATCACCATGTACATTATCACCGTTAATATTCTTAAAAGTAGCTCCTCCATCAACTGATTTTAAAATAGGTACACCCAAAATATATAAAATTTTTGGATCATTAACTGCAACTCTTATTTGTCCAAAATAATATCCATAAGTGCTAAATACATCATCTATCAATTTTTTATGTGTTTTCTCCCAATTAATTCCTCCATTTTCTGATTTATAAATTTCCGGTCCAATCACATCAGATTCTAATAACCGTACATTTGCATCTTCAAGAAATTCAACTAAAGCAATTGGTTTTATTACATCCTTCTTAACCAATTCTATTACCTTTTCTGCAGTATATTTTTTTGGAAAATCATTTTCATCCAAAAATTCACTTAATTTTTCAAGTGGAATTTTAATAAAGTCAGATTTTGAAATATTCCTAAAAGTTTCTTTTGTTAATACTGAACTATTAGTTTCTTTAGGTTTATTTTTTGATGTTTGATTATCAAAAATAGCATATACTATAGATTTTCCATTTTGAACCGAAACTGATAGTCCAATCCTTCCCACAAATTGATGTTCTGGAAAACCGCTATTTGCTCCACTTATTTTTGTCCAACTTGCTCCTTTATTAGTGCTTTTCCATAATCCAGAACCGATACCATTGCCAATAAAATTCCATGCTTTTCTATCTCTTTGCCATGTAGCTGCAAATAATTCATTGTTATTTAATGGATTACAAATCAAATCAATTCCACCAGTTAGCTCATTCACGAATAAAGTTTGTGTCCAAGTTTTTCCACCATCAGTTGTTCTGTAAAATCCTCTATCATTATTTTGGGTATAAAGATGTCCAAGAACTGCTACATTGACGATATTTGGGTTTTGCTCGTCGATAATTATTCTTCCAATATGTTGACTTTCAGGCAGTCCTAAAAACTCCCATGTTTTGCCATCATCACTACTTTTGAATATTCCACAACCAGAATAGGAAGATCTGGATGAATTATTTTCACCAGTACCAACCCAAATTTCTTTATTTTTCCAATCAATAGCTATATCCCCAATTGTCATTACCATTTCATTATCAAAAATAGGAATAAATGAAGTGCCATTATTCACAGTTTTCCACAAACCTCCAGAAGCATAAGCTACATAAAATTCAGCAGTGTTTTCAGGATTTACGTCAATATCAACCACTCTCCCACTCATAATTGAGGGTCCAACAGATCTAAATGGAATATTAGCAGCAATTGATTGTTCTTTTAATTGTTTTCTAATTTCGTAGCCAGCCAAACGGTCTGATGAGGAAGTTTGAGCTGTAATTATAGAAAATATTAAAAATGTAAAAAATAGGAAATTTACTATTTTCATACTATCATTAGTATTTTTGTATTTAATAAAAACAGGACGAATTTAATGAAAATATAAAATATATTGTAATTTTGCAAATCAAAATCGGGGCGTAGCTCAGTTGGTTTAGAGCGCCGCCTTGACAGGGCGGAGGTCACTGGTTCGAATCCAGTCGCCTCGACATTGAAGACCACTAACAACATAGCTAGTGGTTTTTTTATTTATTTCCTTTTATTATGATATATGCTTTCGTTTTCTTTATTTCCTCTTTCAATCTATTCAATGATTTGCAATTAACAAATTTCAAATTTATTGAAAAGTCAATTTCCCAAACACCATTTGACACAATAACTATCAATAAATTAGCTAGTTATGTCAATAATAAAGTTTATGTTCGTTGTAAAATTGATGAAGTATATTATCCTCAAAATATCTCTGATATTTACTATTTGAATGCAGGCGGTACTCATGGAAATAATATCTTTGGTATTAGGATATTTAAAAATATGAATTATTTACTAACCGATAAAGATGTGAAAGGAAAAGAAGTAATTGTCTTTGGTACATTGGTCGAAAATACTAATTTTACGATTACATTACGGTATAAAAATGATCTTAAAATATTAAAATAGTTGATTATGAAGTATTTAATTATTCTTTTGAGCTTTTTTGCATATATTTCATGCAAACAAAACGGTAGCAAAAGTGGAAATGAACACAATTTTTCAAAAAATATCCAAATTTTGTATGATTCAACGATGAACATTCATGATGAAGCTATGAAAAAAATGGCTACATTAGAACAATATCAAAGAAAAATAAGTGGTTATTTGAAAAGTTTTCCAGTAAATGGTGACCAACCTAAAGAAGATGGTGTTGAATTACGAAAAGCTATGGGTGAAATGAATAAAGGAGAGGAAGGAATGTATAGATGGATGCGAGAATTCAAAACTAATTTGGATAGCCTAAATGAAATGCAACAAAAAAATTATCTTTTATTGAGCAAATATGAAATCCAAACAGTTTCAGACCAAATCAATACTGGCTTAGCAATGGGTTCATTTTGTGTAAAAAAATATGGATTAGAAAATTTTGTAGCAAAACCAGCAGTAGTTGATACTACAAAAAAATAAGATTTTATGAAAACTTATTTGTTACTAATTGTATCTTTTTTATTTTTAATCTCTTGTAAAAATACTCCTGAAAAATTACCAATATTGGGGGAGAGAGAATTTAATGGAAAAGATACGATTTACCCTAAAATTCCAGATTTTTCATTTATTGACCAAGATAGCCAGATTGTTAATAACCAAACATTCAATAACAAAATATACGTTGCAGACTTTTTCTTTACTTCCTGCCCAACTATTTGCCCAAAAGTAACGAGGCAAATGCTAAGAATATATAAAGAATTTGAAAATAATGATCAAGTGCTACAATTGGCACATTCCATTGATGTCAAACACGACACTATTCCAAAATTAAAAAAATATGCCGAAAATTTGAATGTCAAACCCGAAAAGTGGCATTTTGTAACTGGTGAAAAAGAAAAAATATTTGATATTGCAAATTACTATTTTAGTGTTGCAGTAGAAAACCCTGATTCACCAGGAGGTTTTGATCATAGTGGAAGATTAATATTGGTAGATAAAAACAGATATGTTCGTTCATTTTGCGATGGGACTGATCCTCAGTCTGTTGATAAATTTATTTTAGACATCAAGCAACTTCTTGCTGAAAAATGATTGATTTAAATAAATTGTTTTTCAATAAGAAAAACCGAAAAATAGCTATAGTTGCTTATGAAAATATAACTCAGGCTGTATTTTCATCCATTTTGTATAGAAACTTAAAGGAATCCAATTATAACGTTTTTTTAATTATATCTAAAAATAATTATCCTTACTTTTTTGAGGAAATATATTTACAAAATATCTATTATGTTGAAAATCAAATTATTGATATTCAACATAATTTTCTTGCGGAACAATTTGATCATGTTATAGATTTGGTAAATACTTTCAATACAAAAGTATTCTTTTCGTCATTAGAAATTAGAAATGTAATAAATTCAGAATTGATAACAAAACGACCATTTTGGAAGTTTTTAAAAAACAATATTAAAACATCTAATATAATTGACAATATCTTAAATAAATTATCAGTAAATAATGATCATAAAGGTCTGATATTCAATAATAAAAATCAAGAAAATTTGAAATTAATAGAATTGTTCGACCCATTTATTTACTCGATGATGTATCATGGTGGATTTCTTGTTTTTTTTATTGAAACTCTTGAATTTTCGACACAAGAGATTATTAAGTTATGTATTAAAATTGAAACACCAATTTTGCTCTTAAATTCAATAAACAACAAACCGACTACTCAGTTTATTGCAAAGGAATGTGGACCTACAGTGATTGATGCTTCAGTATTTTATGAACCAAAATATTTTCAATCCCTACTTAATCAGTCAAAAGCTGTCCTCTCTTTTAGAAATGATATTATTTCAATAATGAGTGGTATAGACAAACCTCTATTTATCATCTCTAATTCTTTAGATAAAATTGAAAATATTTACATTGAATCTTATAGAAAACACTTGCCTAAGGTGCTGAATTATAATAACATAGAAACAGATTTCTTCAAATCATAAAAAAAAGAGCCTTTGAAACGAATCAAAAGCTCTTCTTATAATTCCATAATACTTATTACTCCAATTTGAAAGAAACAGGTAAGGTGAATCTCACTTTAACTGGTCTTCCTCTTTGCTTTCCTGGTTTCCATTTTGGCATTGATTTCACTACTCTAATTGCTTCTTCATCACAACCTCCGCCAATACCTCTTGCAGCCTTTATATCACTAATTCCTCCATTTTCATCAACAACGAATTGTAATATTACTTTACCTTGAATATTATTTTCTCTAGCTAATGCTGGATATTTAATATTACTTGCTAAATACTTCATCAAAGCAGCTTGACCATCTGGAAACTCGGGATTTTGCTCAACAACAGTAAAAATCTCTGGCTCCTTTGGCTTTGGTGGCTCTACAACTGCTGGGGGTGGAGCTTTTTCTTCCACAGGTTCAGGAGCATTTTTTACTCCTTCTTGTGTTTTAGTTGCAATTACTGCCTCTTTTATTTCCTCTTTTGTTGCAGGTGGTTCTTCATCTTTCACCTCTTCATCTTTTTTCACAACTGGTGGTACAAACTTTACAGTTGCAACAGGTGGTGGTGGGGGTTCTATTGGAGGAGGTGGAGGAGGTGGAGGAGGTTCATTAGGATCCAACGGTGGTGGTTCCTCCAACTGAACTTCAACTGCTGTAGGTCTTGCCTTTTCAACAATTTCTTTATACATAGCGGCTAACCTAAATCCAACAATCGTTAATAAACCAAGGATAACAGCAATTATCAAAGCCTTAACGATGTGAGATTCATATAATCTTCTTAAATTATAAGCTCCATAAGATTTATTTCTATTATCAAAAATAATATCATCAATCTGAGCCGTTAGAATTTTATCTGCATTCATAATTTAATCTTCAATAAATTTATAAATTATTGTGGAGGAGCAGCCATTAAGCCTTTTAAACTATTGGATACTAATATTGAATCATTTGGTGTCCACTCCATCGGCACAAGACGTTTCACTCCAACAATATTCAGTTCATCCATCAAATCAACATAATTTTTAAATTTGGATTTATCTTTAGGCTTTATCAAAAATATTGCATCATCCTCAGATCCAAATTTTGCCTTCACTTGGCTTAAATGTTTGGTTAGTATCGGTCTGATATTTTTTGTAACTGAAAAATCTACACTATCAATGATTGAAGGTCCATCAGATGGATTTCCTGTACCAAAGAAATAGTATATTTTATTATTTTCCCAAGGAATCAATTGTAAAACTTTAGAAGCCTTTACTACTGCTTCTTCATCTTTCTTATCTTGTTTCTCAGGAAAGTTTTGCGACATAGCCTGAGGTTTGTTGAATGTAGTGGTGAGCATGAAAAAGGTAATCAAAAGAAATCCTAAATCCACCATTGGCGTCATATCCACCCTGGTTGACATCTTTTTACTTTTGGGACCGCCAGCCCCTTTATGTTTCCCTCCCCCGGAGGTATCTAATTCTGCCATGACTCAAATGGGTTTTGTTGAAAAAATATTTACTTCCACTTCTGTGGACAGTTTCAAAATAAATTTAATGTTTTGGGGTTTCAGCAACAGCTACTCCACCTGCTTCCATTGAAGTAATGATATTGAACTTATTTACTTTTTTATCCGTAAAAGTTGTTATAATCTTCTTCACAGTTGCATAATCAGCTGATCCAGCACCTTTAAGGCAGATAAATAATCCTTCTGAATCTCCAATTTCACCTGCTTGTCTTAGTTCTGCTTCAGCCATCCTAGAATTGTAAATCCATTCACCAAGTTCATTTCTATGAAATTTACTTTGAGTAGAATCTACAGGAATACCAGTCTGCCCAATTTTCATTCTTTCCTCATTACTCATTGTACAGATTTTTGGAAGCTGCTCAAATGGAACACCAAATTCATCCATCAAACTAAATCCAGTTTTTTCCTCTGGAGTAAATTTAACAGTTTGAAATGAAGCTTCCATTCTGTCTAATGCTCTAGCTCTTACTTTTTTATTATCCAAGCCAAAGAATACTTTACCATCAGCTGTACATGTAATAAGCATCACATTCTTGTCTGGAATTTTCACTTCAGCTCTTGATGAAGGCAAATCTACAGGTGCTAATTCTGGTGGACGGAATTTTGTTGTCAACATAAAGAATGTCAATAACAAAAACGCCACATCCGTCATAGCGGTCATATCCATTGCAGTACTCTTACGAGGGACTTTAACTTTTGGCATTTTATTTTAAAATAAATAGGTTATCAAATAAATTAAAACCAAATAATAAATTAGAGATGCACAACTCAATAAAATGGTTGTATCACTCCGAAAATTATTTATGCTTAGAATTGAAAGTTTCTGCAATACTAAATCCAGCTTCATCAATACCATAAGTTAATTTGTCAATCTTAGTAGTAAAGATATTATACATAACAATTGCTAAAGCAGATGTACCAATACCTAAAGCTGTGTTAATCAACGCTTCCGAGATACCTTGAGATAAAGCAGTAGCATCTGTTTGTCCAGAAGCACCCAAAGCAGAGAAGGCACGAATCATACCTAATACTGTTCCTAATAAGGCAACCAAAGTACCAACTGGTGCAATTGTAGCTAAAATAGATAAGTTTTTCTCTAACATTGGCAATTCAAGAGATGTTGCTTCTTCTATTTCTTTTCTAATAGCCAATACTTTTTGTTCTTTATCCATAGATGTATCAGTTTGCATTTGCTTATATTTCTCCAAACTAGCTCTAACTACATTTGCAACACTACCTTGTTGTTTGTCACAAGCAGAAATAGCTCCATCTACATCATTAGTTTCTAGGCAATATTTTACTTTTCTAACGAAATCATCTATACTTCCATTTCCAGAAGCTTTATTGATTGTTAAAAAACGCTCAATACTGAATACAAGTACTGTTAAAAATAAAGTGAACAACAAAGGAACAATAAAACCTCCTTTATAAATCATACCTAAATAGTTGCCTGGTAAAGGATGGTTTGCATTACTTCCTCCTTCAAAGTTTGCACCATTTCCGCATACAAACATATAAAAACCAATACCGATTAACAATAGGATCGGAATTACAATTTGAGGTAAAAATCCCTGTTTCTTAGCAGTTGTAGGCTTAGCCTGTTGAGAATTTGACTGTTGGCTCATAATTCTTTATTTGGTGTGTTAAAAAAATTTAATAATTTAATAAATTAACTGTTGCAATTATACGGCTAATCTTGAATTAGACAAATTTTATTGCTTTAAATTTTAAAAAAATATTATCATATAATTTGTAAACTGTTCAATTTCAATAAATATTATTTTTTTAATTAATTTTAATTTGTCAAATAAATTAGTTTTTATTCAAAATAAAGTATCTTACATCACTATATTTTCTAATTTTGCATAATTATTGCAGTCAATATTCTACAAAAATTTTTTATAAAATGATAAAAAAAACGGATACAAAAACACCTACAGTGGGTAAAGAAGGAGGGCTTACTTGTGTCATTGCAGAAGGTACAGTCATCGAAGGTAAATTTACTTGCTCTGAAAATGTTAGATTAGATGGAAAAATAATAGGTGAGATAAAGGTCGAAAAAAGACTAGTAATGGGAGAATCTGGAGTAATTGATGGTAAAATTAGTACTGAAAACGCCGTGATAAAAGGTAAAATAAAAGGCAATATTCATACTATTGACACTTTACATTTGCAAAATACGGCTAATATTGATGGAAATATAATATCTAATAAAATGATAGTGGATGAAGGCGCAAAATATTTTGGAGATTGTAAAGTAGGAGCTTAAACAATTATTAGCCATTATTTTCTATAATAAATTGATTCTCTTTTGATTACAAAAATTTTGTCTTGGAAGTCTGCAAATTCATTTGATGATGATCTTCAAATGAATTTATTTTATTCTCCTCACCATCTTGCTTTCTTTTCAAAAGTAAATGAAAAAGAGTTTCAAACCCTTTATGTTTTTAAAAGAAATTCTAGTGAATTACTTTATCCTGAATTAATTCATGAATGTAAAGAAACAATTAATAATGAATTAAATATAAATATAAATTTAGCTAAAATATTTATTTCAGACACTCCATATACTGTTATTCCAGAACAATTATTTGATAAAAACAAAATAGAAGATTTTTTATCATCAACAAGGAAAAAACAATTTGATGAAATTTCAAAATCGAATTCTATTATCGGCCTTAAAATAAATTTTCTTTACGACTTGCCAAAATCAATTGATGAATATTGCTTACAACATGATATAGAATTGAAACTTTGGCTGATTCCATTTATATCAAATTTTTTAGAGAATGATAATAATATCAATGGTATTTCAGCTATTTTTATTGATAAAACTATAACAATTATAGCTCATAATAATGGAAAATTATTATTTTCAAACGATTTTAACTATCAAGAAAGTTTAGACGCATTATATTATATTATGCTGGTGTATAATGAATTACATTTCAATCCCGAACAAATTGTATTAACAGTATTTGGTCATATCAGTGCTGAAAGTGATATTGCAAATCAATTGAAAAGATATATTGCAGAAGTAAAATTTTCAAATCAAGATAACTTAGTCGAACCAGCCTTAAATTACTATAGTTACTTACTTAAATTATAATTATGAGAATAATTGGTGGAAAATTTAAAGGGAGAAAATTCTATCCTCCAGCAGATAATTGGCCCACAAGACCCACCACAGATTTTTCGAAAGAAGCATTATTCAATATTATAAACAATAATTTTGATTTTGAAAATATGAAAGTTCTCGATTTATTTGGTGGAACGGGTAATCATAGTTATGAATTCATTTCCAGAGGTTGCGAAGATGTAACTTATGTTGATAAGTTTGTTGGCTGTGTGAAATTTGTAAAACAAACAGCAAAAACACTTGGAATTGAACAAAATATACAAATAATTCATGCAGATATTTTCAAATTTTTGGAATTTCATACTACTCAATATGATTATATTTTTGCTGGACCACCCTATGCTTTGTCAACTATTGATACCATTCCCGATTTAGTGCTAAATAAGAATTTATTAAAAGAAGACGGATGGTTCGTAATGGAACACAACCCAAATCATTCCTATAAAAATCATCCTCAATTAATTGATGAAAGACATTATGGTAAAACAATATTTTCTTTTTTCAAACCAATTGAATATCCAAAACAATAATTAACTGATTTTAAATAGATTATTACTACATTTTCTTCTTTGGATCAATGTTTTAGTTAATTGAATTATGGTTTGAAATAGAATCAACAAAAGATAAAATACAAGTATCAATCGTAGTTTTTCTAATTCTTGTCTATAAAAATTGCAATTGATTACTAACTTAAACTAATTTTGAAGAAAAAAAATCATGCAAGAAAATAAATTAATTGAATCAAAAGACATTATTCAAAATCATGTTATCTACTCAATGGGTGCAGGTATGATTCCTGTACCTTTGGCAGATATGGTAGCAGTTAGTGGAGTTCAGATTAATATGATTCGGCAATTAGCAAAATTATATTCAATACCATTTGAAGAAACTCAGACAAAAGCTCTTATATCTGCACTTTCTGGTTCTATAATTTCAAAAGTTGGAGCAAGAACTTTAGTTAAATTTATACCAGGAATTGGTTCTTTGCTCGGCGGTGTTGCAATGGGCGTAGTTTCTGGTGCTAGTACTTATGCTCTTGGCGAAGCATTCAATTTCCATTTTCAAACAGGAGGTTCCATATTGGATTTTGACACCAACAAAATGAAAAAATTCTATGATGAACAATTTGAAAAGGGCAAAAAAGTAGCTGAAGATTTGAAAAAACAATCTGATGCTCAAAAATCGGATCAAGCTTCGAATCCTACTGAAAATAATGATATAGTAGTGAAATTGAGAGAGTTGTCAGATTTGAAAAATGCAGGAATTATTTCAGAAACTGATTTTATTGAAATGAAAAAGAAATTAATAGAAAAATATTAAGATATTAAACACACTGCAAGAACCAATTTTCTTGCAGTGTATTTATTTTATAAAGCTTTACGAAGTAATGAACCGCTCCACGATCCCAATCCACCACAAAGCCCTCCAATAAAAGATGTAATTGAAGTCAAAGATGCACCTGATATTCCACCAAATAATCCTCCAACTTGATTGGATAAAACTGAATTACTAATGCTATTATAAAAAATGGCAAAACTCACCCAAAGTAAAGATATAGTAGCAAAGCCAGTAGCAAAACTACCTAGTGGCTTTAACTTTAAAACAAATGCTACAATTGCCGAAACCAATAAACATGACCACCAAGGCAAAAAGTACATGGCTATTGCCGCTAATATAATGTTTATTAGTGCTGCACCAGACAATTTTTTTATATTATCTATCATTTTCATATTATGATTTTTTGAATTTTTGAGTAAATAAAATTCTATTTTTCTCGTTTTGATTTTTCATGAATAATGCTTCATACTGTTTTCCATCAGCCCATTTTTGAATAAAATCATCATAATGTGGGCTACTCGGATTTCCAGATTGACCTCCTGGATAAACGACCCAAGCTTTCACAGTATCTGCCATTTCTACTACCATTCTCCAAGATGGTCCATTTCCACTTTTCTGAGAATTAATAGCTGACGACACTCCATTTGTTTCAAAGTTTGATCTACTAAAGGGTTCACTTCTAGTGAGATGTATTATTTTTGAATTCAACATATTTTTCCATTTATAATTCGGGTTGGTCGTTAATATCAAGTTCACACTATCAGTCATTGATTTAAATGATGCAGTGACAATATCTTTTGCTACCTCTACCCTATCTTTAGTCGATAGATCATCAAAAAATTTATTATCTGGGTTGTTTTTTAATAAAACGATTGTTCTCCATTCCGTTGGTGCCAACATTACATCTGTCTTACCATTTTTAAAAAATTCATCCCAAGTATTCCGATAAACATTTTTCCACCATTTCTCAAAGATTACCGGCGTTAATTCGTCTTTCAAATAATTACAGTCCCAATTTCTAAGTTGATTAAAATATTTTGTTTGAACATTCGACAAGCTATTTGTATCTAATAAATGCAATAACTCTGGCAATGCTTTTTCAGTTTTAAGGCTTTTACTATAATTCTGCAAATTTTGCATATCTTCCATCGTTACATTTTTCAAAGTATCCAAAATAGAATTGATTTTCTTGCCTCTATATCGATCGAAGGTTTCACTATTATAATAATATGGATAATCTGGCGAAGTTGAATGTTGATTAGCAGAAGAAACATAACCTCTTTGTGGATTCAAAACATAAGGATTTTGTTCAAATGGAATATAACCATGCCATCCATTTGAAGAATTTGTACCATCCTGCACAAAACGACCTTGGTTTTTGGATTTTATTGGAAAAACTCCATTTACCCTCAATGCAATATCGCCATTCTTACAAGCAAATGCAAAATTCTGTGCTGGACAATAGTAATATTTTAATGCCTCAGAATATTCATCAAAATTTCTTGCTTTATTTAATAAATAAAACACTTTCAAATCATTATGAAGTGGTGGATCGTTGGATAACCAATGCAAAGACATATCATGCCATGCAGCAGTATCTCTATAAACAACTGGACCCCATTTGGTGTATTTTACAGTATCATATACAACCCCAACTCCTTTTACTTGATAGGTTTCAATTTTCTTTTCTATGTTATGATAAGTGCCATCTAACAAATATTGCTCTTTGTTACTATCTTTCCAATTTATTGTGTACCAATCAGATACATCTTGTCCAACATTTGTTTGTGTCCAAGCAATATTTTCATTGAAACCAATTACTATACCTGGGAAACAAGTCAGAGCTACTCCATAAACATTAAATTCGGGTGTTTGCATTTGCATTTCATACCAAATTGATGGCAAAGTCAAATTGAGATGTGGGTCACCACATAAAATTGGATGCCCATTTTTAGTCTTACTTGGTCCTACTACCCAATTATTGCTACCAATTCCTTCCTCTCTTTTTTGAATTGGATTATATTGAATAAAACCTAAATCAATAGAATTATTTTTAGGAGAGTTATCTGAATTAGAAATTGGCTTAAAATCCCACTTTACATCTTTTGGAATAACTGGAGCTATTTCATCATCATATTGGGGAAATAAAAAATTAAATGCTTCTTCACCTATAAGTTTTTGTGCATTTGTAGCTTCTAAATCATCCTCACCACTTGCCAATGTTTCAGCCATTGCTTTCACATATAAAGCTGATTTCAAAGGTGTCCATTTTTCTGGAGCATAATTCAATAATTTGAATTCAATTGGATAATCTTTTGGATTTAATTGATTTATATAGGCATTCACTCCATTTGTATAGGCTTCGATTAGTTTGAAAGTTTCTTTATCTTTTTCCCAAACTTTAAGTGTATTTTCTGCACCTAACACCATGCCCATTCTACGTTTATTCATATCCGAATTTAACGCTTTTGGTCCGACAACTTCAGACAATCTTCCAGAAGCAGCTCTAGTTGAAATATCCATTTGCCATAATCTATCTTGTGCAATAATGTAACCTTGAACAAAATATGCATCGTAAATATTTTTTGCAAATATATGAGGCACCATCCGATCGTCATAAGTAACATCAACTGAATCAATTAGTTGAGTATTAACTACATTTGGCAATGGTTTTTGAATAATTGGTATTGAATTTGACCAAAATCCAGAAATGGGATTCAAAAATCTACCTAATGCAGGTATAGAATTTCCCTTAATTATAAAAGAATGATCTAAAGCATATACAAATGCACTACAAACAATAGCTGAAAATAAAAAATAAATCCAATTTTTCATTTAAATAAATTTCACCAAATATAATGTATGTCAACAAATTCGATTATATTTAAAAAATATATTTTTGAGGAAATAATTTTATTCAATAAATTTTAATATTTTGTCTATAAAACCCTAATTCTAGTCGTTATGAATTTGTAATGTATTTAAGATTTATATAATTTTGAAGAAAAAAAATGATTTTGAATAATCAATACGAAAATATATCAAAAGCCACTTTTATTAGAAGAAAAAAGTATTTTCAATCTGTTTTTTCTTGGCTTTCTACCAGTGTAATGCTTTTTATTATTAACATGGTGACCAATCATAATGTACATTGGTGGAAATCAGTTTTTTTCTTTTGGGGTATTGGAATTTTATTTAAAACGATTAGTTTAATAAAACATGAAGTTTGGAATGAAGAAGAAATACAATACAATAAAAAAAGAAGAAAAACGGTAAGTTGGGAGGAAAATGAAACTATTCCATTGGATCTAAATCAGCCCAAAAAAGAAAAAGAAACAATCAAAAAATATTGGAATAGTAAAGACTTTGTATAATATATTAAATATCAATAAAATAAAAAAGGCGATAAATAATTATCGCCTTTTTTATTTTAAGCTCTTAATAAGAAAGATGCTAATCCCTTATTCTTTAATTTTACAACTAAAGCTCTTGCATCTTTAATAGTAGGAACCCTTTCTACTACCACTCTATGAAATTTGAAATTCTCAGGTTTTACAATTGTTGCTCCTTCAAACCCATTTTTAGATAAAATTTCAATTTGTTTTTTAGCATTTGATTCAATTTCGAATGAGCCAGATATTACTGCAAAATCACCAGTTAGATTATCAAGTGTATTATAAAGTGTTGCAATCGCACCAGTTGAGCCCATTCCACCACCAATCAAGTTCTTTTCTGATAAAAATGCAGGTAGCTCAATATCTTCATCACTAGGTGCTTTAGTAATTTTCACTTCAGTTCTTCTATTCAGTTGATGTTCATATTCCGAGCATTTTACACCATCTGAGCAGTGATTTCTCAATTTAGATTCACCATAACCCATTGATGTCATTCTCTTCTTATCTATTCCTTTCGAAATCAAATAACTCACTACATTATCAGCTCTTTGCTGCGACAAATTCTTATTATATTCAGTACTACCTCTTGAATCAGTATGTGAACCCAACTCTATCTCCATTGTTGGATACTTTTTCATCAAAGATGCTAACATATCTAAATCCTTTCTACCATCAGGTCTCAAAGTTGCATCGTTAAAGTTGTAATAAATATTTTTCAACTCAAATGTACTACCCTCGGTTAATTGATCTGGAGCTCCAAGAATTGTCAAATTCAAATCAGATGATACTATCGTACTCGGATTACATGGTTTATCTTTAGTAGAAATAGTTGTACTTGCTGAACTATAATTAGGATTACTCGCTGAAATCGTATAATCTTTATTGCAAGGCATACAGAAATTATAGTTACCTTTCAAATCTGTAGTAAAACTCTGAGATTCACCTGAAGCATTGTCCTTTATCACAACAGTTGCACCAGGTAATGGGCTTTTCTTACCCCCAAAAACTACTCCAGTTACAGTAATGCAATCATCAGCTTTATCTAACAAAGTCATCATTTCCTTGCGTTGATCATTCTTTTTCACAACGAATTGTTTGGTTTTATAACCTGGTTTTTTTACTGTTACCACGTAATTTTTATCTTTCGACAACTTCATTTTTCTTTTACCCTCCTTATCTGTGCCTTCCACTGTAGCTTCTACAGGTGTCATTTTACCATTACCTAAAGATATTACGTTGCCATTTTCATCTGTAACGACTGTAGATAGGTCATCAGTACTCATCACTGTTATATCAGCACCTTCAAGTTCACTTCCTGTTACTTTATCGGCAGTAAAGAACATAATTTCTTCACCTGGTTGGCTATTTTCTTGTGGTTCGGTTATTTTACCATCAGTATGGAAACTATAAATATCATCAGCACCTTTTCCTCCTGGTTTATCAGATGTGAAATAACCATTTTTTAAATCAAGATCTACAATTAACCCAAAATCATCAGTACTGCTATTGAAATCTCCAGACATTGCGATAGGATCTTGCCATAAATCATCGGATTTAGGTTTCGCAAAGTACAAATCAAATCCTCCTTTACCACCTGGTTTGTTGGATGCAAAAAATAAAGTACCATCGGCATGAATAAATGGAAAAGCTTCATTTTGATCTGTATTGATTGTTGGTCCTAAATTAACAGGTTCGCTCCACTTTCCATTAATTTTTTGTGAATAATATAGATCCATTCCTCCGTATCCACCTGGTCTATTTGATGCAAAATATATTTTTTCACCATCAATTGAAATAGAAGGGTGACAAAAGTCATAATCATGATTATTAAATGGTAATTCTCTAATATCACTCCATTTTCCACCAACTTTTTCAGAAGTAAAAATTCCAAGTTTTATGTAGCCATCTTTAGCATTTTCTACTCTACCTTTAATAATATTATTCCTAGTAAAATAAACATTATCAGCAGTTTTGTCAAAACATAATGGACCTTCATGTAATTTGCTTGTTAATTCAAATGAAAATGGCTCTGATGGTTTTAAAACGCCATCAAGTCCTCTTCGAGCAATAAAAATTGACATAACATTCTTGTCAATTCTTTTATCAACTAATTCTTTATCCTTTACAGGTTTGTTTGAAATGAAAATAATACCATCTTCATAAAATGTAGGACTAAACTCTAATTGATCAGTGTTAATAGTTGATTCATTCATTAACTCAACACCAGATTTATTTTGGCTTATAGCAAAAAATTGGATGCTAAGAATTATAATGATTAAGATTAAGTATTTTTTTGAAAACATAATTCTACGAATTAAAATTATTAACTATGATCTATTAAAAAAAGAATCTTGGATTCGATAAATTTTGTATATCCTTTCCAAATTTTGATTTAGAAGCACCACTTCCAAAATCATATCTCAACAAGACTTCAATACTTCCATTATTGTATTTTGAAAGTTCAGATGTAGTAAAATCGTAAGCTGCACCGATTCCAAAATTCTTTGTGGCTTGAACAAAAGTTGTAAAATCTACGGAATCACCATCTCTATATGATGCACCTACACTAAACTTATTATTGAAAAACAAACTCAAATTCACATCAAAATCTATTGGAGAATTTTTAACAAACTTCAATATTCCTGATGGTTTTAAGAATATTTTATCAGATAGTTTTAATAAAAATCCTGACATTAAATAAAAGTGCTGGAATTCCTCTGCTACTTCATTATTTGTCAATTTATTTATTCCAATTACATTTTTGTATAAATTTGGAACAGATGCTCCAAAGAAAAATTCTTTATAATCAAAATAAACCCCAACTCCAACATTTCCTCGAATTTGAGATATTTTTGAATTGTATTGTATTGATGGATCTAAGAATGGATTATCAATATAAAACTGATCTGAACCAGTAAAATCTAAATTATAATTTCTCAAAACGCCTTGAAGCCCAACCCTGAAAGCAATATCTTCTGTTCTTACGATACTGTAAGAATATGCTAAACTTGCATAATATTTGTTCGTAATTCCTTTCTTTTCATTTACTAAATTTACCCCAATTCCAACTCTGTTATTGAAAAAAGGTGCATCAAAACTTAATAACATTGCCTTTGGTGCTCCATTAAAACCAAGCCATTGGTTTCTATAAATGCCTGATAAAGAAGTAACTTCTCTTGCACTAGCAAAAGCTGGATTCAGAAGAAGCTTATTATACATAAATTGAGTAAAATGATTTTCTTGCTGAGCAAATAGCTTTGCAACCAACACCATAATCATCAAACTGAAAGTATATCTTTTTATATAAATATTTGATTTTTTCATAATTTTCACTATTTAAGCTATTGTTAACCAATTATCTAAATACAGTAATATAACCTTTTTGTGCCGTCTTTGTCGCATCACTCTTATCTTCAAAGAAGATATAATAATAAGTTCCATCAGGCACGGGTTGATTCTTATAAGTTCCATTCCACCAATTTTGATAGTATGGTGCAGCTTGGAATACTTTATCTCCCCACTCATTAAATATGATAATTTCACTTTGCTCTTTACCTGTCAAACACGGAATTACTAATAAGTCATTCGATCCATCATCATTTGGAGTTATCACAGTCGGTACAGGACATCCAGGAACATTAGTTTTAACATTAATAGTCACTATAGCTTCAGTACAAAGATTAGGACAATCCTCATAACATAATTTATATGTAAACACATCTAATCCAATATAAAATGAATCCGTTGGCATATATTGAATAGTTGAATCATTAAGTATAGTAGCTGTACCATGTACTGGTGGCGTTACAATTGTCAAAGTGTGCTTATAACCTGCCCGAATTATATCATTACTTATTACGATTACATCAACTTTTCCTTTGTTTGTTATTGTATCAGAATCAGGAGATGCAATTGGATTTGTCAAAATATCAATATATAAAGAATCTGAAAACTTAGATAGACAGCCATTTATATTTGTTTGAGCAAAATAATATCCTGTCTTATTAATAGTCATATTCGTTATTATTGGATTTTGAGCATTTGAAGTAAACCCTGGTCCGAACCAATTGAATGTTGCATTAGTACCTTTTATTGAGTCAGCAAACAATTGGAACATATTTCCTTCACAAACTATTGTATCTGAAGAAGATATATTAGGAGGCTCGATTGGTAATACTTTAATATCAAATCTACAAGTTGCAAAATTTCCACTTAAATCATAAACTCGGTAAAGAATAAACGTATCTCCAATAGGGAAATTTCCACCTGATTTCAATAATCCTAGTGCAAAAGTTGTATCCACCCCACAATTATCTGATCCTGATGGTTCAAAGAAATTTATTTGTACCTCTTTACAATTTGAATTTTGAACAGTAGAAATAATTACTTTTGAAGAATCTGATATTATTCTACCATCTTGTGTTACAATAATTGGTTTTGGACAAGTTATTGTTGGAGCAATAGACTCCACAACTGAAACATTAAATTTGCAAATTGAAATATTTCCTGAACTATCCATTACAGTATAAGTAATTGGATGCAATCCTATTCCAACTGTATCACCAGGTTCTAAATTTGCAATTATTTTTAAATTAATAGTACAATTATCATAGAAACTTGGAGGTGTCCAATTCAGAATTCCCAAACATGTATCTTGAATTGCATTAATCGTTAAATCCTTCGGACAATTAGCTATAGTAGGTGGAATTGTATCTGAAACATGAACATTAAATGTACAAATACTCTTGTTTCCAGAACTATCTATTCCTGTATAAATTACTTGAGTATCATAACAAGGCAATGTATCGCCAGGATTGTAATTTGAAGATACTATAAATCCAGAACAATTATCAGTAATAGTTGGTGGTGTCCAAGTTGGTACTCCACCACCAGCATTCACATCATAATATACAGTAATGTCTTGAGGACAGCCATTAATATATGGACTTATTGTATCTAGAACTGTAACAATAAATCTACAAGTATCAGTATTATTCAAACTATCTGTAGCAACGTATATAATTTCTGTATTTCCTAAATAGAAAACTGCTGGAGGTTTAATATTTGAAGTAATTTTAACAGATGAACAATTATCTAAAGCCTGTGGCTCAACCCAATTTCCTACAGCATCACAAGTACCAGTTACATATAATTTCAAAGTATCTGTAGGACAACCGGTTATAACAGGTTTGGTATTATCAATAACAGTTACATTAAACTTACAAATTGAAGAATCTCCTGATAAATCTTTAGCAACATAAGTAACCATTGTAGTTCCTAATGGAAAATAGGAATTAGGATTATGGCTTGATTTGTAGGTTATTGTTCCATTACAATTTGAAACAGCTTCTGGTAGTTCCCAACCAACTATTGCAGCACAAGTTATAGGATCTGATGATGCTGTAATATCTGTAGGACATTTTGTAAATGTTGGAGGAATTGTTCCATTCACAATAATATTGAATCTACAAGTATCTGTATTTCCAGAAAAATCAGTTGCAACAACAATAATTGGAGTTTTTACTAAATTTAAAGTATCTCCTACATTAATATTGGAAACTATTTTAACAGCATTATCACAATTATCAGTTGCTGTAATGGATTGCCAAGCAGCTAATCCCTTACAAGAAGATGGAAAGGCAGTTACTGTAATATCTGCTGGACAATTAGTGATTGTAGGTTTTACGACCTCCTTAACTTCAACACTATATTTACAAGAATCTTGATTTCCAGAATTATCAGAAACCGTAACATTTACAATGGTTGATCCAATACCGAATTTTCCATTATTTAAAGAAGGATTGGTACTTGTTGTAATTACTAAATTTTTATCACAATTATCAACAGCATCAATTGCAGGTAAAACATAAGCAGTATCGCATTGATTTGAATTCAAAACAATAATTTGATTACTCGGACAATTAGTAATTTGTGGTTTCACTTGATCTTTCACTTGAATTGTGAAAATACAAGTATCAGTCAAACCATTACTAGCTAATGCAACTAAGGTTACAGTGGTTATTCCAACATTAAAGGTATCATTTGGTAAATGTGTATATAGCAAATCTGTTGAAATGTCATTACAAGATCCTATTACTGTAGGTAATAAGAAATTCACTGGCATTTTACAATCAGCAGAGTTGGTTGTCACTACAATATTTGCTGGACAATCCACAAATACTGGTGGAACATTACCTATTACCTTTAAATTGAAAGAGCAACTTGTTACATTCAGATCATCATCAGTTGCAAAAATTGTAATTTTATGAATACCAGATGTAAATACTCCACCTTTCAAACTATCAGAAGTAAATGTTAATGAATTATCACAATTGTCAATAGCAATTGGGTCATTCCAACTAAATATTGCATCACATGAACCTAATGGAGCAGTTATAGTAGTATCTTTCACACAAGATAATATTATTGGAGCTTCACGATCTTTAACTGTGATTCTAAATTTACAAGATGTAACATTGCCATTTGGTGTTACTGTATCTTGTGCAAAAATTGTTACTGTATGAACTCCTGAACTAAATTTTTGACCATTTATACTATCTGATGTCACTACAACCTGATTACCACTACAATTATCAAAAGCTGTTGGCATTATCCAAGTTACATTCGTAGAACAAGTGCCTTGATCAGTAAATACTGTAGTATCTTTAGGACAATCTGTAACAAAACTTGGAGCTTTGTTATCAAGAACTACAACTGAAAATGAACAAGTTGAAGTATTTCCTTGTGCATCAGTTGCTGTATAAATAACAACTGTAGCTCCAATATTAAATAAAGTATTTGGCTGATAATTAGAGGTTACTATTAAACCTTTTGAACATTCGTCGGTAGCAGAAATTGTATTCCAATTAACAACTGCACCACAAGTATCCTTAGGAGTGAAAGCAATTAATCCACCTATTACACAGTTTTGAAGTACTGGCGGAATCGTATCTACAACTGTAATTGTAAACTTACAAGTGTCCACTAATCCTGAAACATCTTCAGCATTATAAATAACTTCATATATTCCAGCTTCAAATCGATCGCCAGGCACATAATTAGTTTCAAAAGATTTAATTCCACAATTATCTGTGGCAACAGGCGAAGTCCAAGTTATTGCAGTATCACAAGTTGCTAATTGAACTTTAATATTTGAAGGACAATTAGATATTACAGGTTTTAAGGTATCAACAATTTGTACTTGATTATTTTGAGTTACAATTACGTAACTAATAGGCGGAGTTCCAAATGCTAAAGCATTAGAATTCAATATATTTATTGGCGATACTCCACCCTTCAACACATTTAATTTAATGGAAACAATAGTATCTCCATTATTAAGGTTAAGTGGGATATTTGAAATTCTATTTAATTTTACAGCATTTGAAGTATTTGAAAAATCAACTGCATCAAATAATGGATTTCTTGTATAAGACACAAATTCTAAAATAGAATTGTCCCATTGAACATCTGAACTGATGCTAGTAACTTCAACAAAATTTCTTGTAGTTAAATAAATATTGACAAAATCACCGCAATTAGCAGTATCTCCATTCACATTCAAATATAAAGTGTCTGGACCAACTCTAACTTGGAAGGTACAACTTGCACTATTGTTTGCATTATCAAAAACTGTATAAGTTACATTTGAATAACCATTATTGAATGAAGTTCCACTTGCATCAGAATTACCATTACCTGTAGTGGCTCCTGATATGGAATAAGTTACATTTTTAACTTTACAATTATCCAAAGTCGTAGGTGCTAAGCCGTTTACAATCGGATTAAATTGTTTTACATTTGATGGACAAGTAATTATTGGTTTAACTGTATCAATCACATTTATGGTTCCATTAAATAAATCCACAGGTATGATTTTTAACTTAGATCCTTGTGCAACTTCAAGTTCTGTGATTGCACTAGAGGATGTATCAACCATTACCAAAGTATTACTACCTGATTTGGCTTTATTTACTTCAAAATTCAGATTAAATATAATTGAACTATCTGGTAAATTCAAGGTCAATTGATTCAATGCATCCAAACCATTCCATGCAAATGTTACTTTGCCAAGATTAGGATAACTTACAAAATTAGTATCATTGACATTCATAGTATTGTTCAATCCATTAACTGTTACTAATTTCAAAATACTAGTATCATACATCAATGTAAACTGAGCAGACACAATTGAGTCAAAATTCAAAACTCTAATTGGTATTACTAAATTTGCTTGATCACATTCAGCAGTTGCAGAAGTAGTTAGAATTGAAAAATTAGTTGATGGCAACTGTTTTACAGTAACAATAAATGAACAACTTGTTGAATTACCAGCTTCATCAATAGCTGTATATGTTACTGTTGATATTCCAACATTAAATAATTCACCTGATGCACTTCCATTACCTGAATTTGTGGTGGAACCTGAAACAACAAATGTAGAACTTGTTGAAGAACAATCATCTGAAATAGTTGGGTTTATATTATTGACTACAACACTATTTTGCTGGTAATTAGCCTTTACAATTTTATTTGATGGACAAGTTATTACAGGTGGAACAGTATCAGAAATAAATACTTTACTATTGATAAAATCAGCAGGAATAATATTTGTAAATGTAACCCTAGCAACTTCTAAAGGAGTAAGCACACCTGAAGTTGTATCAAATTTTATATCACCATAACTACCATAATTACCAACTGGCTTGAAATATAAAGTATAAATAACACTTCCATTTGATAAAGTTTTAGGATTATTATCAGACCAAGAAGATGTTAGAACATTATTATTAATATAGATATTATTTTCATCAAAATTGATGCTGCTATTATAATTTCCAGATTTTACAAATTTAAGTACTGTAGTATCCCAAACCAATGTATATTGAATACTTACAATTGAATCAAACTTAAATCCTAAAACATCAATAGCAATTAATGAATCTTTACAATTTCCGCTGTTAGATTTTAGTCCTAATGTAAAATTAGTAGGGACTTTGTCTTCAACAATTGTTACATTAAATCCACAAGCTGCGGTATTTCCACCTGCATCAGTAATATTGTATAATACATTTGTTGCACCTAGCTTAAATAATTTACCTGATGCAGTTCCCAAACCAGAAGATACAGTTGCTCCATTCAAGTAATACTCTAATAAAGGATTGAAACAATTATCAGAATATGTTGGATCCAAACCATTTACAACTATCGGAGCCATATTTTTTAAAATATGAATCGTTGTATCAGCTCTACATGTAATAACTGGTGGGTTATTGTCACTAATAGTAACATTTCCGTTTACAACATTATATATAACAGCTTCTGGTGGAAAACCTTTAGTAATTTCAATTTTAGTTGGTGCATTATCAGTCAAATCAAATTTAACTGGAATTTTATCGAAGCCACCTTTAATAACAAATTTTAAACAAAATAGAGATTCATTTTCATTTAAAGTATCACCTAATCCAGTTGATGAAAACCATGAAAATGTCATAAATCCATTTGACGTAAATGAATTATCAACGCCTAATTCTGCATTTGTTACTGGTAAATTACTATTCAAATTCTCAGCACTAATAAATTTCAAATCATTAATATTCCAATTTATTGTAAATTGAGCAGAAACAACATCGACAAAATTATTAACTTTAATAGGTACACAAACAGTATCTCCACAATTTCCACTTACGTTTCCAATCGTAAACATAGGTGTACTTTCTGGCTTATTTACCAAAACACTGAAAGTACATGATTTTGAATTATTATTAGCATCTGTAGCAGTATATACAATATTACTTGTTCCAATATTAAAACTCACATTGGTTGGAACTCCATTACCAGATGATGAAGTACTACCTGAAACAGAATAATTCAAAGTTGGAATACTACAATTATCACTAAAGTTTGGATCAATATTAGATAAAACTGCTTTTTGTGTTTGAGGTAATGCAGTTACGGTTAGGTTTGCAGGACAATTAATTGATGGTGCAATGTTATCTACCACGTTGATTAGTCCATTATTTACTTTTACTTTATAGTTTATTATAGGAGTTCCTCCTGCAATTTCCAATTTTGGTGTTGCATTTTGATTCGTATCTATACTTATGTTTCCGTTTCCTGTAGCTATAAATTTAAGGCTAAACAATACTGAACCATTGCTTAATGATTTTCCAGTATTTTGTAAGTCTGCCCAAGAAACATTTATTTTTCCATTGACAACCAAACTCTGATCATAATTAATTTCAGATAAAACGATAGGGAGATTAGAATTTAAATTAATAGGGTTTCCAACAAATTTCAAAACATTTGGATTCCAATTGATCCCAAATTGTGCACTTAATACATTACTAAAGTTATCAACAGAAATTGGAATTGTTATTGTGTCTTTACAATTAGCAGTAACTGATCCAATATTAATTATAATATCCTGATTGTTTACCAATTTCGTGACTACAACATTTAAACTACATGATTTTTTCAAACCTGCTAAATCAGTTGCAGTATAAGTAATTGAAGATGTTCCAACATTAAATGAAGAGCCACTAGCATCGCCATTTCCATTCAAGGTTGTACTTCCAGAAATTTGATATGCAATGGTAGGAAGGCTACAATTATCATTTGCTGAAGCCATTAAACCAGAAACTATCGCAGAATTTGTAGATGTAGTAACAGAAACATCAGATGGACAAACAATTGTTGGTGCTGTAATATCACTTACTGTTACAAATCCATTCTTAGATTTAATTTTAGTTATTTGTGCTAAAGGTGAACCTCCAGCTACATCAAAATTGTTTGAAAATGCTATGGAATTACTAGCTTTTGCTAAATAACGAACTACAAATAAAGTATCTCCATTATTTAATGTATCTATATTTCCACCACTATCTGTCCATAATAATGTTAAAGAATCAGAATTAGAATTTAATGTAAAATCTGAATTTTGAATACCTAATTTAGGATTTCTATAAATAATAGACTGATAGTTTAAATTTGTTTTATTCCAAATTATAGTCAATTTAGTAGAAGCAATCCCCTTAAAATTTTCCACTGTAATTGGAACATCGACATTATTATTGCAATCTGCTGATTTATTAGGAATAATAAAATTTACCGTATCAGTAGATGAATTATTACCAGGTGTAAAGTTAACTTGAACATTAAATGTACAGGTATCCTTATTATTATCATCGTCCTTTGCAACATAATGAATCACATGTTGACCAATATTCAATGTCGAACCATTTGCATTTCCATTTCCATTTAGTTGTGTCGCACCAGTAATATAATAACTTATATCTAAAGATTGATCACAATTATCTGATGCAGTTGGACTACCTGATCCTGAAAGTATTGCTGTATTAGCACCAGGAGCAGTACTTACTGTAAGATTAGAAGGACAAGTAATAACAGGTGGAACAATATCTTTCAATAGCACATTACCACCAATAAACAATACTTCAGGAATGCCATTTATTTTTATTACATCATCTTCGACATCTTCTTTAATAATATGAGTTATTTGACCAATTGTATCAGTCGCAATAAATTTCAATAAAAATAAAGTATCATTATTTGGTAAACTAATACCATTTAAAGTAGGTTCATTATATAAAAATATTAAATGTTTCCCTTGTTTCCATGCATTAATTCCTGGTCCAAAGTTACCTTGAAGTGACAAATTTAATGTTGAATTTAATTTTGACAATGAAACAAATTTCAATTCACTTGTATCCCATAAAAGTGCAAACTTTGCAGCTAATATAGAATCGAAACCTTGTACTGTTACAGCGAGAACAGTCGTATCGTTACAAGAAACGGTCACATCAGGCACGATTACTTTCAACGGTGCTTGTGCACCTAATCTTAAAGAAAATAGGGTACAAAAAACAAATAATAATAAGGGTAAGGATAGATATTTATTCACTGACACTGCTGTTTTGTTTTGAACTTTTGTGAAAATCTTCATCATAATCTATCAATTTAATTCAAATATTGAAATATCACTTATCAAATGATTTAAAAACGAATGATTTAATAATCTTATAGATTTGTTATCCAAAAGCTCACTAAACGGGCTAATTGGCAAGTGGAAGCACATGCAGAAACTCGAATTAGAACTTAAATTAATATTTAAGTTGGCTGTTGGGAAACTAGACATTCAATATATTGATAAAGTAATTATTCTGGTTAAAAATTAAACTATTATTTCTAATAGACTTTGCAAATATAATACTAAAAATTATTAATGTATATCTATATTATCAACTATTATTATATATATATTTATAAATATATATACCTCTAAATATCAATATTTTATAAACAATTTTCAACGTATTTATAAATATTATATATTAATTATACTTGATAAAAAAAAGTAATTTGTATTCAAACAACCAAAAAAATCCTGACAATAAAAATTGTCAGGATTTTCTTTTTGCTTGATTAATTATTATTCTATAACAATCATTTTCTTTTGAGCTGATTGCCCATTAGATTCTAATTGGTAATAATAAACTCCTCCAGCTGGCAATTCTGATTTATTGATATTAATCTCAGAATATCCTTTTGGATAATGTCCTTTAATCAACTTAACAACTCTACCATTAATATCTATTAGTTTCAAAGTAGCATCACTCTCTGTTGGTAAACTGAAAGAAATTCTTGTTGAATTTTCAAAAGGATTCGGTGAATTTTGATTCAATACAAACTCTGCAACCGTTCCATTATTAAAATTCAACTTCAAATCTTTACTTTGATTATCTATTGTAGTAGCAAGTGCATTTGTAACAGTTGCATTCAAGTCTAATGCTTCACTCAATTTTCCAGAATTTTTAGATTTGAAAATTAAGGTAACAAAATTTTCATCATTTTCAATTGACAAACCATTTGGATCAAACCAAACCATTGGTATTTTACCATTTTTAGTCAATTGTAAATTGAAGCTTTCTTTATTCAAACCATTTACGTTTCCAAACTTAATATCTTTCAATTCTAATTTATTAACATCATAATCGAAAGTACCTTGTAATGCAGTAATATCTTTATAATCATTGCTATTGATATTTACATAAATATCTTCATTACTTGCGAATTCTCTATCTGTTGTAAATAAATTGTAAATGCCATTGCCTCTATCTGTAGCATCATTAGTAAATGTGATTGGACTCAAACTATTGTTTACATCACCAACTTTTACACCAATAAAGTTTGCATTATTGATATTGCTCACCATATTAATATATGATATTGATTCTTTTATTGTTGATGGATCAACAAAATTTACAGTTAATGGAATAGTAACTGATCGATCAACAAATCTCCAAGCTGGAACACTATTAGGGAATATTGAAATTTGACCCAATAATAATTGTTTTACAGCAACTAAGTCAACTGAAGTGATTGAATTACTACCATTAATATCTGCTGCAATTCTTTGATAAGGTGATGTCAATGGCACACTACCTAATATATGTTTCTGAATTGCAATTAAATCCATACTGTTGATACCAGCTGATACTTCAGCGAATGTAGTTCCATTCTTAACTGGCTTAACATTAGGATTTGAGCCTGTACTTACATTGAAAGAAAAAGTATTGTTTGCACCAGAATTTATAGTTGATGCAGGTCCTGCATTTGTTAATGTTGTATTTACGTTAGGTATAATAACATTATCTTCTCTTACAAAATTACCTGATAATGTTAAGCTACCAAACCCATTAATTGTGATAGTAGAACCTGAAACGATTGGAGTCATTGTCAATCCACTAACTACAATTTCTAACGGTACTAAACCTCCAGTAATTGACATTGCAGAATTTTGTCCTGCTGTACCTATTAATTGTACTTGTAAATTAAATAATGTTGTTCCATTTGCTAAAGTAGTTCCAGAGCCTGAAGCAAATACTAATCTCATCCTAGAGTCGTCAACTTTTGCAAAATCACCAGATGTGTTAGATGGAATAGCATATCCTGATGTAACTCCAGTAAATTTAACTGCTAATGGTGTTGATAATACAAACTCCATTGTCATTGCTTCTACATTCGTAAAATTATTTACTATTACTGGTACATTCAATACATCACCAGGATTACCATTAACAGCTCCTAATGTAAATTGAACATTACTTGCACTTCCAGTAGGAACAATAGCTGTATTAATCGAAACACATCCAACACTAGATGTTGTTGTTACTGTATAAGTTCCAGCTGCTAAATTTGTGATTGTATTAGATGTAGAACCAGTACTCCAAATATATGAATATGGAGCTACCGAACCTGATGGAGTTGCTGTAGCAGAACCACCACTTGTTCCAGCAGCATTTGAAGGAGTTGTTGTAATTGCAACGCTATATCCACTACAATTCAAATTTGAACTAACTACTCCAGTTGCTACAGCAGTACATCCATTATTAGTAACTGTAACTGAATATGTTCCTGCAACTAAATTACTTGCAGTTTGATTAATTGATCCATTACTCCATAAATAAGTAATAGTTCCAGTTGCTCCTGTTACATTTGCTGTTGCTGAACCATCAACAGCAGAAGTATTTGAAGCATTTACTGTAGTAACAGATGCAGTTATATTTCCAGAAACAGTAACAACTACACTATGTGTTTTGCTATTTCCGCAAGCATCTGTTGCCGTAAATACAACTGTAGTGTTTCCATTAGGATAAACTCCACTTGCATCTGCAGATGCACCAGTTCTTGTATTTGTAACAGTTACCGCACCAGAGCAACCATTATCATTGATAAATGATGAAAGATTTAAAGAAACACTTGATCCACATCCTGTTGCACTTACTGTTGTTGGTGCAGCACCAAATGTTGGAGCTTGATTATCAATTTGAGTAATTGTTTGAACTCCAGTTGCTGTATTTCCAGATGCATCTGTTGCAGTCCATGTTCTAGTTGTTATAAAACTACAACCAACAGTACTTGTTGTTGTACCCATATTCACCACTACACCCGAACAATTATCATTTCCTGAAACAGTAGGAGGAGCTGGAATTGCTTGGTTACAATTTATTGTAATATTAGCTGGTACACCAGATAAAGTTGGCAAAGTATTGTCATTAACAGTAACTGAGAAATTACAAGCTGTTGCGTTATTTCCACTTCCATCAGTTCCATTTAATGTAACATTTGTTGTTCCTCTTTGGAAAGTCAATAAAGCACTATTTGTACCATCAGCCATATTGGTAAGGTTAGAGGGATTTCCATTTGCATTTCCACTAAACGATGCACTCCATATTGATCCAGAACAATTATCTGTAATAGGATCTGCAATTGAATAAGATTGTGAACAAATTCCAGAGGCAGTTGTAAGTACAACATTACTAGGACATAGTAAAGTTGGATTCAAGTTATCATTTATAGTCACTGTAAACGAACAACTTTGAGTAGCCAATGTACTTGTATTAACAGAAGTTAAGGTAACAGTTGTTACACCTTTATTAAAAGATAATGATCCGCTATTTGTTCCATCAGCAATTCCAGAGAAATTTGCAGGATTTCCAAGAACATTTCCACTAAAAGTAGCACCCCATGTAGCTGAATTACAGTTACTTGAAGTAATTGGATCGTTTATTACAGTAGTTTGAGTACATTGACCAGCTGCTGTAGTTAGCACAACATTTGAAGGGCAAGTCAATGTAACAGAACCCGATGGAATTACTGTTACTTTTATATCTTTATAAGAAATATTTCCAGATAAATCACTAAAATTGTATCGAATAATTGTAGTTCCAATTTGGAAACTTGTATTTTGATATTGACCATTACAAGCTGTGTTTGGTAAGACAACATTACCTGGATTAATTAAACCAAAAACTATATTTGGGTTTGGACCAGAAACATATTGTCTTGTTATTGTAATTCCAGAAATAGGATTGCAATTATCAGAAGCACTAGGACACAAACTATTCATAGTTGGTTCATACCAAGAGAAATTTGCTTCACATGTAAACGGATTTGCATTCAAAGTTACATCAGAACCTAAATAACTTATAGTTGGTGGAGTTTTATCAATTGCAGTAACTGTAAAGCTACAAGTTGCAGTATTTAATGAAGCATCTGTCGCTTTATATGTAATTACACTTGACCCTACAACAGTTGTTGAAGTTAATGTACCTGACACATATGAACCTCCATCTACAGAGTATTCTAATGTTGCAGCAGGAGTACAGTTGTCAGTAACTGTAGCAACAGGTAAAGTTCCTGTAGCAGAACATGTTAAAGAATTTACAGCTGAATTTATGGATAAATTAGCAGGGCATGTAATTACTGGTGGCTCAATATCATAAACTTTAACAGTATATGAACAACTATTTACATTTCCAGATCCATCAGTAATTGAATAAGTTACTGTTGTAGTACCCTTATTGAAATTGGATGGTTGGTCAGATGCACTAGATCCTGTAGCAGGAGTTGCTCCAGCACCTGATGTGGTATAACCTACAGTATAATCAATACAATTATCTCCTAAGTTACTAACATTTAATAGTGCAAGTTCTGCTACAGAAGATCGATGGATACAACCAAAATTTGTATTATAGGTTACACCTGAAGGACAAGTTATAGTAGGCAATTGAGCATCTTTCACAGTAACAGTAAATGTACAACTAGCTGTATTGTCAGATACATCTGTTGCTGTACATAGAACTGTAGAAACACCTTTATCTAAATATGCTGTAAAAGTAGTATTAGTATAAACTCCAGTGATAGGTAAACCAGGCATATTACCAATATAAGTTAATGGAACTGTTTGATCTAAAGTACTTGCTCCACTAATTTGATATCTTAATGTAAGATTATCTGCTACACCTAAACAAGCTCCGATGTCTCTTACAGTTGGAGTTGGATTTATTAATCCTTGACAAACATTTAAAGCTGTGTTAACAGTAATATTAGTTGGACAAATAATAGTTGGAGGATTCAAATCAATTACTCTTACTGTAAATGAACAACTTGCAGTGTTTAAAGCTGCATCTTGAACAGTATAAGTAACTGTACTTGTACCTCTTCTGAAAACTAGACCATTAGCACCATAAGAATATGGTACATTTGATGCATAATTACCAGTTATTAGACCAGGTCTTGGATTGCCTCCTGCATAAGTAGTAGATGCATCATTGTATGTTGCTAAAGCAAAACCATTTGGTAATGGACTTTCTACTCCAACACCAGAAACATCAACTTTAATATTATAAGGAGTAGGACAATTGTCGTAAAAATTTGGTTCTAACCCAATTACAGGCATTAAACAATCACTTCCCGCTGAAGCTACTGTAACTTTATTTGTAGGACATAATATTATTGGTGCTATCGAATCATTTACTTGAACTCTTACTTGAAATATATTTGTATATAAATGTGAAGCTGTTGAGGCATTATCTACACAAGGTAAATAAGGAGCTCCAGAATCAGATGCAGTACCATCACAACCTTCAATAATATAAGGAGTTGCAGTAGTACTATCAATTAATCTATAATATACTCTTGAAGTACCTTTAGGTAAATATAAATAAGCTAATCCAGTAGCATTAGTCCAAGCAACTGTTTGTGTACCATTTGATTCAACTCTATATTCTAATGTTTTAGTATTACAACCATCAGCATCTGACCAAGTTGGTAAAACAACATTATAAACACCTTCACAATAACTAGGCATAGTTGATATTGTCACATTAGGTGGAGCAGGTAATGTTGGAGCTGGATTAGCACTAGATGATGCATATAATCTTACAACAAAAGAACAAGTAGTTGTATTACCTACTGCATCAGTTGCTGTGTAAGTAACATAATTTTTACCTACATTATAGTTCAAATTGTTAGCTGTACCATTTCCAGATGCTGTAGTTGCACCAGTAATTGTATAATTAATATTTGCTGGATATGAACAATCACTTAATGTAGAAGTATATACATTACTAACCAAACTCGAACAAGTATTTGCAGGAGCTGCTGGTGTAGCGATAATTTCTCCAACTGGGCAAGGAGTATTAAATATTGGACCAGTTTTATCTTGAACTGTAATTGTGAAAGCACAAGTAGCTGTATTATTGCCTAACGCACCATCTCTTACAGTATAGGTAACTGTTGTTACTCCAATTGAAAGATTTGTTGGAACCCAAGTTGAACCTAAAAGTGAACCATTACCCGTTCCACTTCCAACTGTTGCTCCAGATAATACCCAAGTAGTATTTGTATTATTATTAAGTTGTGTAGTTGTAGCACAATTATCAAAAGAAGTATGAGCTAAATCATTTCGATTAATAATTCCATTTGTATAATCTGATGCAGAATTAGATACAGAAGCATTACATGATGAAACAGATGTTGCATTTACAGTTATATTACCTGGACAAGAAACCGTTGGAGCTGTTTTATCTTGTACAGTTACCGTGAATGTACAAGTTGATGTACCTCCAGCATTATCAGTAATTGTAAAAGTAACAGTAGATAAACCTCTATTAAATGATACTGGAGTTATTATACTACCACTATTACCAGATAATGATACTGTTGTAGCTCCAACTATATTCAAATTATATGTAAGAATATTTGTTGGACAATTATCAGTATATGCAGGAGCGATAGATGACCCAACTACTTTTGCACAAGATACTGGCTCAGTATTTACTGTAATATTAGCTGGACAAGTTCCTGTTGGGGCTTGAGGTATTAATTCATTTATTTTTACAGTAAAACTACAAGATTGTTGATTGCCATAAAGATCTGTCGAAGTATAAGTTACTGTTGATAAACCAGTATTAAATAATCTTGAACTTAAGTTTCCAGAACCAGAAGCAGATGTTGCTCCTGTAATTGTATATGTAGTTGAAATATTAGCAGCTGAAGAACAATTATCAGTAATTGTAGCAGCTAATCCACCTACATTCAAATTACATGTTGGCGAACTTTGCACAATATTTGCTGGACAAGTTACTACAGGTGGTAATTCGTCTAAAACATTAATTGTAAATTCGAACTTATTATCATCACTTGGATTTCCATTGATGTCATAAACAAAATAATAAGTATTTGCACCTAAATTGGCACATGTAAAACTAATAGAACCTGAACCATCAGCTACAAATGCACCTAAATTACCTCCATTCTTCAAAAACACTTTGTAATTTGAAGCTGGCAATGGTCCAGGGCATGGAGCAGCTGGAGCTGAAATTCTCAATGTTCCTGTGATTGCATTTGCAGGGAAACCAAATCCACCTACGTGTCCACCAACTTGAACAGTTGCAGTACCAGAAGCATTTAAGGAAACGTTCATTGAAGTTTCTTGGCCAGTTATCTGGCTAGTACATTGAGCAAAAAGGTTAGAAAAATTTAATAGGAACAAGGGGATCAATAGGTAAAAATACCTCTTCAGCAAATAATTTGTAGTATTTGAATAAAACGAGGTGAATCTTGTTTTGGTCAACAATTTAGATTCCATACTTATAACTTTTGTTTTCGGTTAAAAAATTAATAAAATTAAATAATCAGTCTAAAAAAACATGCCTAATATTAATCACTTAATATAGGGTAAACATACTCTAAAACAATTGTAAGATTCTTAAATGTAAATTAGCAATAACAATATTAGCTATTAATAATCAATAATTTATATTATTATATTGATAAAATACAAGTAATTTGATTCAAAATTATGTACATTTTATCAATTATTCTAATTTTTCTGAAAAAAATAAATTATTTTTTGGTCTGATTAGATTTAAAATGTTTGCGATATAAATAATAAAAAATTCTAATATGATGCCATATTAAACAATATTTTAACTTTTATCTTATTAATTATCAGAAAATTTTATGTCATT
>Ga0116191_1000007_pt1 | contig 209050 bp, 189 predicted proteins | sample AD_UKC111_MetaG_FD_89897 | JGI IMG/M metagenome (GOLD analysis project Ga0116191, IMG submission 89897) | Active sludge microbial communities of municipal wastewater-treating anaerobic digesters from Hong Kong - AD_UKC111_MetaG | ecosystem: Engineered > Bioreactor > Anaerobic > Digestate... | reverse complement strand
CGGCCGGGGTCCGAATTGCTGCCCTGATGAAGAAGGGATTAAGACCGATTACATTTTTTCCGGGATCAATTTTTCCGTCGCTCCACGTCCGAATTGCTGCCCTGATGAAGAAGGGATTAAGACAATTTTGATGGCAAACTCCATACTTTCTCCTTTCTTTCCGTCCGAATTGCTGCCCTGATGAAGAAGGGATTAAGACACCCCATCTCCGGGGATCCTGACCGCCGCCGGTTGCCCGGGGTCCGAATTGCTGCCCTGATGAAGAAGGGATTAAGACGAACCTGGCCGAACGATAGACCCAGATCCCATCATCTAGAGTCCGAATTGCTGCCCTGATGAAGAAGGGATTAAGACCTCCGATCATAGACGACACCCCAATTGAGCCTGGCTGCGCGAGTCCGAATTGCTGCCCTGATGAAGAAGGGATTAAGACCCTGCCGTGACAACCTTCGCAATAAACTCCATACTTCTCCGTCCGAATTGCTGCCCTGATGAAGAAGGGATTAAGACGCGCCGGCATTCCGCCGGACGATAAAAGGCGTGCAATGGTGACCCCGGGTCCGAATTGCTGCCCTGATGAAGAAGGGATTAAGACCGGGAGCTTCTCCCTGCCCCATTACAACGACGGAGAACCCGTGTCCGAATTGCTGCCCTGATGAAGAAGGGATTAAGACTGCCGTGAGAATCTTGACAATGAAATCCATCATTTTCTCTCGTCCGAATTGCTGCCCTGATGAAGAAGGGATTAAGACGGCGGGTGGCCTCGGCCACCCGTGGCGGAATCATCGAAATCGTCCGAATTGCTGCCCTGATGAAGAAGGGATTAAGACGTGTAGCAGATAGCAATCTGTTCACCTGATGTTGCGAAACGTCCGAATTGCTGCCCTGATGAAGAAGGGATTAAGACATCGGCCGGGGTCACCCTTGCACGAAATTTTTCGTCCGGCGGGTCCGAATTGCTGCCCTGATGAAGAAGGGATTAAGACTTCCCTCTCCGGGGACCCGGACCGCCACCGGGTTCCCGGTGTCCGAATTGCTGCCCTGATGAAGAAGGGATTAAGACGCAGCTGCCCCGGCCGCAAAGGCCAGGGCGACCGCGGGTCCGAATTGCTGCCCTGATGAAGAAGGGATTAAGACGAGTTCGTTGCATCCTTCAACACGTTCCGCATGTCCGTCAGTCCGAATTGCTGCCCTGATGAAGAAGGGATTAAGACCCCAGCAAGCCTCGGTTCGTCCGACGGAACACGCAATCAGGTCCGAATTGCTGCCCTGATGAAGAAGGGATTAAGACTCTGTTTTCCCGGTCGCCTATCGACCGGGACACCCTGGCAGGGTCCGAATTGCTGCCCTGATGAAGAAGGGATTAAGACTTCCCTCTCCGGGGACCCGGACCGCCACCGGGTTCCCGGTGTCCGAATTGCTGCCCTGATGAAGAAGGGATTAAGACTCTCCCGTGCTTCTCGCTTCCATACAGGCCTGGCCTGCATGGAGTCCGAATTGCTGCCCTGATGAAGAAGGGATTAAGACCAAACTCTCTCATTTTCGTCTCCTTTTTCCTCCCCGGCCACGTCCGAATTGCTGCCCTGATGAAGAAGGGATTAAGACCAAACTCTCTCATTTTCGTCTCCTTTTTCCTCCCCGGCCGCGTCCGAATTGCTGCCCTGATGAAGAAGGGATTAAGACGCCTGCCGTGACGACCTTCAACTCGAACTCCTTCATTTTGAGTCCGAATTGCTGCCCTGATGAAGAAGGGATTAAGACCGATATGCACGATGACCCCAATGGAAGTTGAAAACATGTACAGGGTGGACTGGATCCTTCGGGAGTTCGAGTCCCCCCAGCCTTCCATATGGGAATGGAAGTATCCGGCGCATCGCTTTGTTGACTTCTCCGATTTCAAGTCCTCCGGCCCAATGAAATCCAGGGAAGGAAAGCGAAAGAAGGCTACTTCAAAAATACGGGAGATCCTGGAGAATAATCCTGGCGCGACCCCGGAAGAGATTGCTGAACTCTCCGGCATGAGCAAGCGAAGCGTTTACAGGTGGCTGAAAAAGATTAACCCTGACGTCGTCGAGAAGGAGTAGGCGGGATGGACTTGGAGAATGGCATATACATGGTAGTTTCCATGATGTATGACGATCCGGTGTTCGCTTCCCTGGTGGAAATCAGAAATGGAAAAGCCGTGAGAAGTGATTCGTTCGACCCGATCTATGTTCTATACTATCTCGGATCAAGAAAGAAAAGGCCACCAATGAAGGTGAGCAGGCAAAAAGTCAAAGGCATGTACGACCTGGCAATACGAACCGCTGGCGCAACCTGGGAAAAACTCAAGACCATGGAAGAATCGTTCATCAAGAAACACAAGCAGAGGTTTCTGAAGGTCATAGAGCAGGACAGAAAAAAAAGAAAGTGAAACAACAATGGTGGTACACGATGGCTTGTGTTGTATATATGGGCGCGTGCACACACACCTAAAGATACACACACGTTTTTCCCATACCCCATCCCCCTCCCCTGCCGCCGGGTGAAAGTCGGAGAAATTCCGTCGGTCACCCGGCGGCCTTTTTGTGTGGAGCCATCAACCGGCAGGCAGTCGGGCCTGCCAACAGAAAGGGTGCCATGCTGAAGAACGTAAAAGAACGTGAAGGAAAGACCCGTTTCGGACTCCCAACCACGGAGTTGGGCTACGAGGTGGAAGAAAACAACTCCGTAACCATTTGGGTTTACGGGATCGGAAGCACGGTCTACAGGGACAAGGTTGGAAACGCCGTGTTTTCTCAACTCGTAGATTTTTTAGAAAACACGCCCGATTTCATGCGGAACTTTGTCTACCCCATCCCGAAAGGCTTTCTGGTTGACATAAAGCCAATTTGTTTCGAGGGCCTTATCCAGCGGCAGTTGCGTGTTCTTACTGAAAAATATAACTTTGCGGGCCCATTCTTGAAAAGCTTCATGATGGAAGCCGAAAAAAATCCTGACCTGAACAATTCTCTCATCGCCTGCCTTGAAGATTGGGCGCCTTACCTTGTCTATTCTACAGTTCCTGTTGCGGTCTATGACCCAATGGAAAACACGCTCTACGTGGAAGACAGGGAAGTTTATGTCCAGGAAGATTCGTATGATTGCTTCCGCAGGCTTCGGGAACAGATCATCAACGAAGGCTTGAAAGGGCTTCGCTTATGGATATGAAAATCGCAAACCTGCACCTGTGCGCCTTGGAATGTTCGGTCAAGCATTGTCCGAATTGCTGCCCTGATGAAGAAGAGATTGAGACGCCGTAATCAACAACGCCCCCCTCCCGCATGTAACGCGTTCCCCTGTCATTTCGACGAACGGAGTGAGGAGAAATCTTGGGGGATCCCTGGAGGGGGGGGGAAGATTTCTCGCTGCGCTCGAAATGACAGAGTGTTAGCGCTCGAAATGACAAGAGGAGGGGGAGATGAGAAGGAACCATAGGAGTCCAGGGGTGAGGGGGTTGGCTGTCCCGGGGGATCGATTGAGGTCGGGAAGTGCGAGACACGGAGGGGGCCGTGTATTCACCCGATCCGGCGTCCCGGGGGTCCGGGGTCGGGATGGGCGGGGCACAGAGGGAATGACGTACTCACCCGATCCGGCATCCTGGGGGCCGGGGTCGGGATGCGCGGGTCGCGGAGGTGTCGGTATACTGCGCGGGAGGGGGAAGGATATCGGCGTCGTGAAGATTCTGCACGTGTACAAGGATTTTGATCCCCCGGTGAAGGGGGGCGTGGAGGGGCATATCGCGCTGATGTGCCGGTACCAGCGGGCGTGGGCGGAGGTGGAAGCGCTGGTATGCGGCGGGGGCCGCTGGCGGAGCGTCCGGGAAGTCCGGGGGGGGACGCCGGTGACGGCGTCGTGGGAATGGGGCCGCCTGATGGGGGCGCCGGTGGCCCCGGGGTTTCCGTGGCTGATCCGCCGGGCTGGGGCGGACGTGGTGGTGGCGCACAGCCCGAACCCCACGGGGGAAGTGGGGTGCCTGGTGTCGGGGGTGATGTCCCGGACGGTGGTGCGGTACCACAGCGACGTGGTGCGCCAGGCGTCGGCGATGCGGTGGTATGGTCCGGTGTTCCGGGCGTTTCTGCGTCGTGCGGCGGTGATCCTGCCGACGTCGCGGGCGTACCTGGAGACGTCGCCCTGGCTGGAAGAGGAGCGGGAGCGGTGCGTGGTGGTGCCGCTGGGGATCGAGACGGAAGCGTTCGAGTCGGCGGACCCGGAACGGGTGGCGGCCCTGCGCGCGGCGTACGGGGATCCCTTCGTGCTTTTCGCGGGTCGGCACCGGTATTATAAGGGACTTCCGGTGCTGGTCCGCGCGGCGTCGCGGATCGGGGCGACGGTGGTGATTGCCGGGGACGGCCCGGAACGGGCGCCGGCGATGGCCCTCGCGGCGTCGCTGGGGCTGAAGAACACGCGGTTTCCGGGCGCGCTGTCCCAGGCGGACCTGGTGGCCCATTACCACGCGTGCGCGGTGGTGGCGTTTCCGTCGGTGGCGCGGAGCGAGGCGTTCGGCCTGACGATCCTGGAGGCGCACGCGTGCGGTCGGCCGGTGGTGGCCACGCGGCTGGGCACGGGCGTGGAACACGCGAACCTGGACGGGGTCACGGGCCTGAACGTGCCACCCGGGGACGACGCGGCCCTCGCGCAGGCGCTGAACCGGCTGCTGTCGGACGGCGCCCTGCGGGAACGGCTGGGCGCGGCGGCGCGGGAACGGGTCCGGAAGGAGTTTCACGCGTCCCGGGCGGCGCGGATGGAATACGCGGTGTGCCGGGCCGTGGCGGAAGGACGGTTTCCATCGGATGATGAACTGGCTGTCTGAATGGCTGCTGTACGCGGGGCTGCTGTGCGGCACGACGGCGCTGTCGGCGGTGCTGACCGAGGGCGCGCGCCGGCTGGCCCTGCGCTGGGGCGTGCTGGACGTGCCGGCGGGCAGGAAGATCCATCACGTGCCGACGCCGCTGCTGGGCGGGGCGGCGATCGTGGCGACGTTCTACCTGGTGACGCTGGGGTTCGGGGCGGTGGTGGTGTCCGTGGACCGGCTGGGCGGGGCATGGCTCCGGGCGGGGGTGGAAGGGCTGATGGGTCCCGAGGGGGAACGCAAGGCGGTGGGCATCCTGCTGGGGGCGGTGCTGATGTTTCTGCTGGGGGTGGTGGACGACCTGCGGGCGCTGCGACCGCGGTGGAAACTGGCGGGACAGGTGGCCATCAGCCTGCTGACCGTGTGGTTCGGCACGCGGGCGGAACTGTTCATTTTCCGGGACCCGGTGACCTCGACGCTGTTGACGGTGTTCTGGCTGGTGCTGGTGACCAACAGCATGAACCTGCTGGACAACATGGACGGCCTGTGCGGGGGTATTTCGATCATCGCGGCGGCGACGCTGGCGCTGGCGATGCGGGCGGACGCGGACACGACGCTGGCACGGGTGATCCTGTTCATCTTCATGGGATCGGTGGCGGGATTCCTGTGGCATAACCGCCCGCCGGCGCGGATCTTCATGGGGGACAGCGGAGCGATGTTCAACGGCTTCCTGCTGGCGGCGGTGTCCGTGGCGGGCACGTTCCACGTGGCGGGGGAGGGTCCCCGGCTGTCGGTGGTGGCGCCGCTGCTGGCGCTGAGCGTGCCGCTGTTCGACACGCTGAGCGTGATCTGGATCCGGCTGCGTCACGGGGACTCGATCTTCCTGGGGGACAAGCGGCATTTTTCGCACCGGCTGGTGGAAGCGGGCATGAGCCGCCCCAAGGCGGTGGGGTTCATCCTGCTGGTGGCCGCGCTGGTGGGACTGAACGCGGCGATGCTGCCCAACCTCGACACGTGGGACCTTGGGCTGGTGTTGTTGCACACGATCGGCCTGTTCGCCCTGATCGTGATCCTGATGCGGACGGGCCGGGGCAACCAGGGAGAACCATGACGTGGATGGATCGGACGTGACCCCGGTGGACGGAACGGCGGCGGCTACGGCAGGGATCCAGGCGGACCCGAAGGAGGTGTTCCTGGCGCCCCGGCGGACGTGGCTGTTCATGGGCGGGGCCTTCGGCGCGCTGTCCCTGATGCTGGTGGTGACGGTGGGCCTGGGGGGCATGGCGGCGGTGCGGCTGGCGGCGGCGCGGCTGCTGGGGATCAACCCGGCGTGGCTGGTGGACGACAGTTACGACCTCGCGCTGCTGACGTGGGGGCTGGGGCTGACGGGGCTCGCGGCGCTGACGCATCCCGCGGTGGGTATCGCCGCGCTGCTGCTGCTGCGGCCGTGGATCGACGGGTACACCTTCCCGTCGGACAACTATTATTTCGCCTTCGGCGCGCAATTCATCGGGCTGGTCCGGCTGCTCCAGCGGCGCCGGGACCCGTCCGCGCGGTTCGATGGGCTGTTGCCGGCCCTGCTGCTGGGGGGCTTCGCGCTGACGGGGCTGGTGACGCTGCCCTTCACGTGGCAGGTTCACGCGACGGCCCGGCAACTGATCATCTGGCAGGCGGCCCTGCTGCTGTTCGTGACGGCGGCGGACGTGTCGACGGATCGGAACGCGCGGCGGATCATCCTGGGGTCGCTGGCGGCGGCGGTGTTCCTGGAGGCGGTGTTCAGCATCCTGCACTTCAAGTACCTGCTGCCGTACCTGAGGGTGCTGATCCTGGAAAACAAGGCGGTGCTGCGGCAGTTTTTCGGAACGGACCAGATTACCCCGGAACTGGCGAGGCGGTTCAACTACAACCGGGCTTTCGGCAGCATGCTGTTTCCCAACGCGCTGTCGGCGTTCCTGATCCTGGGCCTGCCGGTGCTGGGGACGGGCGCGTGGCGGTTCTGGCGGGGGGGCGACCGCCCGGAAAAGGAGGTGTCGTCCTTCCGGGTGTCGGCGGCGGTTGGCGTGGGCGCGGGGGTGGGGGCCTTCACGCTGGCGATGATGATCACGCATTTCGTGTCGACCTACCGTCGTCCGCCGGTGCCCTGGTACTGCGAGGTGCCGTGGCAGATCCTGTGGGCGTTTCTGGCGGCGGCACCCGTGGCGGGGGGCATGTTCGCCTACGCCCGGACGTGGGGCGCCGGGCGGTCGCTGCATGACCTCGCGCGGGTGGTGTTCCCGGTCGCAGTGCTGGCGGGGCTCGCGGCGTTGTATTACACCTTCAGCCGGGGGGGCTGGCTGGGCCTGGCGCTGGCGTGCGTGGCCTGCGCCGCGGTGTTCGGATGGCCGGCGCGCGCCCGGGCGTCCGCGTCGACGGGTGGCAGGCCGGGAGGCGCGGGCGGCAAGGGCCGGGTCCGGGGTAAGCGGGCTCGCCTGGTGCTGCCGTTCGTGGTGGCGGCGGGGCTTCTGGCCTTCGGCGGGGTGGAACGCGCCGCGGGCCAGGCCAAAGGACCATCCGGATCCGCCCGCGTGACCGAGGAAGGGATCGGCGTGGGGCTACAGGAACTGAGCGATCCGTCGTCGTTCCGGTTGCGGTTTACCTACTGGCGGGTGGGGCTGAGCATGTTCGCCCACAACGCGCTGACGGGGGTGGGCATGGGGAACTTCATGGAGGCGTACAGCGAGTACCAGTACCTTGGCGCGGGCGACGTGCGGGAAGCGCACAACGGGTACCTCCAGGCGTTCTGCGAGACGGGCATCGTGGGGGGCGCGCTGTTCTGCGGGTTCTGGGGGCTGATCGCGCTGGGGAGCGCGTGGCGGCTGCGGCGGAACGGGGGACCGGATCCCCTGCGGCAGCGTCCGTGGGACGTGGCGTTGTGGACGGGCCTGTGCGCGTTTCTCCTGCACGCGGCGGTGGACATCCATTTTTCGCACCCGTCGCTGGTGATGACGGCGGCGGCGATGGCGGGGGTGCTGTGGGTGGGGTCGAGCGCATCCGAAGAGGATGCGGCGCGGGAGCAGGCCGGGCGCGCCGGAAAGGGCGCGAAGGAACGTCGCGCGGGGGCATGGGCCCGGGTGGAATCGATGATGCTGGGGGGATGGGGACGGTGGGCGCTGATCGGCGCGCTGGTGGTTTCCTCGGTGGCCTCGGCGTGGACGGCGGGCCGGGTGCTGGGGATGGAACTGCGGTTCAACGGGATGAAATGGCTGAACGTGGCGGACAGCAAGACCCGGGAGAAACTGCTGCAGGTGGGCGAATTTTTCCTGAAGGACGTGTTCCAGCACGCCATGGCCCACGAGAAAGCGCGCCAGTCGGGCCAGCCGGCGCCGTCCGCGCCCAAGCTGCCCTTCGTGGACGCGCTGAGCCTGCAGCCGGACCTGGAGGTGTGGTTGCCCTGCGCGTTCTACGAGCCGGTGCCCGGGTCGAACCAGTACCGTCCGCTGCCGGAGGGGGCATTTCCCACCCGGCAGTGCATGATAGGGATCACGAAGCCATGGCGGGCGTACTTCGGGGCGCTCGACGGGATGCTGGCGCTCACGGCGCGTCTGGAGGCGGTGGACGCGACGTGGCCATGGAACCCCGAGGCCGCGCGGTACATCGCGGAATGGTACGGGCTGTTGTACAGGTCGGTATACGACCCCGGGCGGCGGGAGGCGGGCCGGGCGACTTGGCGGGACAAGTGGCTGGCATGGAGCCGCCGGGCCATGGAACGGAACCCGATGAACCCGGAGGCGGTCCGCTACCACGCGGAGGTGCTGGCGGGCCTGGCCCTGAACGACGAGACCTGGCAGGACGCGGCAGGTCGGGTCAAGGCCATGGAAACCTGCCTGGAACTGCACCGGAAAACGGTAAGGTACGCGCCGCAGAACGCGCGGTTCCAGTTCAACACGGCGTGGGCCCTGGAACAACTGGCGAAACTGTACCGCCAGTCGGGACGGGAGGCCGAGGCCGGAAAAATGGAACAGGAAGCGGTCCAGATCCGCGATAACGCCCGGCGACTGCAGCAATTGCGGTTCAGCATGGGCTTTTCCTACTGACCGGAGGCGCGGCAATGAACGACGGCATGGGCGGAACGATGGTCCCGGATCACGCGGGGCGGCTGGGGCAGTTGCGCGCGCGACTGGGTCCGGGCGAGGCGTTCGTGTCGCTGGACGGCCCGACCAATCTTTACCTGGCGGGCCTGTCGGCGACGGCCTCGGCGGTGGTGGTCACCGAGACGTCCGCGGACCTGCTGGTGGATTTCCGGTACATTGAGCAGGCGCGGCAGTCGGCCGCGACGGGATGGACCATCACGGAAACCGGGGAACCGCTGACCCGGGCGGCCTGCCGCGTGGCCCGGGAACGCGGCGCGACAGGGGCGCTCGTAGAACCGGACCGGCTGACCCTGAAACAGTGGCACGGCCTGCTGGAAGAAGCAAGCGGGATCCGCTGTGAACCCCGGGAAGACCTGACTGGACGCATGCGGCAGGTGAAGGACGCGGGAGAGATCGCGGCGATCCGGCGGGCCATCGCCATCGCCGAGGCGTCGGTGATGACGGCCATGGCGGAAGTTCGGGCAGGGATCACCGAGGCGGAACTGGCCGCGCGGATCGAGTACGAGTTCAAGCGGCGCGGGGCGCGCAAGCCGTCCTTCGATACCATCGTGCTGTTCGGCGCGCGGTCTTCGCTGCCCCACGGGATGCCGGGTGACACGCGGCTGGAACCAGACAGCGTGATCCTGGTGGACTGCGGGTGCCTGGCGAGTCACTATTGCTCCGATTTGACCCGGACCTGGTTTTTCGGTACACTATTACCCCCGTGGTTCCGGGAAATCTACGAGGTGACGCACCGGGCCCAGGCTGCGGCGATCGCCGCTATCCGTGGCGGGGCCTGTTGCCAGGAGGTGGACGCCGCAGCGCGGGACGTGATCCGTGGGGCGGGATACGGGCAGCATTTCGGTCACGGGACGGGGCATAGCCTTGGACTGGAGATTCACGAGAATCCCCGGCTCAACCTGCAGGACACCTCGATCCTGAAGCCGGGCATGGTGGTGACCGTGGAACCGGGCATCTACCTGCCGGGGCGGGGGGGTGTGCGCATCGAGGACGTGGTGCTGGTAACGGAAACGGGCGCCGAGGTGCTGACCTCGCTGCCCGGGGACCTTCAGGTGATAAAACCATGATATCGACGGCAGATTTCAGAAACGGGCTGGTGATTGAACTGGACGGCGACCTGCTGGAAATCGTGGAGTTCCAGCACGTGAAACCGGGCAAAGGCGGGGCATTCGTGCGGACCCGCTTCAAGAACATCCTGACCGGTCGGGTCATCGAAAAGACGTTCCGGTCGGGAGAACGGTTTGACGAGGCCATCATCGAAGAACAGGAATGGCAGTACCTGTACCATGACGGCGACCTGTACCACTTCATGGATAACCAGACCTACGAGCAGAAGGCGGTGAACCCGGACGTGGTGGGGGATGCCGCGAAGTGGATGAAAGAAAATGAAAACGTGTACCTCGTGTTCCACGGGGACCGGGTCATCAGCGTGAAGGTGCCGCCGCACGTTATTCTCGAGGTGGCCAAGACGGAGCCGGGCGTGCAGGGCGACCGGGCCACCGGCGCGACCAAGCCTGCCACGCTGGAAACAGGCGCGGTGATCCAGGTGCCGCTGTTCGTCAACGAGGGGGACCGGATCAAGGTGGATACCCGGACCGGGGCGTACGTGGAACGGGCGTGATCCCGTTCTGAAGATCGTAGCCCCGAATCTCCGCGCGGGACCGTTGGGCCGTCAGGGGAATTCCGGATCAAGCAGGGATTGCATGGCGGGCGTGGCCCGGAAGGTGATCTCTTTCGTTTCGGGATCAACCGCCATGACGCACGCGGCGAGGTTCCATTCCAGCGCCTTTTCCCAGGCGGTCTCGAAGGGCATGGCCATGAGGGCCGTGGCCAGCGCGTCGGCCCAGGCGCAGGAATCGCGCGCCACGGACACGGCGTCGGGGCCATTTTCCACGGGACGGCCGGAGCGGGGATCGATGGTGTGGCCCAGGCGTTTGCCGTCGACCTCGTGAAAGTTGCGATAGTTGCCGGAAGAGGCCAGGGACATGCCGGAGAGCAGGGCTACCGCCCGCACCTGGCGTTCACCGGTGATGGGGGCCTCGATACCGATCCGCCAGGGGCGGTTGTCACGGTTGTGACCGTGGGTCCGGACCTCGCCGCCAACTTCGACCAGGTAATTCGCGACGCCGAGGTTTTCAAGGGCGAGGGCGGCCAGGTCGACGGCGTAGCCCTTGGCAATGGCCGACAGGTCACACTCCAGTTCCGGGCAGGTTTTCACCAGGGACTGGCCCTCGAGCCGCAGGTTGCGCCACCCCACCCGCTTCAGCAGCCCGGCTATGGTTTCCCCGGAAGGGGGGCCTTCGTAGGGATCGGGCCCGAATCCCCATGCCCGGACCAGGGGGCCCACCGTGATGTCGAAGGCGCCGTCGCTCATTTCAGACACCCGCTGGGCAATGGTGATGACCTCGACGGTCTCCGGGCTTACGGGGAAAGGCGTCGTGTCGCGGTGGGCGTTGAACCGGGATAGTTCAGCGTCGGGCTTGTAGGTGGACATGAGGAGGTCCACCCGGTTCAGCGCGTCTTCCACGGCGCGGGAGGCGGCCCTGGTATCGAAATCGGGACGGGGCAGGATGAGGGTGACATGGTAATCCGTTCCCATGACCGTTCCACTGAAGGTCGCAACCTGGGTGGGGTGGCCAGGCGCGCTGGCCCTGCCGCACGCGGTAAGCGCGAGCACCAACGCCACCGCGAGCACCGTCCACGTCCGCGCTTCCCTCCCGTCCCGGCGGGGGAATTCGCGGGTCCAGGCGGAGTGTGTGTTGAGACGGCTCATCCGAAATCGTCGAAGGCGATCATGTCGTCCTCGACGCCGAGGTCGTGGAGCATCTGGGTACAGGCCTTGAGCATGAGGGGCGGTCCGCAGAGATAGTATTCCACGTCTTCGGGGGCGGGATGCTTGGACAGGTATTCGTCGTAGAGGACCTGGTGAATGAAACCGGTAAGGCCGGTCCAGTTGTCTTCGGGCAAGGGTTCGGACAGGGCGAGATACCACCGGAAATTGGGGTTATCGCGCTGGATGGAATCGAAGTCTTCGATGTAGAAGGCCTCGCGCAGGGACCGGGCGCCATACCAGAAGGTGACCTTCCGCTTGGTCTTAATGCGCTTGAACTGGTCGAAGATGTGCGAACGCATGGGCGCCATGCCCGCGCCGCCGCCGATGAAGCACATTTCGCGGTCCGTTTCCTTGGCGAAGAACTCGCCGAAGGGCCCGGAGATGGTGACTTCGTCGCCCGGTTTCAGGGAGAAGATGTAGGAGGACATCAGTCCGGGGGGCGCTCCCGGAACGTTGGGCGGCGGCGTGGCGATCCGCACATTCAGCATGATGATGCCGTACTCCTCGGGATAGTTGGCCATGGAGTAGGCGCGGGTAACCGGCTCGTCGGCGGTGGAGACGAGGTCCCAGAGTTTAAACTTGTCCCACGCGTCGCGGTACTCGGGCTCGATGTCGAAGTCCTTGTAGTGGACGGTTCCGGCGGGGCGCTCGATCTGGATATAGCCACCCGCGCGGAAAGGCACCACTTCACCGGGGGGCAACTCGAGCACGAGTTCCTTGATGAAGGTCGCGACGTTGTGGTTGGACCGAACCTTGCAGCGCCACTTGCGAATGCTGAAGATCTCGGGCGGCACTTCAATTTTCAGGTCACGCTTGACCTTTACCTGGCATGCCAGCCGCATGCCTTCCCTGGCCTCCCCCTTGCTGATGTGGGTAAGCTCGGTGGAGAGAATGCTGCCGCCGCCGTCGAGGACTTTTACCTTGCACACGCCACAGGAACCTTTTCCGCCGCACGCGGAGGGGATGAAGATCTTGTTGGCGGCGAGGGTGCCCAGCAGGGTACCGCCGGCGGGCGTGGTCAGCATTTTCGAGGTGTCGTTGTTAATGAGGATCTTGACGTCGCCCGAGGGAACCAACTTGGCCTTGGCGACCAGCAGGATGGCCACCAGCGAAAGGATCACGGCACAGAAGGCCGCCACACCGGATACCACGGTGATCAGCATTTCAGGCATAACGCCGACTCCTTTTACCGCGCGGACGCGGAATGATCACAGTTGAATGCCGCCGAAGATCATGAACCCCATGGCCATCAGGCCGGTGATGATGAACGCGATGCCGAGGCCGCGCAGGGGCGCGGGCACATTGCTATACCGCATGCGCTGCCGTATGCCCGCCATGGCCGCGATGGCCAGGGCCCATCCAAGGCCGGATCCCACCCCATAAACCACGCTTTCCCCGAAGGAAAGCGAACGTTCCACCATGAACAGTGAACCGCCGAGGATGGCGCAGTTCACGGCAATAAGGGGGAGGAAAATGCCCAAGCTCGCGTACAGCCAGGGAACGTACCGGTCAAGGGTCATCTCGACGATCTGCACGATGGCCGCGATCACGCCGATGAAACTGAGGAAATACAGGAAGGAAACGTCCACTTTGGCCAGGGAAGGGTGAATCCAAGCCATGGCGCCGGGCGCCATGAACCAGTTGTACACGAGGTTGTTGACCGGGACAGTGATGGTCTGGACAAAGGTAACCGCCGCGCCGAGTCCGAGGGAGGCCTTGATGTCCTTGGACACGGCCAGGAAGGAACACATGCCCAGGAAAAAGGCCAGGGCCATGTTTTCGATGAAGACGGACTTGACGAACAGGCCGAGATAGTGTTCCATCTCACGCGTGCTCCTGTTGTTCGGGGTGGGTCAGGCGGAGGAAGAAGATGATGCCGGCAATGAGGAAGAACGCGCTGGGGGCCAGCAGCATCAGGCCGTTGGGTTCATACCAGCCGCCATCGTTCACCGACCGGAGAATGGTGAACCCCAGCAGGCGGCCCGAACCGGTGAGTTCCCGGATCACGCCGACGGTGAGCAGGATCAGGCTGTAGCCCGCGCCATTGCCAATGCCGTCCAGGAAACTCACCAGCGGCGGATTCTGCATGGCGTATCCTTCGGCGCGGCCCATGACGATGCAGTTGGTGATGATCAGGCCGACGTACACCGACAGTTGCTTGCTGATGTCGAACAGGAAGGCCCGCAGCACCTGGTCGGTGACGATCACCAGCGAGGCGATGATGGACAACTGCACGATAATACGGATGCTCGGGGGCGTGTAGTTGCGCACCAGGCTCACGGCCAGGGAACTGAAGCCGGTGACCAAGGTGACCGCGATGCTCATGACGATGGCGGTGCTCAACTTGGTGGTCACGGCCAACGCGGAACAGATGCCCAGCATCTGCAGCGCTATGGGGTTGTTGTTGACCAGTGGATCCAGTAAAGCCAGGCGTTCTTTTTTACCCAGAGCCATAAATAGACTCCCATCAGCCCCGGGGATCAGGCCCCGGTGGCCGCTTTGCGGACGTGTTTTTCAATGAACTTGCCAAGGCCCTGTTCGGCCAGCCAGAACTTCAGCGTGTTGGTGACACCCCGGCTGGTAAGGGTGGCGCCGCTCAGTCCATCCACTTCGTAAGGGGCCTGCTCGGGCGGACCCGCGGGCCCCTTGCGCACGTGAATGGCCACCTTGCCGGCATCGTCATAGGCTTTACGGCCTTTCCAGAGGGATTTCCAGCGGGGGTTGTCCACCTCGCCACCCAGGCCAGGGGTTTCACCGTGCTCGTAAAAGGACAGCCCCTGGATGGTGTTGCCGTCGGCGTCCAGGGCCAGGAACCCCCGCATGGTGGACCACAGCCCCTTTCCGACGATGGGCAGGATGTATTCCCTGGTTTTTCCCTGCTCGTCGAGGATTTCGTAGACCTTGACCAGCTTGGGCACCTCGGGCATGCCCGGACCGTTTTCTGTGATCGGAATAACCGGAGCGCTGGCTTCATCGAAGGTTTCGGGAGAAACGCCCTCGGCGGGCTCGCCCGTGGTGATGTCGATCACGTGGACGCGGATATTCCTGAAAAGTTCGGCGACTTTCTGGGGAGAGGGTTTTTCGTCGGGCTTGACCACCCAGGCGGTACGCAACACCGCGATCTGCTTGTCCAGCTGCCGGTTGAGTTCCTGTTTTTCGCGCAGGGACACCGTGACTACCGAGATCATGAGGGAACAGACCAGGCAGATCAGCGCGCAGAAACCGAAGATGTAGCGCATACTAAACTGTTGCATGGCGCAGGGTCCTCCGGCGGATATTGTGTTCCACGACGAAATGGTCGATCAGCGGGGCCATCATGTTCATGAAGAGGATGGCCAGCATGACCCCTTCCGGGTAGGCGGGGTTGAACACGCGGATCAGCACCACCAGGGCACCGATCAGGAACCCGTAGATGTACTTTCCGGTTTCGGAATGCGCGGCGGTGACGGGTTCGGTGGCCATGTAGACCAGGCCGAAGGCGTAACCCCCGACGACCACGTGCCAGTGGAAGGGCAGGTTTACCATTTCGTTGGTGGAGGAGCCGACCAGGTTGAGCCCGGTGGCCGTGACGAAGGTGCCGGCCAGCATGGAAAGCATGATCCGCCAGGATCCCACCTGGATCAGGATGAGGAACAGCGCGCCGATCAGGCAGGCCAAGGCGGAAGTTTCCCCGATGGAACCGGGGATCCAGCCGATGAAGCAGTCCCACCACGTGACGGGTTTTCCATTTACCACGATCGAGGCCGCCGCGGTTTCATACACCCGCGATCCCGCGTCAGGAATGGCTTCCTTGAGCCGGGCGAGGACCGTGGCGCCGCTGAAGCCGTCAATGGCGGGATTGGCCGCCACCCACACCTTGTCGCCGGAACTTTCAGCGGGATAGGCGAAGTAGAGAAACGCCCGGGCGACGAGCGCAGGATTGAAGATATTCATTCCCGTGCCCCCGAAGGCTTCCTTTCCGATGAGCACGGCGAAGGCCGTGGCCACCGCGACCTGCCAGAGGGGGATGGTCGGCGGGAGGATGAGGGGAATGAGGAACCCCGTCACGAAAAAGCCTTCATTGACCTCGTGTTTCCGGATGGCCGCGACCGCCACTTCGATGGTGCCGCCCACCACGAAGGCGGTGATGAGGATGGGGAAGAAGTAAAGGGCCCCGTGAAAGATACAGGCGAAAGCGCTGGATGGATCGTACCCGATCCCCAGGGCATCAATGATCGCGCCGCGCCAGCCATCCGCGCGCGCGCCCGCCCGGTGCAGGATCGCGTTGGCCTGGTAGCCGGTGTTCCAGAGCCCCATGATGATCGGGGGAATCATGGCGATCACCACGGAGAACATCAGGCGTTTCAGGTCCAGCGCGTCGCGGACGTGGGAGGGTTCACGGGTGACCTTTCCCGGCGTGAACAGGAAGGTGTCGATGGCCTCGTACAGGGGATAGGCTTTTTCCAGGGGCCCGCCCTTCTCGAACAGGGGCCTGGGCTTTTCCATCAGAGCGCGCAGAAACCGCATGGTCTTCAACCTTCTTTCTCGATGAGATCGAGGGTTTCGCGAAGTTGCCTGCCGAAGTCTTCCTTACTTGGGGACACGAAGGTACACAAGGAAACATCCTCTTCGTCCAGTTCCAGGACGCCGAGGGCTTCAGCCCGCTCGGTATCGTGGACGGCAATGGCCCGCAGCAGGAATGTGGGGAGGATGTCCATGGGCCAGACCCGTTCGAACAGGCCGATGGGGACCATGGCCCGGCGATCGCCGTTGGTGCTGGTGGTGAATTCAAACCGCCGGCCCGGAAAGAGTTTCGAGAAAAAGATCCGGGCAACCGAAAACTTGTTGAACCCCGGCGCGAGCCATCCCATGAACTCGCGATCGCGGCCTTCGCGCAGGACGCTGATCATGTTGTGGCGGCGGCCCAGCCAGCCGAGCTGGGGACCCATGGCGGCGCGTCCACAGAAGACGGAGCCCGAGATGACCCGGTGTTCGCCCTCCACCAGTTCCCCGGCGGTAAGTTCGTCCAGCGAGGCCCCCACCCGGGTACGCAGCAGCCGGGGCTTTTTAACGGAAGGACCGGCGAGGGCCACGATCCGGCGGCCGTCAATCCGTCCCGTCCTGAACAGGGCGCCCACGTCCAGCAGGTCCTGCAGGCCGATGACCCAGGCCACGCGTTCCCGGTTTACCGGCAGGAGGCGGTTGATGTGCACGCCGGCCGTGCCGCTGGGATGGGGGCCCTGAAAGTCTTCCACCTGAAGGCGTTCCATGGCTCGCGGCGCGAAGTTCGCACCGGCGGACCGGCAGAAAAACACGGGTCCGGTAGTGAGACGCGTCATGACCAGGGCACCGATGTCAAGGTCTTCCTGTCGACCGTCAAAGACCTTGTTCATGGGCGGGGCCAGGGGATGCGTGTCGGACGCGGTGATGAAGATGGCGGCCGGCTGGGTATCCACCGGCGGGGTTTTACTGAAAGGCCGGGCCAGGAACGCCGGCCAGAGCCCCGATTCCGTCAGCAGGGTCCGTACTTCTTCGGTCGACCAGGATTCCGGCTTACCCCCGCGTACGCTTTCCCAGGCGGAAAAAGGAAAAAAATCCGAATCACCCGGCTTGCCGTTCCGTTCGCGGTCGTTGAGTTCGATCACGATAGAGAGGAGACGCCGGCGTTCTCCCCGGTGAATGGCGGTCACGGTGCCCGCGGCGGGAGCCGTGTGGATCACGCCGGGAAATCGCTTGTCCGCGACGATCGGTTGACCACGGGTGACGGTGTCCCCTTCGTTGACCAGCACGGACGGCTTGAGTCCAAGGTAATCATCCGCAACCCACGCGACCCGGGATACCGGTCGGGCGTTTTCCACGACAGGTTCCGGCGTCCCCGCGATCGGAAGGTCAAGCCCGCGTTTGACGAGATGAGTGGCCATATCGCTTGGTTATCCCTGGCTGGGTCTTCGACGGTTCGTCGCTCCCTTCTCTCCCTTCAATCGAGAAACAACTCTTCAATAAGCGGAACTATTCCTCGAAAGACAGGGGCATTATGTCAACAATAAGCAGGAAAAATCAAATGGTCCACTTTGTTTCATAATCCGCATTTTTCATATCGAGAAAACATACCAGTAAACAGGAACAGGCGGGGTGGGACAGCGGGGCACATGGTCTACCGCGTGAAGGATACCGTGTCGAATTCGCGGTTTTCCTCGTCTACCGCGACACAGTCGAGGCGCTCCCGGGATACCTGGACAACCCAGAAATGCGCGGTGGACAGGGCTTTTTCCATGTACCACGCTTCGCCGTTTTTGATTTCCCTGGGTTCCCGGCCGAAACAGCCGTCGCCGAGATAGACGATGCCCGAAGGATCGACCGCGCCAGCCCGGAGGGGCCTGGTGCGCTTGAAGGTGTGGTCGTGGTGTTCAAAGGCGACTTTTACCCCCGACGCCTCGAACAGGGGCATCCACAGGGTACGTCCCCTGGCGGAAAGTTCACCTTCGAACTCGCGGTGACTCGGGTAAAAAGGCACGTGGTAAACGGGGATAATCCAGGGGATGCCCGAGGCGGATTCCAGTTGGGTTTTGAGCCAGGGCACCTGTTCCTCGTGGGAGACAACATGGCCTGAATCGAGAACAATCATCCGGACCAGGGAGCCGATGTCGCGGGAGTAGTAGGATTTTCCGCCCTGGGGGTAATATCCGAAGAAGAAGGGGGCGCGTTTTTCGACCGGTTCGGATGCAGGTAACTTGTTGACTTCATGGTTGCCGATGGCGTGCACCATGGGGATGAGGCGGCCGGAAGTATCGACCATGTCGTCCAGCCAGATGTCCAGCCACATGTCACACACCCGGAAATTTTTCGGCTCCCCGTTTTCATAGTGGATATCGCCACCGACCACCACGAACGCGGGGTTCCGTCCGGCGGCGGCCTGGACGAGTTTCCGGGTTCGAGGTCCGGGCCCCATGTCGCCACCGATCGCGAAGGTGAAGGGGGTATCATCCGCGGCGAGGGTGCGGAACCGGTATTCTGCCCTGGAGAATTTCTTCCCGTCGCCAAAAATGAAGTAATAGTCCGTGGCGGGTTTCAGGCCAGTTAACTGGACGCTGTGGATCCATCGGGGCTCCGGCATGTTTTCGATGGCGTGGCTCTGTCCAGCAGCACGGAGAGGATATTTTCCAGGCGAGGCATTGCCCTGCGCGGTGCCATAACGGACCTCGATGTGCTTGAGGGGCTTGTCCGTCTGCCAGTTGATGGTGATAGCCGTGTCAGGATTGCCCTGCCAGGTCAGGTAGGGGCGATTGAGGACCTGGACGCCCAACTCGGGATCCTGTTCGGCGCAGTACGCGTAACCGAACAGCATCACGAGAAAGAGCATGAAAATACTGGTTTCCGGAAAAGGCATGCCCCATATAAAAAATACGCGGTCGTTTCGCATGATGATTTTCCTGAGTTCCGCGGGACGGTTAATTCCCGACGATACTGGACAACTGGAAGATCGGCATGAAGAGGCCCATGACAATACCGCCCACCACGATGCCCATGATGCCGATAAGCATGGGCTCAATCAGGCTGGTGAGGGCGTCAACGGTGGCCTTGACTTCGGAGTCGTAGAAATCGGAAATCTTGGCCAGCATGCCTTCCAGGGCGCCGGTTTTTTCCCCGACACCGATCATGCGGGTGACCATGGCGGGGAAGACCTGGGCTTTTGCCAGCGGCTCGGCGAGGGTTTCACCGTTGCGAACGGCCTCGGACGCCTGCCGGATAGCCTTGGCGTACACCTCGTTCCCTGCTGTGCGTTCGACGATTTCGAGCGCCTGGAGGATGGATACGCCGCTGCGGGTAAGGGTACTCAGGGTACGGGCGAAACGACTGATGGCCACCTTGCGCATCAGGGGGCCGAAAATGGGTAAACGGAGTTTAAGGCTGTCGAGGGTGTACTTGCCGGCCGCGGTAGCACCGTACACGCGCAGAAAAGCGACCGTGCCAATGATCACTCCCAGCGCGATGCCCCAGAACGTCAGGGTCCGCATGGCGTTACTGGCGTTGATGAGCATCTGGGTGGGCGCGGGGAGCGCCTTGCCGAAACTGTTGAAGATTTCGGCAAACTGGGGCACCACGAAGATGATCAGGCCGGCGGCAATGAGGATGATCATGCTGAACGCCACGACGGGGTAGGTCATGGCGGAACGGATGCGCCGCTTGAGTTCTTCGCTGGCTTCCAGGTAGTCTGCCAGTTGCAGCAGCACGCCGTCGAGGTCGCCGCTGGCTTCACCGGCCCGGACCATGGAGATGTAGATGTCCGGGAACGCGCGGTTGAAATTCCTGAGGGCGTCGGAGAAGGTTTCACCCGATTCCACGCTCTGGCCGATGGCGGCGATGATCTTGGCGAAACGAGGGTCTTCGGTCTGCTCGGCAAGGATGTCCAGCCCCTGCATGAGGGGAAGGCCCGCGCTGACAATCGTGGAGAGTTGTCGGGTGAAGACCAGCAGGTCCTGACCCCGGACCCGGCGGTTGAGGCGGGCCTGCTGGGCGCGGGCTCCCACGCCCCGTGCTTCCACGATTTTTTCGGGTTCAAGCCCCATTCGGGCGAGTTGCGCCACGGCGGCCTCTCGATTGTCCGCCGTGACAGATCCGCGACGTATGGTCCCGGTTCTGGTTCTCGCCGTGTACGTGAAGGTCGGCATAATAACACCCTCGATCCATGCGTTCTCACACAAGGTACGAATTGAGTATACCTTGTCAAGGAAAAAACGGGCAACCCTTTTTTCATTCCCCGGCCCTGAAACATGGCGTGGAGCCGGAAAGGGCCGCAATGCGGGGGGGCCTGCCGGAGTTAACCGACAGGCCCCGGAACATGCCTCACGGTTTACGGGTCAGGCGGCACCGTTTCCCTTGTTTTTCCGTGGTTCTGTTTTACGTGGCTGGGCCCCGGGGTGCTTTGGGACCCTGGGTGGCGCGGGAAATTCGTTCCTGGTCAGGTACCCGTCGCCGTTTTTGTCCAGGGCTTTGAACTTTTCATCCGACATGTTGGGGAAAGCGTTTTTTACTTCTTCCCGGGAGAGCCGGTGATCGCCATCCGCGTCAGCCTTTTTAAGCCGGGCGGCCTGTCGCGGGTTGTGCTGTGCTGGAGCAGCGGGCGCGGCAGGGCCTGGTTTACGAACCCGTGCCGCGGCCTGGGCCAGTTCATTGGGCGTCAGCGCGCCTTCGCCGTCTGTGTCAAGCTTGTTGAACCGCTCAGGGGTCATTCTGGGAAATTCTTTCCGGGCTTCCTGCAGGGTGATTTTTCCGTCCTGGTCGGAGTCCGCGCGCTTGATACGGGCGACCAGCTGACGCCGGGCCTGTTCGCGGGCGGCGGGAGAGCCGTTCGCCGGGGGCTTAGGGCGTTCGTCGGGAGTAAGAAATCCGTCACTGTTCTTGTCCAGGGCCTTGAAACGTTCCTCGGTCATGTTCGGGAAAGCGGTCTTGGCCTCGTCGAGGGAAAGTTTTCCGTCGTGGTTGGTGTCCGCCTGGGCCGCCCGGCCCAGTGGAGCGGGCGCGGCGGGAGAGGCTGGCTGGGCCATGGCCATGCCGGTAAACGTCAGCAGCGCTATCGCGCTCACCATCCAGAATCCAAATTGCTTCGTCATGCTGGGATCTCCTTGTGTTGTGTTCCCGTTCGAGTTTCACCCCGTTCAACACCACGCGCCGGCCCCGGTTCCCGGATTTCGTTGTCCGTCGCCGGGGGCAACTGGTATGCTGGCGAGGGATTCCCGATGGAGGCGCGATCATGGATAACCGCGTTGTGCTGGTAGGGACCGATGACGCCCGGCTGGCCGAGCAGATCCTGGCGGCCGCGCGGGCCATCGGCCTGGAGGGAGAATGGGGCGCGGATGGCGTGGATATTCTGGAACTCGCGGAACGGAACACGCCTCTCGTGGTGTTCCTGGACGTCTCGCTGGGAGGGCTCAGCGCGCGGGAATGTTGTGAATCGCTGCGGAATACGGTGTATTTTCCCCGGGACTGTCCGGTGTACCTGCTTACGGATGACCCCGTGCCAGCAGAAAAACTCGAAAAAATGGGATTTTACGACACCTGGCCGAAGCAAAGGGAAAGCAATGCCCTGCGGGAATTGCTGGCGAAACTGATGTGGAAATAAAAAACGCCCGGCCGGTACCTGGCCGGGCGCGCGTCATCCACCCATCAGCGAATGGGTACTTCCCGGTCTTTTTCGGACGAAAGGTAAATCGCGTCGATGATTTTCTGCACCATGAGGGACTCCTCGGGCTTGACCATAACGGGCTGGTCCTGCTCCACGCACGCGCAGAAATGACGGATTTCCCGCCGGTGCCCGTCTTCTTTCGAGAGCCAGTCCCACGTGGTCCGGGTGAGGGCATTGTGGTCCGCGCCGAACAGCCCCGGGGGATTGGTGCTGATACCGCCCTTGTCCCCGAGGACGAACACGCTTTCGAGTTCCTTTTCGATGTTGGCGGCCCAGGAGACGCACAGGTTCAGGGTAAGGCCGCCTTCGCAGCGGATGAGGGCGACGGCGTAGTCTTCCACGTCGAACTCGCGGGGCTTGTAGAGGATGGGCCAGTCCGCGTTGAAGAGATCCGGGCGATCGCCGAATTTCCGGTACACCTTCCCGGACGCGGCCACGGGGCGCGGGAAATTCATGAGCCACATGGCGAGGTCGATGACGTGCACGCCGATATCAATCAGGGGTCCGCCCAGGGATTCGGCCGCGATGTGAAACTTGCCCCATCCAGGAATCCCGCGGCGACGCATCCACCGGGCTTCGGCGGTATAGATTTCGCCGAGGGCGCCCGAAACGGCCACTTCCTTGAGTTTTTCGGAAAGGGGGTCGAACCGGAGATACTGGGCCACCATCAGTTTGCGGTTGTTTTTGCGGGCGGCGGCGATCATGGTCTCGCATTCCCGGGCGTTCATGGCCATGGGTTTTTCCACGAGCACGTGGGCACCCGCCTTGAGGGCGTCGATGGTCACGGGGGCATGCAGGCGATTCTGCGTGCATATGTCGACGATGTCGAAGTTTTTTTTCCGGAGCATTTCCCGGTAGTCGGAGAAGACCTCCGCGGCGGGACAGGTGGCCGCTTCGGCTTCACACCGGTTCACGAGGATATCGCACAGGCCCGTGACCTGGACCCGGCCCTCCGCTTCGAGTTCGCGCCAGTACGGGAGATGCTGTTCCCGGGCGATGGCGCCCACGCCGACCACGCCCACCCGCAACGGCTGTTTCTTTTTTCCGACTGCCATACCGAAAAACCTCCTGTTCATGCACGTTATGGGATTTTCAACCACCGGGCAACATGGTACCACACGGATCGCCCGGCGCGGACAAAAGAAGACCGGACTCCCAAAGGAATCCGGTCCGAAGTTGCCTTTTTAAGAAGAAACGTGGTGCCGAGGGGGAATCACACGTCCGCGTCGCCGCCGATGACGCGCCAGACGCCGTCCGCTTCCTTTTTCAGGATGAATTCCACGCTGACCGAACCGGGCGCGCCGGACAGGTCCACGGGATACACGGTGGCCGTGCCATCCGGATTCATGGTGATTTCCATGGAATCCAGGTTGCATTCGCCATCGTCGGCGTAACCGGCATCCACGGCCATCTGGAGCATTTCCTTGGCTTCGGCCTTACCGCCGACTTCGGGATGCTCGAACTGATCCGAGACCACCGTCATCAGCAGGTCGATGTTCTTGCTTTCCAGGGCGGTCTTGACGGTCTGCATCGTTTCGCGGATCAGTTCCTCGTCCGACTTCTTCTTCATGCCCGCGCACCCGGACACCAGGGCCATTACCAGCGCGAACGCCATGCTCACATACAACATCTTCCGCATTTTTCTGTCCTCCTTCTGGGGGTTTTGGTTGCGATGCCTAACCCCGCGACGCCCGCGCGGGATCTACAGCGTACCCCATAGACGCGTGTCGCGGTCAACTGGTTTCAGGAAACTTTTTTTTCGGCCGTGATGGAATCCTGGGGGGAAGGTCAAAGCCGGATGGGTTCGGTTTAACCCCCGTGACGCGATTTCTCCGGGCCCCGGGGTGTAAAACGTCTCGCGCAATAAACGCGCGGTTTTCAGGGTTGCATGGGTGGCGGAACTGCTGGTAGAGTAATCCAGATTCAATTACCGAGAGGGAGCGCATCCCATGGCCTTGAGCAAGAAACAACAGCGGATTGTTGAAGAACTGGAACGGCGCATTGAACTCTGCCGGGAGTTCATGAATGACTGGCTGCTGTTCAACCAGATCATGACGTCCTATACCAGCCCGGGAGCCAACAAGGCCCAACTGGAGAACCAGTTTCTCAAGATCAAGAGCAAGCTGGCCCGGGAACACCGGGTGCTGCAACAGGCCCTGCTGGACGATTTCCACATTGACGGCAACACGATGAATATCGTCAGCGGCGCGACGAGCCTGGAAGGGATCTATTCCCAGTCCGAGGTAGCCCTGAAGAAACTGCAGACGGAATGGCACCGGGCGTTTATCTCCATCAACGAAACGCTGGGCATCCTGGAAGACAAAAAAGCTAGGGCGGAACGGGGCGAGAAGGTGTTCCTGCCGACCCAGGACATGATGGCCGGCGCCATGGGGGGAGGCGGGATGAACCAGAACACCAAGACGCTGCTGATCATCATCGCGGTGGCGGCAGCCCTGGCGTTCGCGTTTTTCTTCACGCCGCTGGGCACCATGTACAAGCAGATGCTGGGGTTGCCCTGACCGCGGGAACACACCATGGCCTCTCTAACCAAGCGCGAACTGGTCACGGAAGTATCGGAACGGCTCGGGTACACCCAGAGCGAAGTTTCCGACGTGCTCGACGCCATGCTGGACGGGATTATCGATGTGCTGGCCCGGGGGGACCGCATCGAGATCCGGAATTTCGGGGTGTTCGAAACCAAGTGGCATAACGAGCGGCTTGGCCGTAATCCCCGCACGGGTACCCGGGTGCCCGTGGCGCGTAAGCGGGTGGTTCAGTTCAAGCCCGGGAAAGTCATCAAGGAGCGGGTCAGTCGCGGTCAGGACGCGTGAGCATGGAGCCGGGGACGGTCCTCGCTCCGCGTGACCTTTCCGGCTTGCCGGAATCTTCGGCCCCGTTGCCATGGGGAAAGTATTCATGGTTGACAACGAAGCGCGAATGACCTTTACCGAGCATCTCGCGGAACTGCGCATGCGGATCATTCGCGCCCTGTTCGCGCTGGGCTTCGGGGTGATCCTGTGTTACGTGGTGTCTGACCAGTTGATCATCCTGCTGGCGAGTCCGCTGGCCCCGCTCGGGGAAAGCGGGGTGATCACGTCCCCGGAACCCGCCGAAGGGGGCCAGGATTCGAATGCTGCGCCCGTTCAGGCCTCCGGTGGTGAAGGGGCATCCAGGCCGGTTTCACCATCTCGGCAGGTGGAATGGACCGTGCTGAATCCCATCGAGTTCGTGATCGTCAAGTTCAAGGTGGCCGGGTACGGAGGATTTCTGTTCGCGTTGCCCTTCGCCATCTGGCAGTTCTGCGCGTTCGTGTTTCCCGGGCTCCTGCCGCACGAGAAGCGGGTGCTGAAGATCCTGATTTTCGGGTGCAGCATTCTGGCCGTCGTGGGCGTGTCGGTGGCCTATTTCGGGGTGTTTCCGCTGGTGCTGCCGTACCTGCTGGAATGGACGCTGCCCTTCATCAAAACCCAGTTGCGGCTGAACGAGACGCTGGACATTATCATCAAGCTCATGGCGGCGTTTGCCATCGCGTTCCAGTTTCCCATGGCCGTGCTGATCCTGGTGTACATGGACCTGGTAACGCCGCAGAAGTTGCGGGAATTCCGGAAATTCGCCATAGTGGGCATGGCGGTGGCCTCGGCCATCCTGACGCCGCCGGACGTGTTTTCGATGATCGTTATGCTGGCCCCCCTGCTGATTCTGTACGAGGCCAGCATTATTCTTTCCTACCTGGTGGTTCGCCGCCGGAAACAGCAGGAGGCCGCGAACAGTTCATGACAAGGAACGGCCGCCATGTTTGACATGGGCATCGGCATGGGCGAAATGCTGCTGGTGGGGGTGATCGCCCTGATTGTGCTGGGCCCGGAGAAGTTTCCGGACTACGCCAAGTTGTTCATCCGGGCCAGCCGGGATTTTCGGGGCTACCTCAACGAGTTGAAGGCGGAGATTGCCAAGGAAGTCAATCCCCTCAAAAAGGAACTGGATCCGCTGAAAAAAGAGGTGGAGAAGCTGGGCAGGGAGGATCCTGAAAAACTGATCGATGTACTGGCCGGCACGGTCTCGTCCGACGAGGGAGAATACGGCAAGCCGCCCGCCGAGGAAGTAACGACGACCCAGCAACCGGAATCCCATGCACCTGGCGTGCCGGGGGGCGGCGTGATGGAAGGCGAGGGCGCGGCCTATTCCACGACCCCTCCCGCGTCCGCGGTTTCCGCTGATGCCGCGCCGGACATGGCTGGCGACGCGGGGTCCCGGGAAGTGGATGATCCCTATGATTTCGAGAAAAACCCACCGCCGGATCGACTGGATTGAAAGGGGATGGGTATGGACGCGCAACGGCTGCAGGAATACTCCGGGCTCGTAAACGCCATTGCCAACGCGTACAAGCGGTCGCAGATCCTGTTCGTCGCCCTGGAAGGCGACGTGTTTGGACACCTTGCCGCGGGGCGCGACACGGCGGAAGCGATTGCCGAGGCCACGGGCTGGTCTCAGCGGGGTGCCCGCCTGCTGCTGGACGGCCTGGTGGCGCTGGAACTGCTCGCCAAGGAAAACGGGCGGTACCGGAACCTGCCCGTGGCGGAGGCCTGCCTGGTACCTGGAGCCCCGGCGTGGCAGGGTGAACTCATCCGGCATACCCGGGGCAGCTGGGAAGCATGGTCTAACCTGGAAACCTGCGTGCGAACCGGGACCAGCACGAATCGGGAAGAGATCCGCAGGCAGGGCGAGGCATTGCGCCACTTCATCCTCGGCATGAAAAATATCGCGTCACTGAGCGCGGATCAAGTGCTGAACGCGGTAGACCTTGGAAGGTACCGGCACGCGCTGGACGTGGCCGGCGGCCCGGGAACCTACACGATCGCCTTCCTGAAACGGTATGCCGGCATGCGGGCCGCCCTGCTGGATCGGCCCGAGGTCATCGAGATTGCCCGGGAGGAAATCCGGGATGCCGGCGTGGCGGATCGGGTCACGCTGATAGCCGGAGACTGTTTCGAGACGTCGTGGGGCGGTCCCTACGACCTCGTGTTCATGTCGAATATCATCCACAGTTTCAGTTACGCGCAGAACGCGGAACTGGTCCGGAAGGCCTTCGACGCGCTGGAACCCGGTGGTACCCTGATCATCAAGGACTTTCTGCTGGAGAATGACCGGTCGGGCCCGGCCTATGGGCTGATTTTCGCGTTGCACATGCTGGTGCACACGCCGGCGGGAGATACCTACACCTTTGCCGACGCGGCGGCATGGACGGATGCCGCCGGTTTTGAGCCCGGCCGGGCGGTTCCCGTCACGCCTCAAACCCGGTTATGGATCGCTGACCGACCCCGGGGATGACAGAACAGGGATATGACTACCCGGCCACCCGTGTTCCACGCCCTGACCGCGACCGCCCAGGAGTGGCGACGGATAGTTGAGCACCTTCCACTAGCCTGTGTTCCCGTGGCAAGCATGGGTTTTCATGGCTATCACCTTCCGCATGGCACGGACCTGCTGCTCACCACGGCTGCCTGCGAGCACCTGCTGTACCGATTCGGGGGCATGCTGTTTCCGCCGCTGCCATGGCCGGACAGGGCAGGCGGCGAAGGCACGGGGCTGATCATCCGGACAGCCCGGGACCTGCTGGAAAAGGGGTTTCACGTGGTAGTGTTCCTTGGACCGCCATGCCGGGAGCCGGCAGGAGCGTTGCCGGTGGCGCCAGGCGATCTTCCGGAGACCGGCGAGCGACCGGCGCGGGTGATTTTTACCACCATCCGGGAACTGTCGCGGGCGGGATCAGGGGACGAACTGGGCAGTACCCTGGAGACCTCGCTGATGATGCGGCTGCATCCTGGCCTTGTCAAGCTTCCCGTCCTGGACGACCCGCGATACGGGACCGGGGGGATCATTGGCCCGGCCCCCCACGCTACCGCGTCCCCCCAGAAAGGACGCGAATGGTTTGACGCGTTGCTGGACATCCTGACGGCCATGGTGAAGGATGCCCGGGCCGGACAGGCCATCAGGCCGGCGTGGTATTATGCGCAGAAACACGGGGAGACGATTCCCTGACGGAAGCGGGTCGCATGGCTGGGTCCTGCCGCGGTGGATACCTGGAAAAAGGAAAAGATCGGGTGTGCTATCCCGGCCTTGTGATGGCCATGGCGTGGGGGATCATCGTGGGCGCGTCCTGCCTTGCGGGAGGGGAAGACGGCAAGGCAGCGTCCCGGGCATGGCCCGTTGACCAGTTTGGCGCGGTTCCCGATGATGACCAGGATGACCGCCAGGCGTTTCAACGCGCCGCGGCAACGCTGGCGCAGTATCCGGGCAGCGCGCTCGAACTGGGGCCAGGTACTTACCGGCTGGGCGCGCCGGAAGACCAGGATCCCTGCGCGCTCACCTTCCGTAACCTGGAGGGCGTGACCATCCGGGGGCGGGGCGCGAACCTTACCCGGCTGCTGATCACCAGTCCCCGCCACGGTGGCGTGAGGTTTTTCCAGTGCCGGGATACCCGACTGGAAGGGGTGACGATCGATTATGCCCCGTTGCCGTTTACCCAGGGGCGCGTGCTGGCGGTGTGCCGGGCATCGGGCTGGTACGATTTCGCCGTGGAGCCGGGGTTTCCGCTTCTCTCGGAACCGTGGTTCGCGGACGCGCCCAAGCCTTACGGCCAGTGGGGCATGCTGTTCGAGCGCGACGCGCCGCTGCTGAAACGGGGCGTTCCGGATCACCTTCTGCTGGACCGGTGGCAGCAGGTGGCGCGGTCGGTGTGGCGGGTGTGGGTGGCGAAAGGCGCGGAACCGGTGCTGGCATCGATGGCGGTCGGGGATCGTTTCGCGCACCTGGCCCGGCACGGGCGGTGCGGTGCGGTGTTTTTCCACCAGTGCAGGGGGGGAGGCGCGTTCAACGTGACCATCCACGCGTCGCCATCGCTGGCAGTGTGCGTGGTGGGCGGCGGCCCGGTGACCATGGACGGCCTGATCGTCACGACGCCGCCGGGTTCCCGTCGGCTGGTCTCGACCGACGCGGATGGCGTTCACTGCCAGCAGATGGAAACGGGGCCGCGCGTGCTGAACAGCGTGTTCCGGTACATGGCCGATGACGCCGTGAACATCTATTATTATCCCGGCCGGGTGATCGATCGGCTGAGTGACAGTGTGCTGATCGTTGATTGCGCCAACGAGATGCGGGCGGGCGACCGGCTGGTGTTTTTTGATGAACAGGAAGGGCGCGTCACCGGGGAAGCGGAAGCCGCCGCGCTGGAACAGGTACCCGGAGAAGGCGGCATTCTCCGGGTCCGGCTCATGCTGGACAGAACGATTCCGAACGTTCAGGCACGCCACCAGGGTGGAAAAGGGGATGCCGTGTACAACATGAGCCGGTGCGGCGCGGGGTTCGAAATCCGGGGGAACCTGATGTCGGCGCACCGGCGTTACGGCATGATGCTGAAGGCTCCGGGCGGCGTCGTGGAGGACAATGTCCTGGATCAACTGGGCGGATGCGGCATCGTGGTGGGGAACGATCCGTTCTGGCCCGAGGGGGTGATTCCATCGGCGATCCAGATCACTGGGAACCTGTTGCGGGACTGTGGCCGCAGCGCCCCGTACGGGGCCAGCCCATGGGGCGCGAACATCCAGGTGGGCACGTGGTCCCTGCGGGGGCCCGCGCGCGACCGGGCTACCCGGGAGATCACGCTGCGGAACAACCGTGCGCTCAATCCCATGGGTGCCGCGGTGACCCTGACTTCCGTGGAGCAGGTAACCCTGGAGGGCCTGGCGATCGCGCAGGATCCGAAGGTGGTTCCTCCGCGGGAAGCCCCGCTGATCCGGATTGAAAACGCGGATGACGTGGTCGTGAGCGGCGTGAGAGCCACGGCACCGCGTCCCGAGGTGACCGCCCTCGTGGAGACCACGGGCGACTGCGGCGGCGTGTTTTCGGTAAGCGACCTGCATGCCACGCTACCGCCTGGAGCGCCGTTGTGGCGCGATGAACGCGCCGCCAGGAGGCCCTGACATGTCTCAAGCGCACCTGGACAACGACATGATCGAACGGATTACCCGGAGGTTGCGGCAGATTCCCCCGAACGCGCGCCCCCGGTGGGGGAAAATGGACCGGGCGGCCATGGTCCGTCACCTCGTGTGGGCGGTTCGCTACGCCATGGGGCGGTCGCCGGAGTTGCCGCCCCTGCACAACTGGTTTACCCGGAACGTGGTCAAGCCGCTGATTCTGGGAGGTTGGATGGCCATGCCGCGCAACGTGTCCCTGCCCAGGTCTTACCGGGAGATGGAAATCGTGCTGCAGGAACCGGGGGACGAGGAAACCCTGCGCGCCCTGCTGGAAGACTACGTGGGCCTCGTGCAGGCCGATGAACTGGTTCCCCGGGACCATCCCTTTTTCGGGCCGATGACCGTGGACGACTGGGACCGACTGCTGGTGATCCACTTCGAACACCATCTACGGCAATTTGGTGCCTGAGGCACCGCTGGAACCATCAGGTCAGCGGCGTCTCCCCGGGAATGGCCACGGGAGGCACGGGCACATCGCCCATTTCAGGGTTCGGCGGCGGGGTCAGGTCCAGCTTGGACTCGTTCAGCACGAAATCCCAGGTGACCTCTTTGCCCGTGTAGGCGGACATGCGGCCCATGATCGCCGTGAGGGTACTTTCGGTAACCTGCCGGGCCTCGTTGAGGGGGAGGTCTTTCCGGATGGCCTCGACCAGGTGGGTGTGCTCGAGCACGTACGGGTCGGCGTTTTCACCGGTGAACTGGAGGACGCGGCCGTCGCGGAGGCGCAATTCCTTGCCGGGGTGGCCGGCGCCGAGCGTTCCGACGATGTGTTCTTCCACCCTCTTGTCGGTGTCCCGCATCTGGCGGCAGAGGCTCTGGACGCGCAGGCCACCGGGATATTCGTACTCGACGGCGAAGTGATCGAAGGTATGCCCGTACACGGGATCGGTGCGCTGCTGGCGTCCGCCCATGCCCAGGCACCTGACGGGATGGGATCCCAGGACCCAGTTCACCACGTCCAGGTTGTGCACGTGCTGCTCCACGATGTGGTCTCCGGACAGCCACGTGAAGTAGTTCCAGTTGCGCAGTTGCCACTCCATGTCGGACCACCCCGCCTCACGGGGCACGCCCGGGTAGTAGTCGTAGTCGCCCACCCAGTACGCCGAAGCCGCCACGATTTCGCCCAGGGCGCCCGCGTGTACCTGTTCAATGAGATGTCGATAGGGAGGCTGGTGCCGCCGCTGGGTTCCCGCCACGACTTTCAGGCCTTTTTCTTCGGACGCTTCCGCCGCGCGGAACATGCGCCGGGCACCGGCCGGGCAGACCGCCACCGGCTTTTCCATGAAGACGTGGACGCCCCTGGCCACGGCCGCTTCGAAGTGGGCGGGCCGGAAAGCCGGCGGCGTGCACAGCAGCACGATGTCCACCCCGGAGTCGAGGACCTTGTGAATCGCGTCGAACCCGTCGAAGCAGCGGTCAGGGGTTACCGCCGCCTTGTCGCCCCACGAGGCCATTTTCTGCAGGGCTTCCCGGGCGCGTTCGGGAAAGACGTCGCCCACTGCCGTGATGGTGATCCCTGGCGCGGCATCCACGCAATTCCGGGCGGCACCCAGGCCCCGTTTACCGCAGCCGACGAGGCCGACCTTCAACGGGCGTTCAGATTCACCCCGCGCGGACCGCAAGACCGCGAAGGTAGTTATCGCGGCAGTGGCCGCTCCACCTGTCAGAAAATCCCGACGCGAAACGGCGCGCATTTCCGTGTCCTCCAAGTTGCCGGCATGGCTACACGTTTTCCGATGTGTGTACTTTACAACCCCGGAGGATGGCGGGTCAATACCGCTTGGCAGGTCAACACGCGGAACGCCTCGCTTGGGAGGGATTGCCGAGACAGGCGGAGGGCAGGACACAGTCGCACCATTCAGGAAGAAAGGGAAAACAGAGACCGCGAAACGCGGGGTGACCGGCCACCGACAGTCAAGAAGGCGATTAAATCTGGGGAGAAAGAAAAATCACAATGGTGGAGCCGCGGGGAATCGAACCCCGGACCTCTTGAATGCCATTCAAGCGCTCTCCCAACTGAGCTACGACCCCACGATCGCCGTGCCTTCGCGTTGGGAACGAAGTGGCTATATTATACATCATTCCCGCGATCTTTTCAATTTCCCGTCCCTGTAATTTCACCAGGGGGCATATTCGGGATGATCCGGCCGGGATGTTGCCGTGTTCCGGAGATGTGGCATAATGGGGCAGGGCTGAACAGACGGAGACAGGGGCTATGACGTCGCATAAAGTGGACCTCGGCACATCCGACGGCATGAACTGGCTGGCGGCCATGTACCGGTATGCCCAGGTGGGCCGTTGCGTGAACGGGGTGGCCCATGACATCAATAACCTGCTCGGGGCCGTGCTGGCGTACACGGAACTGGTGCAGATGGAACCGGGGCTGACCGAGAATGGTCAGCGGATGCTCGAAAACGTGATCGAGGCGGCGGAGAAATGCGCGGCCCTGGTGTCGGCCCTGACCGCCATCGCGCGTCCGGAACGGGAAAGCCGGGACATGGTGGACCTGGCCGCCCTGATACGGGACATGCTCCTGTTGCGGGAATACGCGTTCCGGAATGGACGGGTTAACCTGGACCTGGTGTTGCCGGAAGCGGCACCGTCGGTGGTGGTGGATGGGCCCCGGTTGCGCTGGGCCCTGCTGTACCTGCTGCTCAACGCCGAGGAAGCGGTGGCGGAGGCCGATCCAGAGGATCGAAAGATCCGGGTGGTCTTGTCAGCCGGCGCGGCAGGACCCGAGATCGCGGTGTGGAATCCGCAGGTAACGGCATTGAATGCTGATGAAGTATTTGCCCCGCTGTTCACCTCCAGCGAATCCGCGCTGGGCATGGGGCTTCCGTTCGCGAAGGGGATTGTTGAATCGCTGGGAGGCACGCTGGCGCTGGACCCGGCGCGGGGATTTGTTGTCAGCCTGCCATCGGTCGCGTCCGCCTGAGTGGGCACCCGTGTTCCGTGTTTTTCCGGGAAGGGACGCTTGCCTGATAATAAGCGGGCGGGAGGTCCGCGTGTTTTTGGGAGACATCTACCGAAAGAGAGGAGTGGTTTGCCATGCGCGAGTTACGGGTGATCAATCCCTGGGATGAGACGATTTACACGGCGATGAACTGCCTGACGTGGGAAGAGGCGGACCAGGCGATCGATCGGGCCCGGCGCGCCTACGAATCCTGGCGGTGGTCGACGGCCGCCGAGCGTCGGGCGTTATGCGAAGCCTTCACGCGGGAATTCGAAGGGATGGCCGACGCCGTGGCCGCGGATATCACGGGGCAGATGGGCAAGCCGCTCCGGCAGGCCCGCAACGAAGTGAACACGATGCTGGACCGCGCCCGGTACATGATTTCCATCGCCGAGGCGACGCTGGCGGACGAGTATCTTCCGGAAGCGCCGGGATTTGTCCGGTACATCCGCCATGAACCGCTTGGGGTGGTGCTGGATATCGCGGCGTGGAACTATCCGCTGCTGATCGCGGTGAACGTGGTGGTGCCGGCAGTGCTCGCGGGCAACGCCGTGCTGATCAAGCACTCGAGCAAAACGCCGCTGTGCGGGCGGGCGTTTACCGAGGCGTTCCGCCGGGCGGGCGCGCCCGAGGGCCTGGTGCAGGACCTTGTCCTGGACCACGAGACCACGGAACGGGTGATTGCCGATCCGCGCGTGGATTTCGTTTCCTTCACGGGGTCCGTGCGGGGCGGTCACGAAATCGTTCGCGCGGCGGCGGACCGGTTTATCGGCACGGGCCTGGAACTGGGTGGCAAGGATCCCGCCTACGTGTGCGCGGACGCGCCCTTCGCGTTCACGGTGGAAAACACGGTGGACGGCGCGTTCTACAATGCCGGTCAATCCTGTTGCGCCATCGAGCGGATTTACGTGGAGCGGTCAATCTACCCGGAATTCCTGGACGCGTTCGTGGAACTGACCCGGGCTTACCGGTTGGGGGACCCGAAAGACCCGGCCACGACCATCGGGCCCCTCGCCTCGAAATCCCAGCCGGCCTTCCTGGCGGACCAGGTACGGGACGCCGTGGCACGGGGTGGGCGGCTGGTGGTGGATCCGGCATCGTTCGAGGTGCCCGGCCAGGGCTGGTTCTTCGCGCCGGCGGTAGTGGCCGACGCGCCGCACGACTGTTCTCTCATGCGGGAAGAAAGTTTCGGCCCGGTGATCGGCCTGCTGCCGGTGAGCGGCGACGAGGAGGCGATACGCCTGATGAATGACAGTCCCTATGGGCTCACGGCGTCGATCTGGACCATGGACCCGGAACGGGCCCGGCGCGTCGGCGAACGGATTGAAACGGGGACGTTCTACATGAACCGGTGCGATTACCTGGACCCGGCGCTTCCGTGGACGGGCGTGAAAGACACGGGCAGGGGGGCGACCCTGTCCCGGTACGGCCTGCTGCAGTTGAGCCGGCTGAAGAGCATGCACCTGCGGGTCAAGTTGCCCGGAACCTGATAACCCCGGGAGGCAGATCATGAATAGACGGGATTTTCTGGCAGTGGTTTCCCTGGTGGTGGCCGCGTGGCCCGGCGGGTCGGGTCGGGCCGAAGAGGTCGATCCGGCAGGCCCGGCGGGCGCGTCCCCGGGGGGAGATGTCGATCGTCGGTTCAGGCGGTGGATGTACGGCAGCGGATCCGACCCGGGGCGCAACGCGCGGGACCTGAAAGCGGCGGGGGTGGACGCGGTGGTGGGCGTGCCCGCGGAGGCGGTGGAGAAGGTGGCCTCGGCCGGACTCGAGGCGTGGCTGTGTGGCGGGGCGTTCGGCACGGCGGAAACCGATGAGGCAAACCTCGCGCGGGACCTGGATGGCGCGCCCCGTTACTGGTTTGGCTCGGGTTCGCCGAACAGCGTGGCGTTGCGGGATCGCTGCCTGAAGCAGTACGAAACCATGGCCGGGACCCCGGGAATCACGGGGATTTTCGTGGATGGATGCCGTTTCGCGTCGCCGGCGTCGGGATGGGACGCCCTGTTCACCGATTTTTCCGAGCACAGCCGGGCCAAGGCGGAGCAACTGGGCATGGACTGGGACGTGATGGTCCGGGACACGCGCGCGCTGCGAGACCTGTTACGCGCCTCGGCCAGCGGGGTGCCGCCCGAGGCGCTGCGTACCCCGTTCCGGGCCATGGAGACCCTGTCGCGCCTGCCGGGGGTTACCCTGTGGTTGCGGTTCCGTCGCGCCTGTATCAGCGAACATTTCCGGGCGATCGCGGAGGTGATCCGGGGCGCGGGTCGCAAGATGGGCGTGTACATTTTCGCGCCGAGCCTCGCGCCGATAGTCGGGCAGGATTACGAGGTGCTGACCCGGCTGGCGGACGTGGTGAGCCCGATGCTGTACCGGAACTACGCCGAGGCGCCCGGCATCGCGTGCCTGAACTGGGAACTGGCGGCGCTGGCGTCTCCCTGGGGTGGCCCGTCGGATCCCCAGACGCGCGCGGCCTGGCTGGAAGCGGTGATTGATCTGCTGAACTGGAGTGAGGTGGTCACGGAACGGGATCCGGATCGCGCGCATGAAGCGTTGCCGCCGGCTCTCGTGGGGCTGGAAACCGCGCGGGCCCGGCAGTTCCAGGGGACGGCGGAACTGGCGCCCATTATCAACATCGAGGATCCCGCCATGGCCGAAACGGTGGCGTCGGTGACGCGGGCCGGCGCGGACGGCGTGGGATGGTTCCTGTTCCGGGACGACTGGAAGCGGTGGCTAGGCGTAACATCTTGAACGCGGAGGACGGGGCATGACATGGCTGGACTGGGTGGTGATCCTGGCGTATTTCGCGGGCGTGGCGGGCGTAGCCTGGTGGGCGTCGCGACGGCAGGACACGGCGGAAAAGTACTTTCTCGCTGGGCGCAACGTGGGATGGTTCGCCGTGGGGGCTTCCCTGTTCGCGTCAAACATCGGGTCGGAGCACCTGGTTGGCCTGGCGGGCTCGGGCGCGAAGAGCGGCGTGGCCATGGCCCATTACGAACTGCACGCGTGGTGCCTGCTGGTACTGGCATGGGTGCTGGTGCCGTTTTATTACCGGTCGGGCGTTTTCACCATGCCCGAGTTTCTGGAGCGCCGGTTCAATCCCACGGCGCGGTGGATCCTGTCGCTGGTGAGCCTCGTGGCTTACGTGTTCACGAAGGTGAGCGTCACGGTGTACGCCGGGGGCGTGGTGATTGCCACGCTGATGCCGGAATTGAGCCTGTTCGGCCTGGACAGTTTCTGGACGGGCGCCGTGGCGGTAGTGCTGATTACCGGGGTGTACACCATGGCCGGCGGCCTGCGCGCGGTGGTGTACACGGACGCGCTGCAGACCCTCGTGCTGATCGTGGGATCCCTGAGCCTGACGGTGATCGGGCTCTCGAAACTGGGCGGCTGGCAGGAATTGCGGGCCACCTGTGGCAGCCAGATGTTCAACCTGTGGCGTCCGGCCAGTGACCCGGAATTTCCCTGGCCGGGGATGCTTTTCGCGGCGCCGATCGTCGGGCTGTGGTACTGGTGCACGGACCAGTATATCGTGCAGCGCACGCTGGCCGCGCGGAACCTGACCATCGCGCGCCGGGGCGCCATCTTCGGATCTTACCTCAAGTTGACGCCCGTGTTTCTGTTCATCATCCCGGGCATGATCGCCTACGCCCTGAACCAGAAGGGACTGATTACGCTGTCCAAGCCCGACCAGGCATTTCCGGAACTGGTGGCCCAGTTGCTCCCGTCCGGGGTTCGGGGGCTGGTGGTGGGCGGGCTGCTCGCCGCGCTGATGAGTTCCCTTTCCGGGCTGTTCAATTCCTGCTCGACGCTGTTCACGGTGGATATTTACAGAAAATATCGTCCGGCGGCCTCGGAACGGGAACTGGTCCGGGTGGGACGGACGGCGACGGCCGTGGTGGTGCTGCTGGGGCTGCTGTGGATCCCGGCGATGAAGCTGGTATCCGGGGCGCTTTACGAATACCTGCAGAGCGTGCAGGCGTACCTCGCGCCGCCCATGACGGCGGTGTTTTTCATGGGCGTGTTCTGGAAGCGGCTGAACGGGGCCGGGGCGGTGACCGCCCTGGTGTCGGGGTTCGTGGTGGGCATGGCGAAACTGGCCTGCCAGGTCTATGCCGGGATGCTGCCGGACGCGGCGCAGGTGTCTGGCCTGGCGGGCGTGCTGGTAGGGTTCGGCACGATCAATTTCCTGAAGTTCTGCGTGTTCCTGTTCCTGTTCTGCGCGGTGGTGCTGACGGTGGTCAGCCTGTTGACGCCCCCGCCCGATCCGCGCCGGATCGAAAACCTGACCTATGCCACGGTCACGGGCGAGGGACGCCAGGAAATCCGGGCCAGTTGGAACCGTTGGGACGTGCTGCACACCGTCGTGGTCCTGGGACTGATTCTTTGCGCGTACCTGTACTTTACCGGGTGAGGCCCATTACCTGGCGGACAGGTGATCCACGAGGATTTTGAGACCGATCAGCACCAGGATGATCCCGCCGAAAACCTGGGTGGCCAGGCCGAAACGGCGGCCCAGCCAGCGCCCGCACAGCATGCCTCCCAGGGTCATTGATCCGGTGATGAGGCCGATGACCAGGGCGGGAAAAAAGACGTTCAGGCCAATGATCCCGAAAGTGACCCCGACGGCGAAGGCATCCAGGCTCGTGGCGAGGGACAACGCCACCAGGGAGAGACCACGGGTGGGATCAGCCTGCCACCGGATGGTATCCGCGTTCGTGGTGCCGGACTTCCATTCTCCCCAGGCGCCGTTCAGGCCCTTGCCACCGATGGCCGAGAGAATGAGAAACGCGATCCAGTGGTCCCAGGGAGCCAGCCATTGTTCCGCGCCCGACCCGGCCAGCCACCCCAGCACGGGCATGAGGGCCTGGAAAAGTCCGAAGTGAAAGGACAGCCGGAACAACTGGTGCCCCGTGACGGTCCTGAGTCCCGCGCCCACGGCCGCGCCCACGGCCGTGGCATCCATGGCAAGGCCCACGGCCAGCCCTATGAGTTCAAGCAGTCGCACGTTATCGCTCCGCGAAAAGCTGCAGGCGCAGTAAAGCGGGGGAAGTTCTCCGCGTTGTGGGGTGACGGGAATGCCTTGACCGTAAGGTTGCCTGTCTACCCGCGCCGGATTCCGGGGTATTATCCCAGAGGTTGCCCCATTCCGGGAAACGCGGCAGCCAGGCCGGAAACGGACACCGGGTGGCCCCCCCCGGGTGGAGATTGCCTGGGGGATCGGGCAGGGTTTAATATCAGCCGACGGGTGGTGCTTCGTACCCCCGGCGGGATCCTTTGCGCATGCGGATAGCCGTGGACATTACGCCTGTGACGGCGCGCCGGACCGGCGTGGGGGAATACGTGTATCAACTGCTGCGGCACGGGATGGGGCGGGGAGGTGACATCACGTGGAAGGGGTGGTCGTCCGGGCGGTTTCGTCCGCTGCCGCTGGGGCTGGCCCGCGGGATCCACCTGCCGGTGCCCACCCGCCTGCTGCATGGCCTATGGCGATGGACGGGGCATCCCGCTCCGGAGGGGCTGCTGGGCGGGGCGGACGTGGTCCACGGGACCAATTACGTGTTGCCGCCGTTGAGGAAGGCCCGGGGGATCCTCAGTATCTATGACCTGGCGTTCCTGGTCAATCCGGCGTGGTCGAGTCCCCGGATCAGGCGTCATTTCGCCCGTGACATTGTCGCGGACGCGCGGAGGGCCCATGCCGTGGTGACCTGCTCGACCTATTCCCGGGGGGAGATCACGCGATGGTGCGGGGTGCCCGAAGAGCGGGTTCACGTGATACATGGCGCGGCGGATCCCATGTTCACGCCGGCGGAGACGGCGGAGGCACGTCAGGCTTTCGCCACGCGGTACGGTATCCCGGGGCCTTACGTGCTGTACGTGGGTACCCTGGAATCCCGGAAGAACGTGTTCACCCTGGTAGAGGCGTTTGCCAGAATTCCCCGGAGCCTCCGGGCCACGCTGGTGCTTGCCGGCGGCGTGGGGTGGGGCATGGAATCCCTGGAAGACGCGCTGCGGCAATCGGGCGTCGCCGACCGCGTGATCCGGACCGGTTACCTGCCGGACCGGGAAACGGTCCGGGACGCGTGCCGGGGAGCAGCCTGTTTCGCCATGCCCTCCTGGTGCGAGGGGTTTGGCCTGCCGTTGCTGGAAGCCATGGCCTGCGGTTGCGCGTGCGTGGCCTCGAACACGTCGGCCCTGCCGGAAGTCGGGGGGGATGGAGTCCGTTACGTGGATCCCGGGGACGTGGAAGGCCTTAGCGCGGTCATGCGGGAATGGCTGGAGGATGAAGTCTCCCGGGAGACCTGGGGCCACCGCGCGCTGAAGGCGTCCCGCCGCTTTTCGTGGGAGGCCAGCGCGTCGGCCCTGCTGGAACTGTACGAAAGGGTGGCGGCGTGCGCGTGCTGATGGATGGCGGGCAGGCGGGAAACCGCAGCGGGACCGGACGGCACGTGGTGGAATTGTGCGCGGCCCTGGGAACCCTGCCCGAGGCGGGCGAATGGACCGTGCTGTGTCCACCGGGCTTTGATCCGGGCCGCCCGTTCCACGTGCTGTCATTGCCGGGGAACGCCCCCGCGCGGTACCTGGCGATCCGGGCGCGCCTGCGGGCCTGGTGTGACGCGCGGGGCGTGGACGCGGTGTATTTTCCTTCTTCCACGGCGGTAAGCCGCGCGCCGCGACCGATGGTGGTACAGGTACACGACCTGTGTTACCTGGCCCATCCGGAGTGGTTTTCGCCGGCCCGTCGCGCGTGGTACCGGGTAAGCGTGGAGCGGCCGGCGCGAAGGGCGGATCTCGTGCTGGTGGATTCCCAGAGCACGGCCGACGACGTGTGCCGCCTGCTGGGCATTCCCGAAACACGGGTGGTCGTGGTGCACCTGGGCGTATCGAAGCGATTCAGTCCCCTGGCCCCGGGAGAGGTGGAGCAAGTCCGGAAAGCACTGGGTTGTCCCAGGGGATACTTTCTGTTTGTCGGTACCATTGAACCGCGCAAGAATCTGCCCCGGCTGGCGCGGGCGTGGGACCGCGTGGCGGAAGAGACGGGGCTTCCGCTGGTGGTGGCAGGGCGCCGGGGATGGCGACACGCGGCATGGGACGACACCCTGCGGGCCCTGGAACATCGCCCCCTGCTGACCGATCACGTGACGGAGGATCAACTGCCGAAGTTGATGGGCGCGGCGACGGTCCTGGTGTGGCCCAGCCTGATGGAGGGTTTTGGTTTGCCCCCGCTGGAGGCCATGGCGTGCGGTACCCCGGTGATCACGTCGAACCGGTCGAGTTTACCGGAAGTCTGCGGGGACGCGGCGGTACTGGTCAATCCCGAAGCGGAAGAGGAACTGGCGGAAGCCATGCGGGCGGTCGCGGCGGACGAGGGGTGGCGAAACCGGTTGCGCGCGGCCGGTTTACGGCGGGCGGCGGCCTTTACATGGGACGCGTGCGCGCGAAAGACGCTCGACGCGCTCTCCAGGCTGGGATGACCGGTCGGTGACGGTCAGGGAAAGATTTCCAGGAAGGCTTCTCGCCAGAGGGGAAGGATTTCCGCCACGCCGATCCGTTTTCCCAGTTCTTTTTCCACGGATGTGACGGGTTTATCGGGGATACCGCAAGGAATGATGTACGACCAGTGGGTCCAGTCCGGGGTGAGATTCAGGGCGATGCCGTGGAAACTGACCCATCGCCGGGAGGCCACGCCGATGGCGCAAATTTTCCCGGAACGGGTCCACACGCCGGTATAGCCTTCGAGGCGCGTGGCCTGGATGTCCAGCGCGGCAAGCAGGCGGATGACCGCGTCCTCAAGGAGCCGAAGGTAACCCCGTGGCGTGAGGTTACGCTGGTCGAGCCGGAGCAGGGGATAGGACACGAATTGTCCCGGTCCATGGTAGGTAACGTCGCCTCCCCGGTCCACGTGAACAAGGGAAATCCCTTTTTCAAGCAGGATATCGGGGGGAAGCAGCACGTGCGCGGGATTGGCTCGACGCCCCAGGGTGATTACCGGCGCGTGTTCGAGGGTGAGCACGGTTTCCGACTCCCGGCCTTCGGCGATGGCATCGACGAGGTCGTGCTGCAGGCGCAGCGCGTCGGCATACGGGACCCCTGATCCGAGGTGTCGGAAGGTGACAGGCGAAGGTGTCCCCGGGTGAGCCATGGCGTGTCAGATGGGCAGGTTCCAGATCGGCGTGCCGTAATAGGCCAGGAAGCGCATGCCCGTGACGGCGAGGGTCATGGGCACGGTGAGGATCCGGAAGTAGAAGACGAGCACGAGCAGGATCAGGGTACTGTACGGGCCGATCTGTTCGAACTTGCGGGCCCACTCGTAGGGAAGAAAATATTCCAGGACACTGTAACCGTCGAGGGGGGGCAGCGGGATCAGGTTGAAGATCATCAGCACGAGGTTGATGAACATCAGGCCTTCGATGATCTTGATGGCCAGCAGCAGGCGCAGGTCTCCCTCGACCGCGCCGAACCCCATGGCCAGCCCGCGCAGCAGCAGGGCCACGCACACGGCAATGAGCAGGTTGGAAAAGGGGCCCGCCAGGGCGACCATCATGGGTCCCCTGCGGCGATCGCGCAGGTTGGAAGGGCTGACCGGCACCGGCTTGGCCCAGCCAAACAGGATGGATATGCCTGAAAACATGGCGAACAGGGGGAGAATAACCGTGCCCAGCAGGTCGGCATGGGCCACGGGATTGAGCGTGAGCCGTCCCATGAGCCGCGCGGTGGGATCGCCCAGGCGGTTTGCCATGGCGGCATGGGCCGCCTCGTGCACGCACAGGGAAAACACGAGGAACAGGTAATTGACCAGGATGAAACCGATCGTCAGCGATGGGGACATAAGGGTACCTCGTGGGACATTGTACCGATATGGTCCCGGACGCGTCCAGCGGCGCGGTGATCCGGACGCGGGATAGCGGGATGTGTTATATTGTCAACGATTACGGATAACAGGAATAGAGATAAAAACGGGTGGCTACCAGCCGGAAACGTGGATTCAGGAACCCATGAACGTGCCGGGATCGGATGACGCGACACGCATCAGTGACGCGAGCGGAGACGCCCAGTTCCGCCGTGGGGAAGTGATCAACGGGCGTTACACCGTTCTGGACCTGATCGGGCGGGGAGGCATGGGGTGTATCTACAAGGTTCACGATAACGTGCTCGGTGAAGACGTCGCGCTCAAGACGCTGCTTCCGCAGTTCCTGCGCGAGAAGATGGTGGTGGAGCGATTTTTCAACGAGGCGCGCATCGCCCGGAAACTGGCGCATCCCAACATCGTGCGGGTGCACGACATCGGCAGCGCGGGCAAGGGCGTGTACATCTCGATGGAGTACGTGCAGGGGGAATCGCTCCGGAACCGGCTGGAAAAGTTGCCGCCCGGCAAGCGGCTGCCCCTGGACGAGGTGCTGCGCGTCGTCGAGGAATTGTGCGTGGCCCTGGAGTACGCCCACCAGTTCACGATTCACCGGGACATCAAGCCGGAAAACGTGATGATCGACCGGGATGGCCGGGTGAAACTGATGGATTTTGGCATCTCGAAACTCATGGATAACACCCGGATGACCTCGGCCTCGGTGGTGATGGGCACGCCGTATTACATGTCGCCGGAGCAGTTACGGAACAGCCGGGACGTGGACGCCCGATCGGACATCTACAGCGTGGGCGTGATGCTGTACGAGTTGGTAACGGGCAACATGCCCACGGGCGTGCCCAAGCCCGCCTCGGAGATGATCCGGGAGGTACCCCCGGAACTGGACCGGATCATCGCCCGGTGCGTGGACCCGGATCCGGCCAGGCGGTTTCAGACGGCAGGCGAGTTGCGCCAGGCCATCGCGGAGTTGCGGGCGGCGCGCTCCGGGAAATCTGGCGCGCCCACGAGGGTGGCGTCCGCCCTGAAAGGAAAGAAGTCGAGGGGCCTGCGTCCTGACCAGGTGTGGCTTGGCGTGGGCGTCGGGTTACTGGTGGTGGCCTTGTGCAGCCTTGGCGCGGGGGGGTACTGGTGGCTGGGGGGCAGGACCGCTGGCGCCACGTCGGGAAAGGGCGTTACCGCCGCGGACCTTGACGACGTGGGGATCATGAAGAGAGCAGTGGACAGCCTGTTATTGCGGGCGCGCAACGCGGCAACCAATAATCCGGAACTGGCCCAGTTGCTGGACCGGGCGGTTACCGCGCGGAAAATGATGGATGATGCCGGGGCGGGAGGCGTGGAAGCCCGTCGCGCACTGGCCGAGCAGGCCATGGCGCTGTGCATGGGCATCCTGGAACTCAGCCGCCGCCCGAACATGGTGTTCGTTCCGGCGGGAGCGGTCAACGTGGACGGCACGGTGGTATCGCTGCCCGCTTTTCTCATCGACCGAACCGAAGTAACGGTGGAGGATTACCTGTCTTTCACGACCAGCGTGCCGGGACAATGGAGAATGCCGCCGCACCTTGCCGAAGCGGATACGGCGGCAAATGCCAGGAAACCGGTTACGGGCGTGACCCTTTTCGACGCGCTGGCCTTCGCGGCAGCCGTGGGAAAAGATCTGCCAACCCGCGCGCAATGGGCCCGGGCGGCGTATGGCCTGGACGACGCGCCCAGGAATTATCCGTGGGGCAATGACTGGATCAGCGATGGTTGCGCCTGTTCTGGAGACGGGCCCTCGGACGTTGGATCGCGGGAAAAGGATCGCGCGTCATCCGGGTGCCTGGACATGGTCGGTAACGTGATGGAATGGGTGCTGCCGGATGATCGTCCTGTGACGGATACCTATCCGAACTTCGGAGACCAGGCCATGGTGTGCGGCGGCAGTTACCGGGATGGCCCCCGCCCGTTGTCCAGCGCGATGACGGTGCCCGTGGATGCCAGGCGCGAGGACCTGGGATTCCGTTGCGTGGTGCCGATTCTGTTGCCCACGTCGGCACAACTGCGGGAATTGGCCGGTGCCAGCGGTGGGCCGGCCGGGCAAGGCTGAAGCATGGACACACCCGGAACTGGAACGCGCGGGCGGGCGAAGAGAGGAGGATGGCAGGGGGTAGGGGTGGGGATAGTGCTGTCCCTGGTGGTGGTGATGGCCGTGGCGGCTGACATCGCGCCAGCTGGATCACCGGACGCGGGCGTGATCGACGCCCTGCGCGCGATGGGTGGCCGCCTGGCGGGTTTGAACGCTTTCGCCTTTACCGCACGCATCGATACGGTGCACGGAAAACCATCGGGGCCCGTTCGGGACACGGCCACGTGCCGGGTGGTTTTCCAGCGTCCAGACCGGCTGTTCCTGCGGTACGAAGTGCCGGATGATGCGCTGACCCTGATCCTGAACGGGTCCCGGGGTATCATGGTGCTGGACTCCGCGCGAACCTATCGGCGCATAACGAGGGGCGACCGGCCGGAAGATTTCGCGGGATGGCTGACCCAGCAGCCTGCCATCCGTCGGGTGCTGTCTCCCGATCCGTTTGCCGGTTGGCTCGATCACGTGCGGCAGGCCTCGCGCGCGGACGAACCGTTGTCCACGGGACCGGCCACGCGGTTTAACCTGCGGTTCGACCGCACGGATGTGGCCTTGTGGGTGGGCGTGGAAAGTGGCCTGCCGGAACGGCTGGAAGCGGATCTGTCCCGCGGGGCGGGTCGGCCTCCCGGAACGGAGACCGTGACGATCACGTGGACCGCGTGGAATGTCGCGCCGGTCGTGGATGACGGGGTGTTTAACCCGGTTCCGCCGGAGGGGTACCGGGAAACGCGCGTGTTTGCTTCTCCGGACGACGTGGGAACCACCGGGCCCGTGGGCATGGAAATGCCCCCGGTGACGCTCGATCTGTGCACGGGCGACAGCATCGATTTCGGAAGTTGCCGGGGAGAACGGGTACTGGTTCTCGATTTCTGGGCCACGTGGTGTCGGCCATGCCGCTATGCCGTGGAGCAGGTGCAGCGGCTCGCGGGACAGTTCCAGGATACCGGTGCGGTGACGTTCGTGACGGTTAACCTGATGGAAACGCCGGAGGTGATCCGTCCCTGGAAACAGAACCAGAAACTGACCCTTCCGGTGGCCCTGGACCGGGACGGTCAACTGGCTGAACAATTGCGGGTGGAAGCCTTGCCGACCACCGTCGTGGTCGGGCGGGACGGCGTGATTCGTTACATGAAAACCGGCTACGCCCGGGGCGCGGAACAGGAACTGAAGGCCATCATCGCGGACCTTGTGGCCGGGAAGGAACCGGACGCGCCAAAACGATTCCCCACGCCCGCGGAACAGTTGCGCTGGCGCATGGACCTGGACCGGGACGCGTACTGCTCGGTGTTCGTGCGCTATTGAGAACGGGGCGGGTCAGGAGGTGCCGCCCAGCACGACCAGGCGGGCGTCACCGGGGGCGATGCGTACCTGCACGCCCTCGCGGACGGCGTCATCGTCCTGCAGCGGGATTACCTTACCCGCTTTGCGGTCGAGTTCTCGGGCGGGTATCGCGAAAGTAAGGTCCGTCATGGTGGCCCCCGCTCGATCCCGGTTCACCAGGAGGAGTACCAGCGTGCCCTCGGCGTCCCTCAGGACTCCAGCGGTGACCGGCGCGGGCGTGCCGGAGGTTACCGGAGCGTTTTCGGTCAGTGCCTGGGACTGGTCGGCGTCCGCCAGGTCGAACGCGCCCAGCGACGTGGACCGGAACAGCATCGCGGCCATCCTTTTCAGTTCCCGGTTGATGGCCGTGACGATTTCCAGTCGGTCGGTTTTGCGTCCATCCGGATCGATCAGGCCGCTGCCCCGGGTTTTCGGATCGTTCACGGGTGTGGCATAGGCGAAGTACAGGATACCCTTCGCGCCGTAAGCCAGGGCGGTGTAGACTTGCCAGCGGATGTCCGCCTCGCTGGGGACGTGATCGGTGCCGTACGCCATGACCTGGGCAAAGGTCCAGAAAGGCACGCCCCGCCGCAGGGCGATTTCACGGAAGCGTCTCAGCGCGCGTTCGTAGCGCTCCGGGCCGTCATCACCGGGCAGGGCCCAGGGCATTTCGTCCCAGCAGAGCACTTCGGGCCGCAGGGCGTCGAGGACGGTTTCCAAGTAGGTTTCGTAATCCGGGGCGCCGAGTTTTTCCGGTGGCGTGGAAGGAGGGGCGAGGTTGATGAAGGGGAGTTTTCCCGGGCGTTCCCGACGGACCTCTTCGACCCGTGCCCGGATGGTTTCCAGTTCCGCCACGGACGGATGGTCGCGGATGAGAAAGCCGTAGGTGGTGGCGCAGTTGCATAGGGCACTGACGGGAAGGCCGTACGTGGCGAAGAGTACCCGGATGTTCACCCGGTTGCAGGCGTCCCGCTGCCGCTGGGCCAGGGCGGGGGAAGAAGCCCCCATGCCGCCCATGACGACGTTGAAGCCGGCTTCCGCCACCTCCGCGTAGCGGGCGTTAACCTGTCCGTCCACCGGGGGATCCCCCCAGAAACCGATGACGAACCCATCCTGGCGGAAACCTTCCGCGCCGGCCATGCCGCAATAGACTACGAGCAGGGCCGCGAGGATGGTCAGCACGCGATCGCTTCGATCAGAATCGACCTTCACCCCGGTTCTTTTCATATTTTTCCATCAGTTCCTGCCGGCGCTTGGCGCATCCGCCCATTTCGAACTTGTAACTGTATTCAAAGGTCACGGTGGTTTCCCTGAGGGAGATTTCCGTGCCTTTTCCCAGGATAGAGAACAGGTCACCGCGGCCGTTGTCTTCCAGGTGATTGTTAAACGCGTGCATGACCGTTACGTGCACGTCGGACTTGTCGTTGATCACCCGGGATACGCCGAGAGAGACATGATCTTTCACCACGGCGGGGAACAGCGCGTTGGCGAATACGTATTCCTCGCGGATGGGAGAGTCGAAGGCGATGGAAACGCCGCCCCGGAACGTCCATTTCGGCGTGGCGTACCAGGTCAGTCCGGTTTTGATGATGTGCTGGTCTTTCCAGCCGAAGCCGCCCTTAATGGGTTCCCGCCCCATCTGGTCGACGCCGCTCCAGTTGATCCACTTGTAGTCCAGGACCCATTCCAGGGCGGGCGTGATGTCGAAGGCGATACCGGTCTGGATGTTCTGGGGCAGGTCCATGGATTCAAAGAAGAGGTCGTCGTATTTCTTGTACTCGGTCATCCACTGCCGGGAGGTATAGTTCAGGCCGATGCCGAAGCGCTGCCAGCGCTTGTAGAAACCGAGCGAGAAGCCCGCCCCGTAGGCGGTGTCGATGCTGTTTTCCGCGTCCACCTGCCGGAATTTCAGGGTAAGCATGTCGGTGGCGAACATGGAGAAATTCAACCGGGGGCTGATACCAATGGTCCATCCGTCGCCCAGGTCCCTGGCATAGCCGAACCCGAGGGTGGCCACGCTGTAGCGGGTCCGGCGGTCATAATTCTGCAGGGTCAACCTGGGCAGGATGGCCCGGGAAGCCCGGTATTCCACGCCCATGCCACTGACCCCGTACAGGCCGATGCCCCACGCCCAGTCCCCGCCGCCGCAGGATTTGCTGTAACCCAGGGATGGGATATAAAAGATATTGTCGTCATAGGATTCCTCCGTGTTGCTGCCGAAAAGCCCCCGGGGCTTAATGGTGCGATAGGGCATGAACAATTCGAAGTTCACGTCCAGGCGACAGCCCAGGTCGATGATGCTCGCCGGGTTGAGCAGCACCCAGGTCATGTCCTGGGGACTGGCCACGCCCGCGCCGCCCGTGCCTTTTTGCAACGCGCCGATACCGATCAGCGATGTGCCGTCGGTGGCGTGGGCCGTGCCTGTCCAGCCCAGTCCTATAAGGTACACGCACGTTACGATGCCCAACCCGAATGAAATACGACCTCCCGTTCGTTTCATGACCATGGTCCTTTCTATTGCCTGTAAAAAGGTAAAAAAGGGGAATCTGTCTAACTGTATCGCAACGTATTCTCAAAAAACAAGAAACAAAAACAGGGAGGATTACCCCCAATAAATTACGCTTGCAAAGTTGTTTCACGCATGATACGCTATTGATACAATTAGTAAACGTTAGAAAGGAGGTTTTCATGCGACGACATCCCCGAAACGGCTTCACCCTGATCGAACTGCTGGTGGTGATCGCCATCATCGGCATCCTGGCGGCGATCCTACTGCCGGCGCTGGCCCGGGCCCGCGAGGCGGCCCGCCGTTCGTCCTGCCAGAACAACCTGAAACAGGTTGGCCTGATGCTCAAGATGTATGCCAACGAATCGAAAGGACAGGCCTATCCCACGCTGCATCACCGGAAACCGGATACCTCGGTTCCCGGCGAGCCGTGCACGTTGCTCGATGGCCTTGATTTCATGTTCCAGGGTGACCAGGTGTTTCCCGAGTACCTGTCGGATCACAAGGTACTGGTCTGCCCGTCGGACGAAGACGGCGCGGACGCCCTGACCGGTGGACGGTGGAACGCCCGGGATCCCGGCGGCGCGCGCAATCCGGAGAATCCGATCGTACCCTGCCGCTTTGACGCGTTGTCGTACGTGTACATCAGCTGGGCGCTCCAGGACCTGTACGTGGGGACCCTGGATCCCAATACCCCGGGCATGCCAACGGATCTGCTGAACGCCGCACTGCAGGGGTACCTGAACCTGCAACTGGCCCTGACACTGCAGCAACTGTATACCCAGGTGGAAAACGGCGACCTGTCACCGCTGGAAGAAGACATCCAGTTGCCCGCCCCGGACGGCCGGACGGCCTACCGCCTGCGCGAGGGCATTGAGCGATTCCTGATCACGGATATCAACAACCCCGCGGCGGCTAACCAGGCCCAGAGCGAAGTGTACATATTCTGGGACATCACGAGCGTGATCGCAAGCAATTTCAACCATATTCCCGGCGGGTCGAACGTGCTGTACATGGACGGCCACGTGGAATTCATCCGGTTCCCCGGGCCAGCCCGCAGCCCGGTGTCCCGTGCCTTTGCCACGTTGACCGGCGGCACGGTCTGATTTCCCGGCGCGTGAGCGTGATCGCGGTGGTGACCATGTGGTCATCACCGCGTTTCTCTTTGGACTTACCGTTCAGGCCCGGATGGCGGGGGACTGATGATCGCCGCTACCAGGCCGAAAACGGTTAATTGGATAAAGTGGTAGACCATGACGGGCACAATGACGAGGGCGGCCAGGGACTGGGACCCGAAAAGGACCCTTGCCATGACGACGCCGTGGGACAGGGATTTCGTGCAACCACAGAAAAACACGGTGAGTCCTTCAGGTCTGGCCACGCCGGACAACCGGCAGATGGCGGGGACCAGGATGACCACGGATCCGAACAGGGCGAGAACGGCAAGGCCAATAACCACCAGTCCCGACGTGGACAGGGAAGGAGGCAGGCCCTGTTCAAAGGATCGGCTGAAGCTGGTGTAGACGATGAGCAGAACAACCAGTTGATCAGCCCGGCGTAACCAGCGTTCGTGGCGACGGGCGATTTCTCCCAACCACGGTGTCAGTAGCGCGCCCGCGATCATGGGCGCGAGGATTAGCAGGCTAAGCCGGAGGCTGGCCATGCCTAGCGCGTGAAGGTTTCCCGTGGCACGTTCCCCCGCGATGATCATCCACAGCGGGGTGGCCAACACGCCGATAAAGCCGGACAGTCCCGCATTCACTACCGCCAGGGGAAGGTTGCCCCCCGTGAGCGACACCAGCACGGCGGAAGAACTGATCGTGGACGGCAGGGCCGCCAGAAAAAATATGCCCTGCCATACCTGCCGGTCCTGCGGATCCGTCAGCCAGAAGCCCCAGGGATAAACCAGCAGGGGAAAAAGGAGGAACGTGATGCCCTGAATGAGCAGGTGCATTTTCCAGAGCCGGAGTCCAGCCAGAAACTTGTCCCATTCGGTCCGCAATCCATATCCGAAGAACACGGCAGACACGCCGGCGAGGGCTATCGTGCCCAGGGAAAAGGCGCCCTCACGGCTGCCCGGACCGGGAAAATACCACGCCAGCAGCACGGCGGCAGGCAGGACCGCGACAAACAGGTTTGGACGGAACCGCGCCGGGTTAAGCCGGGTAGGCCTTTCGGATGACGCGGCGGTTCCGGATGGGTCACGCATCAAGGGGTTTCCTCAAGGGCCCTGGTGACGGCAGCAAGGGCGGAGACCACGCAGTCGTTGAGCCCCACGCCCTGGTAGGCATTGCCACAGAAGAACAGGCCGGGGAATTGGCGTTCGGTCGCGACGAGGATTTCCCGGCGGGCGGCGTGACCGATCGTGTATTGCGGGATGCCACGGGGGTAGCGGTAGATCCTGTGCCACAGGGGTTGGCCCCCGAGACGTAACAAGGGGCGCAGTTCTTCCAGGGCCCCGTTTAACAATTCAGCGTCGGATAAAGTGAGGGCTTTCGGGTCAACCGCGCCACCTACCATGACGCGCAGGAGTACATGGTCCGCGGGGGCCTGGCCGGGGAAGATGGAAGAGGTCCAGAGGCAGCCCAGCAGGCGCAGGTTCTCGCCGCGGGGAACCAGGAATCCAAAGCCTTCCAGGGGATGTCCCACGCGATTCCTGGAATAACCGAGAGCGAGAACCCCTATGGGGGCGTAGGGAATGTCCGCGAGGGCGCGGGCGGCGGTATCGCCCAGGGGCGCGACAAGCCGGGCCGCCTGCCACGCGGGACAGGCCAGAAAAACGCGCCGCGCCTGGACCGTAAGGCCGGTGATGGAGCGAACAGTATAAATACCGTTTTCAAGGGAAATCGAAGAGGCCGGCTCATTCAACCGGAGGTTTTTGCTCAATAGTCTGGCGGCCGTTTCGGGCAGGGTTTCGACGCCGCCATCGAAAGAAGTGAGCCAGCCGCCGGGTCCCATGGGGGACGCGCCCGGGTTTTCCCGGCGCCGCGCCTTGAGCGCCCTGAACAGGGAGCCGTACCGCTGTTCCATTTCCACCAGTCGCGGAAAGCAGGACCTCATTTCCAGCTGCTCGGCGTCACCGCCATATACCCCGAGGACCATGGCGCCGACCAGTTTGCGGGCGGCTTCCCGGCCAACGCGCCGGGCGGCGAAGGCATGAACCGTTTCCGGTGGCGCCGTGTCGGGGCGGGGCGGCACGAGGGGCTCGAGACACAGGCGGATCCGTCCCCGGATGGATAGCACGGGGGAAAGCAGAAACCGGGGTGGCGGCAGGAGTTCGCGCAGGCAGCCATCCCGGTAGAGAAAGCGCCGCGCGGCGGCCCGGGATGCCGGCGCCAGGCGGTCCCCGAGTCCCAGTTCGTCTACCCATTGAAGGGTAAGCGGTTCACGGTCCAGAAAGCCGTTGGGGCCGTGATCCACGATCCAGCCATCGAACCGGTCCGTGAGCGCCGTGCCGCCGGGTCGGTCCGTTGCCTCGAGGATGACGAATCCATCGGCGGGAAGGCGCTTGTGGAGTTCCCATCCCGCGCGCAGGCCAGTGACGCCGCCCCCAATGACCACGGAATCCACGTCCAGCCGGCTCATCAGACGGTCCTCGAGAACGCGGCCTGGTTGCGGGATCGTCGCAGGCGAATGTCAAAGGCCATGCATACCACCCGCACGAAAACCCGTCCGAGCGGGGTGACCGTGAGTCCATCGCCCTGGAGTTCAACCAGGCCGTCCCGCTCCATGGCTTGCAGGTCGGGCCACGCGTCAGCGAAGACTTCCGGGGCGGTGTCGGGGTTGGCCAACGAGGGGTGGAACGCCGCGAGATCGCTCCAGCGTAACCGGAACCGGCACATGAGGTCCCGGATAAGTCGGCGGCGGAGCCGGTCGTCGGCGTCGAGGACCACCCCGGAGGCCGTGGGGGGAAGACCTTTCCCGGCCAGGGCGATGTAGGTCTCGGGATCCTTTACATTCTGGGCATAGAGCGCCGGGAACTCGCTGATGGCGGACGCGCCGATGCCAACCTGTTCGGTGGCGGCCTGGACCGTGTAGCCCATGAAGTTCCGGTTCAGGCGTCCCGTGTCCATGGCCCGGGATAGTTCGTCCTCGGGCAGGGCGAAATGGTCCATGCCGATTGGACGATACCCTTCGGTGATGAATCGGTTTCGAGCCGCGGCAAACAGGGCCAGTTTTTCTTCGGCCCCTGGCATGGGGAACCGCGCCAGGGCCTGCTGGTGAGGCAACCGGTCAGGCAGCCAGGCGAAACTGTACACGGCGATGCGGTCCGGGCGGAGTTCACAGACCCGGTCCAGGGTCTGTTGCCACGCTTCGGCGCGTTGCAGGGGCAGCCCATAGATCAGATCGATGTTGATACCCTGGAAACCCAGTTCGCGGCAGGTTTCAAACACGAGGCAGGTTTGTTGCCAGGTCTGGTTCCGGGCGACGGCCCGTTGCACTTCCGGAGCAAGGTCCTGTACGCCGAGGCTGATCCGGTTGAATCCAAGGTTTCGCAGCAACCGTAACTGTTCGGGCGTGGCCAGGGACGGGTTGATCTCGATGGCGATTTCCGCGTCCGGGGTGAAGGTAAAGCGTTCGGCAATGGCTTCGCGCAGGCGTTCGGCTTGTTCCGAGGCCAGGTAATTCGGTGTGCCGCCGCCCCAGTGCAGCTGGGAGAGGACGCGGCGCGGACGCAGCAGGGCCGCCACGTCGTCAAGTTCGCGGACGAGCGCGTCCAGGTAAGCGGTCACGTCGGATGCCGAGGCGGGCACGGTGGCATTACAGCCGCAGTACAGGCAACGGGAAGCGCAATAGGGCAGGTGGACGTACAGCGAAAGGGGATCGGTTTCCCGGGAGGAGGCCTCCCCCAGGGCCGCGGCGGTCATTTCCCCGGTGATGTCCGGTTTCCATTCCACCGCGGTGGGATAACTGGTGTACCGGGGGCCGGGCCGGTCATACCGTCGCAGGAGTTCAGGCGTGATTCGCATCGGTGTCTCCGGGGTCATGATCACCCGTTGCGTCCGCGGGGCAGGCCAGGTTGTCCAGTTCGCGGGCCATGGCCTCGATAAAGCGCGCGGCATCGAAGGTCCGTTCCTCGCTGACGGAGGCCAGCGAATCGTCCCGGGCTGCGGGCGCGCCTGGACGTCCCATGGAGTCAGCACTTGTAATCGTGATGGCGGGATATCCCCGGCCGATGGCGCACCATGCCCCGGCGGGCCGATGGAGTTGGACCGGAACCGCTCCGAATGTGTCCGAAATGGTTCTGGCCACCGCGACCAGTTCCGAATCCGCCCGCCTGGTGAACTCACCCTCTTCCGTTGCGTAAGCGGGCGTGCCCATGCCCACGCCTTCCACGTGAATCAGCCTCAGGATCGCTTTCATGGGCCCGCATCGGGCCAGGAAGGTCCGCAGGCCCGCCATGTTTTCCCGGTGCGCGCCCGGGAAGACCACGAACACGTCATAGTGCCACAGCGGGCGCTCATGGAGGCGTTCCGCGAGGGCGAGCAGGGCCGCCACGCCCGACGCGTTGTAGTTGGCTCCCCGGCTGGGTTCTCCCCGACCGGACAGGAAATGGAGGATGCCCGCTCCAAGGAGTCCCCACGTGGCGGCCCAGCGGTAAGCCACGAGGGGGGGGCTCTCAAGTCCGTGGTATTTCAGGATGCCTTCCACGAGGCAGGCCCCCACGACCTGCACGGCCAGTCCCACGACCAGCAGGTACAATTTCCGGGTGCCGACCGTTTCGGCCAGCCGCTGCATCGGCGTCACCATGCCGCTGTCGTAGTGCGCGGTGAACACGAGCATCTCCCGGGGCGAAACACCAGGACAGGCCCCCACGATATTCCGGCTGGTAAAGGACGGGACCAATCGTTCCATGATGGGAAAGCCCAGCAGGTCCAGCGTCAGCACGAGCGCGACCACGGCGCCATAGGCCGCGCCGGCAAGGGGCCACCACGTGGCGATCAGGGAGACCACCACGAATTCGAGCATGATCGAACCGCGCAGCAGCATCGCGTTTTCGGGTGCTTCAAAGGCTTCGGATTCCACCCCTTCCGGTCCGAGGATGTCCCGCAGGCGGGATTCGATATATTCCGCCGCTTCCGCTTCTTCCTCCGTCCGGGCGACCCGGTGGGGTAGACAACCCGCCAGAAAACGCAGGTCTTCCCCGATTTTCTGAAAGGCGCGCCGTGTCCCCCCCGTGTTCATGTGTCAGCCTTTACACGTTCGATGTCACGGTAGAATCCCAGGAAGCGGTTTTTTTCGAAGTACTGTTCGCCAGATTCCGGGGCTAGCCGGATGGCCACGCGGCGGGCCCGATCCCGGGTTTCCTCGAAATGGTTCCGGATAAAGCGGTTACCGCTGGTGACGCCCTGGATTTCGACGGCCGCGCTGTTTTCTCCACCGTTGTCGACTATCCGGCAGTTTTCAATGGTATTGGCCGTGGCCGTGAATCCTTCACCCCGTTCCGGGCGGAAGAGGATGCCATGGTTGCCGTTGTTCCGGATGACACACTCCCGGATGAGGTTGCCGTGATCCCGGTGCCCGATGGATATGCCGGAGTCGGTGTTGTCGTGGATGTCGCATCGTTCCACCAGGCCGTGGCGAACGCCCCAGCAGAAAAAAATGCCGATGCCGTTTCCGGAAAGTTCGCAGTCGCGGATGACCGGGCGCTGGGATCCGGAACCCGGGTGCATGCCCAGCATGGTGTTATCCAGGGACTTGCAGTGTTCCAGCGTCACGTCGTGACAGATCTGCCAGGAAATACCATCGCCGTTGTAATCGCGGGCGATCACGTTCCGGATGGTGATATCCGAACAATCCTGGAACCAGAGGCATCCGGCGTAGTTGCCATCCAGCGCGGCGTTTTCCGCGCGGTTGCCGTCCAGGACCAGGTTTTCAATCACGAGCCACGAGGCATTTTCCGCCGTGACCAAGGGAAACAGGGAGGAAATCACGGGCTTGAACTCGACCCAGAAGTTTTCTCGTAACGCGCGGTCAAGCAGCACGCGGTTTCCATCCCGGGCGATGACCGTGCGTTTCACGACGATTCGGGCACCGGAATGGGGTTGCACTCCCTCGAGGCAGATGCCACAGCCGGGAGGAAACCCGGACGCGTCGACAAGGGCCAGTTCCTGGTCATACCAGTCGGCGTCCCTGGCGAGGGCTGTCCGTTCCATGGGGGCCTTGCGAAGGATGGTTGCCTCCCCCGCGCCCGTGAGGCGCACACCAGGACGCAGGTACACGGCATTGCGCAGCGTGAAGGTTCCCGTCGTCAGGCGCGCGGTGCCTGATCCCCTCGCGGCGATGTAGTCCACCGCGGCCTGGATGGCCCGATCGGTAAACCCCTGGATGTCCGCGTCGGGTCCACCCACGGAGATGACAAGGGGCTCGGTCCATTCCGTGGGATTCCGGGGATCTCCCGAAATGGCCTTCGGGGCCAGTTCCGGTGGGGTCGGCGGGTTCTGCTGTCCCAGGGCAAGGCGACCCCATCCGGCCGTCGCGGCCAGGCCGGCTAACCAGCCACGCCTGGTGACACGGGGCGCGATCATGCCTTCGCGTCCCCGGGATCCTGGGCGGGAAGTCCCGCCAGTTGTCGAATCGCGGCCAGGACCCGTTGTTCGGATTCGGGAACGACCAGCGAGGCCGAGGCCTCGTACCCGCCTTCCTGGAAAAAGGACGCCGGGTTCACGTAGGACGGGGCACAGTCGCCGTAAGCGGCCACCGCCACGAACCGGTCGGGCTGGATGGTCTGGGCGTACAACTGAAACTCCACGGCCATTTCACCGGGCAAGTGTATCAGGACCAGTTTTCCGGTGTCCAGCGCGGTCAGCAGGAAAGGTTTTCGCGTCCGTTCCTGGAACACCCGGCACATAGCGGCATCCAGGCGGATGTTATGCGAGTGGGCAGTATTTTCAAGCGCGGCCATCAGCGCGTCGGGGGCCAGTTCTCCCGACGTGATGGGCTCAAGTTGAAGGCTGGTGGTTCGCCAGGTGATGGGCTGGGCCGGCTCGTATGCCGTCGCGCGGGCGGCAGTTTCCATGGCCGCGCGCAGGCGAAGGTAGAGTCCCTCCCGGGCTTCGGGCGTGCCGTTGTTGTATTTGCCGGCGGCGATGTTGCCGGCGCAGCCGGTAAAGTACACCTGGGGAATGCCTTCGCGCCGTTCCAGCCACTCCCGCGCCATGCCGGGGAAATCGTACGTGCTCCGGGTGTCCCCGTAAAAACTCTGGGGATGCGTGGCGTAGTAGTGCAGCCGGACGAGGGGGGTGTCATCCCGGGCGAACGTGACGGTTTTCAGCCAGGGATCGACCAGTCCCTCGGGGGCTTCGACCAGTTTCGGATCCTTGCAGGAACTGAAACGGGTAAGGATCTTTCCGTCCTCGCCCCGCACCCGGCGATTGGAGGCCACCCGCTCCACCCGCGCCCGACCGGTTCCGACCCGGTTCCATGGAACCATCTGGCTGGCAGCCGTCCTGACCGTTTCGGCCAGTTGCGCCAGCAGTCGTTCCATGGTTGTGAAGTCGGGGTGCGGAGGAGGCGAAGCAACCGTGTCTGCCAGGGCAAAGGCTTCAGGATCCACCATGGGAGCGGTGTGCTGATGCACGGTGTGTACCGCGACCCGGTCCGGCGTGGTACCGGCGGCTTCGGCCAGCGTGGCACAGGCCCGATCATAAGCGGAATTCCGCAACTCGCAATAATCCAGCGCGCACAGGACGTAGCGCCCACCGGCATCCTCCAGGACAACGCCCTTCGCGAGCAGGGGATGCTCGATCTCACCCAGGGGACCGTAAGAAGGATACCAGGGGGTGCCCAAGGGGGGCGTGATATCACAGGAGAACGGCGCGATACCGCCACCGGATTCCGCCCGGGCGGCACGCGGGACGAGGGTAAGCGCTGCCATGACTGCCGCGGACTGCCGGAAGAAATCGCGGCGGGAAGAGGCGCGGACGAACTCGCGGTTCATAACCACCACTCCTTTCCGGTTGAAGCCGTAACGTTGCTTGTATTGTACATGGCGCGCGCCGGAAACGGGAAGGATCATGGACTGGTCCGCACGGCCCCCGCCGGAACCACCGGATCCGCTATCCAGAAGGGGGCCGAAACGGATTCGGGGATCCCCCGGAGCAGGATGTCGGCACAGTCGGCCCCGGCAACGGCCATGAAAGGCATGGGGCTGGTCGGGGGCAATGGAGCAACATCAAAGCGGGCGGATCGGACGTTCACGCAGCGCGTTATCGGCTCGGACGCCGGTGGCGCGGGGGAAATTCGGAGGTCGCGGCAGACGAGCCCGGCCACCGACTCGAAATGGCACGCCGTGCCGGGATCGGCGGGCTGGGCGTGGGAAGGCAGGGTACCCTCTTCCGGCCAGGAAATATCGCGGTAGACGTCGGTAGTCAACCGCCAGAAGCCCTCCCGCCACCGCACCGTGATGTTTTCGAGGGTCAGTCCCTCCACGTGCCGGCAATAGAGGGCGTACGCGGGCAGGCCGCCGAACATCAGGGCTTCTGGATAGGCGTCTTCCTTTTCGGGGACCGCTTCCCACGGCTGGAAGGGATTGGCGCCCGAGAATTCGAAGTAGAGATCGCGCAGGGTAATGTCCCGGGCGGGGTGCCCGGGGATCCCGGTGATACTGGCCGCCAGCGAAGCGTTCCGGGCGGTGACGCCGGAGATGACGACGTCTTTCAGGACACCGGGAACCGGTTCGGCCATGTCGCGGCCGCGATTGCCCAGCCGGATGAAGATGGGGGCGCGCGCGTTGACCATGCTGACGTTGCTGATGTTGATGCCCTGCAGCATGCCTCCGTCCACGGTTTCCAGCGAGATGCCCGAAATGGCGGGACGACGGTCCTTGAACCCGGTGATGACACAGTTAGACACGGTGATGTTCCGGAACCCGCCCCTGGATTCCGTGCCGAGTTTGAATCCGTTACACACGGTGGAAAGGATGCAGCCTGTCACGACGATGTTTTCAGCAGGTCGGGCTTCCCCGAGGGAAAAGCTGCTTTTTGGAACGATCGCGTCGTCCACCGACTCGACCCGGCAGTTGGTGATCCGGACGTTCCGGCAGGCGTCGGGGTCAATGCCGTCGGCGAAGGCGTTCAGGATGGTGACGGCGGAGATGTCCACTTCTTCACAGCCCAGCAGGCTGATGGCGTAGTTCGGGGCGTTCAGGATGGTGAGATCCCGGATCCGGACGTCTCGGCAGCGCCGGAGAGCCACGGGCTTGGGCCCCCCCCTTTTTTCGAAGTCCATGAGGATGGTGCCGGGGCCTTCGATCGAGACGCGCTCGACGTTTTCGGCGAAGAGTAGCGATGGCTTGAAACAGGCGGTTTCATGATCCGCGTCGTTGGGGAAAGGAAGTTCTTCCCGGGGCGGATAGGCGGATCGCTTCCGGGTGCCCTTGAGCACGGCTCCAGGTTCCAGTCGGAGCGTGGTTCCCGAAGGCAGTTCAAGGTGGCCGCACAGGTACGTGCCCGGGGGGAAAATGACGGCATGGCCCTTGTTCGCGGCAAGGTCGATGGCCTGTTGTATGGCGCGGGTATCATCGGTGGCGCCATCTCCCCTGGCCCCGGTATCCCGCGCGCTGACCTGGGCAAGGGCCGGTGATCCCAGGGTCACGGCCAGCAGCATCAGCCCGACGACCAGGGGATCGAGGATGGGCGCATCAGGGCGCCTGGGCCGGTCGAGACGCGACATGGAATCCGACCTCCATGGCGAGCGTATCCAGCAGGTCCAGGATCCGGGTTTCGATGTCTTCACGCCATTTCGCGGCGAACCCATAGATCAACTGGGAACTCTCGCCTTCGTACCCGCCTTCGCGGATGATTGCCGCGGTGGGGATGTAACTCATGACGTTATCGCAGTATCCCATGACGAAGGTGTTCAGGCCGAGGCGGGTTTTGGCCTGGATCGCGTAATCCACCACGGTCTCGCCGGCAAAGGCGACGAGGGGCTGGTCACCGAGATTCCAGGCATGCAGGGGGTAATCGACCCCGGTGGGAATGCTGCCGGTCTGATCCAGTATTTCCAGCAGGTCCTTCGCGGCCTGGCGCATGTAGGGCGTTCCGTGATTCCGGGCGATATCTTCCAGCGCTTCGCGGCTGGCGGGTGGCACCGTATCGACGCGCGCCGTTCCGTAGGCCTGGCGCAGGCTGGGCCGCAATTCCCGCAGTTCCCCGGTATCTTCCAGCACGCGCAAGACGGCGGCTGCCAGTTCGCGTCCATATTGCCTGGCAAGGGGCACCGACCGGCGGGGAAGCGGATTCTGGTTGGCTCCGCATCCCTGGAAAAACAGCGCCTGGGTTCCGGGCAGGGCCTCTTCGATAGCGACCTGGGCAAACCCGGGGTAATCGCCACACCACTGGTATCCCGACAGCACCGTGGCGTGGCAGGCATAGCCGAACAGCACCGCTTTTACCTTCGTTCCATCGGCGTCCGTGATGCTGAGCACGGGTACCGCGTGGTCAGAAGGGCCTTTCAGCGCGAAGTTGCCCGCGATATCCGGTTCAGGATTGTTGCGGCGGTTGACCGCGAAACGACAGACCCCGTTCCCCGCGAACAGGCGGGCGGGAGCAAGATCATCTAGGGCGGCGACAGCAGCCTGGACGGCCGCGTCGATCACCCGCCGGGTCACCCGTTCCACCTGCTGTTTCCCGGTGTCATCCAGGGGATAGATACACAGCAGTCGTTTACCCACGACCGGTCCCGAATGGGTATGGGAACTGTTGATGATTAGTTGCGCGGGCTGGATCCCTCGTTCCGTTCGCAACTTGTCCCGCACGGCATCGGTCATCTCGCCGGTGAAGCCCAGCAGGTCGGCGGTAATGATAACGCCCGTGTTACCGTCCGCGTCCCGCAGGGCGAGGGCCTTGATCCACAGGGGCTGCAGGGTACCTTCCGCGGCGTGATCCCGGGCGGCGTATCCCGCCAGCCACATGGGGGTGTCCGGGGTGATTTCGACCCGCCCCACGCCGGCCTGCCAGCCTCCCGATGCCGACGCGGACAAAGCCAGAGGGAACAGCAGCGAAAGGATTCCATGGAAAGCGCGCGCGCTCATGGGCGTTCTCCTCTCTTCGGGCGGGAAGATTACCTGGACCTGGGGAACCAGTTCTTGAGCCGTTTGAAGAATCCGCGCGAGTCGAACAGTACCTTGTCCGCGCCCTGCTGGTAGTAGGATTCAGGCAGGTTGTCCGTGACGCGCATCAGCACGAAGGTGATGTTGTCGGTACCGCCGCCATCGAGGGCACCCTGCAGCAGCCTGGCCGTGATTTCGTTCAGGTCCTCCAGGGCCAGCGCGGCTTCCAGTTGCTCGTCGGGCACCATGTTGCTCAGGCCGTCCGAGCACAGCAGGACCGTATCTCCCCGGTGCAGTTCCACGGCGAAAAAATCGGCCTCCACGGAATCCTTGATACCGATCGCGCGGGTGATCAGGTTTTTCAGCAGGTGATTCTTGGCCTCGTTTTCATTGATCAGGCCGCTGCGTAACTGCTCGGCCACGAGCGAGTGGTCTTCCGTCATCTGGAAGAAGCCTTTTTCGGGGCGATAGAGATAGATACGGCTGTCTCCGACCTGGGCCAGGTAGGCCCAGTTGCCGAACAGGGCGATGGCGGAGAGGGTGGTGCCCATGCCCTCGAATTCGGGATTTGCCGTGGCCTCGGTAAAAACGGCTTCATTGGCCATGTGCAGGGCGTAGCGCAGGGCATGAGGCACGAGCCCCTTGACGCGGGGTGAATAGAACCAGTCGGCGAGTTGCTCGAGGCAGAGTCTGCTGGCCCGTTCGCCCGCGCTGGCCCCCCCCATGCCGTCGGCAACGGCCAGGAGATACCCCCGTCGTTCGAGGGTATCGGGTTCGGGGGCGAAAAACATGCAGGAATCTTCGTTGTTCTGGCGCTTTTTACCCACGTGGCTAACGAGGTGGACGCTCAAGGGTCCTTTCGACCAGGAGGCGGACCATTCCAGGCTCGCTCCTGGTCCCAGCAGGCATCTGCCCTGGTCCTCACGCACGTCGTCCGGCCTCTCTGTCATCGACGCCCGTCTCCGATGTGCCTCGCCCGGTGAGCCCCGGGAAACGCTATCCCCTGCCTTGAATCATAAAACATGCCATAGACGGGAGGCAACTATATTTTCCCCCCTGATCCGTCCCCCGGCAGACCGGGGGACGGATCAGAACGGGCGGAATCAGGAAGATTCCCGCCCCTTGGTTCCGATGGTGGACTTGATCAACTTGGACTCGGGGGTTTTGGGTCGCAACGCCCGCACGGCCGCGCCTGCCTGCCACATTTCGGATTCGCGCATCTGCCGGAGTTCCTCGCCGAGTTTCTGCTGGTAGTCCTTGCCGCTGGTACTGCGCAGGACGCGTTTGCACTCTTCGCCGTTCTTGACGCGCTTGTAGAGTTCCTTGAAAACGGGCATGACCGCCTTCTTGAATTTCGGTTTCCAGTCGAGGGCACCCCGCTGCGCCGTGGCCGAGCAGTTCTGGAACATCCAGTCCATGCCGTTTTCGTCGACCAGGCGGATCAGGCTCTGGGTCAGTTCTTCGACGGTTTCGTTGAACGCTTCGCTGGGGCTGTGGCCATTGGCGCGCAGGATATCGTACTGGGCCTCCATGATGCCAGCCAGCGCGCCCATCAGCACGCCACGTTCACCGGTCAGATCGCTGTAGACCTCGTGCTCGAAGGTGGTGGGGAACAGGTAGCCGGAGCCGATGGCGATGCCCAGGGCAAGGGTACGTTCCAGCGCCCGGCCGGTGTAGTCCTGGGCAATGGCGTAACTGGAATTGATGCCCGCGCCGCTCAGGAAGTTGCGTCGGACGTTCAGGCCGGACCCCTTGGGGGCCACCATGATGACGTCCACGTATTCGGGCGGTTCCACCTTCGTGAATTTCCGGTAGGTATACGAAAAACCGTGGGAGAAATAGAGGGCGTCGCCGGGCTTGAGGTGTTGCTTGATGATGGGCCACAGGGCCTTCTGGGCGGCATCGGAAACCAGGTACTGGATGATGGTGCCTCGTTCGCAGGCCTCTTCGATGGGGAACAGGGTTTCGCCGGGTTTCCAGCCGTCTTTCACGGCTCGATCCCAGTCTTTCTTGAACTCGGGGGCCTGGCCGACGATCACGTTGAAGCCGTTGTCCCGCATGTTGAGTCCCTGGGCCGGCCCCTGCACGCCGTAGCCGATCACCGCGATGGTCTCATTCTTAAGCACCTTGCGGGCCCTGGTCATGGGGAATTCCTTGCGGGTCACCACTTCTTCCTGCACGCCGCCGAAATCGATCTTCATGGTCGTTCTCCTGTTGAATGGACCGGCACACCGCGAATCCCTGTTCCGGAATGCCATGCTTTGCTGATGTTCAGTAATGTGAAAGGGTATTGTAAATTTCCGCGCGCGATAGAGTCAACTACCCCCAGAGAGCCTCCCCCGAAACATTACCCGGGTTCGAAAGGTATAATACCCCCCGGCGTCCGTTTCACTCGGATGCCACTGCCAAGTCAGCCGGTGATTCAGGAGATGAACGTTTGATGGAGTCGTGGCATCCCGCGTCGTGGCAGGCGTGTCCCCTTCGCCAGTACCCGCCGTATGATGACGCGCGCGCGGTGCGCAGGATGACGGAAGCCCTGCGCGGGTATCCACCCCTGGTGGCGGCGGGCGAGGTGGAGCAGTTGATCGCCGCTCTCGCCGAGGCGGCCGCGGGCAAACGCTTCCTCCTGCAGGGAGGAGATTGCGCGGAACGATTCGAAGATTGCGCGCCCGGTTCCATTACGGCAAAACTGCAGGTGCTCCTGCAGATGAGCCTCGTGCTTACCTACGCGACCCGGAAGCCGGTGGTCCGCGTGGGACGCCTGGCGGGGCAGTACGCGAAGCCGCGCTCTTCCGAGACGGAAACGGTGGACGGACAGAACTTGCCGGTTTACCGGGGTGATCTGGTGAACAGCCCGGAGGCGACAACTGAAGCGCGACGGCCCGATCCGGAACGCATGGTTCGGGGATATTATCACGCGGCGGTTACCCTGAATTATATTCGCGCGCTGATCGAGGGCGGCTTTGCCGACCTGCACCACCCCGAGAAATGGGACCTGGGTTTTATCGAAAACAGTCCCAACCGGGAGTCCTACCGGAAGGTGGTGGACGCGATTACCGACGCGGTGACGTTCATGGAAACCATCGGTGGCGGTGGGGAAACGCTCCGGCGGGTATCGTTCTACACCTCCCACGAGGCGTTGCTGTTGCCTTACGAGGAAGCGCTGACCCGCCGGGATGAATCCGGGCGGTGGTACAACCTGGGGGCTCATTTTCTTTGGGTCGGGTACCGGACGGCGGACCCCGAGGGCGCGCACGCCCGTTACCTGGCGGGGATCGCCAACCCCGTGGGCATCAAGGCGGGCCCCGGCACGGAGACCGATACCTTCCGCGAACTGCTCGACCTCCTGAACCCGGATCGGGTGCCGGGCAGGCTGACCGTGATCACGCGGTTCGGCGCGGACCGCGTGGAAGAAGAACTGCCCCGCCTCGTCAGGGCCGCGCGTGCCGAAGGTCACCCGGTGTTGTGGTGTTGCGATCCGATGCACGGCAACACGCGGGTGACGTCGGATGGCCGAAAAACCCGGAGCGTTCCGGATATTTTCCGGGAACTGGAGCAGACCTTTGCCGCGCACGGCGCGGAGCGCTCGGTGCTTGGGGGGGTGCATTTCGAGTTGACCGGGGCAGCGGTGACCGAATGCGTGGGCGGCGCGTCGGGTATTACCGAGCAGGACCTGCGGGCCTGCTACGAAACGGCGTGCGATCCCCGCCTGAATGCCGAACAGTCCCTGGAAATGGCGTTTCTGATCGCCCGGCTGCTGCGGTGAGCCATCGCGGGTTCAACGCAGTTCCAGGAACAGCCGCAAGAGGTGCCCGGGCGTGAGCCAGGCCGGCGGATCGAAAGGGATCGCGCCGATGGCATAGCGTTTCAGGGTAAGCCAGCCGGGAGGGACCTCCGGGTAAAAGACGCTTTCTGGCGCGAGCGTCGCGAAACATCCCTGTTCTCCCAGCCATCCCTCGAGGCAAGATAAGGCGCGTGAACGACTTCCAGGGGGGGTATCCTTCCGGAAGACCATGCCATCCAACAGGAAAAAGGCGTGGTCGTCCGCCGGATTCACGCAGCCCCAGATGACCCCGACAGGCTCCTGGTTTTCGTGAACAACCGTGACGGTACCCCGGAGACCATCCTCCTGGAAAGATCCAAGCGCGTGAAAAAACGCCGCGGGAAAGCGGCGGCGGACCGGCCATTCCGCGAAACATTCCCGGACCAGGCGCTCCGCGTAGAATGCAGCCCGCGCCGTATTCGTTTCCATGGTCCAGGATGACGGCAGGGAACGGCCGGAAGGATACCGCAACGCGTGCAACCGGATTCCCAGTTGGGTAAGCAGTCCTCCCCTGGCATGGCGGGACGCGATGGAGGGTCGGATGGCCCTGCCCAGCAGGCGGACGATCCGCGCCCGACTGAGACGGGCCGCTCCATGGATTTCCCGGGTTTCCGTGGCGCGCCAGTGGAGGCTGAACGCGTGGTTTCTATCCACCAGGACCGCGCCATGCCGGGCCATCAGCGTTTCGATCATGCCGCGGCCTTCCCATTCGCGCGCGCAACAGAGCCCCGTGGTCAGGGAGGCGGTGATCGGCCGTTCCGGCATCTCCGTTTCGAAACACAGGGGCAGGCTGAAGATCACGCCGAGGGGCTGTCCATTTTCTTCCGCCCAGGAGACCAGGCCGTCTCCATCCGGGTAACAGGCACAGGCAAGGTGGAACAGGGCCGAACCGTAGGCGATGCTCACGCGGTTGCCGTAGGCCCGGTGCCAGGCGTCTCGAATCACGGAAGTGAGTTGTCCCAGGGGTGCCTGGTCAAGCGGCGCGGTGCGCCATGCCAGGTCACGGAGGCGCGGATGGGCGCGTTCCAGGTTGTGCAGGTGCCGTTCACAGCGCGCCCTGGCGTCGCGGGACGGTTCATTCATCAGGCCAGCGCCCTTTCGACGACCTCGGGCAATGGCAGGGGAGGAAGAACAGCTTCGCCCAGGACCCGGCTGACCAGGCGCGGCATGTCGATCAGCACGGGCTGGGTTTCGGAGCCCATGTAGAACCGGGATGGCCCGAGATCGACCAGGGGGACTCCACGCCGTTCCAGCCGGTCGCAAAACCCGGCGTCGATGGTGGCCAGTCCCGCGTGGATACGGGTCATAAGGCCGTATTCAAAGGCTTTTTCGAACAATTTGAGGTAGGTTTCACTTCCGCGGTACTCTGGCCGGATGACCATGGTGCCTACTTCCACCACATGTTTCAATCCAACCTGGCACAATAACGGCTCGACCCAGGGATCCAGGGTGAAATGGGTAAACGCCGCCAGCCGAAACACCCCGAACCGGGGCCGGGGATCGGTTACCAGGCGCAGGGAACCCACCACCTGGTCGCGATCGCGGGCGACGAAATGGATGAACTCCGGGTAATGTTCATTTTCCAGAACTTTTCTCCGGTGATTCGGCGCGATGTATCCCTCAGCGACGTAAATTTCGTACTCCAGCCGTTCCGCTTCCGGACTGGTCCCGTGAACCATGTCTACCACGATATCGCTCATCAGTTCGTCTCCCTTGAACCGAATGGTTTCGGGACAATACGGTCGGTTCGCGGAATTGTTACGGTTTTGCGGATTTTGTTGGCACGAGTGGTTGCGCGTTTTACGGGGAGAGGCTTAAAATGGCGTCGGCAGATGGCAAATGGGAATGGGCGTTCAAGTAGAGGGCATACGCATGGATGACATGATCAGGGATGGCGCGGGCCGGGAAACCCTTTCCAAGCAATTAACTGACAAACTGGGTCGGCGCATCCTATCTGGCGAATTTCCCCCGGGCAGTCGCCTGCCTACCGAGCGGGTTCTGGCAGAGGAATACAGGGTGGCCCGGCACGTGGTTCGTGAAGCCTTGAAGCGACTGGAGGCTATTGGCCTGTTGCGCATCCGGCAGGGATCAGGGATCTACGTGCAGCAGATGCAGTTTGACACGGGCGTCAAACTATTCGACCTGCTGCTGTACGACGAAAACCGGCAACTGGACGGGAAATTCCTGCTGGACGTGCTGGAATTTCGCGAGGGGCTCGTGCGGGCGATTGTCCGGTCCGCGACCCGGCGACGGAACGAGGCGGATCTTGGCCGGTTAAAGTTGCTGCTGGACGAACTGGTCGTTACGCATGACGAGGAAAAACAGGAAGAAATCCTCCAGGAATACTACCGGGTCCTGGTTGAAGCGACGGGCAACAAGGTGTACCACATGGTATTCAATACCCTTGGTGGATTGCTGATCCGCCTGCGCCGGCTGTTCGACCTGCCGCTGGTAGGCAGCGACACCAACCTGCAGACGCTCCGGGAAGTCTACAAGGCCGTGAAGGAAGGCAATCCGGACGAAGCGGAACAGGTCGTGGCACGATACATGGCCGTGCTGGACAAGACGGTATCCACCATCCTGCTGGCTAAACAGTCCTGACGCGTCCATTGGCCCGGATGTGCCGAGAGGGGGTTGGTTATGGCAAAGTCCAGTGACATAGCGGTTCGCGGCGTGAGGGTTTATTTTCTTCCCGTCACGACGCGGGTTCCCCTGAAATTCGGCACGGAGACCCTGACGTCGGTGACCTGTGTCCGGGTGGCCCTGCGCGTCGAAGACCGGTTGGGGCGATCCGCCGAAGGATGGGGGGAAACCCCCTTGAGCGTTCAATGGGTATGGCCGTCGTCCCTGCCTTACGCGGCACGTCACGAGGCACTCAAGGCATTCTGCCTGGTCCTTGGAGAACGCTGGGCGGACTGGTCGTCACGGGGGCATCCCATGGAAGTGGGACATGCCTTTCAGCAGTACGGGTTAAAAGATGCCTGGCAGACCTTCAACCTGGAACGACCTGGACGCGAAATGCCTTGGCTGGCTGCCCTTGTTTGTTGTTCCGCCTTCGATATCGCGCTGCATGACGCGTACGGGCGGTTGCATGGCCTGCCTACCTATGAAACCTACACGGGCGAGTGGATGAATCTGGACCTCTCCACGTACCTGCGAGGCGCGGCCGGCCGGGAGGGCCTGTTTCGGGGTCGTTACCCGACGGATTTTCTACGCTATCCCCGTCCGGATACCTTGCCGGTGTGGCACCTGGTGGGGGGGCTGGACTGGCTGGATCCGGCGGATGACGATGGCAGCGGTCCGGACGACGGTTACCCGGTGGTACTGAGGGACTGGATTCGGCGGGATGGGCTGAAGTGCCTGAAAGTAAAATTGCGGGGCAATGACGCGACGTGGGATTACGACCGACTGGTGCGGGTCGGGCGCATAGCCCTTGAAGAAGGGGTACTGTGGCTGTCCGCGGATTTTAACTGTACGGTTCAGGACCCTGCCTACGTGACGGAAATCCTCGACCGGCTGTTATGGAACGAGCCCCGCATATACGGCATGCTGCTCTACGTGGAACAGCCGTTTCCCTACGAACTGGAAGAATATCCTCTGGATGTCCGGTCGGTATCCGCGCGCAAACCGCTGTTCATGGATGAAAGCGCCCACGACTGGACCTTGGTTGCCATGGGACATGGCCTGGGATGGACGGGGGTGGCCCTGAAGACCTGCAAGACCCAGACCGGCGCCCTCTTGAGCCTGTGCTGGGCGCGGGCCCATGGCATGACGCTCATGGTACAGGACCTGACCAACCCCATGCTGGCCCAGGTGCCGCACGTGTTACTGGCCGCTCACGCGAACACCATCATGGGGGTGGAATCCAACGGTATGCAGTTTTATCCCGAGGCCAGCCGCCCGGAAATGGATCATATTCCCGGGTTATATCAGCGCCGGCATGGCGTGTTGCGGCTGGCGGACCTGAGAGGATCCGGCCTCTCGTATTCCGGCCTGGAATCGGTTCGTTCTCTGCCAGATCCCGTTGGAACCTGGTAAAAAACGGAAATTTTTGCCGGAAAAGCCGTTATGGAGGATAATCTGTTGACTTTTTTTGCAGTAAACAGTTGACTTTTTCGGCGATTTGTCGCAAACTAATAGGGTACAGTCAAGATTTTTCAGGAACCGTCGGGTGATAGCAGACGGGTTGACAGGTATTGTGAAACAGGCGCGCGTGACGCGGTGAACCGCGTGTCAACGAGGAAAGGTGTGCCGGACATGCTCAGGCGGTGGACAACCCTTGTCGTAGCGGGAGTAATGGTCAGCGCGATGCTGGGCGGCTGTAAGGAGTCCCCCACGGCGGCAGATCCCATCCCGGATTTCGTGGCATCCGTCACGGATGGAACTGTTCCCCTGCAGGTGCAGTTCTATGATCGATCCCAACCGGGCGGTTACCCGATCCGGGCATGGTCCTGGGATTTTGGCGATGGAACGGGCAGCACGGTGGTCAACCCGGTAAAGGTCTACACTATGCCGGGGGTATACACCGTGTCCCTGACCATTACCACGTCACGGGGGAACCTGACCCGGCGGGCGGAATCGCTGATTCGCGTGACGGATCCCACGACGTTCGGCTCGGTGAGCAGCGGGGGAGGAAAGATCTCCGCGTTAGGCGTGACGATCACGGTACCGCCTGGCGCGGCCAAGGAAGAGGTGGTGTTCGGGATCTCTCAGGCACCGAACCCCATTCCTCTGCCCAACGGTGAACTGGCCAGTTACGCGTCCAGTACCTACACGATTTCCCACAACAACGCCGTTCCCGAGTTGTTCCAGGACCTGCTGAACAGCGCGCCCCGACCCACGGTGATCCGGATTCCCCTAATTGAAGGTAGTGTTCCCACCGGGGCGAGCGAACTGGGACAGGTTGTGTTGCTGGCCCGGCTGGAAGATGGTCGAGTTCTGCCGATTCCGGCACGGGTGGCCGATGGATTGGCCGTGGCGGACGTGTTGCGCATGCCAGCCCGCGCGGATTACTGCGTGGTCTACCGTCCCGAAACACGGACAGTTATCAGCCGGGATTATGTGAAACAGGGCGACGAGAAAGCATACGTGGGCGGCCGCTGGGCGACCTGGTGGCGCGTGAACAGCAGCGTGGAATTCCTGCGGCAGTTGACCGCGCTTCGCCTGGGCAGCACGTCTAACCCGGCATCGTTCGGCCTGCGGAATTTTTCGGATAGCCAGTTGACCGAGACGGCCCTGGAACTGCTGGCCTCGGTGCAGACCCTGAGCGATTCGCTGGCAGCTGCCGGGATTCGCCGGCCGGTGCTGGCAGTGGCGGATGACGCTTACAGCATGCTCGCGTATAACATGCGGAGGATCTATCCGCCGGGATACGAAGTTTTCTCCGAGGTGATTTACCGGGACGATTTCTTCGGTCACCTCGTGATCGATCCCGCGGCATTGCTGTCCATTGCCCAGGGCAATGCCGGGCGACTGGCCGAGGATCCGTCGGCCACCGGTTTCGCGCGGTTCATTCACGCGAAGAACGCTATTACCGAAGCCCTGTTTGACGCCGTGTACAGCGGTCACAATTACCCGAATATCGTGACCACTGGCAGCCAGGTGTTCGGATTGCCGACCCCAGCGGACCGGACCCCGGATGGAAAGGTTAAGCCGATTCATTTCCTGAGCGGTTTCCGCCGGGCGAGCGGGGCATGGATCGGAGAAGATACGGAAGAAGTGTCCCGGGCCCGGTCGTACGAGGATGGCCAGTTTCTGCGGCTTTCTCAGCCCATTTTCATGCCTTACAGTGGCACGGTCAGGGATTACGCGCAAGCCGGACAGGAATTCCTGTTCTACTTCCAGAACGATCCGGACCGGTTTCCCGATCCTTACACCGTGATTGGCGGCATGCTGGTGGGGCTACGGGAGGCTTTCGATGAACTTGAGAATGAGGGAAGGGAACTTCAGTACCCGGAGGCGCTGGGGGTTGCGTACACCGTGCTGAACGAGGTGCTGGATCACAAGTTCGGTGCCTATTATCGCCAGTTTGCCTTTGAACGGGCCTATGAAAACACGGCACCCGCCGCGGTACGGGACAGTGATACTTCCCGCGCGCCCTTCACGCTGAACGAGGACCGCTTCGACGCGGACGCCTTGATCCGGGTGCCGTTCCAGTCCGCGACAGACACAGTGGAAATTTCGGGTGGCAAGTATCCGTCGTTGAACAGTATTGCGCCCATGTCCACACGGGCCGTGGTGCTCCAGTTGCACCCGCTGACGTCGGCGGTGACGCTGGCTTTTAACACGTCCTCGTGGAAGGTGGACGATGACGGAAACTCCATGGCGGTGAAGGTATACGTCGCAGGCATGGCTGGCGCCGCGCTGGACGAAGGCGGGACGGAAGAACAGACCTACCTTGCGGCGGACCTGGACGAGGATGGCCGGAACGACACGATGCGGGTGCAACTGCCCCCGGCGGATCCCGGATCGGAGACCTGCGGCCGGGAGATCGTCATCATCGCCGCGAACACGTGCCTGCTGGACGTGAACGCCCTGTCGCTGACGGCGGTGGCGGAAACGCCACTGAACATTCCCGAGGAACAGGTGCTGGACGAATACACGCACAGTTGCGATCCGAATTTCTCGTACAAGTTGCGCAACAGCCTGTTCCTGAGCAGCCTTGGCGTGAACGCCCGGATCTTCGAGATGACTTCGGGCTCCTGGCGAGGCGCGGCGGAAGTCTACCAGCCCGTGTGGCGTCATTACCTGACCGTCGTGGAGCCCGTGGACAGTGCCCGGGTGGCCAACACGGCCATGCTGGTGATCTCCGGCGGGTCGACGGGAACGATGCCATCCACGGCGGACAGCGTAATTGCCTACGCGTCGCGCCTGACCAACAGCGTGGTAGCCCTGCTACAGGCCGTGCCGAACGAGCCATTGCAGTTTAAGGATGAAACCCGGACCCGGACCGAAGACGCCATCATCGCGTACAGTTACGACAAGTACCTGACCGGCTACGAAAATGGCGAACCGGACAAGACCTGGCCGGTGCTGCTTCCGATGACCCGGGCGGCGGTCAAGGCCATGGACGTGGTACAGGAATACCTGTCAACCCGGCCGATTAACCCCGTGAACGTGGACGGCTTCGTGGTGGTGGGCGCGTCGAAACGCGGGTGGACCACCTGGCTGACCGCGGCGAGTGATTCCCGCGTGGTGGCGGCGGTGCCCATCGTGATCGATGTCCTGAACATGGAACAGCAGATGGTTCACCACCGGAGAGCTTACAGCGGCTACGCGCCGGGAGATTACACCAGGTACAAGATTTTCGGAGGTTATTCTTCCTCGATCAAAGATTACGTGGAAATGAACGTGTTCCAGCGGTTTGGCACGCCGGAGAGCGCGTCGTTGCTCCGGATCGTGGACCCGATTACCTATGTCAACCGTCTGAACATGCCGAAACTGATCGCCAACTCGACGGGAGACCAGTTCTTCCTGCCGGATTCGTCCCGGTTCTACTGGAACCAGTTGCCCGGGGAGAATTACCTGTACTACGCGCCCAACACCGACCACGGTTTGACGGGCAGCGGCACCGACGTGGATAACGACACGCTCAACTCGATCTTCGCGTTTTACTACGCCCAGATCCTGAACCGGAACCGCAGCACGGCAGACGATGTGCGGCTTCCCGGTTACACGTGGGAAGTCACGCCGCTGCCGCTTGAGAACAAGGTACGGATCACCGTGCGCACGGCGGTGCAGCCCGAGCGGGTACAGTTGTGGCAGGCCTACAACCCCGATTACCGCGACTTCCGCCTGCAGGTGATTGGTCCGGCCTGGACGAGGACCCGGTTGTACTCGTCCTGCGAGTTGAACTGCCAGGATCTGGAACTGGAAGTCTGCGATTGTTCGGCGGAGCCAGAACACGTGTATACGGCCGAAGTGGATGTGCCGGCTGTCGGACAGGGGTGGCGCGCGTTCCTGGTGCGCGTGATCTTCCCCGGGTTCACGTTGCGGGATCCGGCCGCCACGAATCCGGCGGACCAGATCAGAACAGTCAATTTCACCGTAAGCACGCCGGTCCAGGTAGTGCCGGACATTTACCCCGACGAACTGTAAGCGGGATCAGGCTATTGGCATAAGCCGTTTTCAGCGAGCGGGCAGAGGGCGGTAGCCTGGTTCGTTTGCGCCGATAACGGCCGGCAGTGCACAATATTCCCTGCTGAGAGGGTTTCCCACGATTCCGTCAGGAGATCCCGGGTTCCGCAACGGCAGGACAGGCATGACAGTCAGAGCAAAAACCGTCTCCAGAAGGCGGGGAGAACATAGGACGTGCGTTACGCCGTAATATCGGATATTCACGCGAACATCGACGCCCTGGAGACCGTATTCCGGAAAATTCAATCCATTGGCGTGGATGAAGTGTTCTGCCTTGGTGACGTGGTCGGCTACAATGCCGCGCCTAACGAGTGCGTGGAGTTCCTGGCCGAGCGGGAAATCCTGACGATCCTGGGAAATCATGACGCGGTGGCGTGTGGACTGGAAGAACCCTGGGGTTTCAACCCCGTGGCATTGCGGGCGGCCCTGTGGACCCGGGAAAAACTTTCAGACCGTTCGCTGGAGTGGCTGAAGAATCTGCCCGACGCCCTGAATTTCGGGGATTTCGTGGCGGTACACGGCGCGCCGAAGAACCACAACGCCTACCTGTTCACCTGGGAGGATATCCTGCCTCACCTGGGATTCATGGAGGAGCAGAACTGTAACCTGTGTTTCGTCGGCCATACCCACTGTCCGGCGATTCACGCCCCGGACGGCTCCTACCGATGTGACGGGAACGGTATTTTCCCCGTCCGGGAGGGAGAAATTTTCTTCATCAATCCCGGGTCGGTGGGACAGCCCCGGGATGAGGACCCCCGGGCGGCTTTTGGCATCATCGACACGGATGTTCGCACGTTTGAACAGGTGCGGGTGGAATATCCCGTCGAGATGGCGTCGGCCAAGGTGATCGAGGCAGGACTGCCGAAATTCCTGGCGGAACGCCTGCTCGTGGGTCGGTGATCCCAACCGGAGACATCCCCATGCGTGAACAGACCGTTGAACGCATCACCGGCGAAACCAGTATCCGGATCCGGCTGAACCTGGATGGGAGCGGGGTTTCCCGCCTCAATACCGGCATCGGTTTTTTCGATCACATGCTGGATCAACTGGCCCGCCACGGCCTGTTTGACCTGGAAGTCGAGGCGCGGGGCGATCTCTCGGTGGACGCGCACCACACAGTGGAAGACGTGGGGATCTGCCTGGGGAAAGCCTTTAACCAGGCCCTGGGTGAGCCCCGGGGTATTCGCCGCTACGGCCATGCCGTGGCACCCATGGACGAAGCCCTGGCGGAAGCGGCCGTTGACCTGAGCGGCCGTCCCTGGTTGACTTTTTCCGCCGTCCTGTTGCCGGTACGGCTGGGCGGTTACGACGTGGAACTGACGGAAGAATTTTTCCGGGCCTTCGTGATGAACGCCCGCTGCACCTTGCACCTGGTACTGCGGGCGGGTAAGAACCAGCATCACTGCGTGGAAGCGTTGTTCAAGGCCGTGGCCCGCGCGTTGCGTGAGGCTGTAGAGCCTGATCCCCGGAGGCCCGACACCGTTCCATCCACCAAGGGTATGCTGGAGACATGATCGCGATTATTGACTATGGCATGGGTAACCTGGGCAGTGTCCGGAAGGCGCTGGATCGACTGGGTTACCGCGTGGAAATCACGTCGGATCCCGACGTGGTAGGGCGGGCTTCGGGCCTGATTCTTCCCGGCGTGGGCGCGTTCGGCGACGGCTACCGGGGCCTCGTTGAACGGGGTCTCGTGGACGTGACGCGGGAAGCCGCCCGGAACGGACGTCCTTTTCTGGGTGTTTGCCTTGGCCTGCAGTTGCTGTTCGAGGAGAGCGAGGAGAGCCCCGGCTGTCCGGGCCTGGGTATTCTGCCGGGCAGGGTGGTTCGTTTCGCGTCGAAAGAACAGACCGGCCTGAAGGTGCCGCATATGGGCTGGAACCAGATTGTTCCTGTCCCGGGACGGAACAATCCCCTGTTGCCCCCGGATGGCCGGCCGTACGTCTATTTCGTGCACAGTTACTATGCCGCGCCTGCCCGGGAAGAGGATGTGCTGGCCACGTGTGAGTACGGCATCACCTTTCCCGCGATGGTGGGACGAGACAACATCTTTGCCGTTCAGTTCCACCCGGAAAAAAGTCAGGCGGATGGACTGGCCATACTGGAACGCTTTGCCCGGTTAACCCTGTCCTGACGCGGAATACCGGATGATCAAGCGCGTACTGGCGCCAACGGATGGCAGCGAACAGTCGGCACGGACGGTGGAACAGGCGACACGTTTCGCGGGTTCCGTGAAGGCGTCGATCTGTTTCCTGCACGTGATTGATGTCAAGTTGCTCGAGGCGCCTTTTCTGAAGGACCTGACGGCCCTGTCCGGCGCGGGCCTGGCGGTTCCCGTGGTTCCCCCCGATCTTACCCGCCTGTTGCGTCAACGGGGCGAAGAGGCGCTCGCCCTTGCCCGGGGCATCGCGGAACGCGCGGGCGTGCCCTGTGAAACCCGGATGGCGACCGGCATCGTTCCCCGCTGTATATGCGAAGAAGCCGCACTGTGGGACCTGGTCGTCCTGGGGAGGACGGGAGAAAACCGGCGTTGGTCGGAGGGCGGGGTGGGTTCCATCACCGGGGCGGTGGCGCGACGCTGTCCGACACCGGTGATGGTGATCGCCGAGGCCGGCCCCATCGCGAAGGCCTCGTCGCTGCTGCTGGCGTATGACGGCAGCCCGCACGCGCGCAAGGCCTTGAAAACGGCTGTTTCCCTCGCGCGGGAATGGGACCGGGAATTGTTGATCCTGTCGGTGGGCCAGCGGGCCGGGGCCCTGGTTGACGAGGCGGGGGCGTACGCGGGAGATCATGGCGCGCGCGCGACTACCGTACGGGAGCAGGGCGATCCGCGGGAGCGGATCGTGGCGGTTGCCCGGGAACGGGACGTCGCGATGGTGGTGGTGGGCGCGTTTGGTCATGGTCGGCTACTGGAAATGATGCTGGGCAGCACGACCAGTTACGTGCTGGAACATGTGCAAAGCAGCGTGCTTCTGGTAAGATAAGGTAATTGAGCCGTTGGGGGATCAGGTATGCCCATGAAAGAGTCGGAAGCGGCCGCAATCGCGCGGTTGTTTGAGGCATTGCCGGAAATCCCGGCCATGCCCAAGCCGATCGCGCGGGTGTTGGAAGTAGTGCAGCGGCATGGCGTTTCTCTTTCCGAGGTGGCCGACGCGCTGGAACAGGAACCGGCCCTGTGCGCGAAGGTGTTGCGGATCAGCAACTCCGCGTATTTCGGCATGAAACGGCAGGTCAGTACCATTAAACTGGCCGTGGTGGTGCTCGGGTTGCGGGAGGTCCGGGATATCGCCATGGGCATCGCGCTGTTTGACGCGGTCCGCGGGGCGGACATCGATACGAAGACCGCGTCGGACATCTGGAACCATGCCCTGGCCGTGGGCGCGGTGGCCCGGCGACTGGGCAATATCGTCGATCCCGGGTTTCAGGATGGCGCGTTTATCGCTGGACTGCTGTCCGATATCGGGAAGATGCTCCTGCTGACCGTGGAAGGACACAGGTACGCGAAACTCTACCAGGAGCATCACGAGACGCTTCGGAGCCTTCCGGCGGGCGAACGCGCGGCATTCGGTTTTTCGCATGCCGCTCTCGGCCGGGCACTGACCGACCGGTGGCACCTGCCGCAGGGCCTTGTGGACGCGGTGGGCGCGCAATACCGGGAAGATGGAATCAGCCTCAGAACCTGCCGGAATCCGGAACTGGCGGCGATTGTCAGGGCGGCCAAGAGCGCCCTCGATGATGACTTTGAACGGCCCATGCTGGACGATACCGCCTTGGGGGACGATGAACTCTGGGACGTGTTGAACCAGACCCGGTACCCGATTGCGCCTGAAAACCGGCTGGAACTGCTGCAGGACCTCGCGACCACGGCGCGTAATCTTCCCCGGATTCCCCTGTTCTAACCAGGCCGTGCAGTGATCCATGGCCCCGGAACCGGGATGGACTAGGTTTCCGGCGCGTCGCGGGTTAAGGAAGGTTCCGCCCGATCTTCGAGAATCCCGCGTCAGTTGGCGGGATTTCATGCTTGAGCAGGGACAACCTCCGGGACAGGTTTTTAGGGGTGGTCCTGAATAGGAGCGAGAAAATGGATGATACCCTGAAACGGTACTTTGAGGGCGACGCGCCGGCGGCCTATTTCGGCATGACCGTGGAGAAGGCGGAACCTGGCCTGGCGATGATCAGGATGCCCGTGGACACGCGCCATCGCAACGGCGTGGGCTTGGCCCATGGGGCCGTGCTATTTGCCCTTGGAGATTTCGCGCTGGCGGTCGCGTCGAACGCGGGCGGGCAGGTGGCGGTGGCCGTCGAGGGTTCCATACACTTTCACGCGGGGGTGCCCATGGGATGCGTGCTGACCGCGGTCTGCCGGGAACGGTACGCCGCGGGGCGTCTTTCGTGGTTTGACATCGAGATAACCCGGGAGGATGGGGGCCTGGTGGCTACGATGCAGGGCCTGGTAACCCGCCGCCCGGAAACCGTGGCGGAGGTGGTGGCGGGTCGAAACCGGAAAATTACCGGCGGCACTGAAAATTTTTCGTCAAAAAGCGATGGAACCGCTTGAAATCCGGATCCCAATTTGCTATAATAGGTTTCCACTTGCCACGGATTTGGTGACAGCGGGATGCCCGCGGGGCATGCTCGCACGGCCAACAAGCCGTTACCGTGGATTCTGGTAAGCATTCCGTTATTTCAACGAATGAGGAGATGGTGTTTTGCCCACGATCAACCAGTTGATCCGGGGTTGCCGGAAGATGGTGGTGTCGAAGACGAAGTCGCCGGCGCTGAAAGGTTGCCCGCAGGCTTCGGGTACCTGCACGCGCGTGTACACCATGACCCCCAAGAAGCCGAACTCGGCGTTGCGCAAGGTGGCCCGTGTCCGGCTTAAGAACGGGATGGAAGTTACCGTGTACATTCCGGGCGTGGGACACAATCTCCAGGAACACTCCCAGGTACTGGTGCGGGGCGGTCGCGTGAAGGACCTGCCCGGCGTGCGGTACCACCTGATTCGCGGAGTGCTGGATGCCCAGGGTGACTGCGGCGGTACCGCCTCGGTAAAAGACCAGGGAGGTAAGAAGGTGCACGTTGGACGGTGGGTCAGCCGTTCGAAATATGGCGTGAAAAAACCGAAGAAGTAGTCGATCGGGCAATCTGGATATTCAAGTAAGGCAGTCACAAGCAAACCACAGCATGGCTAAGCGGCAGAAGACCGCCACGGGAAACAAACAGGGTTATGGCAAGACGGCGTGAAATCGTAAAGCGGACACCGGTTGCGGATCCCAAGTACGGCAGCGTGCTGGTCTCCAAGTTTGTCAACAAGGTGATGGTGTGCGGTAAAAAAAGCATTGCCGAGTCCATCGTGTATGGTGCCTTTGAAATCCTGCGGGAGAAAGTGCCCAGTGAGGATCCCCTGACGGTGTTTACCACGGCGGTGGAAAACGCCAAGCCCTTGTTGCAGGTGAAGTCGCGGCGCATTGGTGGCGCGACGTACCAGGTTCCCGTGGAAATTGCCCCGGAAACCCGCACGGCCATCGCGTTCCGGTGGATTATTGAGTTCTCGCGCAAGCGGGGAGAGAAGACGATGCGCGAACGGCTGGCTGGGGAGTTGCTGGACTGCTATAACAAGCAGGGGGGCACGATCAAGCGCAAGGACGACACCCACCGCATGGCCGAGGCCAACAGGGCCTTCGCGCACTTCAGGTTCTGAGGGGTCATGCGGAGAGGAATCGAAACAGTCTTGGATGAAGAAGGAGAGTGACCCCACGCGGTCATTCCGCGCGGGGCGCCTCCGGGTACGCAAAGTTGAATTAATGAACGGAGCGTGACGTCGGATGCCCTGAAGCGGATACGGTCGCGTGGCGGCGTGCAAGGTGGAGAAACAGGCATGCCCAGGCAATTACCGATAGACCGGATGCGCAACATAGGTATCATGGCGCACATCGATGCCGGCAAGACCACCGTTACCGAACGCGTCTTGTACTTCTCGGGTCGACTGCACCGGATGGGTGAAGTCCACGACGGTGCCGCTACCATGGACTACATGGAGCAGGAACGGGAACGCGGCATTACCATTACGTCCGCCGCCACGGCGTGCGAGTGGAAGGGCTGTCATATTAATATCATCGACACGCCCGGCCACATCGATTTCACCGCCGAGGTGGAGCGCAGCCTGCGCGTGCTGGATGGAGCGGTAGCCGTATTCTGTGGCGTGGCGGGCGTGCAACCCCAGTCTGAAACCGTCTGGCGGCAGGCCCAGAAGTACCGGGTTCCCCGGATTGCCTTCATCAACAAGATGGACCGGGTCGGTGCCGATTTCTACCGGGCGGTGCACAGCATGAAGACCCGCCTTGGTGCCCGTCCCATTCCCGTGCAGATGCCCGTGGGCGCGGAAGACGATTTCCGCGCGATCATCGACCTGGTGGATCTGCGCATGATCGGGTGGGACAGCGAGGGCGAGGGTAATCAGCAGGTCATCACGGAAGTTCCGGAAGAACTGCTCGACGAGGCGTTATTGCATCGTCACGAAATGATCGAGCAGATCGTCGAGGTGGATGACCACCTCATGGAACTGTACGTTGAAGATGAGTCGCGGATTACGCCCGATGACGTTCGCGCGGCACTACGGCGGGCAACCATCGCGTTGAAAGCGGTACCGGTTACGGCGGGATCCGCCCTGAAAAACAAGGGCGTTCGACTGATGCTGGATGCCGTCGTGGATTACCTGCCATCGCCCCTGGATATTCCTCCGTGTGAGGGCACCCATCCGGACCGGCCCGATGTTAAGTTGATCCGGCACCCGTCCGATGATGAACCGCTTTGCGCCCTGGCCTTCAAGATCATCAGCGATCCCCACGTGGGAAAACTGACGTTCATCCGGGTGTATTCGGGCGTCATCGAGGCTGGGGACCAGGTGCTTAACTCGAGAACCGGCCGCAAGGAGCGCCTGGGACGCCTGCTGGAGATGCACGCCGATGAACGCACGGATCTGAAAGAACTCCGCGCGGGCGATATCGGTGCCGTTATCGGTTGCAAGAACACGACGACCGGCGACACGCTCTGTGATCCGAACAAGCCGATCATGCTGGAACCGGCATCCTTTCCCGAACCGGTGGTGCACATCGCCATCGAGCCGCGCACCAAGGCGGACCAGGAAAAACTGGGACAGGCCCTGGCCAGGCTGGCCGACGAGGACCCGACCTTCCGGGTTCAGGTCAACGAGGAAACCGGGCAGACCATCATCGCGGGCATGGGTGAATTACACCTTGAAATCATTGTTGACCGCTTAAAACGGGAATTCAAGGTGGACGCGAACGTGGGACGTCCCATGGTAGCCTACCGGGAAACCATCCAGCGGAAAGCCGAAGGCGAGGGACGGTTTATCCGGCAGACCGGCGGCAGGGGTCAGTACGGGCACGTGGTTCTTACGGTGGAACCGGCGGAACCAGGCGGTGGCCACGTGTTCGAAGACAAGACCGTGGGCGGGGTGATCCCCAAAGAATACATTCCGTCGGTCTGGAAAGGCTGCCAGGAAGCCATGAGAAGCGGGATCATCACCGGGTACCCCATGGTGGACGTGAAAGTGACGCTGACCTTCGGATCGTACCACGAGGTGGATTCCTCGGAACTGGCCTTCCAGATTGCCGGATCGCTGGCGGTCAAGGAAGCGGTGGCCAAGGCCGGCCCGGTACTGCTGGAACCCGTGATGCGGGTGGAAGTGGTTACCCCCGAGGAATATACGGGCGACGTGGTGAACGATTTTGACCGGCGGCGCGGGCGGCTGGAACACCTCGAAACGGAGGAAGGTTACCAGACCATTCAGGCCGTGGTGCCCCTGGCCGAAATGTTCGGATACGCGAACGACCTGCGGTCCAAGACCCAGGGACGCGCGAGTTACGGAATGGAATTTCTGCGCTACGAGCCGGCTCCCCGGAACGTGGCGAATCAGGTGATGGAGCGCATTGGCAGCAGTTACCGGTTCTGAAGCACCGGACGCGGCCAGGCGCGCCGGAAAGGGCGAACGCCGGGTGGACCGGCGGCCCGACGGAGAAAAGGAATGGCGACCGATCACATATTGCGGATCAAACTGCGGGCCTACGATCACCGGCTCCTTGACAAGGCGACGGCAAGTATCGTAGACGCGGCCCTGCGTACCGGGGCGGGCGTCAATGGACCCGTTCCTCTGCCGACGGCCATATCGAAGTACACCGTCAACCGGAGTCCGCACATCGACAAGAAGTCCCGCGAACAGTTCGAGCAGCGGATTCACAGGCGGTTGATCGATATCGTCGGCCCCAACGCCAACACGGTGGACGCCCTGATGAAACTGGATCTGCCGGCAGGCGTGGACGTGGGCATCAAACAGTAACCGCGGCATGCGGGCGCGACCCCGAGCGGACGCGCCCGGTGAGGTAAGGACAACAACAATGGTGAAAGGTTTGTTGGGGCGGAAACTGGGCATGACCCGCATCTTCACCAAAGAAGGGTATTGGATCGCCGTGACCCTTCTTGAAGCGGGCCCCTGCACGGTAGTGCAACGGAAAACCGCGGACCGGGACGGCTACGACGCGGTACAGGTCGGCTTCGGCGATATCAGGGAAAAGTTGTGCAAAAAACCCTTGCTGGGTCATTTCAAGCGGAACGGCGTGGCCCCCAAGCGACTGCTCCGGGAATTCCGGGTGGATCCAGATAGTCCCCTGAAGCCAGGAGACACGATCGCGATCAGCGACCTGTTCAAGGCGGGCGACGTGGTGGACGTCTCCGGCGTGTCCAAGGGTAAGGGCTTTCAGGGTGTTATCAAGCGGCATGGGTTCTCCGGGGGGCCGGCGGCGCACGGCTCGATGTTCCACCGCGCGCCCGGTTCGATCGGTTCCAGCGCGGATCCGTCCGAGGTCGTGAAAGGTAAGCGCCTGCCCGGGCACATGGGCGATGAAAAGGTTACCGTTCAGAACCTCCAGGTGGTCGACGTGGATCCTGACAAAAACCTGCTGGTGGTGCGCGGCGCGGTTCCCGGGGCCCGGGGTGGCATGGTGATCGTACGGCACAGCGTGAAGAAAGGAGCCAAGTGAACATGGTTTCCTTGAAAGTATATGATCCGACCGGCGCGCAGGTGGGCGCGGTGGAAGCGAGCGACGGGATTTTCGCCGTCGCGCCTAACGAAGTCCTGGTGCACGCGGTGGCGGTGGGATTGCAGGCGAACCAGCGCCAGGGTACCCACCAGACCAAGACCCGGGGCGAGGTGTCCGGCGGCGGTAAGAAACCTTATCGGCAGAAGGGAACCGGCAACGCCCGGCACGGCAGTATCCGCGAACCCCAGATGCGCGGTGGTGGCACGGTGTTCGGACCGCACCCCCGGGACTATCGGCATCACCTGACAACCCGCGAAAAGCGGCAGGCCCTGTGCATGGTCTTGAGTGCCCGGTTGCGCGAAGACCGCCTGGGCGTGTTGCGCGGTCTCTCGGTCTCCGAGCCGAAAACCAGGCCCTTCGCCAACATGATCCGCAAACTGGAACCGGACGGACGGCGGACGCTGGTGGTTACGGCGGAAAAAGACGACAACGTGTTGCTTTCGGCCCGTAACATTCCCCGGGTGGAAGTGCGCGCGGCGGCGGACCTCAACGCGCTGGACGTCCTGCTGGCCCATCGGGTGGTGATCCAGGAAGAAGCGCTGGCGAAACTCGAGGAGCGTCTGTCATGAAAATAGATCCATACCAGATCGTGGAGCGGCCGATCGTCACCGAAGAGGCACAGATTCAGATCGCCAGGGCTAACCAGTACACCTTCCGGGTACGTCCCTGGGCGACCAAGAGCCAGATCCGCGATGCCATCGAGGAGATTTTCAAAAAGGACGGGATCCGGGTGGTGTCGGTGAACACCATGAATTACGCCGGCAAGGTGCGCAACCGGCTGGGACGGCGTAACCCGGGGCGGCGGCCCGCGTGGAAAAAAGCGATCGTCACGCTTCGCCCGGGCGACAAGATTGAGTTGATCTGAGGAGCCAGGCCATGCCACTGAAACGATTCAAGCCTTATACCCCGTCGCGCCGGGCGATGACGGTGCTGACCTTTTCGGAGTTGACGAAAAAGGAACCCGAGAAGCGGTTGCTGGAACCCCGGCAACGGGTGAACGGCCGGAACAACCAGGGCCGGGTCACGGTCCGCAGGCGCGGGGGCGGTGCCCGCAAGAAGTACCGCCTGATAGATTTCCGCCGGGATAAGGCGGGCATTCCGGGCAAGGTGACCGCCCTGGAGTACGATCCCAACCGCAGCGCGCGCATCGCGCTGGTCACGTATCCCGACGGTGAAAAGCGGTATATCCTGGCGCCGAAAGGCCTGCAGGTGGGCGCGGTGGTGACCAGCGGCGAAACCGGTGAATTCGAACCCGGCAACTGCATGCCCCTTGGCGCCATGCCGCTGGGCGTCAACGTCCACAACGTGGAACTGACTCCCGGAAAAGGCGGACAACTGGCCCGGTCCGCCGGGAACAGTTGCCAGTTGCTGGCCAAGGAAGGTCGCTATGTCGTGTTGCGGTTGCCCTCCGGCGAAATGCGCCGGGTGTTGAGCGCCTGCCGGGCGACCATTGGCGAGGTGGGCAACGAAGACCATGCCAACGTCAACATCGGTAAGGCGGGCCGCAGTCGGTGGCTGGGACGGCGTCCCAAGGTCCGTGGCGTGGCCATGAACCCGATCGATCACCCCCATGGAGGTGGTGAAGGGCGCACCTCCGGCGGGCGGCATCCCTGCACGCCATGGGGCAAGCCGACCAAGGGATACAAGACCAGGAAACGCAATCACCGAACCAACAAGTACATTATCCGTCGCCGGAAGGCCTGACGCGCATGCTTTGACAGGAGGATGATTCCGTGAGTCGTTCGTTGAAAAAAGGGTACTTCGTGGAAGCCTCGCTGCTCGAGAAAGTGCTCAAGCAGCAGAGCAGCGGTGACCGGCGTATCATCCGCACGTGGTCAAGGCGGTCCACCATCGTTCCCGACATGGTCGGCCTGACTATCGCGGTCCACAACGGAAAAACCCATGTGCCCGTGTTTATCACGGAAAACATGGTGGGGCACAAACTGGGCGAATTCGCCCCGACCCGGACCTTCAGGGGTCACGCGGGCAGCAAGTAACCGGGAGTAGCAACCATGCCAGTGGCCACAGCCAAACTCAGCAATCTGCCCGTCGCGCCCAGAAAGGTGCGCCTGGTGGCCGCGATGATCCGCGGCAAACGGGTGGCTGACGCGATGGACATTCTTCAGTTTACGGTGAAGCGGTGCGCCGAACCGATGCGCAAACTGCTGGCCTCGGCGGCCGCGAACGCCGAGCACGCCGCGCGTGAACAGCGTCAGCGGATCAACACGGACGACATGATCGTCCGATCGGTTAGGGTTAATGACGGCCGGACGATGTACCGGTACCTGCCGATGCCGCGGGGACGCGCCGGCCGGGTCAGGCATCGCAGCAGCCACATTGAAATCGTGATTTCGGACTAAGGAGCGTGCAATGGGTCAAAAGGTTCACCCCTTCGGGTTCCGCCTCGGCGTGATCTACAACTGGTCGTCCCGGTGGTACGGCGACCGCGATTACGTGGAACTGCTGCACAAGGATCTGGAGATCCGGCGGTACGTTAAGAAACGCCTGGACGGCGACATGCCGGACAACCGGGTAGACGTGGCCAAGATCGACATCGAGCGGGTCGGGCGGAAGACCAAGGTGATTGTTCACGCCGCGCGCTCCGGGGCCGTGATCGGCAACAAGGGCGAACGCGCCGGGGAACTGGAACGGGAGTTGACGATTCTGACGGGCCAGAACGTGGTGATCGAGGTGGTCGAAGTGACCGAGCCCGACCTGTGCGCCCAACTGGTCGCCGAACGGCTGGCCCTGGATCTCGAGAAACGCGTTTCCTTCCGCCGCGCCATGAAGCGCGCCGTGCAGAACTGCATGCGGGCCGGTGCCAAAGGCGTCCGCATCAAGGTGTCCGGCCGGTTGAACGGGGCGGAAATCGCCCGGTCCGAGCAGACCAGGGAGGGTAGCGTGCCCCTGCATACCCTTCGGGCCATGGTGGACTACGGCTTCGCGACCGCTTACACGACGTATGGCACCATCGGCGTCAAGTGCTGGATCTACCTGGGTGAAACCCAGCCAGGTGACCTGATCAGTGGTGTGGCCGCGTCGCGGCTGGCACCTTCGCGGCGCGGCCCGGGCGGCCGGGAAGCGGGTGGTCCGACCCGGCCGGGCGGACGACGCCGGGGCCGTGGCGATCGGTCGCAGTAAAGAAGAGAAACAGTAAACGGGCGCCAGACAGGGCGCCGGGCGGAGATAACAGATCATGTTGATGCCCAAGCGCGTGAAATACAGGAAGGTCCAGCGAGGCCGCCGCAAGGGAATGACCAAAGGGGGCGCCACGCTCGCCTTTGGAGAATTCGGATTGAAGGCGCTGGAAGACGGATGGGTAACGGCCCGGCAGATCGAAGCCGCGCGTATCGCCATCACGCGGTATATCAGGCGCGGAGGCAAGGTCTTCATCCGGGTGTTCCCGGATAAGCCCATCACCAAGAAACCCGCGGAAACCCGCATGGGTAAAGGGAAAGGCGCCCCAGAGGAATGGGTGGCGGTCGTGAAACCGGGACGCGTCATGTTTGAAATCGAGGGCGTGACCGAGGAACTGGCTCGGGAAGCCATCCGCCGCGCCGGATTTAAACTGCCGATCAAATCCAGGTTCGTGGGCCGCGTGTGACGCGGCGACGCCGGAGGTACTACAGGTGAAGGCAAAAGATCTTCGTGAAATGACGGACGAGATGCTACGCGCCAGGCTGGCCGAGCGCAAAGCCGATATCATGGCGTTCCGGCTGCAGATGACCACGGGTGTGGTGGACAACGTCCGCCTGGCCCGGGAAGCCAGGAAGGAAATTGCCCGGATTCTGACCATTCTGCGCGAACGTGAACTGGCCAGCGCGAAAGGGAACGTGTGATGAACGAACAGGTCAGACAGGAAACCGCCGGAACCGAACGGGGCCACCGTAAGGAACGGGTGGGCGTGGTCACCAGCACGGCCATGCAGAAGACCATCACGGTGGCGGTGGAAAGCGTTAAGCAGCATCGCCTGTACAAGAAAGCACTCAAGCGCACCAAGAAGTTCAAGGCCCATGATGAGCGGGAAGAGTGCCGGGTGGGTGACGTGGTCCGGATCCGGGAAACCCGTCCCCTTAGCAAGACCAAGCGGTGGCGTCTGGTCGAAATCGTGAAACGCGCCGAATAAACGCGCGGGGAGTCGCGTCATGATACAGATTTACTCGAAACTCAAGGTTGCCGATAATTCGGGCGCGCGGGTGATCCGCGTTATCCAGGTCATGGGCGGATCGAAACGCCGGTACGCGCGCCTGGGGGATATCATCACGGCCAACGTCCGGGATGCCATTCCCAACGCGCCGATCAAGAAGGGCGACGTGGTCAAGGCGGTGGTGGTCCGCATGCGCCGGGACACCATCCGTCCGGACGGGACGGTGATCCGTTTCGACTCGAACGCGGCCGTTATCATTAACAACCAGAAAGAACCGCGCGGCACCCGTATTTTTGGGCCGGTGCCCCGCGAACTGCGCGAAGGTGGGTTCATGCGCATCGTGTCGCTGGCCCCCGAAGTGTTGTGAGGATCGTTGCCATGCACATCCGGAAGAAAGACATCGTGGTGGTTATCAGCGGCGCGGACAAGGGACGCCGGGGGCGCGTGTTGCAGGTGTATCCCCGGACCAACCGCGTGCTGGTGGAAGGGGTGAACATGATCCGCAGGCATACCCGCCCGACCCGGCGCAACCAGTCCGGCGGTATCGTCGAAAAGGAAGCTCCCGTTCACATCTCCAACGTCATGCCCTGGTGTGCAGCGGCTAACAAGCCTTCCAAAATCGTCATGAAACGACTGGAAGACGGCTCGCGTATCCGGGTGTGGAAGATCAACGGGGAAGCGGTGGACTGAACCGTAAGCAAAGATTCCGTCCGCAGGACGGTAGAACAGTTGGGAGTGGCCAGCCGTGCCGGAAACAGTGGTGAGACTGAAAGAGAAGTACCAGCGGGAAGTGGTACAGGCTCTCATGCGTGAGTTCTCCATCGCCAACGTGATGGATGTGCCACGCCTGGAAAAAATCGTCGTTAACATGGGCGTCGGGGACGCGACGGCCGATCCGAAACTGATCGACGCGGCGAGCGCCGAGTTGGCCCAGATCACCGGGCAGAAAGCGGCCGTGCGCCGGGCGCGGAAATCCGTGTCCAACTTCAAGCTGCGCGCGGGCATGCCTATCGGGTGCATGGTTACCCTGCGCCGGGAGCGGATGTGGGAATTCATGGAACGCCTGTTCAACGTGGCGATTCCCCGTATCCGCGACTTCCGGGGCGTGTCACCGAAAGGATTTGACCAGTTCGGCAATTACACCCTGGGCCTTCGGGACCAGACGATCTTTCCGGAAGTGGACATTGACAAGGTGGTCAAGGTGCGCGGCATGAACGTGACTTTCGTGTTCAAGCGGCCGGTGCCGCGTGATCAGGCGCGTGCCATGCTGAAAATGCTGGGCATGCCTTTCTCGGGCTGAGACGCATAGAGGAACGGACCGTGGCTAAAAAAAGCATGATTAACAAGAACGAGAAAATCGCTCGGATGATTCTCAAGTATCGCCAGCGGCGCGAGGCCCTGAAGAAACGGATCATCGATCCGTCGCTGTCCATGGAAGAACGCCTGGAGGCGGTTCGGGAACTCGCGAAACTGCCCAGGAACAGTTCGCCCGTGCGGTATCGCAACCGCTGCAAGGTGAACGGACGTCCCCGGGCCTACATGCGTGCCTTCGGAATGAGCCGCGTGTCGTTCCGTGAACTGGCCCTGGAAGGGAAAATTCCCGGCGTGACCAAGTCAAGTTGGTGATAACAGCAGACGAAGGATGGCTAACCCATGACCATGAGTGATCCCATAGCCGATATGCTCGCCCGGATGCGGAACGCCGTGATGGCGCGACACGAAGTGGTGGAAGTGCCGGAATCCCGCATCAAGCGGGAAATCTGCCGCGTGCTCCGCGAACAGGGGTTCATTGCCGGATATACCATTGAGGACGAGGCTCGTCCGGCGATGATCCGGATCGCGCTGAAATACCTGCCCGATGGAAGCAGCGTGTTACGGGGTATCCGCCGGGTGAGCAAGCCCAGCCGCCGGGTGTATTCCGGCAAGGACACCATCCGTCCGGTGCGTAGCGGCCTGGGCGTGGCCATCCTGACGACGTCCCGCGGCGTAATGACCGCGCGCGAAGCGCGTCAGGCGGGCGTGGGTGGCGAGATTATTTGTGAAGTGTGGTGACGGCCATCCCCGCCACGTGGTCGGGGACGCAGCGAGAGAAAGGAACTGAAGCCGTGTCTCGAGTTGGAAGAATGCCGGTGCCGATACCCGGCGGCGTGAAATGTGAACTGACCGGTTCGCGCTTGAAGGTCACCGGGCCCAAGGGCACGCTTGAAGCCGATTTTTCACCGGAGATTACCATCGAGGTAACCGGTACCGAAATCCGGGTCAGCCGGTCCAGCGATCGCCCGAAGTATCGCGCGCTGCACGGACTCACCCGGGCCCTGATCAACAACATGGTCCAGGGCGTGACCAGTGGGTTCAAAAAAAACTTGCTGCTCGAAGGCACGGGATACCGCGTGTCGATGCAGGGCAAGTCGCTGAACGTCGTGGCTGGGTTCAGTCACCCGGTGGTTTTCGATCCCCCCGAGGGGATTACCCTGGCGGTGGAAGGCACCCAGACGGTCCACGTTCAGGGTATCGACAAGCAACTGGTGGGAGAAGTGGCGGCCCAGATCCGGAAAATCCGCAAGGTTGAACCGTATAAGGGCAAGGGTTTCCGCTACGAAGGCGAGTTCGTGGCGCGCAAGGAAAGCAAGAAAGGCGCGTAAGACGCCCGGGAGATACATGGCATGTCCAGGACTGAACAGATCAAAATCCGGCGCGAACGTCGTATCCGCCGCATTCGCAAGCGCGTTTCCGGCACGGCGGAGCGTCCCCGTCTGCGCGTGACCCGAACGCTGAAGCACATCTACGCGCAGATCATAGATGATGAGCGGGGCGTTACCTTGGCGGCCGTATCGTCGGTAAGCCTGAAAATTCCCGGCGGCAATATTGAGGCGGCCCGGCAGGTGGGCCGCGCCCTGGGAGAAACGGCGGTAGGCCGGGATATCCGCAAGGTATGCTTCGATCGCGGAGGACGTAAATACCATGGCCGCGTGAAGGCCCTGGCCGACGCGGCCCGGGAGGCGGGACTCGAATTCTGAGGACAAACGCCGCGTGGCGGCGATGTGAGGAGTAGAATCCTTGAGTACTGAGAACACAGGCGCGCGGAACAGCGAACGGTCGGACTCCCGGTATGCCGATTCGGGGGATCAGGTCAATTATATCGAGCACGTGGTCAAGATTTACCGCGTGGCGAAGGTGGTGAAAGGTGGTCGGCGCTTCAATTTCAGCGCCATCGTGGTGGTAGGTGACGGTAAAGGTCGCGTGGGTGCCGCCACTGGCAAGGCGGGCGAAGTCCCCGACGCCATCCGCAAGGCGGCTGACCGCGCCCGCCGCAACATGATCACCGTGCCGATCGTGAATACCACCGTTCCCCACGAAGTGGTCGGACGTCAGGACGCCGCGCGGGTGCTGCTCAAGCCGGCGGCCCCCGGAACGGGTATCGTGGCGGGCGGCCCGGTGCGCGCGGTGATGGAAGCCGCGGGTTACGAAAACGTACTGACCAAGTCGCTGGGTTCCAACAGTGCCACGAACGTGGTGTGGGCCACGCTGGACGGTCTGCGGCAGTTGCGTACTGCCGAAGAACTGGCCAATCAACGGGGACTGGAACTGCGCGAGGTTCGTTGCTGAGGACGAGAAAAGCAAGGCGCGGTATAACCGCGTGAAACGAGAGGATAATCCATGGAACTGCATACCCTGAAACCTGCCGAAGGCGCCCGCCGCAAGCGCAAACGCGTAGGGCGGGGCGCGGGCTCCGGTCACGGAAAAACTTCCGGACGCGGCAGCAAGGGCCAGCAGGCCCGTTCCGGTTACAAGCGCAAATCCGCCTTTGAAGGCGGCCAGATGCCCCTGAACCGGCGCCTGCCCAAGCGGGGCTTCGGTCATGAAAAGCGCCATCCCTTTGCCGAGGTGAACGTGGATGTGCTCGTTGACCGGTTTGAAGATGGCGCGGAAATCACCACGTCCATGCTGCAGGAACTGGGCATCGTCAAGAAACTGGCAGGCGGCGTGAAACTCCTGGGGCGGGGCGAAGTGACCAAGCGTTTCACCATTCGGGTGGAAGCGGCCAGTGAGAGCGTCCGGCGCAAGGTGGAAGCGGCCGGCGGAACCCTTGAAATCATCCCGGCGCCCGGGGCTGCCGAGTGAGGCACCAGGCGCTGAATCACGATAAGGAGCCTCGCGGTGGCTGAGCCGTTGGAAGCCTTCAGAAACGCGTTTAAGATTCCGGAACTGAAAAACCGGATCATATTCACCCTGGTCATGCTGGTGCTGTATCGGCTCGGCTCGTTCGTTCCGATGCCCGGCGTGGACGGTGCGGCCCTCGTGGAGAAACTCGGACAGAGTGGCGCGGGCCTGCTCGGGTTTTATGACATGTTCACGGGCGGCGCGTTCAGCCGCGCCACCGTTTTCGCCTTGGGGATCCTGCCCTACATCACGGCGTCGATTATTCTATCTCTGCTCATTCCGGTGATTCCCGCGCTGGAACAACTCCAGAAGTCCGGGCAGGAAGGACAGAAGAAAATTAATGATTACACCCGCTATGGAACGATCGTGCTCTGCCTGTTCCAGTCGGTGGGCATCGCGCTTTTCCTCCAGGGCATGGGCCGGGAAATCGTGCCGCATCCTGGGTTCATGTTCATATTCGTCTCCATGGTGACCCTGACCACCGGGACGGCCTTCCTGATGTGGATGGGCGAACAGATCAGCGAAAACGGCGTGGGAAACGGAATCTCCCTGCTGATTTTTGTGGGTATCGTGGCGGACATGCCCAGCGCGGTGATCAACATGTTCCGCATGCTCGGTAATGACCAGATTCAGCCCCTGCAGGCGGTCGCGCTGGTGTTCCTCATGGTGGCCGTGGTGGCAGGCGCCATCGTGGTGACTACCGCCCAGCGCCGGATCCCCGTCCAGTATCCCCGTCAAATCAAGGGACGCGGCATGGCGGGGGGAACCCGCACCTATTTGCCCCTTCGGGTCAACCAGGCCGGCGTGATCCCCATCATTTTCGCCAGTTCCCTGCTCATGCTGCCCGGCAGCCTGGCGCAATACGTGACCATTCCCTGGCTGGAAAATGCCATAAACGTTATTTTTTATCCCTTCGGGTGGCCGTACAGCATCATCTACGCGGCACTGATCATTTTCTTTACGTTCTTCTACACCGCGATCATCTTCAATCCGGTGGAAATGGCGGATAACCTGAAAAAGTACGGTGGCGTAGTGGTCGGAGTACGGCCAGGTAAGGCGACGGCGGATTATCTGAACACGGTCATGTTGCGGGTGACGACTGTCGGTGCCATTTTCCTGGCGGGTGTGGCCCTGATTCCCAAGGTCATTTTCACGCTGTTTCAGATTCCGGACGCCGACCTGGTGCACTTCTTTGGGGGCACCACCCTGCTCATTCTGGTGGGGGTGGCCCTTGACACGATCAAGCAGATCGAGCAGCACCTCGTGATGCGTCATTATGATGGCTTTACCAGTGGGCGTGGGCGGATTCGCTCGCGCAGGCTGTAATGCGATTTTCAGCAATATTCCCGGGAACACTGGTTCGGGGAACCCCCGAAAAGGTGGAACGGGACATTCTGGATAAGATACAATTGAATGCCCGTTTTCCGATGAATCTTCGGACCGGCGGGGCGGGGGCCAGCGGCGGATGATTGCCATACGCGCGGAACAGGAAATTAACCTGATGCGTCAGGCCAATCGTATCGTCGCGGAGGTCCTCGAGATGCTGGCCAGCATGGTCGCGCCCGGCGTGACTACGGTGGAACTGGATCATGCCGCGGAAACCCTGATTCGCGAACGGGGCGCCCGCCCGGCCTTCAAAGGCTACCGGGGATTTCCGGCGACCATTTGCGTGTCCATAGACGACCAGGTGGTCCATGGGATTCCCGGAAAGCGACGCCTTCGTGAAGGTGAAATCGTCTCCCTGGATGTGGGAACCATCTGGGAAGGATATTACGGTGACGCGGCGGTGACCGTGCCCTGCGGCGCTATCAGTGAAGAAAAACGCCGGTTGCTGGAAGTGACCGACCGGGCCTTGGCGATGGCGATCTTGGCCGCGCGGGAAGGTAATCATCTTCGGGATATCGGCGTGGCCGTGGAGACCGAATGCCGACGCGCGGGCTATGGTGTCGTGCGGGATTTCGTGGGCCATGGCATCGGAACGGCCATGCACGAGGAACCGCAGGTTTATAACTTTGATTGCGGCCGCGAGGGCCCGATGCTGCGCGAAGGCATGGCCCTGGCGATAGAGCCGATGGTGAATATGGGCACCCACAAGGTGCGGGTGCTGAATGACGGATGGACGGTGGTGACGGCGGACGGTAAGCCGAGTGCTCATTTCGAGCACAGCATTATCGTCCGGAAAAACGGTGGAGAAATCCTCTCGCAGGGCAACGCTCTCAGGTGGGGCGTGTTACCTGGGCACGCGGATTTTCCGCCGGGAATGTGAGACGCAAGGAGCGAATGAAAGAAGGCGCGATTGAGGTAGAAGGGACCGTGGTGGAGACGCTCCCGAACGCCATGTTCAGGGTGCAGTTGAAAAACGGTCACAAAGTGCTGGCGCATATTTCCGGGAAAATGCGGATGAATTATATCCGCATCCTGCCCGGGGATACCGTCAAGGTGGAGATGTCTCCCTACGACCTGACACGCGGTCGCATCATCTATCGGCAGAAATGACGTGCCCGCGGGCACGCGTGAGAAAAGGAGAGTTGGTTCATGGCCCGTATCATTGGCGTTGACCTGCCCCGGGAAAAACGGGTGGAAGCGGGATTGCAGGCCATTTACGGCATCGGTCCCACCCGGGCCCGTCAGATTCTCGAGCGGACCGGCGTGAATCCGGACACCCGCGTGCGCGATCTGACCGATGACGAGGTGGCGCGCATCGCCGCGGACATCCAGAACGAGTACAAGGTGGAAGGTGACCTGCGGCGTGAAGTTTCCGCCAGCATCAAGCGCCTGATGGACATTAACTGTTACCGGGGCATCCGCCACAAGCGTGGTCTGCCGGTAAGGGGGCAGAGGACCCATACCAATGCCCGGACCCGTAAAGGGCCTCGCCGCATCGCAGTCAAGAAGAAGAAGTAAGTTTACCCGTGGTATTCGCGTGAACTGCAACCAGGTGATTTTCAGTTTCAGGAGATTGAAACGTGGCAGCAAAAGAAGGTCGTGGCGCGAAAAGCAAACGCCGCAAGGTGGCCCTGAATGTGACCTCGGGTATTGCCCACATCCAGGCTACCTTCAACAACACCATCATCAGCATTACCGACATGCAGGGTAATGTCATTTCCTGGTCCAGCGCCGGCCAGGTCGGATTTTCCGGATCCAGAAAGAGCACGGCCTTTGCCGCGCAGGTGGCTGCCGAACAGGCCGCCAGCAAGGCCCGCGACATGGGCCTGCGGGAAGTGCGCGCTTACGTGAGTGGTCCAGGCGCGGGACGGGAATCGTCGATCCGCGCTATCCAGGCTTCCGGCCTTACGGTCACGCTTATCCGGGACGTCACGCCGATTCCTCACAACGGTTGCCGTCCCCGGAAACGGCGGCGCGTGTGACATGGCTGCTGTCCTGCCGGCGAACGTGACGCCGCGCGGGGGGAATCTGGCGGACGGTGGACAGGAAAGGCTGAGCAACCATGGTTAATCGTGAATTTACCATTCCTCAGGGCTACAAAGTCGAAACGGGAGACGATCCCAATTATGCCCGGATCGTCGTGGAACCGTTTGAACGGGGGTACGGTACCACGGTCGGTAACGCCTTGCGGCGCGTGCTGCTGGCATCCATCCCGGGTAGTGCCGTGACGGCCGTCCGGTTCGAAGAAGCCTCTCACGAGTTCATGGCCATTGATGGGGTCAAAGAAGACGTATCCGAAATCGTCCTGAACATCAAGGCATGCCGGATCCGGCTGAATGAACCGAACTCCATCATTTTCAAGTTCCAGAAAAAAGGCGCGGGGGCCGTTACGGCGGGCGACCTGTTCGCGGGGCAGCCGGTGGACGTGTTCAATCCCGAACAGTTGATTTTTACTGCCGTGTCCGATGCCGCGTCGGTGACCATGGAAATCAAGGTGGACAACGGCTACGGCTTCGTGCTTTCCGAGCAACTTGAGCAGCCTCACGCGCCGCTGGGCACCATCTACATGGACGCCAATTTTTCCCCGGTAACCCGCGTGAACTTCATCATTGAAGACGCGCGGGTGGGCCAGATGACCGATTATGACCGGCTCATCCTGGACATCTGGACCACCGGCGCCATTACGCCCGAAGAAGCCCTTAAAAAATCCGCCGAGATCCTGATTAACCACTTCAGGATCTTCTGTGACTTCAAGGACCTCCGTGTCGAGGAAGGGACCGAAACGTCCCTGCCGGGCGAGCAGATCAACCCGGAGATGCTTGAGCCGGTTTCCAAGCTTGAGTTGAGCGCGCGCGCGAGCAACTGCCTGCGGGCGGCCGGTGTCTCCATGATTGGCCAACTGGTTCAGTTTACCGAGGGCGACCTGCTCAAACTGCCGAATTTCGGCAAGAAGAGCCTGGAAGAAATCCGGGAAAAGGTGGCTGAACTCGGCCTGTCCCTGGGTATGACCGTGCGGGGAGTGCCTCCGGCGATTCCCGGATCCCTGGGTGGACCGGTCCACGGCGAAGACGACGATAACGAAGACGATGACGATGATCTTGACAAGGCAGATCAATAAGCGGAAGGAATCACCCCATGCGTCATAGAAAAGCGGGAAGAAGACTTGGCAGAGACATGGCCCACCGGGAGGCGACCATGCGCAGCCTGGCCGTTGCCCTGTTCCGGCATGATGCCATCACCACGGGCATTTTCAAGGCCAAGGAATTGCGCCGGTTTGCCGAACCCATCATCACGATGGCCAGGAAGGACACGCTGGCCAACCGTCGCCGCGCCTTCGCGCTCTTGCGGGATAACGAGGTGGTGAGAAAACTCTTTACCACCATCGGTCCGGCGTTCCAGGAGCGTCCCGGGGGATACACCCGCATCCTGCGGCTGGGGAACAGGCTCGGTGATGGTTCCCTGCAGGCACGCATAGAACTGGTCGGGCTGGGCGAGTACGAGCAGGAAGAAGAATAAACGGGCATTCAGGCCGAATTACCGGGAGCAGTGGGATTTGTCCCGCTGCTCCGTTTACTATTAGGACGGATACTGCCGGAGCGGAATAATGAAATACCCATTCGGTCTCCAGTTATACACGGTCAGGGATCACCTCGACCGGGATCTTCCCGCGACGTTGCGCCAGATCCGGGAAGCGGGATACGAGTATGTCGAAACGGCCGGTTTTCATGGCAGATCCCCCGAAGAATTCATGACGATGCTCCGGCGGGAAGGCCTTACGCCCCTCAGCATGCACGTGCCCTATGAGACCCTGGTCCATCAGGGGGATCAGGTGACGCGTATCGCCCAGAAGTTCGGCGTGTCATGGGTTGTGGTGCCCTGGCTGGGACCGGAACTTTGTCCGGACCGTGACGCCTGGCGGGCCACGGGTGCCCGACTGGACGAGATGGGGATTCAGTTCCGCCGGGAAGGATTATGGTTGTGCTACCACAATCACTCGCATGAGTTCGTGCCGCTGTCGGACGGGTCGGTTCCATTTGAGTTGCTGTTGGCCTCGGCTGATCCGGAACATCTGCTCATGGAACTCGATACCTGCTGGGCGGCACTGGCCGGCGCGGACGTGTGTGAACTGTTACGTCGTTGCGCGGGCAGGTGTCCATTGCTGCACGTGAAGGACTATACCCGTGCTCCGGGGGATGGTATGCCCCGCCTGACGGAGCTTGGACAGGGCGAAATGCCCTGGGGAAAGATTCTTCCGGAAGCCGCCCGGGCTGGCGCGCGGTGGTATTTCGTCGAACAGGACGAATCGGCGACGGATTCACTGGAAAGCGCGCGCGTGGGCGCCAGGTTCATGCGGGAATGCAACGAACGGGTGGCATAATACGGCTGACGGCGTGGATCGTTCCGGTTATCGCGGGCGTGTTGTGCGGGGTTACCGGTTGCACGGGGTACCCCGGGATGTTCATCGAAGGGAAGGTGGAAGACTGGCTGGGGCAACCCTTGCCGGGGGTGGCGGTCACGGTTGCCGGGGAAGATCCCGCGCGTTCGGGGCTGTCCGATCCGCTGGGTCGATACCGACTGGGGGCGACGCGCTGTCCTGGCAAGATCGTTTTCATGAAAAGCGGCTATACCCGCGTTATCCTTCCGATTTCTTCCGATCTCGGCACGATATGGAACCGGGTGGCTGAAGTACCCCGATTATGGCCGGTGCCTTCCGTGGAAGGGGTTTACCTGGCGGAAAAGGGACACTATCGACCCTTGGACGTTGCCCGTCCTGCCGTTTTTATGGTTCGAGACGTGGGGCCGACACCGGCCCTGACCGTGGTTCCATCGATTCTTTTTCCGGAGCCGGTGTTTTCCGGTGGGCCAGACGCGTTTCCCGATCCCGCCTCGGACCGGTTCCTGGTGGCCGCCCGGATGCCCATGCGGGAAACCCGGTTGTGGCGTCTACGCCGGGCATTGGCCGCGCCGTCCGACGCGTTGTCCGCCCGAAAGCGTGCCGGGGTGAAGACCACCACGTCCGGTAACACTGCTGCCGAGAAACGGCAGGCCGAGGAAACATACTACCAGGCGGTCTGGGTGGCGGACGCGCGGGTGTCCATTACCCTGCGCCCGGTGGACGATCCGGACGGCACGCTGTACGTGATTGTTCCCGATACCCAACTTTCTCCCGGCGTGTACGCGGTGCACTGGGGAGGCATTACCGGCACCGGCGCGCTGGAACAGCGGGTCTACCTGTTCGCCGTGCCTGATCCCGCCACCGGCGCGATTCCGGAACCCGAAAAGACCGAGGAAGAGCGACAGCGGGACGAAAAACGGGAACAGCAGCGCCAGCAGCGCCGTAAAGAAATGGATAAATCAACCAACGAAGGCATGGGATAACCAACCCTGAGGTTCCGGAATAACAACGCATGAAACGTCAGTACGTGGCTGAGTTAAGAGATGGCGACCGGGTGAATGATTATTTCCTGGTAGTCCGGAAGGATTTGCGTGCCCGACAGAACGGCGGCAGGTTTCTGGGCCTGGTGTTACGGGATAAGACAGGGGAGATCGGCGCGGTCGCCTGGGATGGCGTGGACGCGCTGAGCCGCCTGTTTGAGGTGGGGGACGTGGTCGCCGCGCGCGGCATGGTGCACACGTTTCAGGGACGGCCGCAGGTTCGGATCGAATCGATTGCCGCGCTGAACCCGGGAGATTACGATCTCGCGGACCTGAAAGGCACGAGCCAGGATCCCACGGAGGATCGCGAGCGGTACCTGGCCAGACTACGGGAAGTGGAACACCCGGACCTGAAACGACTGTTGCGGGTTTTTCTCGATGATACCCAGTTGATGGACCGGTTCTGCCTCGCGTCCGCGGGAAAGAAATGGCATCACGAATACGCCGGGGGCCTTCTGCGTCATTGCCTGGAAATGACCTGTCTCGCGGAAACGCTGTGCGAATTGTTCCCCGAATTGAACCGGGACCTGCTGGTGACAGCCATTTTTTTCCACGATATCGGCAAACTGGAGGAAATGACCCACGACCTCGTGGTGGATTACACCGACGCGGGGAAATTACTGGGTCACCTCCACCTGGGTGCCACCTTGCTGGAGCGCGCCATCGCCCGCCTCGATACCTTTCCGGAAGAATTGCGCCTGCGGCTGATCCACTGCGTGCTCTCGCACCACGGTGAACTGCAGAACGGATCGCCCGTCACGCCCAGGACCGCCGAGGCGGTAGCCCTGCATTTTATTGATAACCTGGATGCCCAGACGGAAGCGTTCCTGCGCGTGATCCGGGAAACCCGTAGCCGTGGCCAGGACTGGTCGGACTACCTGCCCCTGGTCGATCGGGTTATCTGGGCCCGGTGACGATCTAGTATAGCCGCTCCAGCCGGTCCGTGTCGGGCGCGGGCTCGTACTGTCCCGTCTCGATCTCTTCTTTTCCTGATTCGTATTCTTCTACCGACACGCTTCCAATGACCGTGACCCGTAGCCTGGTTGCGAGGCTGATGAAGGTTACGCCCGTTCCCATGGGCAAGGGTTCGGGCTGGGTCTCGGTTTTCCATTTCTTGGCCGGTCGTCCGCCGGACCACATGGTGACGACATACACCGTCTTCATTGCGCGTCATGCTCCCCGTTGTCGTGCGACGCGGTCGCGGATATATGGTTGGTCCCGGTCCCACGGCTGGAGAGGCGGGTGGTGGCGTCCTTCAGCCATGGCCGGGCGGCGCTTACTACCATGTCCACCGTGACGTCCCGCATGCACGCGTGGTGTTCGAGGGGGCACAGGGGTTGCTGGCAGGGCGCGCAGGGCATCGGCACCCTGACAATGGTCCCTTTTTCCCATGGGCCATCCGTGTAGGCCGGGGAGGTGGGGCCCATCACGCAGATTACCGGCGTGCCCAGTGCCACCGCGATGTGCCGGGGACCGCTGTCGTTCGTGATGAGCAGGTCCGCCCGTTCGATCAGGGCTTTCAGGGTCTCGATACCGCCTTCCCGGATTTCCCGCAACGGAACGTGGACAGCCTGGCGCGTGGCCGCGCGGATGGCTTCTTCTCCCGGTCCCGTCAGCAGGACGATCGTGGCGTTCCATTCCCGGGCCATCTGATCTGCCACCGCCGCGAACTGTTCCGGGTACCATCGCTTGCTCGGACCAAACGCCGCGCCCGGGGCAATGGCCACCACCGGACGCTCATCCCGCGGCAGCGTTTCGGCCACGCGTTTCCTGGCCATTGCCGACACGGCAAGGCAGGGGCCCGAATCATCGGCCTGTCCGCCGGCTGCTGCCACCACCCGCAGGTACTCGAGCACCATGTACTCGGGAACGATCCGTTTGCCGTTACGCCGGGGGGGTACGGGATCGGTCAGGAACCACCGGCGTCCACCCCGGTCGATACCTAGCCGCCGCCGGGCGCCGATCAGCCAGGCCAGCAGGGCCGCGCGGAGTGAATGGGGGAGGATGATCGCGGCATCCACGGCGTGGTCGCGCCGGATGGCGCGCGCGATATCGAGCATCTTTCCCAGGCCGGCCCGTGGCGGAATTACGAGGATTTCATCGAAGAATGAAAGGCCTTGTAATACGTCACAGGCGGCCGGGGTGCCCGCGAGGATGATTTTATGGCCTGGCCAGTTCGCGCGCGTGGCCCGCAGGGCTGGCGTGGCCATGACGGCGTCCCCCAGCCAGTTGGGCGCGTGGAAGAAGATGGCGGGATCCCTGCTCGTCGTCATGATGGTCCCATCGACGGTTCAGGAGGAAGTTGGCGGATTGCCGGACGTGGCGGCGGGATGGATGCCGTCCGCGGCGTTTCGATTGTCCGAATCTGCGTGGTTGCCCTTTCGGGAATGCCTGACCTCCCGCACCAATTCTTCCCACTCCTGCCGGGTCTGTTCCAGGTATTCGATCAATAGTTCTTCCAGGGTCAGTCGGTTAATCTGTTCCCGGCCCGGCGCGAAGGTTTCCTTCCAGGTTCCCCGGCGGACGATACCCATGAAGTCTGGTATTTTCTTGACAAACGGACTGTTTCTTACACAATCCGTCGGTTCGCCCGCGTCAAAAAACGCCATGAACTCCGCCGGGGTCAGATTCCCCATGAATTCCTGCCAGCATTCCCTTGGTGTCATGCCGTTATCCTAACAGGAAACGCCACATATTCCAAAACACCGGTTTACGATGGGGCCGCCATGCCGCGGCGACCGTGAATAACCGGTCCGGCCGGGTCGTCCTATTATATAGAGTCGCAAAGTGAACGTGGTTGAAACGCGACATGGATCGCGTGGAGTACAGACATGAACACGATACGGCGTAGACGCGATCGGGATCATGGATTGGCCAGATCGCTGCGTTTCCTGATGACCGTCGTGGTGCCGGTAGCGGTGATGGTGTTACCCAGCATGGTGCGCGCGGATGAAGTGGCCCCGCCGCCTCACGGTCGTGTCAGTTTCGACGGGGGCGGAATGCTCATCCGCGGTTTGAAAGACACGGACTGGTCACGGGTGTCCATCAACACCCTCGCGCTACCCGGCGATACCCTGTGGGTCGATGAAGGGGGGGCTTCGGAACTGGAGTTTGCCGGCGGCACTTTTCTCCGGATGGCGGACGCCAGCAAGGTGGAACTGGTTGCCCTCACGCCATCGTTCCAGTTCCGGGGATGGATCGGTTCTTTTTACGTGCAGCGGCTGGTCGGCGCGCCCGGGCAATGCCTGATGCAGACGCCGGCGTGTAGCGTCGAGGTCTACGCCGACAGCGCCGTCCGGGTGGACATCGTGGACAACGGGGGGGTAACGATAACTGTCCGCTGGGGAAGCGCGGAAGTACGGACGGATAATGGCGGATCTGTCCGGGTATCCCAGGGATACCGGGTCTGGGTGGATCCTGGAATGTTGCCCTCCGATCCGGTGGCCATTGATCGAAGCCAGTCAGACGCCTTTGACCAGTGGAACGCCGATCGCGCCGCCCTGCTGGCCAATGGCGTCAAGACCCTGCCCCGGGAGATTCCCGTGGTGTCCGCCATCGGGGCCGCGGAACTGGCCACCAATGGCACCTGGGTGTATATCGACGACCGTCCCTGCTGGCGACCGGTCATAGTCGATTACGTGCCCTTCCGCTACGGGTACTGGAACTACGTGCCCGCCGTGGGCCATGTCTGGGTGGGAGCCTATCCGTTCTGTTACGTGACGGAACATTACGGCCGCTGGCGTTACGTGAGCGCGTACGGATGGGTCTGGACGTATGATCCCGTCTGGAGTCCCGCGTGGGCCGTGACCATCAGCGTGGGCGATCGGTTCCTTTGGGCGCCCTGCGACTTTTACGCCCGGCCCGTGCTGGTGGCGGACGCGGCGGTGTTCAGCGTGGGGGACCTCTCCTTCAGCGTTGCCGCGGTCAGCTGGATGCCAGCCACGTACGTTACCACGGGCTGTGCCGTGGTGTATCCCGCGACGCCGGCTATCGTCGATGTCGTCCGTACGGTTCCCGTGACCCAGGTCAATATCTGGAATATCTACGTGAATACCAGTTATCCTCGGCGCGTGCCGCGTCCCGTGTATCCGGTGGATACCATCCGGGTGCGGGATTACAACCCGCCGCGAAGCATCCGGGGCGTGCCCCAGGCGTTGCTGGCCGAAGATGTGACGCCGTCCGCGCGGGCCCGGGTGCTGGAGTCAAGGGTAGCCCGGGCAACGTTTCAACCCACCCAACAGGCCGGAACGACCGTCCGGGACGGCATAAACCGCTCGGTCCGTACCACGCCCCTGACGGCGGATAATCGGACCGCCTTGTTGCCCCGCTCGGTGCGGTTACCGGAAAACCTGTCCGCGACCCAGCCCACGGGTGGCATCGACCGCAGGATCCGGGCGCAAATGGCCAAGGACACCTATGAAATCCCCGCGAGGCCCGCGGGCGCGTCCACCGCGGCCCGGGAATTACCCGTTTCCGGCATGGGCCGGCCAGTCGCCGCGTCACGTGCCTCGGATGCAGCCCAGACCAGGGTGCCAGGCATGGCGACTCCCCTGGAAAGGACGCATGCCTTGCGTACGCCACGGGGAGGTGCCGCGCGTTCACCACGTTCTGGATTCCAGGAGAACGAGGCATCTGCTGGTGTGCCCACCTTTACCAATACCACGCCGCACCGTCCCTTCGTGAACGTGGGGCGTTCTTCGGCAGGAGGGGACCAGGGTTCTCCGGCTGCTTCCTCGCCGGTCACCGTGGACCGGTCTCCCGTCCCAGTGAACCGGGAGTCCCGGACGATCCGGCCGGAAACCATGGCCGTTCCTGAACAGAAAGGTCCCGCGCGTACGCCCGTTCGTGTTCCGGAGACCCGGCCGACGGATACCGTGCCGGAGTTCGCCCCCCGCGTAGCGGTACGCGACATGGAACCGGCATCGCCCATGTTGCCTGGCAGAAGCCGGGGCTCCAGCGGAAGCGGAAGCACCACGCGGCCAACCACGCCACCCTCTCGACCGCCGGCCGATACGGACCGGTCCCGCGATACCGACCGTGGCCGGACAATCGTTCCGTCTACACGGGGACTGGATCCGCGTTTTCCGGCGGTCACTTCCGCACCCTCTGTCACGCGGGACATCGTTCCAACCATGCCTTCCAGTCCAGGCTTTAGACCGATGACAGGTTCTTCGCGTCCCATGACGGGGTTACCTGAATTGACTGGCGGGAAGGAAGTCGCGCCACCCCGGGTTCCATCCGTGATGCCAGAAACGGCCAGGCGATTTGACGAAGTGGCCATCCCGCGCGTGGAACAGCCGATGAGCCGCTCCCCGAGGATTGCCGAGATTTCCCATCCTTCGCCTCGCTTTGAAGTGCCGTCGCGCCAGTTCAGTCCCCGGGTGGCCCCCGTGATCACGCCCACCGCGCCCTCCGCGCGGGGCGGGGCTGCCGGTGGCTTCAGCCGCATGCGATAACGTCCGCGACCAGGAACAAGGAACCGGCTTATGCGTCATGATCGATCGCGTGGATACGTGCTGTTCAACGTGGCGGGGCTGTGGGCGTTGCTGATCCTTTCGGGATGTCCCGTAACCCCTGGACAGGTCTATGATCAGGATGCCGCGACAGGCGGAACGGTCGATGCCCAGGCGGAGTATGACCTTGGCTTCAATGACGGTTTCCTGCGGGATGACTACTACTGGAAAGGGTACGACGACAGTTTCTATACCCGGGACGGGGGGCCCATCTACTACCAGGGGGGTACCCTGCCGTACGTGGAATCACCACCCTACGAGGCCGGATTCTGGGACGGTGTATGGTACGCCTACAACGACGGCTACTTTGTCGCCTATGACGACGCGTTCACCATCGGCTTCAGCGAGGGATATGACGTGGGCTATGGCCCGAACTGGCAGGAATTCCTGGCGCGCGACCAGCACGTGGAATACCTGGACGGCGGCTTTTCCGACGGGTATAACGATGGATTTTCGGAAGGACGTATCCTGGGCGCGGTGGATTACGTGGAAGGATTGCCCTTCGACTGGCTGGATGCCATGGCGTACTACCGCGCGGGCAACGACGCGTATCTCGAGGAGATCGCGCTGGGCACGGGCGCGTATGGCCCGGTGATTCTTTACGAATACGGAACGGATCCCAATACCCTGATGAAATCCGGCGAGAAGTCTGTCGCGGGTTTCCTGAAAGATGAGCGATCCCGCCGCGCGGCCCCCAGGAACATGGATCGAGCGATTCGGAGCGGCCTGGCGCAGAAATCCACGGGCGGGGAGGATACCTCGATGGCGCGGGCGTATACCTCCACTGTCCGGGCGCGGCTTCAGGTGGCTCCATCGACCACGCCCCGCGCGGAGGGGGTGACGCTTCGCGTGGCGGAAACCACGTGGCTGCAACGACTGGAACAGTACCGCCAGCAGGCTCGTTGAAGGCCGCCGACGCGTTCCATGCGGCTATCCGCCCCGAAGGGCCGCGTTACTGGTGTACAATATCCGCCTGGAACCCAAAGGCCGGGACAGCGGATGGCTTTCAATCCCAAAGGCGCGATGGCCCTGCCGGGCGAGCCGGCAGACCACCGGATCAGCCCGGAAATTCAGGCGTTTATTCGTGACGCGGTACGGGCCGCGGACGGGGCTGAAGTATTCATCGCGGGCACGCCGGACGCGTCGGGTACCATCGTCGAAGCCCGGGTCCTGGCCCGGGGAAACCAGGGGGCCGTGCCGGCCGTATTTGAGGGCCTGCGCGCTCGAGAGGTCCTGATTCACAATCATCCCGGCGGGGATCTCCGTCCGAGCGAAGCCGACTTATTGCTCTCCGCGCGGTTTGCCGGGGATGGGCACGGTTCTTTCATCGTGGATAACGATGTGACCCGCGTGTATGTCGTGGTCGAACCGTTTCTCCCCGAGCCGATCCGACCCGTCGAAGTGGACGAGATCACGGCCCTGCTCGCCGGGGATGGCCCCGTCGCCCGGGTACTGGGGGCCTATGAGCATCGTCCCCAGCAGATCGAAATGGCCGCGGCTGTGGCGCGGGCCTTCAACGAAGAACGGGTCGCGGTCATTGAAGCGCCCACGGGCGTGGGCAAAACGCTGGCTTACCTTGTGCCGGCCATCTTGTGGACGGTTCGCAACCGCGAGCGGGTGGTGGTCTCTACCCGGACCATCACGCTGCAGGAACAACTGATGCACAAGGACATACCCCTGCTGCGGCAAGCGCTGCCCGATTACCCCTTTGAGGCTTGCCTGGTCAAGGGACGCGGGAATTACCTCTGTCGGCGCAAGTTGGCCCGCGCGCTGGAAGAGAGCACCCTGTTCGATGACGCGACCATGCGGGAACAGTTTTCGGCCATCGCGGAATGGGCGTCGGTTACTCAGGACGGCAGCCTGTCCGACCTGCCCTTTGAACCTGCCCGGGCGGTCTGGGACCGGGTAAACAGCGAGGCCGATACCTGCCAGGGCAGTGCCTGTCCCGCCCTGCAGCAGTGTTTCGTGGCGAAAGCCCGTCGGGCCATGGCCCGGGCCGATATTCTCGTGGTAAATCACCACCTGTTCTTCGCGGACCTCGCGATCAGGAAAGAACGGGACATTTACAACGAGGCCGCCGTGCTTCCTTCTTTCCGACGGGTGATTTTCGACGAGGCCCACGGTATTGAGGACTCCGCCACCGAGTACCTGGGCGATTCCTGTTCCTGGGGAGCGGTGGAACAGACTTTGCGTCGCCTGCGTCATGGCGAGGGCGGCAAGACCCGGGGACTGCTTCCCCTGCTCGAACTCAAGCTGCTTCGGGATTGCGCCGGCCTGGACGTGGACACCTACGTCGTGCTGACGGATCTCATCAACCAGCGGATAACGCCTGCCTGTGATGCCGTGACGGTATCCACGCGGGAGGCGTTCCTGGCTCTGAAGCAACTGGCCGAGTCCCGGGTGGAGGAAGGACCCCGTGAAGTCAAGTGGCGGATCACCCCGGCCGAAACCGCCCGGGAAGAGGTGCGACAGGTTGGTGCCGGGATCGTGCTGCCCGCGGTGGAATCGGTGGCCCGTCTGGCCCGGGAACTGGACCATCTCATCGAGGGCCTGAAGCAGGTTCCCCCCAATCACCCCGGCGAGGAACCACCCCTGCTGGGCGAGGTGCTGGAACTGACCGCCCTGGCAGAGCGCCTGCGCGGGACAGGCCTGATTCTAGCGGCCATGCTCGCCGAAGAACATGCTGATAACGAGGTCCGATGGGTGGAAACCGACCGCGGTAGTGACCGGTTCATCCGGCTGTTCCGGTGTCCGCTGGAAGTGGCCGGACATCTGAGCGAAGGGGTGTATGATCGGATGCGCGCGGTGGTCATGACCTCCGCTACCCTCACGGTCAGCCGGGATTTTGGGTTCTTTTCCCGCCGCGTGGGGGTGGACAGGGTCGCGGCATCCCGGCTGGACCAGATGATGCTGACCTCTCCCTTCGATTTCCGCGCGCAGGCCCTGCTGGCCATTCCCACCGATGGCCCGGAACCCGACCGGCAGGAATTTTCGGCCTGGTTGAGCGATGCCCTGCTCCAGATCTTCGAGGTGACCCGGGGTCACGCCCTCGTGCTGTTCACCTCTTTCCAGTCGCTGCGCCGGGCGTTCCGGGATCTCGAACAGCCCCTGCGGCACATGGGCATCAACCCCCTCTGGCAGGGAGGGGCACCCCGCGGGAAACTGCTGGATACCTTCCGGCGCGATCGATCCAGCGTGCTGTTCGCCACCGACAGTTTCTGGGAAGGCATTGATGTTTCGGGCGATGCCCTGACCTGTGTTATATTAACCAAACTCCCTTTTCGCGTGCCTACCGAGCCTGTTCAGGAGGCCCGGTGCGAGGCGATCGAGCGAAAAGGAGGTAACGCGTTCATGGATTATTCCCTGCCTCAAGCCGCCATCAAGTTACGCCAGGGTTTCGGCAGACTGATCCGGAATCGGGCGGATTGGGGTTCCGTGGTCATTCTGGACAGGCGCGTGGTGACGCGGCGTTATGGTGGGGTGTTTCTGAAATCCCTGCCTGAAGTGACGCTGTCCAAGGCCCCCCTGCGGGAAATGCTGGAAGAACTGCGGATTTTTTTTAACCGTCACAGGAGCACAGACAGCCATGAGTAACCAGTTGGACATTCGGATCGATGTGTCCCGGGCCAAGTCGGGCATGGTGACCGCTCTGCACGGCGTGACCGACAACGAACTGCTGGAAATCGAGTCCCGGGTGCTGCAGGCCCACGAGCGGTTGCTGCAGGAACGGGAACAGGGTAAATACGGGTTTTACGACCTGTACAAGCATGACGCGGTTTTCTCGGATATTCGTGAAAAGGCCGCGCATTTCAGTTCTTTCAAATACGACAACCTCGTGGTGCTGGGCATCGGCGGTTCAGCCCTGGGGATCACGGCCCTGAACAGCGCGCTGAATCCCCCGTACTGGAACCTGCTCAGCCGGGCCGCGCGCAAGGGGCATCCCCGACTGTTCGTCATGGATAACATCGACCCGGATACCTTCAAGACGATGATGCGGCTGTGTCCGCCCAGGAAGACCCTTTACAACGTCATTTCCAAGTCGGGTGAAACCGCGGAAACCATCTGCCAGTTGCTGATTATCGTAGAAAAACTGGAAAAAGAAGTGGGGGCCGCGGCGATGAAGGATCACCTCGTGGTGACCACCAGTCCCAAGGGTCCGAACGCGCCGAAAAGCCTGCTGCATCCCGTCGCGGACGCCTATGACCTAGTTTCCTTCGAAATTCCGCTGAATGTCGGGGGACGCTTCTCCGTGTTCTCGCCCGTGGGCATGTTTCCGGCGGCAATGCTGGGCATGGACCTTGACGGCCTGCGCGAGGGATGCGCGCGCATGGACACGCGGTGTTCCGTTCCGTCGGTCACGCTCAATCCCGCCTACCTGCGCGCCGCGATGCATTACCTGCTCGACACCCGGAAAAACAAGCGCATCGCCGTGATGATGCCCTATTCCGACGCGTTGCGGGATATCGCCGACTGGTACCGCCAGCTCTGGGCCGAAAGCCTGGGCAAGCGCTTCGCCGTGGACGGCACCGAGGTGTTTGCGGGCCAGACCCCCGTCAAGGCCCTCGGAGCCACCGACCAGCATTCCCAGATCCAGTTGTACCGCGAAGGTCCCAACGACAAGATCATCACCATGATCGACGTGGGCCGGTTCAACGCCACGCTGCGGGTTCCGGACGTGCTGCCCCAGGTTTCGGGCGTGGACTACCTGCGCGGAAAAACCATGAACAAGCTCATGAACGCCGAGTTCCTGGGCACCATGGACGCGCTCAAGGCCAGTCACCGGCCCGTCATTCGGATCACCCTGCCCCGGGTGACCGCTTCCACCGTGGCCCAGTTGCTCTATATGCTCGAAGTGGAAACTGCCATGGCCGGAAAACTGTATAACGTCAACGCGTTCGACCAGCCCGGCGTGGAGGAGGGCAAACGTAACGCCCGAAAGCGCATGGGAGGCGAGGGCTAAATGGACGATGGCCGGGCCTTGCCGGCGGAAACGGAAGCATCCCCTGCGGAACGCATCATGGCCGCGACACGGGCCGGCGCCATGGAAACCCGTCGATCCCGCCGGACCTTCCGGTTACTCGTGGGAGCGGTAGTCCTCATCACGGTGGCCCTCTGGTTCGCCGATCAGTATCTCAGGTTACCCAGGCTGGAAACCATGTTCCGCATGACCCGTACCCTCCCCGCTCCCTCCGCCCGCGCCGTGCTGCGTAACGTGGCCCGGCAGGACGCCCGGCTGAACACCACGCCTAATCCCCGGTATCTCGAGGCCCTCGGTGATGTTGAGGAGCCCGATCTTGCTCCCTCGGTATACGACCAGGCCTTCCGGCTGGATTCCCGGAACGCCCTGCTGGCCATCAAGTCCGGATGTGCCCTTTTTCATCTCGGCCGTTTTCTCGAGGCCAGGGACCGGTTTCGAGAGGCTGCCGCCCTGTCTCCCCCCAACGTCCTGCCTAGATATCTCGAGGCTGCCGCGCTGTGCGCGTCCCTTTCTGAGCAGGACGATCCCGGTGACGTGTTAGCCGTGCTCGCGCGGGCTAACACGTCAGACGCCCCGGTGATCCTGCCGGCGCCCCTCTGGCATCCCACGCTTCCCGAAGGGGGCGCGTGGCAGGCGCGGGTGGCCCGGGATATGTCCCAGTGGGTGTTGACACCGCTGTATGTCATGGCGGACATTTTGCGCGAACGCGCGCGGGGGGACATCCTGTCGCGTCATGGTGGACCCTGGCGCGAGTGGAGCGACCTGGTTGAAGCCACCGGCGCCCGAGTGATCAGGGGAGGGCTTCCAGATCGTCTTCCGGATCTCGAACAGATCCTGGCAGGCCTGAACCTGGTGCGGACCGCCAGGGAAATCCGGGGCGAATTGTCTCCGGGCGGCGCGGGAAGCGCGACCAGCGGGGATACCCTGTCACGCGCCATGGACGAGGCGTCAACCCGGGCCGCCGATTTTTTAAACAGCTGGGAATCCCGCGTGGCGGATTATGACCGCGCCGCGCGGCAGCCCATCCTGCGCGCCGTTACGGTGCTGGTCGTGTTCGGCGTCTCGCGCCTGCTGGTCGAATTGCTGGCGCGCCTGTTCGGGCAGCAATGGCGCGTCGCGAAGACCCTGCCCGTGTCTTTTCCCCAGGTGCTTGCGCCCGTGATGACGGGCCTGCTTTTCACAATACTCCTGCTGATGACGCTGGCTGGATGGCCTCGAACCTTGCGGTCCATGGATGTGTCGCTCGGGTGGTGGTACTTGTGTGGGGCATTGCCGATGGGTGTTTCCGTGGCCGTGTCAGTTTACCTGGCCGCGCGTCCATCGCCTGGGGCGTGGTCCGGCCAGGCCGTGCGTTTTCGGGACCGCGTGTCTTTTGGCCTGGGGGTATTGCGCCGGCAACTGGGGACCATGAACGGGGTAGCCATCGTGGTTTTCTGTTGCTGGCTGCTGCTGTTCCGGATGACGTGGAACGCCTATCCCTTCCAGTTTTCTCTCGTGACCCCGGGGTTAACCGCGGAAGAGATGGAACTGGCCCGGCAACTCCGGGAATTGCTGCTGACGGCCATGGGCGGCCCATAACCGTGGGAGGAGGGATTCAGTAGGGGCTGTCTCCGCTTTCGCCCGGCAGGATGGGCTGGTTCGCGTTGTTCCGGGACTCATTGGCGCTGGTGACCCGCACCGCGGCTTCATCCCGGAACACGCAACTCCACTCGCAGATCCCACACCCGACGCATTTATCCGGATCTACGTGCGGCCGTTTCAGCACGATCTTTGAACCGTCCCGCCGCGTGATCTCCTCCTCAACGAAGTAGATCGCCTTGTCTGGAACCGGGCAGTGTTCTTCGCAGATGATGCAGTTCCGATCGTACGCGTAGGGCAGGCACCGGTTCTTGTTGAACATGGCCAGTCCCAGTTTGACCTGGTGCTTGGCCTCGACCGTGAGCGGCTGAATGGCGCCGGTCGGACATACCTGGCCACACAGCGTGCAGTTGTACTCGCAGTAGCCCACCTTGGGAATCAGCCGCGGTGTCCACAACCCTTCAAGCCCCGCCTCGAGGGCGCACGGGTGCAGCGCGTTGGTGGGGCAGACCCGCATGCACAGGCCGCACTGTATGCATCGCTGCAGGAATTCCCGCTCCGGTAACGCCCCCGGCGGACGGATGAGCCAGGGGTTGTATACCACCTCCTGGGCCTGCGGACTCTGCCGGAATCCCGTCACGGCGATGGCTCCCGCCACGGCGGAACCCAGGGCGGCCCGCCTGGAGAAATCCACTTCACCTACCGTCGGGCGCTTTCCATTTTCCGCCTTCGCGAAGGAAAAGGTAATTCCGCCACGGGAACAGGAAGCCACGCAGTTCCAGCAGCCGTAGCATTCGGAAGGCAACCATTGGCCAGGCTGATCCGGCTGGGCGGCCGCCGGGCAGGCCATCGCGCACAGTCCGCAGCCCGTGCAGGTACCTTCCTTCGTCCGCAGGCGGAGCAACGGTTTGCGGGCCAGCAGGCCAAGCAATCCACCCAGGGGGCAGATGTAGCGACACCAGAACCGCGGTTTCCAGAAATTGAGCCCGACGATCAGCATGAACCAGAACGCAATAAATACACCCCCATCCAGAGCCTGGCGGTCTACCTGGAATACGTAATTCCGGAAGAACCGGTAGACCGGTTCGGTAATCCAGGTGGCCCGCGCGGGACCGATGTGGGGATCGGCCTGGTAGACGGCGGTCGCGCTGTCTTCAATACCGTACTGGGCGCCGGGCAGCACGAACGTGGTCAGGCTGCGGAACATCAGTGGAATGGGATCAAAAATGCCGGTCCAGTGCACGCCGAAGAGGGCCATGACCAGCAGGGCGACCAGCACGACGTACTTCACCCGGTGCCATGGCGAGCGCCGGTTGTCCGCGGCCCTGGGCTTGCGGGGGCGCAGGGCTGTTGCCAGGGTATGTACCGTTCCCAGCGGGCAGATCCATCCACAGAAAAACCGCCCCAGGAATACGGTCACCACGACCAGGACCACGACTGGCCACGCGATGACTTCCATTGAACGGGATGCCAGGGCCGTGGCCAGGGCCGTGAGCGGGTCCAAGTCGAAGAAAAACCGGGGACCCCACCCCGGAGAGGAGGCGTCGCCCAGCCGCACGGATATGGCCAGGCCGATGAACAGCAGCAGAAAGACGGCCTGACTGACGCGCCGGGTCCACTGCATCCACGAACGGGGACGACGCGGGTGCCTCACGCCGCGGTCACCTCTTTCGGGTTCAGGGACTTGTAGTCAATCACGCCCAGCCCGTATTCCGCGCCGACCCGGATCGTGCCGATCAGTTCGGGCTTGTTTCCCAGCAACTCCGCGCCAAACGCGTCCAGCGCGACGATGTCCGTGCCAGCCGCGACGGTTCGCGTGATCTTCACGTCGTTCAGGTCGCCACCCGTGGGCCCGTGATCCATCAGGATGCGCGTGGCGTCTACCACCGAGATCCGCGGCTTCATGAATTTCGTGAGATCCGCGATGCAGTACGGCAGGTCCTGGTGGAATTTCTTGCGGTTTTCCACCACCCCCATGTAGTTCTTCATGCACAGGGTGACCCGGGTAGAACTGTGATGCTTGGCCACCGGAACGCTGATAACCAGGTCCGATTCAAAGATATCCGGGTAGATGGGAATCGAGGTCAGCCGTTTCCCGCCGATCTCCATTTCCCGGAACCGGTTCCGGTCCAGGTAGACCACCTCGGCTCCTGCTTCCTTTGCGGCCGCTTCGATGCCGCTATTCTGGTAACTCTTCCGGATATCGTTGCAGGGATTGTCGCCCACCTTGACCTTGCCCGCGCCGGCCTCGTAGCACAGGCGTACCAGCGCTTTCACCACGCCGGGGTGGGTGTTGGCAGCCTGTTCGGGGGTCCGGTCCCACCCGATATTCGGCTTGACCCACACGGTCCCACCTTTCTTGATGAAGGGTTCCAGTCCACCAATGGCCCTGATGGCTTCCACCGTCAGTTTTTCGGCCACTTCCATCATGGGCGCGTTTTCGTCACCCTTCCACCGCGCGATGGCCATAAGCGGCGCGTCGGCGCCCATGGCCAGGGAATAAGGTAGCATGGCCGCGCCGCCCAGGGCCGCCGTCGTTTTCAGAAATTCGCGCCGGTTCGTGAACATGGCTGGCTCTCCCTTGACCAGTTACTCCGGGGACAGCGCGAAGCCCCACCTGGAACTTCCGCCATCCATTCCGGCTGTTACGGACATTTACTGTTAAGACCCAGTATATCACGAACATGTTTCGGCCATTGTGATGGCAGGTGAACGAAGGGTTACAATGCTTAAAATCAAGGACATGTTCAGGATGACGACATTTCAGGGCGAATGGTGGCGGTTTCTTTTAATGGTAGGCGTCGTGCTGGGCGGTACCGTCGGCCTGGTTGCGTCGAGGCCGTCTCACGCGCAGGGGGTGGAAATTTCCGTTTCCGGGCCAGGCGCCACGGCCCTGCCATCGGGGGGCAAGAAACCGGAAATTGAAAAGATCATTCCCAAGTCGCTGGGGTATCCCTGCCAGAACTACCATTTTCTGAGTGGTACCGTGGCATACAATCCGGAAACCGGCCGCAATCCCATGGCCCTGGCCGCGATGTGCGAAGTTTCGCCATTGCAACTGGTGTTCGTGGATTACAAGACGCGCGAGTTTACGGACGTGATCGCGCCTTCCGGTTCGGGCGCGTGGGCCATGGCCCTGACCCCTTCCGGGAAACAGATGCTGGTCGGCACTTTTTTTACGGGCCATGTCATGCTCTTCGACTTTGAGCAGTGGGCTTTCATAGCGGACGTGGAGGTGCCCGACGCTCCGTATATCTGGAATTTCACGCCTGGCGGGGATGGGCGGATGTATTTCGGCGTCTACGGTGGGGGCAGGTTATTTGCCTTTGACCTGGACAGCAAGGCCATCGAATCCCTGGGAAGCGGCCTGCCGCCGAACAGTTCCCTGCGCTGGGTGTCCACGCTGCCCGATGGACGGATCCTGTGCGCCTATGGCCCCGAGCAACCCGGAACGCGGATTTACGATCCCGCCACGAAGCAGTACACCGAGCCTCCGGCGGACTTCGCGGACGTCACGCGCGGCGTGACCTGGAACGGTTTTTTCCTGAGTGGTAACCGGGTGTTTGACCGCGACCTTAAGCCGGTCAATCCGCCTCCCTTCACCCTGCCGCCCGGGGTCGGCGATGACTGGAGTGTCCTATTGGAGGCCACCGGCGGTGACCTGCTTTTCCTGCGGCATGAAAACGCGATTTACCGCTACCAGAAAGGGAACCCGGAGCCTGCCCTGTTCTGTGACATTGACCTGAAGGGGGGACGGGTGATCGGCGTATCCGCCGAGGGCGGCCTGTACGGAGTCCGCGGGCCCCAGTATTTTCATATTACCCCCGGCATGGAAGCCATCGAACGACGCACCATCTCGGCGAAAGTACCCTATCGTCCCCCCGCCATGCTGATCCCGGACAACGCCGGACACGTGTGGGGCGCGCCGCCGCTGGGTGCCACGCTGTTCATGATGAACGACAAGACGGGCGTGTCTACCAACACGGGCCTCGTGGTGGACGGTGACGGCGTGGTCAACGCCCTGACGGCATTCGATGGGATCGTCTACGGGGTGGTCGATCCCGGATGCGAGTTGTTCCGGCTCAGTCCCGCGGAACCCTGGGATCAGTTTTCCGGAAAAAATCCCCGGACCCTGGCCCGGTTGCGCGCGCGCGGCCTGAAACGGTGTGATGGCGGTATCGTGGCCGGTCCCGGTGGAAAGAAGCTGTTTTCGGGGTGGACCATGGGAGAGGATATGAATGAAGGGGCCGTGGCCGTCACGGACCCCGAGACCGGCGAGACGGAAATTATCGAGAATCCCCTCGGCAAGGCGCCAGTTACCGGCATTGCCGTGGATGACAATTTCATCTACCTGCTCACCGGACCCGTGGAAGGCACGAAAGGCCAGGTGCCCGTTCAGTTCGGGGCTATCGGGATAGATACCCACCAGGTCTGCGCGGGGTTCCCGTTTGAAGGCGCGACCTCCGCGAGGTGGCTCACTTTGGCCAGGACCAAAAACGCGGCCGTATTTGTCGTGGACGGCGCCGCGCGCGCGGTGAATCTCGACCGCATGCGACTGGTTGGCATGCCGGATCCACCCCCGCCTCCTCCGACGGCCGCGACCATCGCGTGGCCAGGCGGTTCCTCGGTGTATTACGTTTCCGATAAACAGGTAATTCAGATGGATCCGGCCACGGGCGTGTTTTCGGTGATCGCTGAACTGCCGCTCAAGGCCCAGGCTTTCTGCGGTGTCCGTTTCGGCGATCTGTACGCCGCCTGTGGCGCGGAGGTTTTCCGGATCCCATTGCTATGAGATTCCGGGCCATGGAAAGGAATTTCATGTCGCGTGATGCGTGGCTGTTTCGCGTTACCCTGCCCATGCTGACCCTGCTGACGGGATGGTCCGCGGGGTTGTCAGCGGCGGAACCGGCTTCGAACCAGCCCGTGGTGGCCGGCGCGTCTGCCCCGGAACAGGAGCGCCCGTCCGAGCCCTCCACTCCAGACCCCCGCCCCTTCCTGGAACGCTTTCAGCCGGGACAGGCCTTCGCGGAATTCATTCGCCAGCATCCCCGGGCCATCTACAGCCGAGAGGAAAACGCGGACCGGGTTCCCGATCCCGCGACGCCCGGCGGCCTGCTGGAAGAATGGGACGCCGATCCCTGGCTGGGCCTGGAGTGTATCGCCGACATGGGGTTCCGCGATACGGGGACCTTGTACGAGTTCGTGATCATGTGGCGGGGCAGCGCCCGGGACGTGGCGGACCGCGCGGTTCAGTTTTACCGGGGGTGTTTCGAACGGCACGGGATCCGTTTTTCCAGGGAAGTCATGGTACTTAATCCTGACCAGCAGGGGGGAGGTGATCCCGTGCCCGTGCTGGCCTGGGATGAGGGGGACTGGCGGTATATCGCCTACTGCGTGGCATCCTGGAAAGATCGGCCGTCGAAGCCCGGCGTGTGCGTGTACGCCTGCATGGAACTCGGGGATCCCACGCTGGCAGACTGGCTTAAACCGGACCGCGTGCCGGCGGAAACCCGGGACGCCCTGTGGCGTGAACTGGGCAAGACCCTGGAGCTCCTGGTCCAGGAGATGGCCGCGCGCCCGGTGTCGCCCGCGCCGGGTGATAAATGAGGGAGCCGCTCAGGGTGCGCGACACCCCGCAGACCGGGCAGGTTCCCGCCGGTAGCCGGGCCGGCGGAAAGTGGTGGTGCTACACGTGGGGAGCGGGGGTATTTTTACTGGCCCTTTCGGCTCGGCTGTGGCGCGTAACCGAACAATCCGTATGGCTGGATGAATTTTTCAGTTACAACTACCTTGACGCGCCCTCTCTATACGAATGCATTCTTCGACAGCGCCCGGAAAACTGGGAAATGGTGCCCCTTTATTACGCGGCGCAGTATTACTGGGCCCAGCTGGTTCCAGGGAGCATTGCGTGGGTGCGGCTGTTATCGATTTTTCCGTCCGCCGTGGCCGTAGCGCTCGCGGCCCTGCTGACCTGGCGGTACCTGGGGATGGTCGCGGGATGCGTCACCGGTTGCTGGTTGGCCCTGTCGCCGTTTCACGTGTTCTATGGCCAGGGCATTCGTCCCTACGCGTGGTTGTACCTGTTGGGCCTGCTGTCCTGGTGGACGCTTTACCGCTGGCAGGCAAGCGGGATGCGCCGATGGCTGCTTGTTTCGCTGACCCTGAATGCCGCCATGGCCTGGACCCACCTGCTGACGCCGCTGATGTTCGCCGCCCAGGGGTGCTGGTTATGGGGCGCCAGGCGATTCCGGCTGGACCGTGCGCTTCTCAGTTGGGGAGTGGTCCATGGCATGATCATCCTGACCCTGGTCCCATGGGTGATGACTATCCGTCCCGCGCCGGATCCCCCGAACCAGGCGCCTCCACCCCTGGGTTCCCTGGCGACGATACTGCTCGACCAGGGGGCTGCGGCATCCGAATCCTTTCTTGGCAAAACACTTTTCGCGGACAATGAGCCGGTGCGGTGGACGTTGAAGGTTCCCCCAAGGTTTGACCTTCAGTTGGCTGGCGGCTACGCGGGCCTGGTGTCCGCGACGCGACAACCCCTGGAATTGGCTTTAGCCAGGCTGGTGCTGCTGGGCGTGGTGCTGGCAGTGGCCACGGGATGCCTGCGCCGGGGCAAACACTCGGAGGATACCGCTACCGGGCGACCGGATCCGTTGTGGCTGTGGCTGACGGCCGCGCTGGTGCCCCTTGTGCTGCTGTACGCCATGGCCCTTGCCTGGAAGCCACACGTTTTCCAGGTTCGGTACCTGTGTTTCGCCCTGGTGTTTCTGCCTGGGGCCATCATGGGCGGGGTAAACCGGATGGTGCCCCGGGCCGCCCCCTTCTTCGGTATGGTGGCGGTGATGCTGGTCGCCGCCTTGTATGCCGGGTACCACGCCGTGCCGGTGCGGCATGATTATCTCGGGGTAGCGCGCCTGCTGCGGGAGCCTGCCTGCCAGGATATGCCGGTCATCACGCCGGACTGGAATCTTGCCCGGGTCCTGCTGTGCAATGATCGCGCCCTTACGTCCCGCGTGATCCGCCCCGATCCGGAACAGTTCGAAAGCGCGGTCTCTGCCGCGCTGACAGGGGGCAAGCCCTTCGCGCTGCTGTTCGAAGGAGACTTGTCTGAAAGCATCCGCCGGGAAACAGAGTACAGCCTGATTCAGCGTGAGGCGCCGTTCAGGCGCATAATATGCTCTGGTCTGCAGAACCTGTACGTGTACCTTGTGACACCGGGCGCGTGACCGACGCGGCAAGGGAGGTGAAGATTAAGATGATGAACAGAAGCGATAGCCGTCGCGCGCTGAAGAGGATCGCCACGGGCGTTCTGTTTCTGGTCGCGACAACCACGGGATACGCGGAGGAAGCCGGCATGTCTCCGGAAAAACAGTTGACCTTTTCTCCAAAAAATCATGACCTGGACAACAACGATAACTTTTCCTCGGACGGTCGCTACCTGTGTTACGACACCCGGGAAATGTACGGTTCATCCATCGACAACAGCACGAGCATCGAATTGCTGGAACTCGAGACTGGTAGAGAAATCGTGCTCTACCGGCCGGAACACGTGGTGCTGGGAGACGCGCCCGCGCCGGGCGTAGGGGCCGTTTCGTTCAACCCCGCGCGGCCGGAAGTGGCTTTTATTCATGGGCCCATGCCCGAGGAAGTGGCCTGGCGGGGGCCCTACGGAAAACCCAACCGCTGTGGCGCTCTCGTGCCGGTGGATGGCGAGATCACGCGAGTGGGCGACGAGTGGCGGATGCTGAAGGATGGAAAGCAATCCCTGTTCTGGCTGGATTGCCGCGACATTGCCCGGGATCGTCCAACCCGTCCCGGCGCTCACCGGGGCGGTACGCATCGCCACGAGTTCAGCCGCGATGGCCAACGGGTGGGCTTTACCTATGATGATTTCCTGTTGCCACGCTATGACCGCACCATCGGGTACCTGGAATTCCATCCCCGCGCGCCAGAGCCTGCCCGGTGCTGGTTCGCCGTGCTGGTCCGGCCCGTGCCCATGGGAGAATCCCGCCCCGGCGAGATCGAAAAGGCCTACGGCGACTCCTGGGTGGATCCACGCGGTACCCTGCGCGCGTTCATCGGCAAGGTCCGAAACGACGACGGCGTGACCTATGAAGAGTCCCTGTTCGTGGCGGAGATACCAGATTCCGTGGACATTACCACCGCCGACCCTGGAGACGCCGAACGCTACCCTTCGCCCCCCCAGGGGATTAAGATTCGCCGCGTGACCCATGAATGGGCCGGGGGCATTGTTCGGGGCGCACCCGATGGATCCAGAATTGCCTACCTTGGCAGGGACGCGACGGGAAAGCAACAGGTTTACGTCGTCGACGCGTGGGGTTCCGACCAGGCGGAGGATCCGACCATGCGGCCGGCCCAGGTGAGCCGCGTGGAAGGCGGGGTAACCGGTGATATCCGCTGGCATCCCTCGGGTAAGGCGGTACTCTTCACTGCCGACGGCGGGATCGCGGCCGTGAGCCTTGAAGGTCCCCTACCGGGTGAAACCGTCTGGCTGACGCCCCACGGGGATGGGGAACCCCGGCACGCCGTGGTGATTTCGCCGGATGGCCGCCTGGTGGTGTACAACCGGATCGTGCCTACCACGGACGAGTATGGCAACCGGGTCCAAACGTGGTCTGGTAAGGACTGCAAGCAGATTTTCAGCGTGGCCTGGCCGGGGAAAACCGCCGGTTTACCTGAATAATCGCGTTTTACCCGGGGAAACCGAATTGACATCCGCGTAAATTTTTTGTTATGCTTTTACCGGACCGATTGCGGTGCCGGGGTAGCTCAGTTGGTAGAGCAGCGGACTGAAAATCCGCGTGTCGACAGTTCGATTCTGTCCCCTGGCACCATTTTTTTGCCAGCCCGTGGAACTCAGGCCGCGTGTGGAGAGGGATGGGTAAGGGGATCAGGTGAGGTGCTGGGTGGCGTGTCCTGCCAGTCTTCGGGGGTCAGCGGGGTGAGCCCCGCTTCCAAGCGGGCGCGGTCACACCGTTCATTGGGCTGACCATTGGCCCAGGACGCTTCGAACTCCCGGCAGGGCGTAGGCCTTCGGTCATATATGGCACACCGTACCGATTCCTTGAGGGTACCGAGGAGGGCGACACACCGGGGGGAGGGCGCGTCGGTGCCCTTCATGACCCGGCGAAAGGGGCCAAGTGGATCCGTCATCTCGACCGGAACGCCGCCGGGATGATCTTCGGTGGTTTCGCGCCAATAGAATGAAACCCTGAATCGGGCACAGCAGACGCCGCAACGCAGGCAGGGATTCGCAGCCATGCTTCAGTACTTCCTGTCCATGGTGGCGATGCATCGACCATGCTGTCCACCTTAACTGATTATATCGAACCCTCCAGGGCGCGCTCACGCGTGCTCCTGGCCATCCTGTTTCGTCCCCGGGGATACTTCCACCGACCGGACTGGACAATATGGCCACTGGATGGGGGTTTCCGCGCCGTAGATGCGTCCCGCCTGGAATCGTTCACATTCCTCCAGGGGACGGCTGCAGGGGGGAGGACACAACTGGGCGTCGCCAATCGCCTGGTCCATGTCCAGCGCGGGCTGATCCGTGGGTGGGGTTCCCACCGGGCGGGCGGGTACCCCGGCCACCGTGGTGTGGGGCGGTACCGGCTTGAGCACCACCGCGCCGGCGGCGATTTTCGCGCCTTCCCCGATCTCGATGTTGCCCAGGATTTTCGCACCGGCGGCGATTAACACGCCCTTGCGCACCTTGGGGTGTCGGTCATCCCATTCCTTGCCCGTGCCGCCCAGGGTGACCTCGTGCAGCATGGACACGTTATCTTCGATCACGGCCGTTTCACCGATAACCACGCCCGTGGCGTGATCCATGAAAAGGCCCTTGCCCAGCCGGGCCGCCGGATGAATATCCACGCCAAATACCTCGGAAATCCGGCTCTGCAGAAAGAGCGCGAGGTGCTTGCGACCCTGGTTCCAGTAGAAATGGGCGATACGGTAGGCCTGGATGGAAAGAAACCCCTTGAAATACAGCATCGGCTGGCAGAACAGCCGGCACGCGGGATCCCGTTCGCGCACGGCACGGATATCCGCCCGGGCCGCTTCACCCAGGGACGCGTCGGCCCGGTGCGCCGCCTCCATCAGGTCCCGCAGCGACAGGGCTGGCAGGGTGACGCTTTCCAGCTTGTGCGCCAGGATAAAGCATAGCGCGTCCTCCAACGAGGCATGGTTCAGAATGGACGCGTGCAGGAAACTGGAAAGCATGGGTTCCCGGGCCACGCCTTCTGCCGCTTCCTGGCGTATGGCTTCCCACAGGGGATCGTGTTGCGCGTCGTCGGCGATCATGAATGAACTCCTGAATTTTCAGTCATGCTTGCGGGTTTGATCGGATTTTCGCATAGCATACCACGCTTTCACCCTGTCCGCGTGGTCTCGAGGCTATGGTATAGTTTTTCAGGAGACGCTCATGCAAAAACGGGTCGATATACTTTCCAGGGATTGGAAAGAGTGGCTGAGGCCCTATATTGTCCGGGCTCTGCTGGTTTTCGCGTGCGCGGTGGCGAGCGCCGGCTGGGCGGCGCCTCGACTGGAAGTGGCGGCGGTGACGGTTCCGCCAGGGGCCCGGGCCTGGGTTCCCGTGCTTCTTTCTGGGCAGGACACCGAGACCCCGCTTTGTTCCACGCGGTTCAAGGTTCGCGTGGAAGGCGGCCGGGTGCTGGCCGGGATGGCAGGGACCACCGCGGAGCAGGCCGGTAAAGGCGTGGGATGTCGCGTAAGCACTCCCGACACGTGCGTTTTCGTGGTATACGGCGGTCCGGATGGACTGCCCACTGGGGGTGATCTGGCGCGGGTCCTGGTGGAACCGGTGGCCACACCGTGCGTGGTAAGGGTGATGGACGCGGAAGGGGCCAGTCCGGACGCCTCGGAAAAAGCCGTGGAAACAGGTCCCGGCGTTACGTTGGAAACGGGTGGCAGTTACGCGCCGCACAAGGCGGACCGTGATGGTGACTGGAAAATCAGCCTGTCGGAGTTGTTGCGGCTGATCCAGTTGTACAACATGGGGGAGTGCTCCTGCCGGGCGGGGACGGAGGATGGATTCTGGCCTGGGACGGGCGAGCGTTCCTGCGTGCCCCACGACGCGGATTATGCGCCCCAGGACTGGCATATTACCCTGAACGAAGTGCTACGGGTGGTGCAGTTTTTTAATCTTGGGGGGTATGGCCGGCGGACCGGGTCTGAAGACGGCTTCATGGCCGGGGGATTCTGGGTTTTCTGATCAGGTTTTCCTAAAAAATGTTTTATGTTTCAATACTATCTTTCTGTTAAGAATACAGATCGAAAGAAATTAATAATAAAACCGACCATGAACTTGACAAATCAGCGGTCGGAAGGTAGAATCTGGATATAGGCACGTCGTGGCACAGGACAATCAAAGAAAGGAGACGAAAGTATGCGCGTGTCAGGACATCTACCCCGTGTATTGGCTTGTGTGATGGGGCTTGGCGTGGCTCTCTCCGCGTGGTCCCAGCCGTCCAGGGTGGCTTTTCAGGGTATTCCCATTGAGCCGGTTGGAAACGTTTTCATCTCTACCGAGGGCGATGGCTACCTGGACATCAACCTTCCGGGCAATAATCCCCAACAGCATTACCTGCTGATTGACCCTTCCAATGGTGAAACCATCCAGGGAACGGGGATGGGATGCACCCTGTTTCTGCAAGCCGTGGATTGGCCGGTGAATGGCTCACTATTGCTTGGATCGGGTATGCCCACGTCCACGGCCCCCCGGCTGGTTTTATCCTTGACCAACGTGGACGGCGAGGTTACGCAATTGTCCGTGATAGAAGCAGGTCAACAGGGGAACCGGCCTGTTCCGTTGCTTCTTCAGGGTAGCCGCGCGCCCGTCGACGCCATAAATATCTACCTGCCTCCTCTGGAATTATTCGCGCCGGATAACGAGGGAAAACCCGGATGCTGGGTTAGCACGGTTTCGCCCAGAATCAAGCAGGAAAAAACGGGCTACGTGACCATACAGAACACGAAGGCGGGCGCGCTGGATAACAGTTCATTTTACTTGGAATTCAGGGAACCTCGTTACGTGGGGGTACCGGGTGAGGCGCCAACCCTGCTGGAAAGCCTGGTCCTGCTTCTTCCCCTGGACGAGGTGCCCGTAACCATGCCAGTGATTCTGGCTGCCTCGGGCCTGGGAGGCCAGGGCGGAAGGATCACCATAAAGGCGAGCCCGGTGATCTCAACTTCCTTACTTGACCTGACGCCGACCAGTTTTCCGAATGGGCGGATATTAGAGAGCATTCAGGATGAATCTCGGGGCTTTAGTTCCATTATTCGTCGGGAAGGAAAACCAACTTTGCAGCTTACCGGATTCGCGGAAGCGTGGATTGGTATTAACGCCCGTATGCCTCAAGCGCCCGGCATCCCCATCTTGAACGTGAACCCGGAATGGGAAGAACCGGCGATTGACCAGATTGTGAGGGCGCGCGCCAAGGAGGTCGACGATCTCGCTGGAGAGCCGGATGATGTGCTGCTGCGGATGGGCCCTCCCGTGGGGAATACGGGACCGGTAGACATAGGCTCGATTATTTTTGGTGAACTGTCCTCGACCAGTGATCCGGGCGAACCAGTCGAGACGGGTACTTCGTCACTGGGATTTTATAGTCCTGGTCATGTAACGGAGAGTTTGTTTGTAACCTACCTGTCCGAAGATCCGGAGACTGGCGCGAGACAATGGCTCGTTTCGTATGATTCCAGGTATCACGATGGTCAGGTTTTCCGCACGCGCGTGGAAGTTGTGAAGAGTAATTTAATCGCCGACACCTCAGCTCGATGGAACGGCCAGTTGGACATCAGGTGGAAACTGGATAGCGTGACGGTAAAATTTCCGGTAGCAGTGACCTTCATGGACCCGGAAACGGGTCAGTCCTATGCCGGTACCGAGTTGACGTTCCGTGGTATAGAAAAGAAAGACATCTGGCGAAAAATGGTTTTCGTCAAGCCGTCACGAGGCCAAAAGGAGGATTCCCCGATATATGTTCCGGTCGAGATTTATCCATCGGTTCAGTTAGGGAAAGGAATAAAAAAGCGTGGCTCCCCAACCTTTCGCGAGGTAGGCGATCCGTTCTGTCTGGAACTGCCCTTCGAAGGGGGTAGCGATTTTCAGTGGTACAAGAATGGCGTGCCATTGGCAGGCGAAACCAGCCCGGAATTGTGTTTCAGCAATCCGGTTGAGGAGGACAGTGGCACGTACCGGGTCCGTCTAAACGCCCCGGATGGTTCCAAGAGCCAGGTGGAATATACCTTTTACGTAGTGGTTGCCAACAGCGTGCCCGCGAGCGGAACGCTGGGCCTGTTGGCCGCGGCGTGCAGTGTAGGGCTGGCGGGAATCCTCTGGTTATGGAGAAAACGCCGGAACGCCAGTTGATCGGCCCGGGTAGAAACATCAGCCAGGGATACCGGAGATTCATCCTCCGGTATCTTTTTTCATGAAGGGACCTGGAAAAACGGTGGCCAATTTTCTGGCGCGCCTTCCATGAAGGCACCCTCGCGCGCGGTTCCGGGGCAGATTTTTCGTCCCGCGGCTCGAAAGCGGAACCAGGAAAACAACGGGCAAGCGTTACCCCGATTGTGCAGGCGCCCGGGACAGCAACATTACAGGGTCGGGTAACGCTCGCCCATGAGCATGGCCAGCACGGCTTTCTGGGCGTGCAGTCGGTTTTCCGCCTGGTCGTATACCACCGATTTGGGGCTGTCAATGACCTCGTCAGTCACCTCCTGGCCCCGGTGGGCGGGCAGGCAGTGCATGAACAGGGCGTCAGGCTTCGCCAGCGCCATCATGGCCGCGTTGACCTGGTACGGCGCGAAAATCTCCGCCCGGCGGGCGGCTTCCGCTTCCTGGCCCATGCTGGCCCACACGTCCGTGTACACGGCGTCCGCGTCGCGGAGGCCTTCGGAAGGATCGTGGGTAATGGAAAATGTCCCTTTACATTCCTCCCGGCCGCGTTTCACGATTTCGGCATTGCCTTCATATCCCGGGGGGCACACCAGCGTGAGATTGAGCGGTATCCGGCGCGCGAAATTAACCCAGGAATGGAACACGTTGTTCCCGTCTCCGACGAAAGCCAGTTTCAGGGAAGAGAAATCTTGCCCCTTGTGTTCGCGCAAGGTCTGGGCGTCGGCGAGAATCTGGCAGGGATGCAGGAGATCGGTCAAGGCATTGATGACGGGCACCCGGGCGGATTGGGCCAGTTCCACGACGTGTTCGTGCTTATACGTGCGCGCCATGATGCCGTTCACCCATCGCTCCAGGTTTCGGGCCACGTCCTTGACGGCTTCCCTTCTGCCGAGCAGGTCATCGACTACCACGGAGTAACCGCCCAACTGGTACATGCCGATCTGGAAGGTTAACCGGGTGCGCAGGCTGGGTTTTTCGAAGATCAGGGCGAGGGTCTTGCCGGCCAGCAACGCGTGGGGTTTGCCATCCCGTAGCATTTTCTTGAGCCGATCGGCGAGATCCAGCAGGGAAAGGATTTCATCGGCCGAATAATCGGCCAAGCTGATAAAGTCGCGCTTCACCAACCAGCCTCCTCAAGTACCTGGTCCAGGGTTTCCACCGCCCGCGCGAAGTGTTCCCTCTCGGCGATGAGCGGCGGCAGGAACCGTAACACGTTCGGGCCTGCCGCTCCGCATAGTACGCCATGATCGGCCATGGCGGCAACCACGGGGGCGACCGGTTCCGCGCATTCCACGCCGACCATGAGGCCGCGTCCCCGGACTTCGATTATTTTTTCGTGGGTCCGGGCAAGGTCGCGCAACGCGCCCATGAACTGCTGCCCCATCTCAAGCACGCGGTCCAGAAAGCCTGGCGCGGTCAGGGTTTCCACGACCGCGATGCCAGCCGCCGTGGCGAGTGGATTCCCGCCGAAAGTGGTGGCATGGGTGCCCGGCGCGAACCCCTCGGCCACGTGTTCCGCGCACCCCACCGCGCCGATGGGGATACCGTTTCCCAGTGCCTTGGCAAGGCTGATGATATCCGGCGTGACCTGTTCATGCTGGTGCGCGAAGAGCCGGCCCGTGCGGCCCATGCCAGTCTGCACCTCGTCAAAGGCCAGTAGTATCCCGTGGCGGTCACAGATCTCCCGGACGGACGCGAGGTATCCCGGGGGTGGCACGCGCACGCCGCCTTCTCCCTGGATGGGTTCCAGCAGCACGAGCCCGGTATCGGGCGCGATGGCCTGTTCCAGGGCGTCCGCGTCCCCGTAGGGCACGTGACGGACACCGGGCATCAGCGGATCGAACCCCGCCTGGTACTTGGTCTGTCCCGTGGCGGTCAGCGTGGCGATCGTGCGCCCATGAAAGGAATTCAGGGCGGTGATGATGCCGGGTTTAGGCGTGCCCCGGACTTGCCAGAAGCGCCGGGCCAGCTTGATGACCCCTTCGTTGGCTTCGGCTCCACTGTTGCAGAAGAACCAGCGCTTCGCGAAACCGTGGGACGCGAGTTTTTCGGCCAGGCAGATCTGCGGTTCAATGAGATAGAGATTGGAAACGTGCCATAGGGTTTCCGCCTGGCGTTTCAGGGCCTCGGTTACCACGGGGTGGCAATGACCCAGGTTACAGACGGCGATGCCGGAGAAGAAATCCAGGTATTCCCGGCCGTCCGCGTCCCAGGCAAAAACACCTTTCCCTCTTGTCAGGGCGATCCGACGGGTACCATAGGTGTTCAGCAGGAATCGTTCGGCCGCCTGACGCAATGTTTCATTGTTCATGGGCTTGTTGTTCCATGGGATCGCACTCAGGATTTAGAGGAATTGCCGGGTGCCGCGGTCGTGGATCCGCTTCCGGTATTGCTCTTGGTGTTTTCGGCAGCCGTTTTGGCTTGAGCGGCAGACGATCCGTTATGGCCGTTTCCGTTGGAACCGTTCTTGCGTTTGTAATCGGTTTCGTAAAATCCGGATCCCTTGAAAATAATGCCCGCTCCGCTGCCCAGCAGTCGCCGGCACTTTCCACCGCACTCCGGGCAGCGTATGTCTGGAGACGCGCTGATGGCATGAAACACATCCCGCGTGGCCTGACACTTGACGCATTCGTAGGTATACGTGGGCATGTCCAACCCTCCTTACCTGAAACCGGTCCGCCACATCGGCAGGCACCCCTGCCATACTTAACGAAAAGGAACGACTCGTGGCGGACAGCGATCGAATCTACCAAGTAAACAATCGTGAATTTATGAAAATTCTAGCATGAAAGACACCTGGTTTCCAAAGACCCCAAAGCCTGTGGTATCATATGGGCACGCTGTGAGGCGGCGAGGCGACGCGGGAAACGGGAAACCGCGCCGCTCGTTTTTTACCTGATCCCGGGGAGAATGCGTGATGACCATCGATCTGTCCCGCCATGGTATTACGTCACATGGAACCATTTACCGGAATCCGTCCTACGACACCCTGTTTGAGCATGAAACCAATCCGGCCCTCGAGGGCCTGGAACGGGGCGTGGTAACCAGGTTCGGTGCGGTGGCCGTGGATACGGGCCGGTTTACCGGGCGTTCCCCGCAGGACAAGTATTTCGTGGAGGAAGAGACTTCAAGGGATAACCTCTGGTGGGAGGCTCCCGAGAATCCCGGCTCGAACAACAAGCGGATGAGCGAGGAAACGTGGCGGCACCTGCGCAAGATTGCCACGGACCAGTTAAACGGAAAAGATCTTTACGTGATCGACGGGTTCGTGGGAACCAATCCGTCAACCCGGTTGCGGATCCGCGTGGTGACGGAGGTGGCCTGGCTCGCGCATTTTTCCAAGAACATGTTCATCCGTCCCACGGAAGAAGAATTGCGTGATTTCGAACCGGACTGGACCGTCCTCAACGCCTGCAAGACCACGTGCAAAGATTACCAGCAGTACGGCATGCGTTCGGAGGTTTTCGCCGCGTTCAACATCAAGGAGCGGATGACGCTGATCGGTGGTACCTGGTACGGTGGCGAGATCAAGAAGGGCGTGTTCACGATCATGAATTACTTCCTGCCGCTGCAGGGGGTGGGATCCTTTCACTGCTCGGCGAACATGGGCGATGCCGGGGACACGGCCCTGTTTTTCGGCCTGTCCGGCACGGGGAAGACCACCCTTTCGGCGGATCCAAAACGTAAACTGATCGGGGACGATGAACACGGGTGGGATGACGAAGGCATCTTCAACTTCGAAGGGGGCTGTTACGCCAAGGTGATCAATCTCTCCCCCGAAAAGGAACCGGATATCTACCGGGCCATCCGCCGGAACGCGCTGCTGGAGAACGTGGTAGTGGACGCCGATGGGAACGTGGATTTCTCGGACGCCAGCAAGACCGAAAACACGCGGGTATCCTATCCCATCGATCATATCGACAATATCGTGAAGCCGGTTTCGAAAGGAGGCCATCCCAATGCGATTATCTTCCTTGCGTGCGACGCGTTCGGCATCCTGCCCCCGGTGGCCCGACTCAATTACGGCCAGGCCATGTACCAGTACCTGAGCGGCTACACGGCCAAGGTGGCGGGCACCGAACTGGGGATCACCGAGCCCAAGGCGACCTTCTCCTCGTGCTACGGCGCGGCCTTCCTGGCGTTGCATCCAACCCGGTACGCGGAAATCCTGGGGAAAAAGGTGCGTCAGCACGGCACGCGCGTGTACCTTGTCAACACGGGCTGGGTGGGCGGTCCCTATGGGGTCGGCCAGCGCATGGATATTACGGCTACCCGCCGTATCATTGACGCGATTCTGGATGGTTCCATCGAGAAGTCGGACTTCTGGAAGATGCCGGTGTTCGAATTTGACGTGCCGAAATCCCTGCCGGGCGTGGACGCATCGGTCCTTAACCCCCGGGATGGTTGGGCTGACAAGGAAGCGTATGACGCTGGGCTGCGCAGGCTGGCCGAAATGTTCATCAATAACTACAAGAAACTGAGCAACACGGACATCGGCCGCGAAGTCGAGGGATTCGGCCCGAAACTGTGACAATTCCGCGGATCCACCCGCCCGGCTGGAAATACCCGGCCGGGCGCGTTTTTTTGAGGGGCGCGTCATGTGCGCTCCGGGATGGTGGGCATGCGGGATCGAATATCCCGGCTTGTCCTAGGAGGGATCCGTATCGTTTTCAGGTCGGGGGTCCCGCCGATCGATATCGTGTTTTTTAAGGCGGTACTGAAGTGTTTTGTACGTCAGGCCGAGCAGTTCGGCGGCTTCCTTGATGCGACCACCGCTGCGTTCCAGGGCCTGGCGGATGAGATCTTCTTCCAGGTCCTCGAGCACAAGGCCGCTCAGGGGAAGCCTGAAACCGCCCGTCTGGGGCACTTGCTCGCGGAATTTTTCGGGCAGGTCCGCCCGGGTGATCCGGCCGTCCCGGCAGAGGACGAATACCTGTTCGAGGGTATGTTCGAGTTCCCGCACGTTGCCGGGCCATCGGTATCGCCGGAAGGCGTCCATGACGTCCGGGGTGATTTCAGGCGGGTCAATCCGCAGTTTGCGGGCAATTTTCTCTCGCAGGTGACTGACCAGGAGCGGCAGGTCTTCGACCCGATCCCGCAGGGGGGGCAGGGATATGGTCAGCACTTCCAGGCGGTAATACAGGTCCCGGCGGAATTGCCCGTCAGCCACCCGCCGGGCCAGGTTACAGTTGGTGGCCGCGATTACCCGGACATCTACCTGTCGCGGCTTGGACGCGCCTACCCGTTCGATCGTGCCATCCTGCAGGGCGCGTAGCAGTTTGGTCTGGCTTTCCAGCCGCATGTCGCCAATTTCGTCCAGGAAAAGCGTGCCGCCGTGTGCCAGTTCGAATTTGCCCGGGCGACTGGTTTCCGCGCCGGTGAAAGCGCCTTTTTCGTGGCCGAACAGTTCGGATTCCACCAGGTGTTCCGGTATGGCGGCGCAATTGACCACGACGAAAGGTTTGTTCCGTCGGGATCCGGAAAAATGGATGTGCCGGGCAACCAGTTCTTTTCCCGTGCCGGATTCGCCGAGGATGAGGACGGTGCTGTTGACCGTGACGGCGCGGCGCACGCGTTCAAAAACTTCGCGCATGGCGGGGCACTGGCCAATGATATTCCCCAGGGCGGTTTCCCGGGAGACCAGTTCCCGCAGGTCGCGGTTCTGTCGACGTAGTTCGGCTTTTTCCAGGGCCCGGTCGACGACCAGGCACAGTTCATCTTTATCGAAGGGTTTTTCGAGGTAGTCGGCGGCACCCTCCCGCATGGCTGACACGGCGGTTTTTACCGTGCCGTGAGCGGTCATGATGATGACTTCAATGTCGGGGTTCAGTCGACGGGTTTCTCGGAGGAGATCTATGCCGTCCATTCCAGGCAGTTTCAGGTCGGTGAGCAGCAGGGAGACGTCCTGGGTTTTAAGGATTTCAAGGGCGGATTCCGCGTCGGCAGCCTCCATGGTCTGGTGGCCGTCGTCGCGCAGGATATCTGCCAGGATTTCCCGCTGCACGCGGTCGTCTTCCACGATGAGAATCATAGGTTTCATTCCGGCCCGGTCGCGCGCGCCCGCGGACGGGCATTCAACCCAGTGTAACGCAACCATGGCCCGCGTTGTTTACCGGCTGTTAACGCGGGCCCGGTGGTTCATGGTAACATAGTGCCCGACGCGTCACGATCGACGAAACGCGCGAGGTTTGTTAACGATAAAGGAGCGCCGGGGATGGGCGGTTTTTTTGGTGTTTTCACGGAACAGGACTGCGTCAGCGACCTGTTTTACGGCACGGATTACCATTCTCACCTGGGTACCAGCCGGGGTGGCATGGCCGTACTGGACCGGGATGGCCGGTTTCTCCGAAGCATTCACGACATCAGTACGGCCCAGTTCCGGAGCAAGTTCGAGGATGAGTTGCCCGGCATGCGGGGACAGGCCGGCATCGGGGTGATCAGTGACTACGAATCGCAGCCGCTGATCATCGGCTCGCATCTTGGGGTATACGCCATCGTGACGGTAGGGCGGATCAACAATGTCGCCGACATCGTCAGCCGGGCGTTTTCGTCCCGGGTCACCCATTTTTCGGAGATGAGCGGAGACGGGATTAACCCGACCGAACTGGCGGCCACGCTGATCAACACGGGAGGTTCTTTCGAAGAAGGGGTGCGTTACGCCCAGGAGATCATCGACGGTTCCTGTTCCATGCTGCTGCTGTCGGCGGACCGGGTGATGTACGCCGCACGGGATTGCTTCGGGCGTACACCGGTGATCATTGGGAGGCGGGGCGGAGACTGGGCCGTCACCATGGAAACCACCGCGCTGCCCAACCTGGGGTACGAGGTGGTGAAATACCTGGGCCCGGGAGAAATGGTCCGTATTGATGAAAATGGCATGGAAACGTGCCTGCCGGCGGGTGACACGCTTCGGATCTGCACGTTCCTCTGGATCTATTACGGGTTTCCCGGCTCGTCCTATGAAGGGGTGAACGTGGAATCGGTGCGGTACCGATGCGGGGCGGCCCTCGCGCGACGGGACAACGTGGAGGTGGACCTGGTTTCAGGGATTCCGGATTCTGGTACCGGTCACGCCATCGGGTACGCGAACGAACGACGGATTCCCTATGGACGGCCTTTCGCGAAATACACGCCGACCTGGCCCCGGAGTTTCATGCCGCAGCGCCAGGAAACCAGGGACCTCGTGGCGCGTATGAAACTGATCCCCCTGCAGGATCTCATCCAGGGCAAGCGGATTCTGTTCTGTGAAGATTCCATCGTGCGGGGAACCCAGTTACGGGATACCATACAGCGGCTGTACGACGCGGGGGCCCGGGAAGTGCACATGCGTCCGGCCTGTCCGCCGTTGCTCTTTGGCTGCCGTTTTCTCAATTTCTCGCGGTCCAGGTCGGATTACGACCTGCTGGCCCGGCGGGCCATCCGGGAACTGGAGGGGGAAAAGCCGGTCGATCTTGCCATCTACGCGGACGAAACGTCGGATCAGCACGCGGCGATGGTGGATCGGATGAACCGACGCCTGTCGCTGTCCACGTTGCGGTATCAGCGGATGGCGGACATGGTGGAAGCGACTACCCTACCGAAGTCAAAACTCTGCACCTACTGCTGGGACGGGTGCGAGGGATGCGTGCCCACGGCATCTTTCGAAGATCGGGGACCCGGTTCGGAGTAGGACCGCACCGGGGGCCCCGCCGTGATCCTTCAGGAGGAAGACGAGGGATTTTCCAGCAGGACGGGATCAGGTTCGCCTGACGCGTCCACCATGGGAACGGTGCTTGCCGGTAGATCCGGCCGGGCAGGCTCCACGGCACCTGGCCGGCGATCCCACAGGGTTTCGGCAAAGTAGCGGTATACCGTGTCGAACACCGCCCGGGCACCTTCGCCGTTGACGATACCGTGCCGGTCGCGACTGAGCATGACCAGGGTTTTGTGCCGGGTGGCTGCCCGCTCGAAGATTTCCGCCGCGCTTTCCGGGTGCACGACCGGGTCCCCGGACGCCTGCAGAATCAGGATGCTTCCTTCCACCCGGGACAACGCGTCTTCCGTTTCCTGCATCAGCCCGCGCAGGGTTCCCACGCCAGTCAGCGGATTCCGGGTGTAATTGATGTGCGGATTTTCGGGGTGGTTGTCCACGTAGTCCCACTGAAACCGGTTCAGGCCGATCCGTCGCATGAAGGCATTGACCCGCACGATCGACGGGGCTAGGGCGGCGGCCCGGTTTTTCAGGCGCAAGGGCGCGCAGATGGCCGCCGTCGCCCTGATCCGGGTTCCCAGGCGGGCAGCCGCCAGCAGCGCGAGATCCCCTCCCGCCGAAAACCCACACACGCCCACCCTGCGGGTCACCTGTTCCATCAGTTCAATGCCCCGCAGCACGGAGGCGTACCATTCCTCGTAATGGCGGGAGGCCAGGTCCTCGGGCGACGTGCCGTGCCCCTTCAGCCGGATGCCCAGAACCGCGAAGCCCCCGCGCTGAAGAAATTCGCCCAGGGCCCGCATTTCGAGGGGAGCGGCCATGTATCCGTGGATCAGCACGATACCCGCCCGCGCGGGGATCCGGGGCATCAGCAGGAAGGGGCGGCCCACGTCGGGGGGACGGGTCTGTCCGGGCGTGTAGGCGCGTGCGTAATCCGTCTCGAACTCTTCAAGCAGGGCTTTCCACAAGGCCTGCCGGGTGGCGCGCCGCTGCCATCGGTATGCCACTTCATGGAAGACATCCCGGGTATGCCACGACGCGTCATGGAGCCGATCCAACAGGGGCTGGATCAACGCGCGAGACACCGAGTGGATGAAAGATGTCCGAATATTCGTCATGAAGTGTCCCCTGAAACAAGATCATACCACGGGATTATGATTTGGTCAGGACCCGTTTGAGCAGGCTGGACAGGTCGCGGGCCCGGAACGGTTTCTGCAGGAACGCCGAGGGAGGATGGTCCCGGAACTGCAGGTCGATATCCTGGGCCGCGAAGCCACTCGCGATAACCACCGGAATGTCCTGCCGGATTTCCCGAATCTGATCGAAGGCCTCGCGCCCGTTCAGCCGGGGCATGGTCAGATCCAGGATGATTGCTTTCCATTGCTGGGGATCCTGGCGGAAGATGGCCACCGCCTCCGCCCCGTCCTGAGCCTCGGTTACGGAAAAACCACTTCGCTCGAGCACCTCGCGCATAACCTGGCGAACGGGTAATTCATCGTCGGCAACCAGGACCTTGGCGCGCGCTCTCTCGTCCACGGATTCCTTTTCCGACGTTTCTTCTTCACTTGAAGGTTCCGTCACCTGGAGGTACCTGGACCCGGGCGGGATATCGCCGGTATCCGCGACCCGGGGAAACAGGATTTTGAAAGTAGTGCCCGTGCCCGGTTCGCTGTACAGGTGGATGATCCCCCGATGTCCCCGGACAATCCCCAGGACAACCGGCAATCCGAGACCGCGGCCGCTGAACTTGGTCGAGTAGAAGGGGTCGAAAATCCGGCTGATCCGGTCAGAAGGAATGCCGCAACCGGTGTCGCTGACCTCCAGGCAGACATATTCGCCCGGTTCGGCATTTTCCTTGAAAAAGACCTGGGAGAAATACTCCGGCGTGACCGTGAAAGGATAGGTGCGGATCCGTACCCGGCCGGCTTTGCCTTCCATGGCTTCCGCCGCGTTCGTGACCAGGTTGACGATCACCTGGTGAATCTGGGCGGCATCCCCGTAAATCCGGGGTAGATCGGTCGCCAGGTCGAACTCCAGGGCCACTTCCTTGGAAATACCCGCTCGCAACAGGGGCTCGGCTTCCCGGGCGACCCGCGACAGATCCACCGGGCGGGCCATGAAAGCGTTCCGGCCGGAATAGGCCAGCATCTTGCCGGTGAGTTCCGCGGCTTGCTGCGCGGCCTGTTCAATGCGTTTGAGGTATTCATGGACCGGCGAGTCTTTGGGAACCCGACGTAAGGCGAGGCCGGCGTTCCCCAGCACGCCCACCAGCAGGTTGTTGAAATCATGGGCGATGCCGCCGGCCAGCACCCCCAGTCCTTCCATTTTCTGAGCCTGTAACACCTGCTGTTCCAGCCGTTTCCGCTCTTTTTCGGCTTCCCGCCGTTCCGTGATGTCCCGGGCGATCCCCAGGATACCCACGGGCCGGCCTTCGACAGTAAGAATCTTGGAGTTGATCTCGAGGGGAACCCGCTTTCCAGACTTGGAAATGATTTCCACCTCGTAGCGGGTGAATTCGGTGCCTTTTTCGATCTTCTGCCGGATGCGACGGGCTGCTTCTTCGCGGTATTCCGGGACAATGATGTCGAATACTTTCAGCCGCAGGGCTTCTTCCCGGGAATATTCGCTGATCTTTTCCCCCGTCCGGTTGATCGAGGTGAAATATCCCTCCATGTCGTGGGTATAAATAATGTCGTTGGCCTCATCGAAGATGTCGCTGTAGCGGGACTGCATTTCCTGGACTACCCGCTCCGCCCGCTTACGGCTGGTGACATCCCGCATGATGCCGTGAAAACCGACCGGCTCGCCGGCATTGTCGCGCAGAACGCTCATGGACAATTCCAGCACTTCCGCCCCGGGCCCCTGTCGGAACAGTTCCACCATACGCTGGGGATTTTTACCGTCCAACAGGTCCTGGCGGTAAAGTCGCAGGTGTTCCAGTTCGCCCGCGGACACTGGAAAGCCGGGCAGATCCCTGAACAGCAGTTCTTCTTCGGTGGTTCCCACCAGGGCGGCATAACTCCGGTTCAGAAAGGTGATCCGACCCTGGATGTCGGTTTCGTAATAGCCTTCCAGGAGAGATTCGACGATCTGCTTGTACTTCAGGCGATCCCCGAACAGGACATTTTCTTTCTGACGTCGCGCGCTGATGTCCCGTACCACGCCTTGAATCCAGGGCACACGGTGACACCACGGATCCGGCTCTTCCGTTTCCAGATAGAAATCCTCGAGCAACCACCGGTGTTCCCGTTGACGCAAGGGAAAGGACCACTCCAGTCCTCTCAGCGCGGAACGTTCTCCCAGTTCCGCCAGGACTTCCTGGTGCATATCCCATCCGGGCAGTTCACGAATGGATTTTCCGATGATCTCCCCAGGGTCAGGGAAGCGGGACTCGAGATTGAACAGGTGCCAGGCGGCTGGACTCATGAAAAGAATGTTGCCGTCCGTGTCAAAAGCCCACACGCCCATCCCGCATTGTTCCAGCAGGTTGCCGATCCAGGGAGAGTTCCCTTGTTTTGGACGTTTTTCATCCATTACGGCATATTCCGAACGGACTGGCACATGATTTCAGGGAATCACCACAATCCTTCCTTGTCAATATTTTACCATAAATCTTTGGACGTGTGGGGAAGGTTCATCAATCGGGTAAACGTTCCCGACGCGTGGGGCATTCCAATTATTGATTACGGCGAAAAAACGGATGATTCGCAAGGATGTCCGGGGGAGCGTCCAGGATTTCACCGGATACCAGGATCCTGTCCTGGTCGTCGTAACAGACGGCCCATTGGCCAGGTGCCACGCCCCGTTGCGGGGGATGCAAGGTAATCCGGAGCGCGCCACGCTCCGGATGTACCCGGGCGTAACAGGGCACGTGATGGGCCCGCAACTGGACCCGGCAGTCCAAAGGCTGATCGGTAGGGGGAAGTCCTCCCCAGACCGGGGGGCCCGTGCGCAGTTGTCCACAGGCGGTGTGTTCCTCGTGGCCCACCACCAGGGTGTTCGACTCCGGGATCATGGCGATGACGTAGTAGGGGCGGTCTGCCGCGATACCCAGGCCACGGCGCTGACCGATGGTATAGCGCACCAGCCCAAGATGGGTACCCAGTCTTCGACCGGTAATATCCACGATGGGACCGGGGGGGGCTTCGCCCGTCCGGCGAGTTACCAGGGCCGCGTAATTCCGATCCGGCACGAAACAGATCTCCTGGCTTTCAGGCTTGCTGCCGCTGCGGCGGTCTACCGTGGCGGCCACTGCCCGGGCCTCATCCTTGGTGAGATGGCCCATGGGAAAACAGACCCGTCCCAACTGGGCCTGGGTGAGGGGGGCCAGCACGTATGACTGATCCTTTTCGCGGAACCGGGCACGTGAAAGGACCAATCGCCTAGAGTTCGCGAAGTCCAGGCGCGCGTAATGTCCCATGGCCAGCCATTCGCATCCCAGGTCCCGAACGGCTTTCCAGAGGAGGCCGAATTTGACCATGCGGTTACACCGGACGCAGGGATTCGGCGTTCGACCTTCGGCATAATCCCGGGCGAACCAGTCGATGATGAAGCGGTCGAATGGTTCCACTGCCCGGATGATCCGGTGGGGCACCCCCAGTCGTTGACATACCCGTTCCGCGTCCCGGGCCGCCTCGAGTCCGCAACAGGGTTCGAACACGGACTTTTCTTCCGGTTCTGGGACCAGCCGCAAGGTAACACCAGTGCACCGGTACCCCGCCTGGGTGAGCAACACCAGGGCGGCCGCGCTGTCCACGCCTCCACTCATGGCCACGGCGACCGACGCGTCCGGGGGAGGCAGTCGGTTGCCCGGTTCGCGCGAACGCTCCAGCAGGACGGAAAGGTCGAAGGGAATATCGGCGTGTTCCGCTGGCATGCCGCGATCGTCAGGCAAGCTGGCTGCCGGGGCGCATGACACAGGAGCCTTCGAATGCCACCCCTTCCTGGATGCTGATGCGAGGCGCGGAGATGTCGCCCAGTACCTGCCCGCCCCGCTGTAATTCGATGCGCTCCACGGCGGTGATGTTGCCGAGCACCTGGCCACCGACAATGACGCGTCCGGCCTGAACGTCTCCCTTCACGATGGCGCCCGGAAGGATGACGATGCTGTCGCCACTGATCACGTTGCCCCGCACTTCTCCCTCGACGCGGATGGTGCCTTCACAGGAGACGTCGCCGGAGACATGGCTGCCGGGTCCCAGCAACATGACGACCCGGTTCTCGTTGTAGGATTTCGCTGATCCCGGTTTCACGGACATATTTGTTGTCTTTTCCTGGGTAGTAGTGACTGGTTGAGGATCCCGGCCCGCGTGGGATTAACGGGCAATGTACCGCATCGGGTTGACGGGGCTGTTATTCAATCGTACTTCGTAATGCAGGTGATTTCCCGTGCTGCGTCCCGTGCTGCCCACTTTACCAATGACCTGCCCGCGAGATACCTTGTCACCCGGTTTGACGAGTATGGCGGACAGGTGCGCGTAAGCGGTCTGTATGCCGTCGCCGTGATCAATGATCACCATGTTTCCGTAGGCGTCCTTGTAGCCAGCCAGGCGGACAACGCCGCGCGCGGTGGCCACCACCGGCGTGCCATAGGGCGCCGATATGTCCTGCCCCTCATGCATGTCCAGCCGCCGGGTAAAGGGGTCCAGACGGTATCCAAAAGGAGAAGAATATTTTCCAATCCGACGGGCCAGCGGCCATCCCGCGGGAATCCGTTCCACTTTCTCCTTCTGCCGCTCGACATCCCGAATCAGCAGGGCAAGGCTTTCGCGCCGCAGGCGGATTTCCTGGATCAACAGGTCTGCGGAAGGCCGGGTACCCGTTTCCAGGAGCGTGGGCGGCGTTACCGTTCCGGAAATGAGAACGGGCATGGCTGCCAGGGACAGGGAGATCGCGCCCCCCTTACCCTTGCCATCCCTGTTCGCGTTTCCGGCTCCTCCCGCAGGGGCCGCCTGCAGCCCGGTAAGATCCCGCGCCTTTTTCTCCATTTCGTACAGGTCATTCAACTGCGCGGTGATCGCGGCGATGGAAGCCTCATACTCTGCCTTGAGTCTTGCTTCGATGGCCCGGACCTCGTCCCGCTGGGGGCCATTGTTCGAAGGGGTATTTTCGGGGGACTTGGCGGATTCCAGTTCCAGGGCCCGATTTACCTGGCGTAATACCATCTCGCGGTGTAACAGAAGCCGCTGACGTTCGTAATAGAAAGCGGTAAGAAACGTCAACAGAACCAGTACTCCAGCCATGAGCCAGAGATGGGCGCTGGCCAGCGTAATCGTATGCGTGGCGTGCTCACCCCGGTGCTGGGGGATGAGCACAACTGTCCACCGTTTCATCCGATCGCGTCTCCAGCCTTTTTCCCGGGCGACCTCAACCGATTCGCACCTTTCTTTTCCGCACCTGCGCCTCCTGTGCCCGGGCGCAAACACTCTTTAACCAGACCATAATATAACATGGTGGGCGGAAGTTGTCAAACAGAAAGATAATTTCCCACCTAAAAAAACAAACAATCCAGATCTTTTCAGTAAGTTTTTCTGAAAAGATCAGGTGACGGTAATCCGGGTCAGTGATTCCGCGGCCCGGAGGGTGTTGCGCATCAGCATGGCGATGGTCATGGGTCCCACCCCGCCGGGCACTGGCGTGATGGCGGCTGCCCTGGGCCGGACGCCTTCGAAATCCACGTCACCCACCAGGCGATAGCCTTTAGGGCTGGTGGGGTCGACGACCCGGTTAATGCCCACGTCGATGACGACGACCCCTTCACGGACCATGTCCGGTTTGACGAATTCGGGAACACCGATCGCCGCGACGAGGATGTCCGCCTGGTGGGTGATATCGGGCAGGTTGGTAGTCCGGGAGTGGCAGATGGTTACCGTGGCGTCCGCGTCGGGGGATTTCTGGACCAGCAGGGCAGCCAGAGGCTTGCCGACGATGTTGGAACGGCCGATGATGACCACGTGTTTACCCCGGGGACTGAACCCGTAGCGGACCAGCAGTTCCTGGCAGCCCGCCGGCGTGCATGGAACGAAGCACTCTTCCCCGTTGAGCAGTTTGCCGGTGTTGACCGGGTGGAACCCATCGACGTCCTTGGCGGGGTCCAGGGTATTGAGCACCCGCTGTTCGCGGATATGGGGTGGCAGGGGCATCTGGACCAGGATGCCATGCACCTCCGAATGGTTATTCAGTTCATCAATCAGATCCAGCAGTTTTCTCTCGGAAATGTCGGCGGGCAGGTCGTAAGCAAAGGAGCGAATGCCGAGTTTTTCACAGGTCTGTCGCTTGGACCGGACATATACCTTGCTGGCGGGGTTGTCTCCCACCAGGACGACCGCCAGGCCAGGGGTTACGCCCCGTTCGATCAGTGCCTGGGCGGTATGCTGGCATTCTTCGAGGACCTGTTCGGCGATTTTTTTGCCGTCAATCAGCACTGCGTCAGGCATGGGATTTCCCTCGATGTGTTCATGTTGCTCTACAGGTCAGAAGAAATTACCTATCCATTTCACCAGCCTGGACAGGGCGTTACGCGCGTGGGCCTGATCCGGGCTGCCGATCAGGCCGTCCGCCCGATCCTTTTCGTAGCGGGCGGCATGCGCGATAACACCTGCCAGGGGGGTATAGGTCGGGGTCTGCAGTGATGGAAGCCATCCCTGGATTTCCTGGGGCAATCCGAGGCGAACCGGAAGCCTGTAGCGGGCGGCAACGTAATCGGCCAGGCGGGGGATGTTCGCCCCGCCTCCAGTCAGGATGATTCCCCGGTTCAGGGACATCCGTTGCGCGGAGTCGTTGAGCACGGAAGACAGGACCTTCAGCAGGATTTCCTCCAGCCGGGCGGATATGATGGCGGAGATGGTGGCGCGGTCGATTTCGCGGTTACCGGAATGGATTTTGACGGCGGTGTTGTCCATGGGTTGTCGCCGCAGGGACGGCAGGTCGTCCACGGCATGAATTGCCGGGTCAAAGGTGTCGTCATCCGTTTCGGGCCGGGCGTGGGTGAGACCGTATTCGAAGAGCAGGTTCCGGGCTTCCTTTTCGTGGCAACTGGTCACGGCCATCAGGTCCGCGATGATCAATTCGATCCCCATATCGGCATCGCAGGCCCCCTGAAGCGATCGCCCCTGGTAAAGCGCCAGGCCGGTGTGCTTGAGCCCGAGGTCGACCACGGCGGTACCCATGGCCTTATCCTCGTCCGTGACACAACCCAGGGCGGCAGCGATGGGGGAGAAGACAAGGTCCTCGAGCTGGAACCCGGCGGATTCAACAAGGGCGCGGATATTTTCCACGGCCATCATCGGGATCTGGGCGAAATGCAACCGGGTGCGGAGCACGTTGCCGTGCATGCCGACGGGGTTGAGTACCCGCTGGTCATCGATCTGCCACTCTTCGGCGGTCACGGATCTCAGGCAGCACATGGCGGGTTCAATGCACTGCTGTTTTGCTGATTCCCGGGCGTCTTCGAGCAGGTCGCCGGTGACGACGCCGTCCCGGATCTGCACGCGGCCGTCCTTGATCACGGATCGTTTTTCCAGAAACGACGCCGTGGCGAAGACGGCGGTGGGTTTATGACCGGTTCTGCCCAGAGCGGAATGCACCGCCCGGCTGAACACGTCCGCGGCGTTACGGCGGTCCTGGATAATGCCGTTTTCGATGGCCCCGTTCGTGGGCGCCTCGCCCATGTACAACACCTGGATTTCTCCCCGTGGAGCGACCGAGGCCACGGCGACCCGGACGGCACTGGAGCCAAAGTCGACGGCGAGGATACCTGTTTCGCGTGTTCTGGCGGTCATGCGCGACGAGTTCCCAGGGTTGAACTGCTAGCACAGTAAAGGCTGCTGATCGGGCGCGGAGGGATCAGAAGGCGGATCTTTCGGGTTCAGGGGTGCTTCGATTTCCTCCACGTGACGGGCGCGGCGATCCCGCTCCTGCTGCCATTCGACGAGACGCGCCTCGAGGGATTCCCGTTCGTTCCTGAGGTGGGTAATCCGGTCCCGGGCATCGTTGAGGAAATCCCGGGCGGCTTCCTCTTCCGCGTCCAGCGCGCTGAGTTCGGCGTCGAGCAGGCTGTCCCGGGCGAGGATGCTTTCCCGTTCCAGTTCCTTGTCGCGGAGCCTGTCCAGTTCGTTCGCGCGCAGTTCCTGCAGGCGTCGGATCTGGGCCTCGAGGTCTTCGACGCGAGCCTTGCGGGCCTGGATGTCGCTATCAATCTCCATCAGGCGCTGTCGATTAGTTGCCTGGTCTTCCTGTCGTTCCGCGATCTGGGCCTCAACGCGCGCGACCCGTTCTTCGGCTTCCCGTTCTCTCTGGCTGGCTTCGTCCAGTCGATTGAGGTTGTTTTCCAGTTCGAGCATGGTCGCCGCGATGGTCTGTTCGGCGTGTTCGACCTCCTGGCGCGCCAGCGCGGCAGCCAGCCGGATGGCCAGCACGCGGGCTTCAGCGATGTTTCCGGCCTGCATGGCTTCCTGCATGGCCCGGTTGATGGCCTCGACGGGATCTGGAGCCGGCTCGTGGACGACGGGGTGTGGGTCGGCCGATGGCTGGGGGGACGTATCCAGCGGTTCATTCGCGTTGGCGGGCGTATCGGCAGTGTCCGGCAAGACGTCCTCGTTAGGAACCGCCTCGTCGCTGTCCGGCGGAAGCGTATCTTCGTTCCGGGGTTCCGGGTGTCCGGTTTCAGGTGTCGCGGCGTCGACGATCGCGTCTACGTCATGGGGAGTGGTTGCCGACGGCTCCATCGCGTTTGGCCTCGTGTCCGGGATGTCCGTAGTCATATCCGGCGAGCTCGATACACGCTCTTCCATGGGCAGGGGGAAGGTAATCAGGTTGTCCGAAGTATCTTTCTGCTCCATGTCGGCCAGATCCGTTGCTTCGCTGGGCGTATCATCCGCGGTTTCTTCCGGGGGGACGTGTTCTGACGGGATCGCGTGATCCGGGACTACCTGGGCAGACGTGTCGGCTTCCATCGTAGTTTCTTCCGGGTACGCTGAAACTCCGGCGTCCGGATCGATCGTGGTATCCGGTTCGTCGACCTGGGGTGGAAATGCGGGGGGGACGACGGATTCCGTGGGCTGGGGGAGGTTACCCACGCTGGCGGGCTGGGTGATTTCCGTCATGACGGACTGCCAGCCCGAGGTGGAAAGAATGGACTCGTCCGGTGGCGGCGGAGGAAGAGAGGTTTCCGTCTCTTCCCCGGTTTCTTCCATTTTTTTCAGCGCGTCGTCCACGTCTTCAAAGAACGCTCGATCCGCGCCTGTTTCGGGGATCGCGCCGCCGGTCGTATCCCGCTCGGGGTTGTCACCATTGTCGAGAGGCGAGGCAGGCGCGTCCATCGGTCCCTGTTCCGGGATGGATGGGGAATCCACGGAAGCGGGCGCGTCCGCGACGGTTTCGGGTCGTTCTTCATCCTCGTCATTTTCATCGTCTTCGAGCAGGGGAATCCCTTCAGCGCGCATGTGGCGCGCCTGGGCGTCATACAGTTCTTCCCAGCGACGCTGCACGGCCTCGGACACCGAACCGACCGCCATGTCCCCGGCGATCATCGACAACTGGTCGTAGGCTTCGAACAGGAAGGGGAGACACTGGGCGGGTTTTCCGACGGCGCGGTAACTGGCGAGCACGCGACCGACATCGATCAGGGGCGTGCAAATAGTCTGCATGTCGTTGTTGAGGGCGATTTCCAGGGCTTCGGCCAGGTCGGCCATGGCCTGATCATCCCAGTCCGTGGCGTTCGCGCTACCCTGGGCGCGACTCAACAGCCGGGAAAAATGACCCAGTTTCGCCCATAGTTGCTGGATGGGATCCATGGAAAGGGAACCGAAGCCAGAAAGGGGCTCCATGTCCTGGGAATAGGTGGACGAACTGCCCTGGTAGGGAGTACCGTCCAGCAGGGCGTCCCGTTCCTCCCGCGCGATGCCCTCGTCTGATTGTCCGCTGGAGGACGATTCCTGCTGTTTACCGAAGAGTCGACGTCCCAAGGCCGCCAGGGTGTTTTTCCGCTTGCCGAATCGCACGACGCTCACCTCCGTTTTCGGGGCGTGAACCGCCTGAATGTTGCCGCGCCCATTAATATTTAGTGTAACAGAATCCGGTAAAGGTAGAATAATCCGGGTGCGGGAGATATGACGCGGCGAGATGGCGATGATGACTCGGGACGGCGATACACCACGGGATCGACTGGCAGGTGAAGGGGGAGAGCCTTCGGAGGACGCGACGTCGGACTTTCCGGTGCCGGAGACGCTCGGCCGGTTTCTGGACCGTTTCCTGGAATCGCTGGTGTTTGAAAACGGCCTGAGTGAACACACGGTGACCGCCTACGCGGGAGACCTGGATCGGTACCTGCGGTTTCTGGCATCGGAGCGGATTACCGAGTGGCAGGAAGTGGTTCGGGAGGATATCGCCGATTTTCTTTCGCTACTGGAGTCGGAGGGGATGAGCTCCCGAACAATCGCCCGCCGGCTGAGCGCGGTGCGGCGGTTTCACCGGTTTCTCAAGGAGGAACGGGTAACGGAAGATGACCCGTCGGCGCTGTTCACGACGCCGAAACTGGGCCGCCGTCTGCCGCGGTGGCTGCATCGCGCGGAAGTGGAGGCCCTGTTACGGGCACCCGAATCCGCAACGCCGGAAGGCGCGCGGGACGCGGCGATTCTCGAGGTGTTTTATTCTTGTGGGCTTCGGGCGTCGGAAGTGGCGTCGCTGCCTTTGTCGGAGGTGATGCCGGAAGAAGGTCGGTTGCGGGTGCGTGGAAAAGGGGGAAAGACCCGGGTGGTGCCGATGGGTCGCGCGGCGTGCCTGAAGGTTCTGGCGTGGCTGGCGGTGCGCCCGATATGGAAGCCCCGGGTGCCTTACCTGTTTGTCGATACTGATGGAAGCGGGATGAATCGGCGGACGTTGTGGTCGCTGGTCCGGAAATATGCCTTGGCGGCAGGCATCCCGCGACCGGTTACGCCGCATATGTTACGCCACAGTTTCGCGACGCACCTGCTGGAAGGGGGCGCGGATCTCCGGGTAGTACAGGAACTGCTGGGGCACGCGGACATCTCGGCCACCCAGATCTACACCCACGTCACGGCCGAGCGCCTGGCGGAGGCACACCGGAAATTTCATCCACGGGCCTAGCGGCTACCCCGTTCAACTCGTTGTGATGGCGCAGTTCGGCAGCATTTTGCGCAACTGGGCGACTTCGTCGGGGGACAACGAGCACCCACCGAGGTGGAGGCGGTTGAGAGTCAGCAGTTTCTGAAACACCGGAAAACTCTTGGCCGTGACCCCGGGCGCGCCGATGATTTCTACGCGGCGCAACTGGATCATACCATCGAGCGCGGCGATTCCGGCATCGGTGACCCGGGTTTTTTCCAGTCGTAGTTCCTGGAGACCCTTAATGGCCTTGATTTTACTGAAACCTTCGTCGGTGATAAGAGTCCGCTGAATGTCCAGGGCAAGCAGGCCGCGCAGGGTAACGACAGCGTCCATGAGTTCGTCGCGGATGGCACCGCCCTTGAGGACGAGCGTGTGAATGGCGGCCGGGTCCAGTTTGCGGAGGAATTCCGCGTCGGGTACTTTCTGGGAAATTTCCAGGCGCACTTCCATGCCCGCGGGAATCCGGATTTCGCCTTTCGCGATGGCCAGGCGCTGCCACTCGGCGTTCGCCATCTGCCAGGGACGCACGTCGACATACCCGACGGCATTTTCCGGCAACGTGAAGACGCGCTCACCGGGAGGATTGAGGTCGCGCACGACCATGTCCGCCGAACGGGAGTTAACAAACGTGGAAGACGCGATGGCCTCGCGAATCTGTTTCAACTGGTCCTCGCCCAGTTCCTGGTCAATGTACAGCACGGCAAGTTTTTCCAGGTGCTTGATTGCCGAGAGATTCTGGTCATTGATGGTTATAGACGGCAACCAGAGCGAGTAAATATCGTCCGGCGCCAGTTGATTCAGGAAAGCCAGGTCATTGGTCATTTCCTTGCGCACAACCAGGTGAAACCGGGCGGAAAGTGGAGCTTCGACCTGTCCGCGGGCTTCGGCGAAGGGAGGCCAGTCGGCATCCGAGGTGTGTGGGGTGTTGTGATCGTACAGGGTGCCCACGGACCAGTCGGCCGGAAAAGAGAGAATCTTGACTTCCGGTTTCTTTTCTTCCTTCGGCGGCTGGGCGTTTTCCTGTGCCACGGGCGCGGCGACCTTGCCGCCCTGCAGAATGAAGGCCGCTATGCCGGCAGTAGCGATCAGGGCGAGCAGCACGGCGGCGATAATGAACGGCGCGGTACTCCGTTTTCGGGGCGCGGCGACGGATACGGACTGGTTCGCGAAGATGAAACCCACGTCGCGTGGCTTGGGATAGTCGTCTTCAGGCAACGCGTCGTCATCCTCTTCGGCGGGGGATGGCGCTGGCGTGGTCGGCCTGGATACCGGCTCAGGCCGGGTTTTCGCGTCCGTGAGGGGAATAGACGGACCCTGCTGGGGAGTGGCAGCGGGACGCGCTCCCCCGGAAGGCTGTCCCAGAATGGATTCCAGCACGGATCGACCGCTTCCCGAGGCCTGCTTCATGGCGGCGTCCATGGCAGGCATGCGTCCCCCGGAGGAGGAAGGATGAGACAGGGCCTTTTCCAACACCTCCCGTCCGCTGGAAGGCATCTTCATGGACGTGTCCGTCTGCTGCCGCGAGGTCTGCGGACCCGGCGCGCCCGTGGTGGCCGGGGGGGTAGGATGCGCAGCGGGCGCCGGGGAAGCCTGAGACTGGGAACGTTGCTGTAACGCGCGGGTGAAAGCCTCGAGGGCGTTTCGAGCGGAAGGCTGCGACATCGCGGCCTCGAGTCCCTGCCGGGCGCCCAGCGCGGGAATAGCGCCGGGGGATGACGGGGCTTCCTGTCCAATCTGTATGGGCGGGATGTTCGTTGAACTTTCCGAATCTTCAAAGGCCCCGGCCAGGGCGGCTTGTCGCTGGAGTTCCTTCTGTTTTTCGAACTGCGCTTTCTGGGTTTCCTTGAGTTGATCCAGGGCGTCTTTCAGGGCCTTGAGTTGATCCACGGTATCCGCGTCACGATCCTCGCTACCGGCCCGGGAGGCAACTTGTTTCGCTTCCTGTTCCAGCACCTGCTGGGAGGTAACGGATTCCAGTTCTCGGTTGCGCAACGCGGCCAGTTCCGCCTCCAGTTCCCGGATGATGCGGCGACTTTCCTCCTGTTCCCGGGCGGCCCGGGCGGCGGCCTCTTCCCTTTCCTCGAGGGCGCGCCGCAGGGCTTCCACTTCTTTCCGGGATTCCTCGATGGCGCGGTTTTTTTCCTCTTCGCTGCGGCGCAGCGTGTCCAGTTCTTCCAACAGGGAACTTTCGGCATCCCGCGCGACAACCGCCTGGTTTTTCAGGCTGTTCAGTTCCTGTTGCAGGGCTTCCATTTCGCGGACGCGTTCGGCGTTTTCCGCCTCGGCGCTCCTGGCGTTCTGTTCCTGTTCTGCGAGCCGCTGTTTCAACGCTTCCAACTCGGCCTGGGCCGCGGCAAGGGCCTCGGACTTGGCGGCCTCGTTTTCGCGCAATTGCGCCACTTCGCGCGCCAGTTCCTCCTCGGAAGACGACGCGAGGTGGGCCTGTTCGCGCAAGGCGTTCAACTCGGCGCGCAGGCGTTCGAATTCTTCGTCGTGTTCCCGGCTCGCGCGGGCCGCGTCGGCCATGGCCCGCTCTTGGTCGGTCAGTTGCGCGCGCAGGCGTTCCATTTCTTCCCGGGCGTTTTCGAGTACCCGGGTCTTTTCGGACTCGCTCATGCGCAGGAAATCGAGTTCCTGGACGAGTTGCTGCTCAGACTGGGCGAAATGATCGGCTTGAGAGCGAAGTTCTTCCAGTTCCCGTTCCAGTTGACGGGCGGCTTCGGTGGTGGTGGCGCTCCGCGTGGACTCTTCGCGGAGGCGGGCTTCTTTTTCGGCCAGTTCGTGGGCCAGGCGTTCCATTTCGGCCCGCGTGTTCTCGAGGGCCTGCGTCTTGGATCGTTCGTTCTCGCGCAGGGCGGCCAGTTCCTGGGCGAGGGCCTGCTCGGAAGCGGCGGCCTCTTCCGCTTCCCGCTTCAGGCGATCGAACTCTTCGCGCAGGGCGGCCATGGCCTGCTCGCTTTCGCGGGCCCGGGCCTCGGCGGCGGCGACGGCGGCTTCCCGCTCGGCCAGGGCGCTTTGCAGGCGGGCCAGTTCCTCGCGGGCGTTTTCCAGTGCCTCGGATTTTTCCCGTTCGTTCTGGCGTAACTGGTCGAGTTCTTCTTCCAGGGCCTCGCGCATTTCGGCGGCCTTCTGGGATTCGCCGCGCAGCGCGTCCAGTTCCGAACGCATCCGGGCGAGTTCCTGTTCCCGTTCGGCCACGCGCTGCTGGGCTTCCTCGACGGCCTGTTCCCGTTCAGCCAGTTGCCGCTGCAGGGCTTCAAGGGCTTCGCGCGCCTGTTGCAGTTCGAGGTTTTTCTGGTCTCCCTGGGCGCGCAGTCGTTCAAGTTCGGCGTTGAGTTCCTGCTGCGACGCCATGGCCGAGGCGGAACGCTGTTCCAGGGACGCCACCTCGCTTTCCAGGGATTCCAGGCGTTTTTCCCGTTCGCTCAACTCGATTTCCGCGGCGGCGATCTCCGACTCCCGCTCCACGAGGGTGTGTTTCAATTCGTCCAGTTCGCGGTGAGCCTGTTCCAGTTCCGCTTCCCGTTCCTGCTGCTGCTGGCGGAGCCGGTTGAGTTCCTCAATGAGTTGCTGCTGGTTCTGCGCGTCTGATTCCCGCTGGTGCAGGATCTGTTCCAGCCGTTCCTGGAGTTGGGCGATGGTCTGCTGCATGGATTCCTTTTCGACGGAATCCATGCGCCGCCGTTCGAGCATGGACTTAAGTTGACCGACCTCCTGATTATGGGAAAGCACGAGATCGGCGATGTAGGAAGCCTGGTCGATATCGAGCAGGTCATCCAGCAGGCTTTCCATCTGCCGGATCTGGTCCAGCCGGTGCGCCAGTTTTTCGCATTCGTGGAGCGCTTCGTCCGCGCGTCCAAGGCCCGCCAGGGTACGAATACGCAACTCGGACATTACGGGACTGTTCGGTACCAGCCTGCTGATGCCTTCCAGCAGGCCCAAGGCTTCCCCATGACGTTCCTGGGCAATCAGGCTCTCGGCCTGTTCAATCGTGGCGTCAATCTGTGACAGCAGCATAACCCGCTCCTGTACGGTTCCCTGACTCGGTATTAGAATAAACCATTTCCGGGACGCTGTCCAATATCCATGGTGAAAACGCGACGGGTGACGCGGACCAGTTGGTCGCCCGCCTCGCGATTCTCTACAATTCACGGGTTCCTGAGCGTCACGCGGAATAGGAGCGGTTCGGAACGATGCGCGCGTACGTGATCCGCAGAATCCTGCTGGCGGTGCCGACTTTTCTGGGCATCAGCCTGCTGACTTTCGTGCTGATCCAGATGGCCCCCGGCAGCCCGATCGCCTTCAAGTTGCGGGGTATGGAAGGCGCCATGCGCAGCGACGCGGCCACCCAGGAAATCATTCGGCAGACCCGGGAACTCTACGGGCTGGACAAGCCCATCGCGGCGCAGTACCTGCTGTGGCTGAAACGGCTGGCCACCCTGGATTTCGGCAACAGCATGAAAGACCAACGGTCGGTCCTGGAGAAAATCGGAGAAGCCCTTCCGATTACCCTGCAGTTGAACCTGTTGTCCATTTTTCTGGTGTATCTGATATCCATCCCGCTGGGCGTGTATTCGGCCACCCACCGGAACAGTCCTTCGGACACCGTGATTACCCTGGTGCTGTTTCTGCTGTACAGCATGCCGGTATTCTGGGTGGCCATGCTGCTGATCCTGTTCCTGGGAGGTGGCGATTACCTGAACTGGTTTCCCATCTACGGGCTGAATTCGTCCGGGGCGGAGAGCCTGCCCTGGGGGGCTTGGCTGCTGGACCGCCTGTGGCACATGGCCCTGCCGTTGTTCTGCCTGACCTACGGCAGCCTGGCGTATCTGGCCCGGTACATGCGAGCGGGCATGCTGGAGGCGTTGAACCAGGATTTCGTGCGGACCGCCCGGGCGTGCGGTTTTCCGGAACGGGTGGTGATCTGGAAGCATGCCGCCCGGAACGCGCTGATTCCGATCGTGACCCTGCTGGGCGGGCTGCTGCCGGCCCTGATTGGCGGGAGCGTCATCATCGAGACGATTTTTTCCATCCCGGGCATGGGCCGTCTGGCGTTTGAGGCGGTCCTGAGCAGGGATTACCCGCTGATCATGGGGGAGGTGGCCATCGCTTCGCTGCTTACCCTGGCTGGATTGCTGATCAGCGACGTATTGTACGTGGTGGTGGATCCCCGGATTTCGCTGAAATGAACACTGCCGCCATACAGACCAGTTGGTCTAAGAAAAGCGAGGGATACTGGACCCGGGTGTTCCGGGCGTTCCGGCGGAACCGATCGGCCATGGGCGGGCTGGCGATCGTGGGTGTGATGGGTCTGGTTGCGCTGGGCGCGCCGTTCATCGCTGGGGATGTGCCCGTCTGGGTGCGCAAGGACAACCGGACTTACTGGTTCCCCAACCTGATCATATACAGGGAGTTGGCGGCCGATAATCTGTACGCTAATTTCGACCGGTGGGAACCGGGACCTTATGACGCGGTAATCTGGCCGCTGTTGCGGATGGGTCCCCTACGGCAGAACCTGGAAGAACGACTGGAGGCCCCTTCGGTCCGGCACTGGTTCGGCACGGATGACCGGGGACGGGACGTGTTCAGCCGGGTGGTGTGGGGCGCGCGGGTTTCGATGTCGGTGGGTTTCATTTCGGTGGGCATTGCCGTGGCCATCGGAACCGTGCTGGGCGCGTTGGCCGGGTATTACGGCCGATGGGTGGATACGGTGGTCCTGCGGCTGATCGAAATCTGGATCTGTGTCCCGTCCTTTTTTCTGGTCATCACCGTCATGGCGTTTCTGGAGCCGGGGATCGACAAGATTATGATCGTGATCGGCCTGACGGGCTGGCCCGCCGCGGCCCGCCTGGTCCGGGGAGAAATGCTGAAGCAGCGGGAAATGGATTACGCCATGGCGGCCCGGGCGTCCGGTCTGCCCGACTGGCGCGTGATGTTTCGTCACTTGCTGCCGAACGCGGTAGGGCCGGTGTTCGTCACGGCCACCTTCGGCGTGGCCGGGGCGATTCTCACCGAGTCCGCGCTGAGTTTCCTGGGATTCGGGGTTCCGCCCCCGACGGCCAGTTGGGGTGAGATCTTGAAACAGTCGCAGTTTTACGTGGACTTCGCCTGGTGGCTGGTGCTTTTCCCGGGGCTGGCCGTGTTCATTACGGTGGTCGGGTTCAACCTGGTGGGTGACGGACTGCGGGACGCCATGGATCCGAGGCTCCAGGGAGGGGACTCGCGATGAACGCGGGATACCAGGGAGTTCCTGTTTCCGCCGGGGCCAGATCGGGGCGCGGAGGGACAGGGTGATGCCGTTGCTGGACGTGAGAAACCTGACGGTGACGTTCGACGACGACCACGGTTCCGTTCCGGTGGTGGAGAAAGTGACTTTTACCCTCGAGGCGGGGAAAACCCTGGCACTAGTCGGTGAGAGCGGTTGCGGTAAGACCATGACGGCTCTCGCGCTGATGGACCTGCTGCCCTTCGGCGGGCGGATGGCAGGCGGGGAAATCCTGTTTGACGGTCAGGACCTGGCCACGTTAACCGCCCGGGAACGTCGCCGGTTGGGTGGCCGCCGGATCGCGATGATCTTCCAGGAACCCATGACGGCGATGAATCCCGTGTATCCGGTAGGCGCGCAGATTGCCGCGGTCCTGCGGTTGCACCGGGGGATGGACCGGGATGCCGCCTGGCGGGAGGCGATCGGCCTGATGCGGCGGGTCGGGATTCCGGACGCGGAGCAACGGGCCCGCCAGTATCCGCACCAGATGTCCGGTGGCATGCTGCAGCGGGTGATGATCGCCATGGCCATATCGTGCCGGCCGGTGCTGCTGATCGCGGATGAGCCGACCACGGCCCTGGACGTGACTGTTCAGGCCCAGATTCTGGCCCTGCTGCGGGAACTGCGCGAAGAATACGGGATGGCCCTGCTGCTCATTACCCATGATCTGGGTGTGGTAGCGGAAACGGCGGATACCGTTGCCGTGATGTACGCGGGGCGAATCGTGGAAACTGCGCCGGTTGAGGACCTGATCCGAGTGCCCCGTCATCCGTATACCCAGGGACTGCTGGCCGCGAGAACATCCGAGACGTTCCGGCGTTTCACGGGGATTCCAGGTTCCGTGCCCCGGCCTGGCCAAGTACCGCCGGGATGTCCTTTCCATCCCCGCTGCGACAGGGCTATGACTGTCTGCGCGAACCGGGAACCGGAAGCGCGGCGGTTTCCGGATGGGTCGGAGGTAGCCTGCTGGCTGTACGATGCCGCGGAAATTGCGAACGGACCGGAGAGACGGCAGAGGAACGGGGGGACGCTTCCGGAGGAGGGAGCGCCATGACGGAACATCTGGGGCATACCGGGCCGTTACTTCGGGTCACCGGACTCGAAAAACGGTTTCCCATCCGGTCGGGGGTGTTTTCCCGGGCGCGGAACTGGGTGCGGGCGGTGAACGGCATCGATTTCACGCTGGAGCGTGGGAAAACCCTGGCCTTGGTGGGGGAAAGCGGATGCGGCAAAACCACTACCGGCCGGCTGGTGGCCCGATTGCTTGAGCCGACGGCCGGATCCATTGAATTTGGTGGGGTAGATATTGCCCCACTGCCGGAACGCTGGCTTCGCCCCGCGCGGCGTCGCGTTCAGATGGTTTTTCAGGATCCCTTTGGATCGCTGAATCCACGACTGACCGTAGGCGGCATGCTCGATGAGATACTCCGGGTTCATTTTCCAGGGTTGTCCCGGAACGAACGCCGGGATCGGATAGCAGACCTGCTGATCCGGACGGGACTGGATGCCGAAGCGATGTTCCGGTATCCGCATGAATTCAGTGGGGGACAACGGCAACGGATAGCTATTGCCCGCGCCCTGGCCACGGAGCCGGAACTGGTGATCGCGGACGAACCGGTCTCCGCCTTGGACGTTTCCGTGCAGGCCCAGGTGCTGAATCTGCTGGTCGAACTGCAGGAAACACTGGGTATCGCGTTGCTGTTCATCAGCCATGATCTGCACGTGGTGCGAAGGATTGCCCACGAGGTCGCAGTGATGTACCTTGGGCGGATCGTGGAACGGGCTCCTGCCGATGAGTTATACGCCAATCCGGTTCATCCCTATACCCAATTGCTGCTGGCAGCCGCGCCCTTTTTGGATCCGAGCCGTAGACACCGGTACGCGCTGCTGCAGGGTGAACCGCCCAGCCCGGTAAACCTGCCTTCCGGATGCCCCTTTCACCCCCGGTGCCCGGACGCGCGGCCGGAATGCCGGGAAGCAATTCCACGCATGGAGACGGTCCGGATCGGCCATCAGGCAGCGTGTTTCGTGCATGCCCCAGCCAGTTCCAAGGTGGTGCCCCCTCCAGGTGACTGGTCGAATGACAACGATCCACGCGGGGAATAGAAAAAACGGGTTTATCGTTATTCCTGACGCGGAGGGTGGGGCTAACGGAACCGGAGAACGCTCATGATGGATTCCTTGTATGATCGCGACGCCGTGCGTCCGCTGTGGGAATGTCTACGGGATATCGGATTTGAATGCGTCACGTCACCGGAGGCCGTTTCGGTGGCTTTGGGACGGCCCGGCTTGACACTGTTATTCATCAACTCCGTCTGCGGCTGCGCGGCACGCAGCGCGCGCCCGGGCGTTGGACTGGCCTTACGGCATGAACGTATACCGGACTACATGGTGACGGTATTTGCCGGTGTGGATCGGGAGGCTGTGGAAGAAGCCCGGTCTCGCATGCCCGGCGTTCCGCCTTCGTCTCCTTCGGTGGTCCTGTTTCGGGATGGACGGCTGCTGGAGGTGATTTCCCGGGCGGAAATCGAGATGATGACGCCCGTGGATCTGGCGAACCGGTTGATCGCATCGTTCAATCGGCATGGCGCGAATCGCCCCGGGCCATCTGTGCCACAGGAAAAATTTGACGCGGTGGATTTTGCCAACGTGTGCAGTTCCAGCCTGATCCGCTGATTTGCACCGGGATTACATCACGCTCGCCGCCAGAATGACGGAAACAGCAGGACGCAGACACTGAAAAACTCCAGACGCCCCATCAGCATGATGAAGGACAGAATTATTTTCCCTTGAGGGGGAATTGATGCGTAATTATTCATCGGTCCCACTAATTCCAATCCGGGCCCCACGCCATTAACGGTTGCAATGACGCTCGATAAGGCTGTCTGCAATGGTAGGCCTAAGAAAGACATTAATAATGTGCCTATTAGTATAGTGTTTAGTTGTAATGCGAAGAAGATTGGAACTGAATGATAAACTTCAGCGGGTATAGGTTCGTTATTAAGCCGTATAACCCGTATTGTCTTCGGACGAAACATACGTTCAACATATAAAATGATGACTCGAAATAAAATAATAAATCTAGCAATTTTAAACCCTCCGCTGGTTGATCCAGAACATCCACCTATGATCATAAGCAACAGTAGAAAACAGCGCGAAAAATAAGGCCACGTATCAAAATTATCGGTTGAAAAGCCAGTTGTCGATAGAATCGAAACAACCTGAAAAGATGCTTTTCGTAAAGCATCACAATATCCGGAAAAATGCCATAATGGAGGAGGGATATCTTTTGTGGAAACCGCCGCATATTGCACGCCAATCAGATTACACGTAACCAAAAAAACGGAAACCACCAAAAACAATAAATAAAACCTGAGTTCACTGTTTGAGAATACACTTTTCCAGTTACGATGCAAAACATCATAATAGACACTAAAACTTATACTTCCTGTCAACATGAGAAAAATGATGACAATCTCTATGGAAACACTGTGATAATCCATGATGCTAGTATTGCGCGTCGAAAAGCCACCAGTTGCCAACGCAGCGGCAGTGTGGCAAAAAGCTTCGAATGGACTCATTCCAAACAGAACCAGCAAAACTATGCCTGAAAGGGTTAACGTTAAGTAGATTTTCAGCAAGGTATTTGCCGTGTCACGAATCCGGGGCCGTAACCCGCTTTTATCTAGTCCAGAGGTCTCTGATCGGTATAATTGCTTCCCGGAAAATCCGAACCAGGGCAGCACGGCCAGCAGAATAACCACGATGCCCAGTCCCCCCAGCCAGTGGGTCATGGCCCGCCAGAACAGAAGCGAAGGGGGCAGACATTGAACATCTTCGAAAACGGACGCCCCGGTGGTTGTAAAGCCGGACATGGATTCGAAATAAGCCGCCGCGGGATCCGCCGCCCCCGAAAACACAAACGGAAGGGAACCGTAGAAGGCGGCGAACAGCCATCCCAGGGTAACCAGGGCCAGCCCTTCCCGTTCATAGATATCCACCATTCTTCCGCGCCCCATCCAGAGAAACAACAGACCGCAGGCGAGAGTCACCACGAGCGTTCCACCCCACGTGGCGGGAATGTTGTCCTCCTGATACCACAGGGCGACACCAACCGTCACCACCAGGGGGACCGCCATGGCGATGGACAGAATACCAAGCATTTTTGAAAGCACGCGGTATTTCATAGGTGTATCGGAGACTGGTTACCGGGGCAGGAAGGAAACGCCGGGTGTGTAGGTGCTCCTGGACAACTGGTTTCGGACAAGGTCAGACGTGTGTACCGGGATGATCAGCATCAGTTTATCTCCCGCCCGGATCGTGTCCATGCCGCCGGGGATAATGATCTGATTATCCCGTTCGATACAGGCGATGAGCGAATTATCCGGCAGGATATCCGCGGCCCGGGCTACCTGTTTACCATCCAGCGAGGTTCCCGGATCAATCGGGAACTCAAGCATTTCGAGTTGTCCTTCGCCCAAAAGGGCCGCCCCCGGAAAATCTTTCTGGTACAGCAGATGAAGAATGCTTTTCGTGAAAGACACCCGGGGCGTGACGGCCAGGTCAATGTCCAGCCGGGGGGCCATATTGGCGAAATCGGGATGATGGATGACCGCAATTGCCCGTTTGACCCCGAATTCCTTGGCCATCACGCAGGAAACAATATTGCGTTCGTCGTCCCGGGTGGTGGCAATGAAGACGTCGTAATTGTCCAGGTGCTCCTGCTGCAGGGCTGTCCGGCTGGCACCGTCCCGGTTAACTACTTTTACCGTGTAGAATTCCTGGGCGATGATTTCACAGCGGTCGAGGTCTTTTTCGAAAATTTTGACCTCTAATTTTCGTTTTTCCAGGGCCCGGGCGATCAGCACCCCGGTGAGGTCTCCCCCGAAAATGGCGACTTTTTTCGCGGGCCGCTGATCCACGAACAGGGGCATGACCCGATCCAGTTGGTCGGGTGGGCCGAGCAGGGTTAGCCGGCTTCCGCCTTCAATCGGGGTTTGTCCCCGGGCCACGGATGCCCTGCCTTTGTTGAATACGGCTCCGACCAGTACCCCCGAACCTGGGGGAAGGATTTCGCTGACGGTTTTACCGTGGACGGGCGTGTCCAGGGGCAGTTCCAGTCCCCGGACCTGGAGCTGGCCCCTGGAAAAATCTTCCAGGGAAACGACGCCGGGGTTTTCGATATAGAGAATGATGTCGTGGGCCGCCAGGGCGTCTGGGTTGAGCAGGAAATCGATGTTCAGGGTGCCTTCGTATAGCATGCTGCCTTCCAGGAAGAGGGCACTGTTTACCCGGGCGACGCACCTGGCGGCACCCAGGGCCTTGGCCATGGAAGCGGCGATCAGGTTGGTGCGCTCATCACCCGTGCACGCGACAAAGAGATCCGCCGAGCCCACGTCCAGGGATTGCATCAGCAGGGCGGCCGCGGCATCCCCTACTACTGTTCTGGCGTCCAGCATGCTGTCAATTTCTTCGCGGCGCTGGGGATCCGCCTCCAGGACGGTTAAGTTATGATTCTGGTCGCACAGCAACCGGGCGAGGTGAAGTCCAACCCGTCCACCTCCCGCGATCACGATGTTCATGTTTGTACACTCCACACCCGGTCAGCACGATGGGAAAGCAATGAGGAAATGAGCCCCAGGCGTTTCCGGGCGAAATTTCGAAGAAACCTCCCGCGCTTCCGGCGCGATACAGACAGCCCAACCGGTTCGCGCGACAAATCAGCAGAATTATAACACAACCATGACAGGGACACCCCGGTAGTGACCCGTGAAGTCAGGAAAAATATTGGCGCAGGAGACGTTCCATTTCCAGCAGACGATGCTGGTAGGTGTGTTGTCGCAGTACCCGGTCCCGGGCCCGCCGGGCGATGGCGATCCGTTCATCGGGATGGGAGAGGTAGTATTTGAACAGGTCCGCGCATTCAGCGGGCGTGTGCCAGCAGATCATTTCGGTCCCGGGTTCAAACAGTGCGAACAGGTCGGGCTGCGCGTCGGTAATCAGGAATCCACCGGCGGCGGGGCATTCGAAGACCCGCTGATTGACGGCGCGGGGCATCTGGAGGCTGGTGGCGTTCAAATTGACCGGACAGTCCCGGTAAAAAGCCGGGAGATCCGCTTCATAATTGACATAAGGTCCACAATATTCCGGCGGCAGGTAACGGGACCAGTCCGCGTCGCCCCGGACCCGCAGTCCAAGGGGACACAGCGTGCGGGCCAGGTTTACCCTGAGTCGGCGGGTGCCTTCCACGAAGGCGGCCATTTCCACCGCCCGCCGGAGTTCCGGATCGGGCGGCAGGGGCGGCAACCCGTCTTCCAGCAACGCGTCCACGCCTTCCGCGAAGCGTTCCCGGGTAACCAGGTCCCGGGCAAAGGCCTGTTCCAGTCGATCAGCCGTCCGCTGATCCATCGCGCGCAGGCGGTTCATCATCTCCTCGGACTGGCCGGTCATGGAATTGGCCACGAAAGTCGGGGGCAGCGCCCAGGATTCCGCCGATTCGGCGTTGAACAGGAAAATATCCGCGGCCAGGGGTAACCAGGCCGTCTGTCCGAACCCGCGTTCCTGGAGATAGGGAAGGTACGCGGCATCCCAGGTGAACGCGATGGCTTCGGGGAAAGCCATCATGTCGGAATTCATCAGGATGGTCCGGGGATCATCCACGAACCAGGTAACCAGGGGGATACGCAGGTCGCGAAACAGGGCCGCAAGAATACCCCGGGTGTCCAGGCCACTGAGATTGGCGGTCAGCACGAAATCCGGCGTGAAATCGACCAGCGTCTGAACCAACCTCGCCAGGCCTTCCCGGGGGAAGTGTCCAACCATGGGCACGGGAACGGATTCACACTGCCAACCCAGCGCGCGGGCGGCACGGACGCACGCGGTGTCAATCCAGTACTCGCCCCGGAAAACCAGTAACCGGGGTGCCTTTCCGGCGAAACGAGGCCCTCCCAGACGCGCGCGAATGGCGGGCCCGATCTCAAACCGTGGCATACGCACCGGGCGGAAATGCCTGGGATACAGGATATTCAGAGTTTTCCAACGATCGGGGCGAGTGCCAGCAGGAGACCACCGATGGAACTCATGATGGTGCCCACGATGGTAACCACCGAACCCGCGCTGAACTGGGCGCGTCCGGGGGTTGAGATGGTACGAACGTGTTTTTTCAATGTTGCATCCTGGTTATTTGCCGATGAGCGGGGCCACGCTCAGCAGCAGGGCGCCAATGGAACTCAACACGGTTCCCACGATAGTCATGATGGTGGAAACACTGGTCTGGGCTTCCGACGGCGCGCTGACTTTCCGAAGGTGTTTCATCGTTGAATCTCCCATGGTTGGCTCGACGTTTGTCTTCACAGTATACCGTTTTGTGCTTCCGGGCCAGCCACTCGATCCCCCACATTATACCCGCCGCGCGACGGCATGTTACGCCCAGCCTGGAAATGTTCACGGTTCCCGGGTCAGGACGTCTAGGAACAGCCGGAGACGTTGCAGAAAACGCCGCAGGGCAGGCCATTTCTGAACGACAGACCGGCCGCGGACAATGATTTTTCGTTCCAGCCGGTAACGGGTCAGGCGGGCCCGGGGTACGGGTGGGGCGGTGTGTCCCGCTTCTTCCCATGGTTTCCACAGGGTTTCCCGGGGGTGCCCGATCCGCGCGAGATCTTCATCGCTGACGGCCGCGAGGGCGCGCCGCATGAGCTCGACCCGGTCCGGTCGGTTGACCAGCGCGGATACCCACTTGCTGACCGATTTCGTGGTGGGACGCTGGTGGCGGTTGACGCCGGTCGGATCTCCCAGGCCCTGGCTGTGCAGGGAATCCTGTTCCCGTCGGCCGTACTCGATGGCCTCGGGCTCGAAAGGCAGGTCCAGGTAATCGCAGATCCGCCGGAACTCGGATTCCGGCTGACGGACCAGGTCTTCATAGCGGACATGCGCCCGGCTGGGTTTTTCTTTTCGCAGGAACGCCGCGATGGCGGGGACGTATCGTTCAACCAGGGGATTGTGCCGCCACGCGGCTTCCCAGTCGTCATCGAAGAAGGATTCCGCGAAAGACGCGAACATGGCGATGGGGTGACGCGTGATGACGACGTACCGGGCGTCCGGGTATACCCGCGCGAGGAACGGCAATACCAGGGCATACGCCGGGGTTTTGTCGAGACAATAGCGCTTGTCTGGCCCGTGGGCTTCCAGGTAACGCCCGTACAGGATGTCGCAGTAGGCCCGGCAGGCATCCCAGTAGTCCTTCTCGCCCCGGGGCAGGCGCGACACGAAGAGTTTTTGCGCTTCCGCCGAGAGTATGGGGTCGTAGGGCGCCTTGTCTACTTTCGCCCACACGCCAAGGTGCGCCAACGGCGTGATCAGGTGGGGTTCCGGTCCGCCGAGTACCTGGGAATGCGAGGACAGCATGCGTTCAAGCAGGGTAGTGCCCGAACGGGGCGCCCCGATGATAAAAATCATCTCGGGTTTTCGCGGGATACCGGCATGATTTCCGGCGGATGGGACGCTGTACGACAAGACCTGTCTCCCCGGTTGCCTGAAAACGGGTATATCTTGTCACGGGATCGCCTGTCACCGCAACCGTTGGTTCCCGGGCATGCCGCTGGGGCGGTATAATCCCGGGAATCAAGGAGGAGTATCTTTCCGCCTCATGCGCGCGCTGATCGTCATAGGCACCCGGCCCGAGGCCATCAAGATGGCTCCCGTGGTGCGCGCCCTGCTGGCAATACCAGGTCGGTTTTCGCGGGTGGCCGTGTGCCTGAGCGGGCAGCACCGGGAACTGACGGATGAGGTGGTTCGGAGGTTTTCCCTGCCGGTGCACCATGACCTGAACCTGATGAAGCCCGGCCAGACCCCGCAACAGGTGCTGGCAGCCTGCGTGGCGGGGATAGGCGGGGTTATCGCCGCGGAACGTCCGGACTGGGTGTTGTTTCACGGGGACACGGTGACCGCGCTGGCAACCGCCCTGGCGGCCTTTTACGAGCGGGTACCTTCGGCCCACGTCGAGGCGGGCCTGCGCACCGGTACCCTGGAAAGTCCTTTCCCGGAGGAAATGCACCGGGTGGTGGCGGATCGCGTCTGCTCGATGTGTTTCGCGCCCACGCCGTTGGCCCGGGATTGCCTGCACCGGGAAGGAATCCCGTTGGATCGGGTCCTGGTGACCGGCAACACGGTAGTGGACGCGATCCGCATGGCGAGCCGGATCGCGGCGGACGCGCCATGGCCGGAAGGCGTGGCGGAGGCCATGGCGTCCGGAAAAAGACTGGTGTTGCTGACCACCCATCGCCGGGAAAACTTTGGTGAACCGTTGCGGAATATTCTCAGGGCGGCGCGCGCGCTGGCGCAGCGGCACGCGGACTGCTGTTTCGTGTTTCCGGCTCATCCGAACCCTGAGGTACGGCGGGCCATCGAGGACGTCTTGCCCGATGGACGTTATGTCCGGATAGTGGAGCCCCTCGAATACGGGGTTTTCACGAAACTCCTGGAAGTGGCCGCGCTCATACTCACCGACTCCGGCGGGATACAGGAGGAAGCGGCGGTTCTGGGGGTTCCCTTCCTGGTGCTGAGGGAAAACACGGAACGTCCAGAAGCCCTGGTGGAAGGACTGGGGCAACTGGTGGGAACGGACACCAACCGGATCATGACCGCCGCGGAGTCGCTATTGCGAAAACCGCCCGAGAAGTTGTTCCGAGAGAACACGCCGCTGGGAGACGGGCATGCCGCGGAGCGGATTGCCGCCTGCCTGGCCGGGGAGACGGTGGCGCCATGGGAACCCCCGGGCGTAGCGGGCCAGGAAAGCGTTTCCAGCGGGGAGGGCGGCGGACAGACAGGGTTAAAAAATGGGTAACGACACGACATCGGAAATCTGCGTGCTGGGCATGGGCTATATCGGTTTGCCGACGGCCGCCATGTTTGCCGCGAACGGGTTCCGGGTGCATGGCGTGGATACCAATCCTGAGGTCGTGGCGACCATTGGCCGGGGGGATATCCACATCGAGGAACCCGGGCTGAAAACCCTCGTGCGGGGAGCCGTTTCTTCCGGCATGCTGCGCGTGGGGGAGGAACCGGTGCCCGCCAACCTGTTCATCATCGCGGTGCCCACGCCGCTGACATCCGACAAAAAGGCGGACATGCGAGCGGTGGACGCGGCTACCCGGGCCCTGTTGCCCGTGCTGCGGCCGGGTAACACGGTGGTCCTGGAGTCCACGTCACCGCCTGGAACCTGCCGGAACCGTATCCGTCCCGTGCTGGAAGCCGCCGGGTGGAAAGTGGGAGAGACCGTGTTCCTGGCGCATTGTCCCGAGCGGGTATTGCCCGGGCGGATCCTCGCCGAACTGATCACGAACGACCGGGTAATCGGTGGTATGACGCCCGCGTGCGCCCGCTCGGCAGCCCGTTGGTACGCCAGGCTGGTGGATGGGGAAATCTTCCTGACGGACGCCACCACCGCGGAACTGGTGAAACTGGCAGAGAATACCTACCGGGACGTGAATATCGCCCTCGCCAATGAACTGGCCTCGGTGTGCGAAGTGGCCGGGGCGAATTTCTGGGAGGTCCAGCGACTGGCCAATCGCCATCCCCGGGTGAATATCCACCGGGCGGGACCGGGCGTGGGGGGGCACTGTATATCGGTGGACCCATGGTTCCTGGTGGAAATGTTTCCGGACCGGACACCGCTGATCCGCACGGCCCGGGAGGTCAATGACGCGGTGCCGGCCCGGGTGGTGGCCAGCGTGCCCGGCGCGGCGGAGACGGTTACCCTGCTGGGCCTGGCGTTCAAGGGCAACGTGGACGACTGCCGGGAAAGTCCCGCCATCGCGATCGCTTCGCTCCTGGAGGCCACGGGAAGAGCGGTGCGGGTGTACGATCCGCTGGTCCATCGGCCGCCTGTTCCCATCGCGGCTTCCCTGGAGGAAGCGGTCCGCGACAGCGACCTGATCATCCTGACCACGCCGCACGACGTGTTCCATGACATAGATCCCGCCCGCGTGGCCCCGTTGACCCGCCGGCGCGCGCTGATCGACACCCATGATTTCCTGGATCACGAGCGGTGGCGGGCGGCCGGTTTTGACGTCATGCTGCGGGGAACGCCCTCGTTTCCGGCGTACCGGGATCAACGCTAACGGGTCGCCGGCCACGGTGTCGGGCCCGTGGCGGTGGACTTTGCGCGGGGTAAACCGCGGGCTTAGAATGGCTGTCGGATGAAGGAATGGTTGGAGGATCGCTATGCGGTACGCGCGTTTCGGTAAAACGGGATTGCTGGTTTCCGAAATCTGCATGGGAACCATGACCTTCGGAAACGAGTCCGATGAAGCAATGTCACGACGCCTCATGGACGCGGCGTGGGACCGGGGGATCAATTTCTTCGACACGGCCCATAATTACAACAAGGGAGTGACCGAAGAAATCGTGGGACGATGGCTGGCGGATCACCCGGAACGCCGCGACCAGATCATTCTTGCTTCAAAGGTGTTTTTTCCGTTTGGCGGAGGCATGAACGACGAGGGCCTGTCCCGCCGCAACCTGATCGCGTCGGTGGAGCGTTCCCTGAAACGACTGCGGACGGACTGGCTGGATATCCTGTACCTGCACCACTGGGACGAACATGCGTGGATCGACGATACCCTGCGAGCCGCGGACACGCTGGTTGCCCAGGGGAAGATCCGGTATCTCGGCGTGTCCAATTTCGCGGCGTGGCAGGTGATGAAGGCCGTATCGGTGGCCGAATTGAGAAATTTCGCGCCCATCGTGTGCATGCAGCCAATGTACAGCCTGGTGAAACGGCAGGTGGAAGTGGAACTGCTGCCGCTGGCGGCGCACGAGGGCCTCGCGGTGGTGCCTTACAACGCGCTGGGCGCGGGCCTGCTGACGGGTAAATACCTGCGCGGTGAATCGGGACGCCTGCATGAGACCGAAATGTACCGGAAGCGGTATGAAGATCCGCGCTACGAGGAAGTAACCCGTCGTTTCGTGGCGTACGCCGCGGAAAAAGGCTTACCTCCCGCGCCACTGGCGGTAGCGTGGGTGATGAGCCGCCCGGAGGTAACCTCAACGCTGATCGGCGCGCGTAACATGGAGCAGTTTGAGGATACCATGCGGTGCGTGGATATCCGCCTGTCGCCGGAGGAACGCGCCGCGATCACGGCAATTTCCATCGACCCGCCCAGCGCGACGGATCGTGAACCCATGGAGGCCATGCGCGCGCGCGGCTGGTAGACGGATCCCGCGCGCTGTTCCGGAATAAGCAGTACCCGAAAGGAAAGGGAGGATCATGCGAAAACACGCAGCAGAAGAAGGGCGGGTGTGTCGTCGCGACTTTCTGAAAGTGGTCTCGGTGGTGACCGCGTTTACCATCGTGCCTCGCCGGGCCCTTGGAGGACCAGGTTACACGCCGCCCAGTGAAGAACTTACCCGCGCGGTCATCGGCGTGGGGGGGATGGGCCGGGGACACCTGGGCTATACCGGCGCGCGCACGGTGGCCGTGTGCGACGTGGACGCGAAACACCTGCAGCAGGCTCTGGACAGCCTGCCGCAGGGCGTGCGCGGTTGCAGGGATTTCCGGGAGGTGCTCGCGATGCCAGACGTGGACGTGGTGCATATCGCTACCCCGCCTCACTGGCACGGATTGATCGCCATCGCGGCGGCCGAAGCGGGCAAGGACATATGGTGCGAAAAACCGATGACCCGTACCATCGGCGAGGGAATCCGGCTGATGGAAGCCGTGGAGCGCCATGGGCGGATCTTCCGGCTCAATACGTGGTTCCGGTTTACGGACAATTTTTACGGCTATGGTTCCACGGTGGAGCCCATCAAGCAGATCGTAGACAGCGGCCTGCTGGGATGGCCGTTGCGGGTGGTGGTCGGTCAAGGCACGGGTTTCGATTTCAAGTTTTACTGGTCCGGCCGCACCGACCTGACGGAACAGCCCATCCCGCCGGAACTGGACTATGATTTCTGGCTTGGCCCGGCACCCTACAAGCCCTATCACCCCCACCGGGTGCACCAGACCTTCCGGGGATACTGGGATTACGACGGCGGCGGCTTGGGAGACATGGGACAGCATTACCTGGACCCGGTGCAGTACCTGCTCAACAAGGACGACACGAGCCCCGTGGAGATCGAGGTGGACGCGCCCAGGCAGCATCCGGACGCGGCGGGAATCTGGCGGAAAATTATTTTCCGGTACGCCGATGGTTGCGAAATCTGGCTGGACGGCGAGGGGTATTCTAACGGCATGCCGTATATCAAGGGTCCTGATGGCGAGTTATACAGGAACCTGGAACTATACGTGAAGGGGAAGCGGGTTTATCCGCGCGGCCTGCCAAAGCCCGCGCCACAGGAAACCGACTTCTACCAGTGCGTGCGCGCCCGCCGGACGTTTGCCCTGAATGAACGCAACGGTTTCCGGTCCTGCACGCTGGTTAACCTGGGCATTACCGCGGTCCGCCTGGGCCGGAACCTTCGGTTTGATCCGGATAAACTCGAGTTTCCCGGCGATGACGAGGCCAACCGCATGATCTGGCAACCCATGCGTGGGTCGTGGCGGATCTAACCCCTTCAGCGAGAGGAACCTGTCATGAAAAAGGAAAGCATGTTGACGCGATGCCTGGTGGGGGGGATCGTTGCCGCGACGGTATTGCTGGCCGGTCAAGCGGGGTGGGCGGCTGACGAAGACTGGGGAGAAACGCTGAAAAAACTGCCCGATGAACTGGTCAGCATCAGGAAAGAGCCGCCCACGGAACAGCACGTGGCGTGCCTGCTCGCCATGATCCGCGAGAAGGCGGTTTCCATTGAGCCCGACGGGAGCGGTTCCCCGGCGGATGCGGCGATTCGCATGACGTTGTCCACCATAACCGATTACTTCGGGCAGCCGGAGATTACTCCGGAATGGCGGCAGGCGGCGGCGGCCACCTACGCGTCGTTCCTGACAGATAAAACCCTGTCTCCGTCGGCGAGGGCATTTTTGTGCGAGCAGGTCCGTCGCCTGGGCGGGCCGGCCGAAATTCAGGTGCTGGCCCTGCTGATGCAGGACCCCCGGACGCTGGAAGCGGCCTGTGGCGCCATCGAAAGCATTGGCGGACCTGCCGCGTGCGCGGCCCTGCGAGACGCCCTGGCGCGCACGAAGGACGGCCCGGAAACGGTAGACCTGGACGAGCAGGAACGGGCCTTGATGCTCGAGTCGTTACGCCCCATTCCGAAACCCTGTCGGGCCCGGATCATCAAGGCCCTTGGCGTGGTGGGGTGTGAAGACGCCGCGCCGGAACTGAAAGCGTTCCGGGAAGACCCGGACTTACGGCAGCCGGCCCGTGAGGCATTATGCGCGATGGGAGACCCGGACGCGGCGGCGTGGTGCCTTGAAGATCTGGCTGCCGCGCCGGATGACGCGGTCCGGGCCGCGGTGACCGCCGATCTGTCCCGGCTGGCCGGGCGACTGCGGGTGAACCGGCCGGAAGAGGCCTTGAAACTCGCGCGACAAATGGCGGCCAGTTCGCACGGGCCCTGCCGGGTCGCCGGTGTGCTGCTGGAAGCGGAATTGATAAAGGATATCCACGACCGGTCGGCCTGGCTGGCCAGGCGGATCCGGGAAGCGGACGCCGCGGGGGATCCCCCGCTGTGGGGCGCGATACTCAAGGCAGCCGAGGCATTACCCGGTGACACGGCAGCCAAGCCATGGGTGGACGTGCTTCGGGACCAGCGCGCGCCGTCCGGGTTGCGGGTGGCCGTGGTGACCATGCTGGCGCGGCGCCCTGACGAGACCAGTCGCAGGGCGGTGAGCCGGGCCGTCGGCGATAAAGATCCGGAGGTGCGTGATGCCGCCATTACGCGCATGGACGGGTGCGTGGTGGCCATGGCGTCCCGTGCCCTGATGAAACAGGCACTGAAAGCCAAGGAGGTCCGGGAAAGACGCCAGGCGTGGGATGCCCTGTCGCGGACCGGGGACCCCGCTGTTCGCGCGATGGCGGTCCGGGCGCTCAGGAAGGCCAGTGACCCGCAACGGGTGGAATTGCTCGGGTTCCTGGGAGAAGCCGGAACCGAGGAACAGGCCGACGCGGTGGCCGCTTATATCGGCGCGCCTGATGAGGCCACGGCCGTGGCGGCCCTGAAGGCGCTGGCCCGGTTGGGAAGTGATCCTCAATGGCCCATGGTGCTGGACGCGCTCGCGCGGGATCAGCAGGAATCTGCCCGGAACGCCGCCGTGGACACCCTTGTGTCGATGTGGTCCATGCTGGATGACGCACAACGCGAAGCCAGAGCCAGGGAACTGGTCGCCCGGTTTGATCCGGCCGACGTATCCACGGCCACGGTGCTTGCCCCGTTACTGGCGCGACTGGATACGCCGGTGACCCGTGATGGCCTGTGGCGCCGGGGACTGTTACCCGGCGATGTTCCCGAGGCCACGCGCGTTGCCGCGGCAAAGGCCCTTGGGCGCGAGGCTCCGGAACTGGCCGTGGAACTGGCCGGCGGGCTCGCGAAGATCGAGTCCGACGCGGTTCGGGAAGCGGTCATGGATGCCCTGGTGGCCATGCTTCGGGCCAATTTCGGCCGGGCCCGGGGCGGGGAAGTGCTCGGGATACTGGCTTCCGGGGAAGGATCGGTTTCCGCGGAACGGCGCGCCGCCCTCGTTAAAACCGCGACCGGGGCGGGCATGGCAGGTATCGAAGCCCTGGTGCCCCTGCTGGAACATCCGGAATGGGCCGGGGATGCCGCCCGGGTGATCGCGGACATGGTTCGCGGGGACAACCGCCGGGCCGGATTACGGGAGCCGGGAGCCCTCGACGCGGCACGGAAAGCCCTTCCCCTGCTGGATGAAGCCGCCCGGAAAGCCTTGGAGGAGCTGTTGAACCAGCAGGCGACCGAAAAGAAGCCCTGAATCGGATCAAGCAGGAAATGAAAAACGACGCGGGACGGTTATAATTGCGTAACCCTAACCGTCCGCCCTGGCGGACTTCAACCGGAGGAAGGAGACCTGACGTGGCAGTCGGAAAACGGTACAAGATCGCGTCGATCGGAGCGGGAAACGTGGGGGCGTCAGTGGCCCAGTACTGCCTGGAAATGGAACTGGGGGACGTGGTTCTTACGGATATCGTGGAAGGATTACCCCAGGGCAAGGCACTGGACCTGACCGAGGCGGGACCTATCCGGGGCTACTCCTGCGTGTGCACCGGCACGAATGATTACAAGGATATCGCCGGGGCGGACGTGGTCGTCGTGACGGCAGGACTTCCGCGCAAGCCCGGCATGAGCCGGCTGGACCTGCTGGAAAAGAACGGTAGGATCATCAGCGACATCTGCGATAACATCCGCCAGTACGCGCCCGAGGCCGCGGTCATCATTGTCACCAACCCGCTGGACGTCATGGTGTACCTTGCCTACAAGAAACTAGGGTTTCCAGCGAACCGCGTGATGGGCATGGCAGGTTGCCTGGACAGTGCCCGGATGCGCGCCTTCGTGGCCATGGAACTGGGCGTGAGCATGAAAAACGTGGACACCATGGTGCTGGGTTCCCATGGAGACGACATGGTACCACTGCCCCATTACACCACGGTTTCAGGCATCCCGATAACCCGCCTGTTACCTCCAGACCGGATTGACGCGATTGTCGAACGCACGCGCAAGGGCGGGGGGGAAATCGTGGCCCTGCTCAAGACGGGGAGCGCGTATTACGCCCCCGCGGCCAGCGCGGCCCGGATGGTGCAGGCTATCCTGCGGGATGAACGCCAGGTGCTGCCCTGCGCGGCCTACCTGGACGGCCAGTATGGTCTCAGCGATATTTTCATGGGTGTTCCCTGCGTTCTGGGACGGAACGGGATAGAGCAGGTGCTGGAACTGGAGATTTCAGAAACGGACCGGGCGTCCCTGCATCGTTCGGCGGAAGAAGTACGCAAAGGGATCGCCGGACTGCGCGAGTTGGGGATCCTTTCCTGACCTGCCGGGGTCAGCCCCCGTATCGCCGGGCCCTGGTCGCCTGAACTTCCGGGGAGGACAGGATGGCGACAGAATCGGCGCGAAAAGAGGAAATCAAGCAGGCGCTCCTCGTGGTAGGCAGCGTGCTGGCGCTGTTCATGCTGATCACGGGCATCGCCCTGTTTTTCAACCGGGGCGCGGCCAGTCCGCTGGCTTCTCCACCGTCTAAACGGTTCACGGCGAAGTCCGGAACCACCCGGGACCGGGCCCTCGCCCTGGTCAGCCGGAAACAGACGGCCCGGGTGAGTGACTCGGACACCGGTGGCAGCGACCAGGAGAAGCAGGAGCAAAAACAGCGGCGTATCCGGGCGCGCATGCTGTCCGATCTAGAAGAAACCCGCCCGCTGACCGAAACCCAGCGGAAAGTACGTGAAGCCCTGAATACGCTGGATCCCGACGAGGGATTGCGGAAACTGCAGGCCCTGCTCGAGCAGACCAGGGATGACCGGGAACGCGGCGAGATCTACGAGGCCATGTCGGAACTCTACCTGCAACAGGACACGCCCGACGTGGTTGCCGCGGAGAAAATGCTGGATGCCGCGCTGTCGGCCTCTCCCGATACGGCCACGCGGGCCCGGGTGCTCCTGCGCCAGGCGGAATTGTGCGCGGCCCGGGGCGCGCCGCAACTGGCCCTGGCCAAGATCCAGGCGGAACTGCGACGCATGGGAGATGGCATGGATCCCGCGGCCCTGCCGCTCATGACCGCGCGGGGTTTCCTGCTAGAGGCGCAGGGTAACGCCGAAGAAGCCGAGGCGGCTTATTGCGACGTGCTGCGGCGGGCGGAAGGAACCCCTGGGCCGGAGGTGGCGGAATCGGCGCGTGACGCGGGAATGCGCCTGACCCGGCTTTTGCGGGACCATCAGCGGGACGCCGAGGCGGACGACGTGGTCCGGCGGGTGGCAACCCTTTCCGGGGGCGGCATGGAAGATTTTCTTTCGTCACCGGGGCGGACTGAAGTCCCCGCCACGCAAGATACCGAATCGACCGGGGCAACGGAATCCGGACCTGTTCCATCCGGATCCTGAGGTTGTCAAGGGGGCCACGCCAGGATCTGTCCATCCGCGAGCAGTTGATGCTTGAGCGTGGAGTAGTCGATGTCCTGGATATCGGGGGCATTTCCGGACTGAATTGCCAGGGCAGCCGCGGTGGCCGCCGACTGGCCAAGAACCATGAACACGGGCTCCATGCGGATGGAACCGTACGCGATGTGCGTGGCGGACAGGCACACGGGTACCAGCAGGTTCGCGCATTCCTCCCGACGGGGGCGAATGGCGCGCCACGAAATCGGGTAGGGCGGGAAGCCTCCCACCTGGACATCGCCCTCGTTCCGGACATGGCCGTTCGCGTCCACGTACCGCCGGACGTGGTGAGAATCCATGGTATACGCCGCCAGCCCGACCGGGTCGGGCACGACTTCCCTGCCCTGGCAGTGATGCTGGGTCATGACCACGTCCGATACCATCCGTCGCGCCTCGCGCACGTACAACTGGTGGGGCCAGCCGCCGTTATCAATGAATTCATCCCGGCATGGACCCCATTGGGACACGGTCTGCCGCACGGTTTCCGGAACCCGGGGATGGTTGGCCAGGGTCCAGATCAGTCCCTGGATATAGGCAAGGTGAAGGCGGTAAATCCGTTCCCGTTCGGCATAGTCCGCTTCCGCCCATGTCCAGCTGCCACCGATCAGGTCCGTGGAAACGCCAAGGTTGTTGTTGATATCCGTTTTCCGGTTCGGCATCAGGACAAGGTTCCAGGGTACCCTGGTTTCACCTGCTTCGAAATTCCGGAAGAGCAGTTCGTAATCCTGTTCGCTATACCCTGCCGGCTTGGTGACGGGTAACCGGTTTTCCGGGTCATCGGTAAAGCACAGGCGCAGGTTGTAGGCCTGCACGCGGTGATCGCCCGCGCCCTCTTCGCCGGCCCCGGCATTTTCGATACCTGGCAGCAGTCCACTGGCCGGGTCCCCCGGGATGACCCAGGGATCCACGCCCGGCATGAGTTGATGATGCTCCGCCAGGGAGGGCCGATTGCCGTTCAGGGTTTCCCCGAACTCACTTTCCGCTTCGCGACCTACCCGGTAAGAGACGCCCGCGGCAGCCATCAGGTCTCCCTCGTAGGTGGCGTCAATGAACATTTTCCCGGAAAACTGCCGACCGCTTTCCGTGAGTAGGGCTTCGACTCGATTTTCTTTTTTCACGATGCCCCCGGGACGTCGCATCCTTTCTCCCGTCGCGACTTCCACGTGGGCCTCCCGCAACATGTCCCGGAGGATCTGTTCGGCCACGTGAGGCTCGAAGGTCCACATGGCATCATCTCCGGGCGAGTGCCGCGGGTTCTGGTAGGCTTCCCTGGGCTGGCGGTTCCACGCGTCGGGCCGATCGTAATATTGCTTGACCCGTCGATAGAATTCCCGGGCGATGCCCCCGATGGCCCGCTTGTTGCCTATATCCGTCGCGCCGAGACCGCCGCTGGTCAGGCCGCCGAGGTGAGATGAAGGTTCAATGAGTATGACCCGGAGCCCCATCCGGCCCGCCTGTACCGAGGCCGCGACGCCGCCCGAAGTGCCTCCGTAAACGACCACGTCGAAGTCGGCCGCGCCAGCCTGGAGCATTGTCAGCCACGACAGCACGGCCAGTGTGGCGCCAGCCGCCAACCGGAAAGAACCCATTTATCGAGCTCCTTTTCGTTGGGGTGTTTTACTCTGGCAAGGGTTTGCCCTTGGTTTCCGGGGCCCAGGGCAACAGCAGCAGGCCGAAAATGAAAATGGAACTCAGCGCCAGGGCGGCCCGCTGCAGTCCCATCATGGCGCTGAGTTCTCCAAACAGGGCCGGCGAAGGCGCGGACAGGTACCGCGCGGCGTTGTAGCAGAATCCCGCGCCGGTCGCGCGTAACCGGGTGGGGAACAACTCGGGGAAATACACGGCGCAACCGCTCAGCAGGAACAGCAGCATGAACCCCATGGCAGCGAAAAAGAACAGGGCAGTCAGCGGAGAGTTGGTGAACACGAACGTGATGGGAATTACCAGGAGGCATCCACCAAAAGCCACCGCGAAGGCGCCCCGCCTGCCGAAACGCTCGGCCAGGGGCGCGAAACACAGCGCGCCGACGAAAGCCCCGAGATTCTGCGCGATGCCAGCCAGTCCCACCCACCGTTCCACGGTACCCTTGGCCAGTTCCGGACTGTTTTTAGCCAGGATCCCCCGGAGCAGTTCCGGGGTCCATGTGCTGATACCCCAGAAACCAATGACGCCGATGGCGGCGATGGACAGGCCGATCAGGGTATTGCGTCGTATTTCCCGTTCCCGGAAGAGGGCGGCGATACCCTGGCCGGAGTGTTTACCCTCCCGGACCCGCTGCCGGGCGGTTTCCCGGGCTGCCCTCCACAGTTCCGGTTCGTGAATGAACAGGAAGATGACCACCACCAGCAGGATGGGCAGGGCGCCAACCGCCAGCGTCCATCGCCAGGCGGTTTCGGGCGGGGCCATGGCGTACACGGTCATGTGGATCATGCCGGCCACGACGTTGCCAAGAGCTGAACAGGCCTGCACGATTCCCAGGGCCGCGGATCGGGCATGGGAGGGCAACGTTTCGGCCACCAGCGCCGCGCCTGCCGCGAATTCTCCGCCGACGCCCAGCCCGGTGAGGAAGCGCAGTAGCAGGAAATCCTGCCACGACCGGGAAAGGGCACTCAGTCCCGTGAAACCGGCGTACATGAGGATGGTGATGATCATGGTGCGGGTCCGGCCGAGCATGTCGCCGATCATGCCAAACAGGATGCCACCGGTGGCCCAGCCCAGGATCAACGCGGTCTGGGCCAGTCCCACGTAGCGGCTTACGTCGGCATCGGGCACACCGATAGGAAGCAGGCCTCGCAAGGCATGCTGTTTCACGAACACGTACAACCACTGGTCCATGGTGTCGAAGGACCATCCCAGGCAGGCCACGACCAGCACCAGCCAGTGGTATCCACTGAGGCCGCTGTAAAAAAGAAGGCGCTTTTCAGGGGGAGTAGCCATCATGGTATTCCTTGACCGGGAGTTCACTTCGCGAGCGGGTATCGCGCCGCCTGCCTATTGTGGCGAAGCGTCCTGATCCAAAACAACCCGGCGTGTCAGGTGGGCGATCGCCGGGTGAGCAGGATCGCCGCGCCCAGGAACAGCAGCGTGGGTGTCCACGCCGCGACGAAGGGCGGTACCTTGCCAATGTATCCCAGCCCCGTGAAGGCGTAAAAACACGCGAGGTAAGCCAGTCCGATCGCGCCGCCCGCTCCAAGACTGATCAACAGGCCGCCCCGTCTCAGCCGTATCGCGAACGGCAGGGCCAGCCACATCATTACCGGGCATAACGCGGGCTGGGCGAACTTTAACTGGAGGGCCATCCGCGTGTTTCGCGTGGGAATGCCTCGAGACTCGGCTTCCTGGATGTCGGCGCGCAACTGGGTAACCGTCCGCGTGATGGGGGGGGCGTCCAGCGCGAACAGCGCGTCGGGCGGGGTGGAGAACGGCGCGGTTTCCTGGGTGATCCGCCGGGTAACCGCGCGCCAGTTTTCCCGGGTGAGGTAACGGGTGGTTACGCCATCTTCCAGGACCCATCGGTTTTCCGCCGCGTCCCAGAAGATCCGCCGCGCGCGGATTTCCTCCAGGGCGTCCGCGTCGGAACGGTGCAGGAAGACGTTCCGTCCCGAAAGGGCCCGACGGTTGAAACTCAGCACGTGCAGGGTCCACCCGCCGTCCAGGTCAACCCGGCTGAAGCCTTTTCCGACTCCTCCGGAGGTCTTGGAAAAATAGCGCTGGTTGATGTCTTCGAAGGTTTGGGCCGCCCGGACGCCCAGTGTTTCCTGGAACACGAAAATGGCGACGGCGAACAGCAGCGCTCCGGCCAGCGGTGTCCGGACCGCGCGAAGCAGGCTGACGCCGCCGCCGTGCAGGGCCGTGAATTCGTTGTCCTGCGCGGCGCGTCCCAGCACGAAAAGTCCCGCCAGGAGTACCGAAATGGCAGCGGCGTGATACTCAAAAAGAATGGTGGGGGTCAGGGTGATGTAATAGGTCAGGATCGCCTTGAGGGGAATGCTGTACTTGACAATATTGTCCTGGCGCGCCAGGAGCAGATCGATGATCGCGGTGAGCAGCACCAGCGATACCAGGATGCGGATCATGGTGCCAACCACACGGCCCAGGTAGAACCTGTCCAGGCGGGTCAGCCATTTCGGGCGACCCGTGGGTCTGCCTCGGGTGTCATCGGCGATATGGTTTGCCGGCGTCATGGGCGCTACACCCGGTCCACCCGGCTGATCAGCCACGCGCCCCAGGCGATCAGCAGCAGGTTTGGAATCTGACCGATCAGAATTGTCGGCAGGGTGGGCAGCAAAAGGGGAGGCTCGGACACTTTTCGAAGGATGAAGTACACGGCCACGATGAACAGGCCCGCCGCGTAGGCGTAGGAACGGCCGGTGCGGGAAGTTCGCGCGCCGATGGGAGCTCCCGCCACGCAGACCGCGAGACACATCAGAGGAAAGGCGAGGCGATCTTTCAGTTCGATCTGAACGTTGCGCCATCGGGCCGCCACGGGCAGTGAACCCGTTTCCCGGAACAGGCCACCGAGTTTGCGTTCCTCCGTCAGCAGTTGTCGCAGGCTCATGCTGTTCACGACGTCCGGAATTTCGCCCGTTCTGGGCGCGGGCACCCGTTGTCGCAACACCTCGAAGGTAACGTGCCGGCTGGGATCGGCGGGAATCAGGTGGCCCTGCCGCATTTCCAGCACGCTGCCTTCACTGTCGCGGATCAGTCGGGCGGACGCGGCGTGGAACACGCTGGCGCCGCCGTCCTTGTCCTGCTGGACCACGGTAATCCGCCGCAGGGTCCCGTCGGGGTCTCGCTGCCCGATGTACACCCGCCACTCGCCGTATTCCTGCATGACGCCGGTGGGGAGCATGTCCAGCGTCAGGCGCAGGGGCATTTCCAGGGCGACCATACGGGCCATGCGACTGTAAGCCAGGGGCGCGGCCATGTCGATGATGACCCATTCCACCACGCTCAGCAGGGCTCCGCAGATCAGCACGGGAAGAATGGCACGCTTGAGCGGAATGCCCGCCGCTTTCATCGCGATCAGTTCGCTGTTCCGGGCCATGCGCGCAAAGGCCATCATCACGCCGAACAGAAACGTGATGGGTACCACGTAGCCGGCCAGGGCCGGCAGGGCAAACAGCGCGACCCGCCCCACGTCCAGGAGTTGAATCTGCTCGGGCGGGAACAGGTCGAGCACATTCTTCAGTTGCGCGCGCACCGTGCTGCCCACAATGAAAAACCCCACGATCACCGCGGAAATCACCGCGGGCACCGCCACGTTGCGCAGGATGTACCGGGACAGTATGGAGGTCATGAGGAGATGTCATTTCTGCCAGTCAGCCGGCGGTAAACCGGCAGGGCCGGTAGCATTATAGCCGGAACGTGGCCGTTTGCCGGGAAGTTTACCACGCCTCGGAGTCGTCATCGCCGGCATGACCGACGCGCGCGATCAACGTGACGGCCTGCTCGGCCAGGTCCAGCAGGTCGGCGGCGCGTGGTATTTCGACGCTCGCCGTGGCCTGGCCGTTGTCCATGGAAAACGCGGCTTTCGGCCAGGCCCGGCTCAGCGTGGCCTGAACGGAGGTATTCATCAGGTCCGGCGTGGTGAAGCGAATGACCAGTTGGCCGTCTTGCCGGGTAATGGACGCGATGCCGGCCTCCATGGCCCGGGCCCGCAGCTCCACCACCCGGAGCAGCCGATCCGCGGGCGGAGGGATCGGTCCGAAGCGGTCCCGGAGTTCCGCGCGGAATTCCCGCGCTTCCTCTATGCTGGAAATGTCCGCCGCGCGCCGGTACAGCGCGATTTTCTGCTGCGCGACGGGGATATAGGTTTCGGGGAAGAAGGCATCCACCGCCAGGTCGATCCGGGGGGACTGGGCCCGTCGCGTAGGCCGCCCGGTCTGCTCCGCGATAACCTCCGCGATGATCTGCCGGTAGGTTTCGTAGCCCACTGACGCGATGTGTCCGCTCTGTTCCGCGCCGAGCAGATCTCCCGCGCCCCGGATTTCGAGGTCCCGCATGGCGATATGGAAGCCCGATCCCAGCGAAGAAAATTCCTGCAGGGCCTGCAGTCGTTTCCGGGCGTCTTCGGTCATGATTTCCGAGCGGGGCACCAGCAGGTAGGCATAGGCGCGATGCTTGTACCGGCCTACCCGGCCGCGGATCTGGTACAGCTGGCTCAGGCCGAACTGGTCGGCCCGGTCCACGATGATCGTGTTGGCGTTTGGGATGTCAATGCCCGAGCCGATAATGGTGGTGCAGACCAGCACGTCCAGTTCACGGTTGACGAAGGCGGTCATGACCGCTTCCAGTTCATGACGTTCCATCTGGCCATGGCCGACACCGACCCGGGCCCGGGGTACCAGTTTGTGGACGAATTCCGCCACCCGGTAGATGTTCTGAACCCGGTTGTGCAGGAAGAACACCTGTCCCTGGCGCGCCAGTTCCCGTTCCAGGGCTTCCCGTATGACCTCCTGGTCCCACGGTCCGACCCAGGTATGGATCGGCAACCGGTCATTGGGAGCCGTGTTGATGACGCTCATGTCCCGCGCGCCGATCAGGGCCATGTGTAGGGTTCGGGGTATCGGTGTGGCCGACATGGTAAGCGTGTCCACGTTGACCCGCAACTGCTTCAGCCGTTCCTTCTGCGCGACCCCGAATCGCTGTTCCTCGTCGATGATGAGCAGGCCAAGGTCCCGGAACTGAACCCGCCTGGACAGCAGCATGTGCGTGCCGATGACCACGTCGATCAGGCCGTCCCGAAGTTTTTCGATGGTCTCTTTCTGCTCCGCGGGGGATCGGAATCGGTTCAATAAGGCCACGCGGACCGGGAAATCGGCCATGCGCTCGCGGAAGGTGTTGTAATGCTGCTGGGCAAGAACCGTCGTGGGGCAGAGTACCGCGACCTGCTTCTGGTCCATGACCGCCTTGAAGGCCGCCCGCAGGGCCACTTCCGTTTTGCCGAATCCAACGTCGCCACACAGCAGGCGGTCCATGGGCCGAGGCGATTCCATGTCCCGTTTGACTTCTTTTATGGCCCGTAACTGGTCCGGCGTTTCCTCGTATTCGAAGGCTTCTTCGAACGCCGTCTGCCAGGGGGTGTCGGGAGAAAACGCGTGACCACGCGCGCTTTCCCGCGCGGCGTAAAGCTTGATCAGTTGTTCAGTCAGTTGCCGTACGGCGGTCCGGACTTTTTCTTTCCGCAGTGCCCAGCCCGCGCCGCCAAGGCGGTCCATCTTGGGCAGCGCGCCTTCCGTCGCCTGGTACTTCTGGACCTGGTCGATGGCCGTCACGGGAACGTAGACCTTGCCCCCGCCGGCGTACTGGATCGCCAGGAAATCTCCCGGCTGGTTCGGGAAACGCTGCAGGCCGATGTAGCGGCCGATGCCGTGGTGTTCGTGCGCCACGTAATCGCCTGGTTTCAGGTCGCTGAAATGGGCGATGGAGGTGCCCACTTCAAAACGCCGCCGGTGCCTGCGGACGTAATGTCTCCCGAAAATCTCTTTCTCGCTCAGGGCCGCCAGCTTTTCCTCGGGCAGGTCGAATCCCGCGCTGAGCCGTCCCACTTCGACCCTGAAATCAAAATGCGTGTCCTGTCCCGGCCGGAAGCCCTGTTCTCCGGCCAGTTCCAGGAACCGGCGTTTTTCGGCCGGGTTCACGCAGAACAGGCGGACCGTGTAACCTCCCCGCTCCCATTGACGCAGGCGTTCCCAGAACAATTCCAGGTTTCCGGCGAAACCGGTCAGGGCAAGTCCCGACAACCGGAACTGTGTTGACGCGCCGGGAAAGTCGAAGGAGGACTGGCACAGGCGCAGGATCGGCCGTTTTTTCAGGAATTTCAGGAAGTCATCCCATGAAATGAAAAAATCCCGGTTGGCGGCATCCTCCGACAATTCACGGGCCACTCCCTCCACGAGATCGGGTTCTTCCAGGGCGACCAGGGCGTTTTCCGGAAACCACTCGCTCAATGGGAGGCCATCTGGTTTGCGGGCGTTGTCCGGCCCGGAGATCAGATCCTTTTCGGACCGGGGCAGGACATCCACCCCCGGGATTTCCCGAACGCTTCGCTGGGTCTCGGGATCGAATATCCGGATGGATTCGATGGCGTCGTCGAAGAATTCGATCCGGCAGGGCAGGTCCGCGGAAATGGGGAAAATATCCAGGATGCCACCCCGGACGCTGAACTGACCCCGTCCCTCGACCATGACCTCGCGCTGGTATCCCAGATCGATTAACTGCTCGGGCAGTTCATGCAGGGCGATTTCCCGCCCTTTTTCCAGGCGCAGGATAAGGCGCCGTAACGCGTTCGGCGCGGGGGTGTACTGCAGGGCCGAACGCGCGGGGCACACGATGGCCCGGGGAAGAGGATTATCCCGTAGGAGGCGGTCCAGGGCGTGAAAGCGCTCCGCGACAATATCGTCCGAGGGTGCCATGCGGTCCCGGGGCAGTACTTCCCACGCCGGAATGAGCACGACCTGGTCTTCACCGAAACAGGAAACCAGGTCTTCGAACGCGGCCTCCGCCTCCAGGCGGCCGGCGGTGATGTAGCACAGGGGAATATCGCGGGCCGCCGCGACCTGGGCGGCCGTTATCGCCCGGGCCGCGCCCCAGGCCCCGGCAACCGCGGCATCCGCGTTCAGCCCCAGGGCCTGGGCCAGCCGACGCGCCAGGTTCAGTTCGGGGAAGGGAGATGACATTATCCGCGGATGATCAGGGCGGACCGCTCAGGACCGACCGAGATATACCGGATGGGGCAGCCAATCATGGATTCGATGGCCTCCACGTAGGCTCGGGCGGGCCCTGGCAGGTCCCTGAATTGCCGTACGCCGGAGATGTCCTCGCTCCAGCCCGGCATTTCTTCGTACACGGGTTCCGCTTCCTCGAGTACCGCGTTGAGAGGGAACCGATCAAGGAGTTGTCCCCGCCAGCGGTAGTGGGTGCAGATCTTGAGGGAGGGACGACCTGTCAGGCTGTCCAGCTTCGTCAGGGCCACTTCGGTGGCACCTTGCGCGCGCACGCCCCAGCGAGTGGCCACCGCGTCAAAATGCCCGATGGTACGCGGCCGGCCCGTGGCGGCGCCATATTCTTTCGCGGTTTCCCTCAGGGTATCGGCGTCCGCTTTGTCCATGAGCGTCACGAAAGGTCCCTCGCCCACGCACGTGGCGAAGGCCTTGACCACCGCGACGACCCGGTCCACCGGAAATCCGAACAGGCCTCCGCCCACCGGCGCGTAGGCTGCCAACGTGCAGGAAGACGTGGTATATGGGTAAATACCGAAATTCAGGTCTCGCAGCGTGCCCAGTTGGGCCTCGAACAGGATACGCTTACCCTGACGCGCCGCTTCTTCGAGCACCAGGCTCGTGTCCTGGATGAGGGACCGGATTTTTCCGCCCCATTCCATGGCCCAGGCTACCATTTCATCCGCCGTGAAGGGAGCGGTCTTGCCGTACATCCGTTCCGCCGCCAGCAGTTTCCACTCAGCAACCTGCCGCACCCGCCGTTCCAGTCGTTCAGGGTAGAGCAGTTCGCCTACCTGGATCGCCTTTTTGATGGTGCGGTCGCCGTAGGCGGGAGCGATCCCCCGCCGGGTGGAACCATACGCGTTTTTGCCCAGGCGTTCCTCTTCCCACGCGTCCTCCATCCGGTGAAAGGGAAAGCAGATAGTGGCGCGATCGGAAACTATCAGTTGGGGATGAATCCCCCGCCCGGTGATTTCCTCGATTTCCCGGGCCAGCGCCTCGATGTCGATGACCATGCCAGGACCCAGCACGTTGACGACCCCCGGGTTGAACACCCCGGAAGGCAAAAGGTGCAACTTGAATTCGCCGTGTTCGTTGACCACCGTGTGGCCGGCGTTATTGCCTCCCTGGTACCGGACCACGAAGTCGGCATTCTGGGCGAAATAGTCGACCATGCGCCCCTTGCCTTCGTCGCCCCAGTTCGCGCCCACGATTACTTCGATTGACATGTCCGATCTTCTCCACCTGCCGCGTCAGCGCGACGGATACAGTAAAACAGCGGACCGCCGTACGGACGGTCCGCCGTGAATGGTCTGACGGTGTCCCGCCGTGACTCAGCGGGAGTAGAACCCAATGATACTGTTGGTGTCGGCCTTGAAGGGAATGGTTTCCTCGGTCGGCAACGTCACCATGCGGCCCTCGAAAGATCCCGCCGCCCGTTCCAGGTACTCCGGAATTTCCCGGGGCGGGAATTCCGCTCCCTGGGCCACCATGGGAATACGGCGGCTTTTTTCGCGGATCGAGACCACCATGCCCGGTTTCACGATGAACGACGGGATGTTGACCTTTTTGCCGTCGACCAGCACGTGGCAGTGGGTGACCAGTTGCCGCGCGGCAAAAATGGTCGGCGCGAAGCCCAGTCGCCACACGACACAGTCCAGCCGCGATTCCAGCAACATGAGCAGGTTGGTTCCCGTGTTACCCGACATGCGACGGGCTTCCGCGAAGATGCGCCGCAACTGCCGCTCCATCAGGGCGCCGTAATGCATGCGCAACCGCTGTTTTTCCTGCAACTGGTATCCGTACACGGACAGTTTGCGCCGCAGGTCCCGTCCATGCTGTCCGGGCGGGAAAGGACGGCGGATGGCGGGGCTGTTCGGACGTCCCCACACGCATTTTCCGATTCGACGACTCAGTTTGTGTTTTGGTCCTGTGTAACGTGCCATGTCTGTTATCCGTGGGTTACCCCGGCGGTTGCGAACGGATCCGGGGACTCATGCCGTTGCGTCCCACCGCCGGAAAAGCACACAATACGTAACCTGTCGCGTGCCTCCCTCGGCACACGCTCCCCGCCGTCTGGATATTCCGGAGGGGTGTTTATTGTACTCCCCGCGCTTTGACCGTGTCAAACGGATGAAAAAGGAATTTCCGTGGGGGATTATGCCGGGCAGTTGTTCAGGCGTATTGCGTGAAAGGGCCGCCGGACGCATAATAACCGAAGGTCACGGGACCGCGATGACCAGAAACGGGTTCCGGCTGAAAGGGAGGTCCAGTGCGCAGGCGCGACTTTTTAAGGATGGCCGCAATGGCCGCCCTGGGCGGGTGGTGGACATCCGGCGGCGCGGTCGCGGAACGGCAGCGTCGCCAGAATGTTGTCTTTTTCCTGGTGGATGACCTGGGCTGGCGCGACCTGGGGTGTTACGGCAGTTCGTTCTATGACACGCCCCGTATTGATCAACTCGCGAGCGAAGGGATGCGGTTTACCCAGGCGTACGCGGCCTGCCCCGTGTGCAGTCCCACCCGGGTCAGCATCATGACGGGGAAATACCCGGTACGGCTTGGAACCACCGACTGGTTCGGCGCGCCGCAACCCGAGACGGTCCATCTCCATCCCACCGGCAAGAACCCCCTGTTGCCCGCCCCCTACGTCGATCACATGCCGCTGGAAGAAACCACCATCGCCGAGGCGCTCGAAGCCGCGGGGTATACCACCTTTTTCGCGGGGAAATGGCACCTGGGTGGAGAGGGGTTCTATCCTGAAAACCAGGGCTTTGCTTTCAACCGCGGGGGGTACGAGAAGGGAAGCCCCGTGTCGTATTTCAGTCCCTACGGGAATCCCAAGCTGGAAGACGGTCCCGCGGGTGAACATCTTCCCGACCGGCTGGCCCGCGAATCGGTCCGGTTCCTGGAACAGCATGGCAATCAGCCGTTCCTGTTATTTTTATCCTTTTACTCGGTGCACAAGCCCCTGCAGGGCCGGCAGGACCTGGTGGAGAAATACCGGAAACGAGCGGAAGAGCGGGGTATCGCAAAAACCGGGTTCGTGGACGAACGGGGCCACGCGGTCCGGCAGCTCCAGAACCATCCGGTATACGCGGCGATGGTTGAAGCAATGGACCAGGCGGTGGGAACCGTGCTGGACGCCCTGGATCGGCTGGGGCTCACGGATACCACGGCGGTATTCCTGACGTCGGATAACGGCGGACTCTCCACGATGGGAGAAGGCGCGCCAACCAGTAACGTGCCCTTGCGGGCGGGAAAAGGCTGGCTGTACGAGGGCGGGACGCGCGTACCCCTGATGGTCCGCTGGCCGGGAGTCACCCGTCCCGGCGGCGAATGCAACCAGCCGGTAATCAGCACGGATTACTATCCCACCATCCTGGAGATGGCCGGCCTGGCGGCCATGCCGGCCCAGCACGTGGACGGGCAGAGCCTGGTGCCACTCTTGCGGGGCGGGACCCTTCCGGCGTCCCGGCCGATTTTCTGGCATTATCCCCATTACGGCAACCAGGGGGCGTTCCCGGGAGGGGCGATCCGGAAGGGAGATTTCAAGTTGATCGAATTTTTCGAGGATGGACACCAGGAACTGTACAACCTCAGGCTTGACCCCGGTGAACGTCATGATCTTTCTGCGGAACAACCGGATGTCCGGAACGAACTCGCGGACATGCTGCATGCTTGGCAACGGGAAACGGGAGCGCGGTTTCCCACGCCCAATCCACACGCCGTGCCACGGCAACCGTGAAACGCGCGCAGAGGGATTGAAGTTGGGGGTAAGAGGGAAGATTTCTCGCTTCGCTCGAAATGACAGGGTTACCTCGAAATGACAGGGTTACCTCGAAATGACAGGGTTACCCCGAAATGACAGTGTCGGATTCGAAATGCAGAGTCGGATCGGAATTACAAGATTAATATGGTTGTGAAAGATAGAGGTAACCCGATATACCCTGTCACTTCGACGAACGCGGTGAGGGGAAATCTTGTAACGTGGCCCTACTCGTGGGGGAGGGGGGGAGGGGGGAAAGGGGGTGTATGTTCCCGGGCGGCCAGGGTCATTTCCCTGGCGAGCACCCACTTCCCGGGAATACGAACGCGGCGATCCACCAGTCGCCCCACGACGTGAATTTCACTCGCCAGGGGAACCTGCCCCCGCGAAAGACGGTTTTCGCGCGGGTTGCGGCATGGCGCGTCTTTTTGATACACTATGACGCCTGTAATTGTACTGAGTCCCTGTCGTGAGGACAGGGTAGGTTGTTCGTATGCCCGCGCGGGACGCGGCGTCTGTTTTCTTTACGGGAAACGGGGGCGCGTTTTGTGTGTCCGGCGGGCCTCTGGAACGCGGATCAGCGCATGTTTGAAAGTCTGACACAGAGACTCGAAGCGGCGTTCAAGCGGCTGCGGGGTCAGGGTCGCCTTACCGAGGCGAACATGAAAGAGGCCCTGCAGGAAATCCGTCAGGCGCTGCTTGAGGCGGACGTCCACTACAAGGTCGTCAAGAAGTTCATCGCGGATGTGCAGGAAGCCGCGCTGGGGCGGAAAGTGCTTGAAAGCATCCATCCCAGCCAGATGGTGGTAAAGATCGTCCACGATGAACTCGTGCGGCTGATGGGTGAGCGCAACGAGCCCTTGCGCCTGGCGGAAAAGGGACTCTCGATCATCATGATGGTGGGGTTGCAGGGACAGGGTAAAACCACCACGGCCGGGAAACTGGCCGGCCTGCTGAAGCGGAGGGGACGCAATCCCATGCTGGTCGCGGCGGACGTGTATCGTCCCGCGGCGGTGGAGCAACTGGAGACGGTGGCGCGCCAGGTTGGCGTGGATTGCTTTACCGCGCCTGTCGGCACGGATCCCGTGGCGATCTGCCAGATGGCCCGGGCGGAAGCCCCCATGCGCGGAGCGGACACGCTGATTCTGGACACGGCGGGACGGTTGCACGTCGACGAGGAAATGATGAACGAGGTGCGCCGGATCGCCGAAGTGATGAGTCCTCACGAAATTCTGTTCGTCGCCAGCGCGATGACCGGCCAGGACGCGGTGCGTTCGGCCAAGCAGTTCCACGATGCCCTGCCGTTGACGGGGGTCGTGCTGACCCAGATGGACGGCGACGCGCGGGGTGGCGCGGCCATCAGCCTGATTGACGTGACCGGTTGCCCGATCAAATTTATCGGTACCGGTGAAAAACTCGATGCCATCGAGCCTTTCCATCCCGAACGCATGGCGACGCAGATCCTGGGCATGGGCGACGTGGTTTCGCTGGTGGAGCGGGCCCAGGAAATGGTGGACCGCAAACAGGCGGAAGATTTCCAGCGCAAGGCCCGAAAAGGCGACTGGAACCTCGAGGATTTCCTGGCCCAGATGCAGCAGGTCAAGCGGCTGGGATCCTTTGGCGACCTGATCCGGAAAATACCGGGTATCTCCAAGGTGATGCCGGACGGACTGGATGACGCCGAGCAGGAACTGAAGCGCACGGAGGCGATCATCCTGTCCATGACGCCGAAGGAACGCCGGAATCCCGCGATCATCAACGGCAGTCGGCGCCGTCGGATTGCCGATGGCAGTGGCACGTCGGTCCAGGAAGTGAACATGCTGCTCAAAGAGTTCGAGCGCATGAAAAAAATGGTGAAACAGGCAATGAAAGGCGGGTCGAAACAGCGGGGTCTGCGTGGCATGCCCCCGGGCGGCCCATTTCCGTTCTGACAGAGAGGTTCGATATGGCAACAGTGATCCGTCTCAAGCGTGGCGGCCGGAAGAAAAAGCCGTACTACCGGATTGTGGTGCAGGATTCCCGGTCGCGGGTGAAAGGCAAGGAAATCGAGGTGCTGGGCGTGTATCACCCCTGCGCGCGTCCCGAACCCTTCAGCCGGGTGGACGCCCACCGGGCGCTGCACTGGTTGCGGACCGGCGCGCTCCCGAGTGACACGGTCCGGTCCCTGTTCAGCAAGTTGGGCATCATGGCCCACCTGCACCACGGGACCACGCCGGAAGAAGCCACCGCGGAATTCTCCCATGGCCCGGAGGTGGTGAAAGGGTACACGCCGCCCGCGCCACCCAAGCCCGCCCCCGTTCCGGAGCCGGAACCCGCTCCTGAAACGGAAGCCACGGAGGTGGCGGAGGAAACCGGGGAAGCCACGGCAGAGAACACTGGAGACAACGCTTCCTGATGGAAACGGTGATCGCGCTGGTGGAATACGTGGCGCGAGAACTGGCCACGCGCCGGGAAGAAGTCGTTCTGGATCTCCGGGATGGAGACGACGGCAAGGTAATCTGCCTCAGAACGCACCCCGAGGACGTGGGCCGGATCATCGGGCGCAACGGCCGGACGATTAACGCCCTGCGCGCGCTGGTGGCCACGGTCGCCGGGCGCGCGGGCCTCAAGGTGACGGTGGAGGTGGATGCTCCCGCCGCCTCGTAGTCCCGGGAAAGGGAGTCGCCATGCGGATCGACGTTTTGACGCTGTTTCCGGAACTGGTGACGCCCGCCCTGAACGCGAGTCTGCTGGGCAAGGCCCTTGCCGAGGGCCTGCTGGAAGTGGTGGTGACGAATATCCGGGATTTCGCCACGGATCGCCACCGGACGGTGGACGACGAACCTTACGGCGGTGGCGCCGGGATGGTGATGAAGTGCGAGCCGCTATTCGCGGCGGTGGAAAGTTTAAGATCGCGCAATTCCCTGGAACGGGTTGTCCTGATGTCGCCCCGGGGAACGCCGTTCACCCAGGAAAAGGTGAAGGAACTGGCCGGGTATCCCGACCTGGTGATCCTTTGCGGACGTTATGAAGGCGTGGATGAGCGGGTGGCCCGGAACCTGGCGACCGAGGAAATTTCCATCGGGGATTACGTGCTGAGTGGTGGCGAGTTGCCGGCCCTCGTGCTGATCGAGGCACTCAGCCGGATGATCCCCGGCGTGGTGGGGAACTGGGAGTCCGTGGAAACGGACTCGTTCTACGATGGCCTGCTGGGGCCACCCCAGTACACCCGTCCGGCGCAATTCCGGGGGATGTCCGTGCCCGAGGTGCTATTGAGTGGCAACCACGCGGCCATCCGACGGTGGCGACGAAAGGAAGCCCTGCGGGTGACCCTTGAACGTCGGCCCGACCTGCTGGAACGGCGCGAAAAACGGAATGAACTCAGCGAGGAAGACCAGAAACTGATCAGAGAGATCCTCAACGAACGCGGCGGGGATCCGGACAAGGAGAACAGGTAATGGATATCATCAGAGAATACGCCTCCCGGTACATGAAACCGGCCGATCAACTTCCAAAGTTTAATGTCGGCGACACGGTACGGGTGCACTTCCGCATCGTGGAAGGTGAAAAAGAACGGATACAGGTGTATGAGGGCGTGGTAATCGCGCGCAAGGGCAAGGAAAGCCCCACTGCCACCTTTACCGTGCGCCGCGTCGCCTACGGAGAGGGCGTGGAGAGGGTGTTCCCGCTGCATTCTCCCCGCGTGGAAAAGGTGGAAGTCATCCGCGAGGGCCGCGTCCGTCGCGCGAAACTGTACTACCTGCGCGAACGGGTGGGCAAGGCGGCCAAGGTCAAGGCCAGGCAGCGCAACGCCTAGGAACAGTTCGCCGGTTACGGCGGGCATAAGAGTCACTCTGGCCGGGCGTGGCTGGTTTTCGAAAGCCGCGCCCGGTTTGTGTTGTTTTAAACGGTATGGTATGGTAGCCACCGGCACGCGGCGTGGACAGAATGAAAACAGCAAGGATCACAACCATGGACCCCAAAGAATTTGCCCGGATGCTGATCCAGAGCCTCCCTGGAGATTGCCAGGTGATTGCCCGGGAAGGTGAATTTGAGAAAGTGGTTTTTACCCGGGATGGATCAACCTTTTACATGCAGCCCGGAACCTTTCCTGGCACGGCTGAATTCACGATGGCCGTGACTGCGTACGAACCGGAAGATAACCTGTGGTTTGTCCTGCAGGCCAATTTCCTGAACTATACCTTCGGCGGCGCGAAGTTCCAGGTTCGTCCCGTTCGGGACGAAGATAGGCTGCTGATGCTTATCGAATGCTGTTACGTCGTGTTCGTTCAGGACGAGGAGCGTTTTGGTGAAACGGTTCCCCTGATCCTGGATCGTTTGCAGCAATGCGCGGACACCTATGAGAACATACTCGAACAGATGGAAGAGGTCTTCGATTCGCTGAAAGGCAAGGATCAGAAGCGGTTCTCGGATGATAAGCTTCTGTTTGATATCCACCGGTGGAACAACAAGACACTGGAAGAGATTGCCGCCGACGACGATGACGACGACGATGATTACGATGACGATGACGACCATTACGATGAATATGACGATGACGATGGTGATGACGATTACGATTTCGAGGATGATGACGAGTTTGATGATCTGGACCTGGATGAGGACGAAGACGAGGACGAGGATGAGGATGACCGTCGAAAAAAAGGTGGCGGCAAGAAAAAACGCCGGTAAGTTCGCGTGGCAAGGGAAGGCCCATGTGGCTGGTTTCGGAAACCGCGGATTGCGCCCACTGGCGTGCCCCGGCGAAAATCAATCTCTATCTTGACGTTTTGCGTCGCCGCCCGGATGGCTATCACGATATCGAGACCGTGTTTCAGTCCGTGTCCCTGTGGGACGAGGTGCTCGTGGATGTTTCGGGTGGGAGCGACCTCGCGCTGGCCTGTTCCGAGCCGGAACTTGAAACGCCGGATAATCTCGCCCTGCGAGCAGCTCACCTCTTGCGGGAAGTTAGCGGTACGGGACGGGGGGCCCGGATATGGATCCGAAAGCGTATTCCCGTGGGAGGCGGTATGGCCGGGGGATCGACCGATGCCGCCGCGGTACTGGTCGCGTTGAACCGGTTGTGGGCGATCGATTTCTCCCTAGACAGGCTGCGCGCGCTGGCCCTGCAATTGGGCTCCGATGTGCCGTTCTGTCTTGTGGGTGGAACGGCGGCGGCGGGGGGCAGGGGAGAGCGCCTGGTTGACCTGCCCCCGATTGACCCCCCGCGTCACGTGGTGCTGGTTTTCCCTGGCATCGTATCCCGCACGGCGGACGTGTACCGGCACCCATCCCTCCTGCCGTCCGGCGCGTTACCTGAAAAAGATGGCTGGACAGCCGCGTTTGCCAGCGTTCTGGAACGGTTGCGGGCGGGACGGGTGGCGGATGTGGTATTCAATCGTCTTGAAACGCCGGTGTTCGCGCTGTATCCACGGTTACGGGAGATCCGGGACTGCCTGCTGGCAGCCGGGTGCGCGGCGGCGGCCGTCAGCGGAAGCGGATCGACGGTGTTCGGTCTGTGCGAAACGGCGGAAGCGGCCCGGGATATTTGCCGCAGGATGCGAAAGGAGCACTCGTGGCCTTCCGAAGCGGTTTCCATGTGGAATCCGGGCCACGCGGTGTGGGCCAGTCCTGGTTTTTGAGGGGACCAAGTGGAATGAAGTTTCAGATGTTACGGATTGCCCTGGATAAGATCCGGCAGGTCTGGCGCAGGGGCCGGACCCGTGGCTGGCGGCAGGCGCGGGTTTGTGCCACGGTATACGCCATAAACGGCTGGACGCGCCTGCGCAATCGCTGGTGTCGTTCATTCCGGCGGGAATGTCCCTGTTGCGGCTGGCGGGGATGGGGGTTTCGGGCGATCGATTGCGGCGATTTCCTGGTGCCCGAGGCGGAATGCCCCCAGTGTTTTGGACAGGAGCGCCACCGGCTGATGGCGATTTTTCTGGAACGCGAGGGGTTGCCGATGGTATCGGGCGCGCGGGTACTGCACTTTGCCCCGGAGCGTCAGTTGACGGATTGGATCAGGCGCGACAATCGGGCAGGCCTGTCCGTGAACGTCGATATCGACCGGAACCGCGTGCTGGGTGAAGCGCGTCCCTGCGTGCAGATGGACATGCAGCGAATGCCCTTTGCCGACAGGGTATTCGATCTCGGGTTCTGCCTTCATGTCATGGAACATGTGCCGGACGACCGGGCTGGATTCAGTGAACTGCGCCGGGTGATGAAGCGGGAGGGTACACTGGTTCTGATGGTTCCGTTCATGATGGGCCAGTCGGAAACCATTGAATACGGGGCTCCGGATCCAGACATGTTCGATCACGTCCGTGGATATTCACCGCTTGATTTCGAACAGCGGCTCGTTGGATGGCGGTTCCGGAAAATCATGCCCCGGGACGTGATGACCGAGGAAGAACGGACCCGTTTCGCCATACCTCCCGACAGCCGGGTCATATACCTCTGTTCGCCGAACCAGTGACGACCGGGGCGAGTCAGGTCCCCAGTACCCACGACACCGCCCACGAGTCAAGGTTCCGCAAGTGCAGGACCTGGTTGGTCCAGTAACGGACGGGGTTTTTCTTCCGGTAAGTGACGGTCCACGGTGGACAGGTGTTGACCCGTTTCGGGCACACAATGAGTTCGTTTCCAGCGAGACGCGCGCATCCCTGGCGCGCGAAAAAATGGCAAGCCTGCAGGCAGGCAGTCCCAGGTTCGCGCCGTAACGCGGGGTGGATAAGAGCATGATCCGTGGAACTGATCCAGTCGAGGACTGCCTGGACCAGCCGGCGCGTGCCCAGTCGCTCCCGACCGTGCGTGTTCATGGCCCATAGTAGCGTGGCGACAAGGTGCGCCGCGTTGACTTCCACGAGGTTGCCCGTGGCCGCGCAGATTTCAGCGTTACACGCGACCAGGTCAGCCGGTTCGCTTCGGGCGGCGACGAAGATCGGCGGGCCGAACGCGACGGTTATTTCTCCGGATACGGGATGACAGGTGATCCCCGCGGGCACGACAGGCATGGCGGGTAATTCTGCCATCCGGGCGCCGAGGGCAGCCAGCGCGGCCGGATCGCCGGGGACCTCGATGTCCCCCGGCCGGTATTCGATCCACGCGCCAGTGCGACTCCGCGTGCCGCTGGGAAACAAGGCGCAGGCTTCGCCCGTGCGCAGGGCGTTCAGCGCGGGCCGTAACTGGTGAGGATTCACCCTGCCCCGCGAGATCAGTACCGCGCCGCATCGTTCGCACAGGGTGTTCAACGACAGGGGAAGCCAGTCCCATGGAAATCCCTTGAAAAAGTCGTCCCGCATGAGAAAACGGGGAATGTAGCGTTCGCCGGAAGCCAGGTGAATGGCGGGCCACAGGAACGCGGGATCATCCAGGCCATGATGATTCGCCACGAATACGGCCGGCCCGTCCGTGGGACAATGCCCATGACCGATGATCCGCAGGCGGTGCCACCGGAAAAGGCAATAGGCCGTTCGCGCCAGCGGATCTTTATGGGGCACAAAATCGGGTAGAGGGATACTTCGGGCCATGCGACAGGTAATCAGCCGCAGGCAGAGCCCCAGGAATACCAGCCAGCCCCGGACGCAGGATACCCGCCGCCTGAACACATCGGGATCGGGACGCGTGGCCCCAGGGGTCACGTTCCAGTACCTCCCGACATTCCGGCGCGGCCGGCCCGGTAGAGCGAGGCCCTTTCAAGCACGTTCAGGATTTCCCGCACGGCATTTTCCAGGCCAATGAACAGGGCGCGCGCGATAATGTCGTGCCCGATATTGACCTCGTTCAGGTTGGGAATCAGGGCGACTGGCCAGAGGTTTCGGACCGTGAGACCGTGACCGGCGTTGCACAACATACCCGTTTCGGCTACCCGCGCCGCGGCGTTCCACAACCGGGCCAGTTCCTGGGGCCGGTTATGCTCGTCCGCGTTGGCATAAGCCCCCGTGTGCAGTTCCACGTAGTCGGCACCTGCTGCCGCCGAGGCTTCCACCTGTCGTGGCTCCGGATCTATGAACAGGCTGACCCGGATACCATGGTCGTGCATCCCCGCGATCACGTCCCGCAGGCGATCCAACCGACCCGCGACGTCGAGTCCCCCTTCGGTCGTGATTTCCTGCCGGTTTTCTGGAACGAGACACACCGTGTGGGGCCGGAGACGGTGCGCGATGGCAATGATTTCATCCGTTACGCCCATTTCCAGGTTCAGTCGCACCTGGAGTACCCTGGCGAGGGCTTCCACGTCATGGTCCTGGATGTGACGTCGATCTTCCCGAAGGTGCACCGTTACCTGGTGAGCCCCAGCCTGTTCGCAGCACTTCGCCGCCGCGACTACGTCGGGGCGGGTACCCTTCCGGGCTTCGCGCAGGGTAGCCACGTGGTCAATGTTCACGCCCAGTTCGATCAGGGGCGGCACCGATTGACGATCCTCGGTATGTGTGGCCATGAACGCTTCCTCCCATTTAAGCCGCGCTGGCCGCGGTTTCGGCAATCAGGCGGACTCGCTTTCGTGAGCATGTTCCCCGGCTCTTTCCTTCAACGTGGCGAGCAGGAATGCCGTGAATTCATCGGCAAGCCGTTCCGCATGCCGGGGTTCTGGATGTTGCACCATTAAACGGATCACGGGTTCCGTTCCCGACGGACGCGCGACGACCCGGCCCTGGCCGCCAAGTTTTTCCTCGAATTGGCGCGCGGCTTCCGCGAGCCATGTTTCGGAAAGGGATCCCACGTCGTTTCGGGGGATTTTGCGGTGCGCCTCCGGCATTTCGCGGTACGCCTGGGCCAGCGCGGAAAGGGGTTTATCCCGTCGGATCATGGTGGCCAGCATCTGGAGGGCGGCGATGAGGGCGTCGCCCGTGGTGTTGTGTTCCAGCATGACCATGTGACCGGAGGGTTCGCCTCCCAGGGTAAAACCACCCTGTTTCATGGCTTCCACCACGGGCCGGTCGCCCACGCCGGTGCGGATGACCCGTCCGCCATGTCCGGCCAGGGCTTCCTCCAGTCCACCGTTGGCCATGATGGTGGTGACCACGGTGCGATGGGGTAAAACGTCCCGTTCGAGCATGTCGATGCCGAGCACCGCGAGGATGGCGTTGCCATCCAGGAGGCGGCCATGTTCGTCCGCCATGGCGATGCGGTCGCCGTCACCGTCGAACGCGATGCCCACGTCCGCGCCTTCCCGGATGACCGTGGCCCGCATTTCCGCGGGGTATACCGCGCCGCAGGTGTCGTTGATGTTCAGGCCGTTGGGCTGGTTGCCGATGGCGATGACTTCCGCCCCCAGTTCCGCGAGGGCGTTCGGTCCTGCCTTGTAGGCCGCGCCATTCGCGCAGTCCACCACCACGCGCAGTCCATCCAGCCGCATGCCCTTGGGAAACGTGGCCTTGGCGAATTCGATGTACCGGCCTACCGCGTCATCGATGCGTTTTGCCGTCCCTACGCCTTCGCCGGTAGGTCGCCCGTTGTCCAGTTCTTCCGAATACACCAGCCGGGCGATTTCCGCTTCCAGCGAATCGGGAATCTTGTAACCGTCCGCCCCGAAAATCTTGATGCCGTTGTCGTGGAAAGGATTGTGAGAGGCGGAGATCATGATGGCCCCATCGCACCGGAGACTGCGCATGATATAAGAAACGCCGGGCGTGGGAAGGGGACCGGTCAGCAGGACCCGCCCACCCATCGAGCACAGGCCGGCGGTCAGGGCGTTTTCGATCATGTAGCAGGAACGACGGGTGTCCTTGCCGATCAGGAAGGTTTGGCTTTTTCCGGATTTACCGAACACGTAAGCTACCGCGCAACCCACCCGCAGGGCGAGTTCCGCCGTCATGGGATGGCGATTGGCCAGTCCCCTTATGCCATCGGTGCCGAAAAGCCGTTCATTCATGTCTCCGCAACCCTCCCGCGACGTATGGCGTCCGCCACCCGGGCCACCCGGGCCGTCATCCGTACGTCGTGAACCCGTACACAGTGTACGCCTTTGGCGATCGCGTACGCTACCACGGCCATGTTTCCCTCGGCCCGGTCGTTGACCTCGGCGTTGAGTATCACGCCCAGAGTGGACTTGTTCGAGGCGCCCAGTAAAATCGGCCGGCCGAACCGCAGAAACGCGTCCAGCCGCCGCACCAGTTCCAGGTTGTGATCGGCGGTTTTGCCAAAACCGAAGCCCGGGTCGAGCCAGACGCGCTCTTCAGCGATGCCGGCACGCGTGGCAAAGGTGAGCCGCTCCTCAAAAAAACGCAGGATCTCCTCCACCACGTCGTCGTAATGGGGGTTGACCTGCATGGTTTTCGGCGTGCCCCGCATGTGCATGATGAGGCAGTGACATCCCGCCGCGGCGATCACCTCGGCCATCAGCGGGTCACCGCGCAGGCCCGTGATATCGTTGATCATGACCGCGCCGGCCGCCAGGGCTTTTTCCGCCGTGGAGGCCCGCCAGGTGTCCACGGAAATCGCCAATCCCCGTTCTGCAAGCGATGCCACCACCGGTAACACCCGCCGCTGTTCTTCCGCTTCACTTACCGGTTCCGATCCGGGCCTGGAGGACTCGCCGCCCACGTCAATTATGTCCGCCCCCTCATCGGCCAGGCGCAGTCCATGCGCAACGGCCGCGTCCAGGCTGGTCCACCGCCCGCCATCGTAAAACGAGTCGGGCGTGGTATTCAGAATTCCCATGATCAGGGTGCGACGAGTGTTGTCAGCAGCAGGAAGAGCCGGTTTCATGCCTGTAACCCAGCCGGTTAGCGCGTGGTCTGGACCGGACCCGGAAAAACAGAGACCATGTCAGGCCGGAGATTCTCCCGGGGCCAGCGTGGGGGGAACCGGTATCGGGTCCGCCGCGGACGGTTCCACCTGGGCCACGGGGGGATTGGAGGCCGCCGGTTTAAGGTCCGGTTTCGGATGATCGTCGCGGTGACGATGAGCCAACAGTTCATCCCCGGCCACGCGGCGGATAATCTCTTCCACTTCCTCTTTCACCAGCGTCTCTTTTTCATACAGGGCCTCGGCGATGGCCCGCAGCACGGGCTCGTGCCGTTTCAGCAGTTCCCGGGCGTCTTCGTAGGCCTCCTGGCAGATTTTGTGGATTTCCTTGTCTACCGCCGACGCGGTTTCTTCGCTGAAATCACGCATCCGCGCGAAATCGCGGCCCAGGAAAACCTCTCCCTCCGTGCCGAAGGTGATCGGTCCCAGGTCGCTCATGCCCCATTCGCAGACCATTTTGTGTGCCAGCTTGGTGGCCCGTTCGAGGTCGTTGGCCGCCCCGCTGTTGAACTCGCCAAAAATGACCTCCTCGGCGGCCCGTCCCCCCATGATCATCCGGATCGTCGCGAGGCAATAGGACCGGGAGATACTGTAGCGATCTTCTTCGGGCAGCGCGCTCGTCACGCCTAGGGCCCGACCCCGGGGAATGATCGTCACCTTGTGAATGGGATCCGCCTCGGGCAGCAGCATGGCGATCAGCGTGTGTCCCGCCTCGTGGTACGCCGTGGCCAGTTTATCCTTGGGGCTCATGGAAATGGACCGCCGCGCGGGGCCCATCAGGACCTTGTCCTTGGCGTCTTCGAAATCGGCCATGGTCACGTTTTCCGACCCCCGCCGCGCCGCCAGCAGGGCCGCCTCGTTCACCATGTTCGCCAGGTCCGCGCCGGAAAACCCCGGTGTCCCCCGGGCAAGCACTTCGAAATCCACGTCCGGGGCCAGGGGGATCTTCTGGTTGCGCACATGAATCTCCAGGATTTCCCGGCGTCCCCTGATATCGGGATTCGGCACCACGATCTGCCGGTCGAAACGGCCTGGACGTAACAGGGCCTGGTCCAACACGTCCGGCCGGTTGGTGGCCGCCATGAGGATCACGCCATCATTGGTATTGAAGCCGTCCATCTCCACCAGCAACTGGTTCAGGGTCTGTTCCCGCTCATCGTGACCGCCCCCCAGGCCCGCGCCCCGTTGGCGGCCGACCGCGTCGATCTCATCGATAAAGATGATGCAGGGCGCGTGGCGGTGCCCCTGCTGAAACAGGTCGCGCACGCGACTGGCGCCCACGCCCACGAACATTTCCACGAAATCTGATCCGCTGATGCTGAAAAAAGGCACGTTCGCCTCGCCGGCCACGGCCCGGGCCAGCAGGGTTTTTCCGCATCCCGGGGAACCAACCAGCAGTACGCCCCGGGGAATCTTGCCGCCCAGCCGGGTGAATTTCTTGGGATCCTTCAGGAATTCCACGATTTCCTGCAGTTCCTCTTTGGCTTCATCCACCCCGGCCACGTCCTTGAAGGTCACCGTCTTGTTGCTCTGGTTCATCAGGCGCGCCCGGCTTTTGCCGAAGGACAGGGCCTTATTGCCGCCCGCCTGCATCTGGCGCAGGAAAATGAACCAGAACAGCCCCAGCACCAGGATTACCGGCAACACGTTGATCAGGATGGCCTTGAACAGGTCATTGGTCACGTCGAACGAGTAAGAAGCGCCCTGGGAGGTCAGCGCGGTCTTCCATTCCTCCCGGAATGTGTCGGTCTTGAAGGTCATACCCTCCCGGCCGTCTACCCGGTTTTTGAACTTGACCTGGACTTCAAAAAGCCGGTTCCCGAGTTCCTTGACGGATACGGCGTCGATGTTTTCGGCCTGCAACTGGGCGATGAAATCCGCCTCCCCAAGCGGACGTTTCCCTTGCGGCACGTTGGTAAAACTGATCAGCGCCAGGATGACAATCAGAAACAACACAATCCATAGCGCCACGTTTTTCATCAGGGTATTCATGGGTGAGCGAAAAGATCCTCAATGTCAGGTCGATAATCAGGTTTTCATCATACCATACATAAAAAGGATGGGGATAATTCCGGTTGGTCCATCCTGGGCAAGGAGCAGTTTTCACCACATGTTTTGGTGTTACCCGGATGGGGGCCGCCTGGGGCCTCGCCAGGCGGAACGGTTATACACCTTTTTCCCGGCCATCACGCCGCCGCTACCCAGCAACGCGATTACGCCAAGGCCCAGGCCCACGGCCAGCCAGTCGATGGACTGCGACGGAGGAAGCGTGGGACCGGTCAACGAAACCGGGCCCTTTCCGGATGGCGGGGATTCCCGGGCCTGCCCTTCTTCCTCCTCGATGGCCCGCAGGATATCTGCCCGCACGGCTTCCGAATCCACTTCAGGTCGGGGAGGGAAAGGACGCGAAGCTTCCGGGGGCAGATCCGCGCGTTGTTCCGGGGAAAGACCGACCGTGACTACCCGCGAACCCGGGGTGGCCTGGCCGGTCATGGGACGTAACGCGTCCAGGGAGGGAAGTTCCGGCAGGGAGGATTGCTCTGAGGCGGGATCCTTCCCGTCCGAAACCGGGGCAGGGAGCTGATCCGTGCTGTTCAGCGGGTGCTGTTCACCAGGCGGAGTGTTCGAAGATGGGTTGTGGCGGATGCCTTCCACGGGAGGAGGCACCAGACTGGCACTGCCTGGCCGTCGCGCGGGTGGTGTGGGCGTGCCCGATGAACTATTGGTTTCGGTGACGATAACCGTTCGCGTGGTGGTGACCGGTGGTTGTCCAGTTAACGCAAGCCGGTATTCCAGGGTGTAGGTACCCGGGGCTTCGGTGTTGACGGTCCCAGATACCGTTACCTGGGAGGTGACGTCCTGTCCTCGGCCGTCCGTGGCGGTATATCCTGGTTCACTCCAGGGGGTGCCCACGGGAATTTCAACCGGGTTATCTCCCAGGAGCGTCAGGACGAGCGGATTTTCCGGACCATTGACCGATGTGACCACCGGTGGGGCATACTGGGGTCCCCCCAGGAGCCGATATTCCACCGCGCCGTGAAAGAACCGCTGTCCCGTGGCGTCGGCCGGGGGCCGAACCGTGTAGGCCAGGGTATAAGGGAAAGTGGTTGGAGGATCGATCCACGCGAATTCCAGCGTGCCTGTCGAGCCGGCAGGGGGTACCACGGCCGGTGGGGGCGCGTCGGCCTGGATCAGGCCCATAAATTCCCATCCCTCGGGGATGGTTTCCCGGATGCCCAGCGCCTTGAGGTCACGCGCGTCCATGCCGTCCAGGACCAGGGAGCAGGAAAAAGGCTGTTCAGGCTGGTAGGTGTCGGCATGCGCCCGGCGCAGGGTTATGGCCGCCGGGTTGACCTGCAGTCCCTGGGCGATGGCCAGCCGCGCCGTGAGCATCTCCGTGATGACGGCCAGCAGAAGCAACGCCGCGCGTGACGCCAGTCGGGTGTTACCGGTGATTCGCGACAATACAGGCATTCCCATCCGCAAGGGTAACGTTCCGGCAACCGGGAACGTTGACCCGGCGCACCGGTAAGGTCCGCGCTGGAACGGCTTACTCAATACGTGGAGCCTCCGGGGAGACGTTCCGGTATCGGCGGGCGGCCCGGACAAGTTCCGCCAGCACCCGGAACGAATCCACGCCTTTTCGGAAATGGGAAGAACGGTTTCCCGACTCGTACCGGGTAGAAACCGGAATCTTCCGCACCCGGTATCCACCCAGGATGGCCAGCGCGAGCATGGCGGTTTCTGTTTCGTAGCGTCCTCCGGGAATCGCTTTCAGGACGGCCCGGGCAAACCGGGGGGACAGGGCCCGATACCCGCACTGGGTATCATGAATCCAGCGCCCCAGGAATAGCCATGCCAGCAGGCTGGTGACCCGGTTCCCCAGCCAGCTGGCGAAAGGAATTCGAAAAAATCGGAAATCCCGCTGCCCAATGGCGAGGTCCGCGCCTTCTTCAGTTACGGCCGCTACCAGGGATACCAGGTTGGCCGCGTCGTGCTGTCCGTCGGCGTCCATCAGTACCACTACGGCGGGAGCAACGGGACCGTTCAGCGCGGCCTCCATGCCGGCCAACAGGGCATGTCCCTTGCCCCGGTTGGTGTCGAACCGAACCAGGCGGATGTTCCGCGTGTTCCCGATCTCCGTCGATCCATCCGTGGACCCGTCGTCTACCACGATGATGACTACGCCGAAGGACCGCAACGTGTCCAGAACAGGTCGCAATCGGGCCCCGGCATTGTAACAGGGGATGATTACCGCCACGTCCTTCATGGAAGGCTGGCGCGTCTGGTCGTTTTCAGTTGTCATGGAGGCATCATAACCGACTCGGGTAATCGTTGATACCATGATATCACTCGAGCGGTTCTTGCGCGGCAACCCCCATTCCTGATACACTTTACCCCCATGTTTTAATGCTCTTTAGAGGATAGCATCATGGATGAGCGCCAGATTCAGCGGATCGCTGAACGTGCCGGAATAACAGTGTCCCAGGCGGAGGCGGCAGTTGCCCTTCTCAGGGAAGATTACTCCATCCCCTTCATCGCGCGGTGGCGAAAGGATGTTACGGGGAATCTGAACGAACATACCCTGGAACATGTCCGGCTTCTGATGCGCCAGGAGATCGCCCTGGATAATCGCCGCAAAAGCGCGCTGGAGAAACTCTCCCAGGCCGGTAACCACGATTCCACCCTCGCGGAGGCCATAGCCGCGTGTGACGATCCCCTCGAGCTGGACGATCTTTGTATTCCCCTTCGCCGCGAAAAACGCAGGCGGCCCATGTCGGTGTCCCCCAAGGATTTCGAGCCGCTGGCGGATTACCTGTGGGAACAGGAATGCAAACCAGGGCCACTGGACTTTTTCGCCGAGGAATTCATCCGTCAGCCGTCTATCATCGGGAAGGTATTGTCTCCCGAGGAAGCGATTTTGCGCGCCCGGCACATTCTAGCGGAACGGCTCGCGGAGATGCCTGAAGTCCGAAAGATCGCGCGCGACAAGATTGCGGAGACGGCTGTGCTCAAGGTGCACGCCACCCGTTACGAGGGCCATCAGAAGGAACGTTACGCGTCTTACGCGGGCCTGGAAAAGCCGCTCTCGGAAGTGAATCCTGAAGTGTTGCTGGCGATATCCCGGGCCGACAAGATCGGCGCGCTGCGTTGCGAACTCGTTTTCGACGAGGAAGGCATCCGGAAAACCCTGGCCGATCGTTACGTTAAGCAGCCGGGGTCTTCCTTCGAAGTGGATATCGTGGAAGCCCTGCGGGACGCGCTTCGGCAGATTCTGCCCGAACTGGAACTGCAGATCCTGCAGCGGGCCCGGGAACACGCGGAAACCCAGTTAATTGCCGCCCTGCAGCGCCAGGCGGAGTCCGTGCTCATGACCATCCCTGTCGGACCGGTGCCGGTGTGCGCCCTGCTTCCTTTCAAGGAAGGCGCCATTGCCTGGGCGGCGTTGGATGCGTCCGGCCAGGTGCTTCAGTGGGGAACAGGGTCCCTGGGAGACGAAAACCAGGCGTGGCTGGCGGAAATGCCGGAAGTGTGCAGGAAACATAATATCCGCGCGCTCGTGGTAGGCAGTAGTCGCGCGAGTTACAGGGTGGGGGACCAGGTCATGGCGGTTTTTCGGACGGCCAGGCGTCTGGCGCAACTGGTCCGGATTCCCGAGGTCGGACTGACCGCCTACGCCGCGGACGCCACGTGTGCCGAGCGGTACCCCGATCTTGACCTGCACGCCCGGGCCGCGGTCTGCCTGGGACGGCGCGCCCAGGATCCCCTCCGCGAGTTGCTGCGGATGGATCCCAAGTTACTGGTGCCAGCCTCGGTTATGGGACTGGTGAACATCAAGCGCCTGCAGGATGCCCTGTTCGATGTCATGTCGTGGTGTGTCTGCCGGGTGGGGATGGATCCGGCCACCGCAGAACCCGAACTGTTGCGGTATCTTTTCGGCCAGATGGGCGTGGCCCAGGAACTGGTCGCCTTCCGGGAACGGGAGGGTGGTATTCGCTCCCGCGAACAGTTGAAGCAGGTTTCGGGCATTGGTGAAAAGACCTGGTGCAACACCGTCGGTTTTCTCAGGGTGACGGGATCTGCCGAACCGCTCGATGGTACCCGGATTCATCCCGAAGCGTACGCCCCCGTGCGGGAAGCCCTGGAGAACGCGGAGATCCGTTTCACCGGCGCGCCCATACCGGAAGAGCAAATCGCGGCCACGCGGTTTGATTCGGATGATCCTCGATTCGGTCCGCTCACACGCGAGGACTGGAAGCGGGAACTCGTCGAGCCCTTCGCGGATCCCCGTGGGCGGATAAAGCTCATCGAGCCCAGGCGCCGGGAACCTGAACCCATCAAGGTCAATGAAGGGGACATCGTGGAAGGCAAGGTGACGAATATTACCGAGTTCGGTGTGTTTGTCAACTTCGGTTCTCGGAAGGAAGGCCTTATCCATCTTTCGGAATTGTCCACTCACTACGTGAGCGATCCCCATGAACTGCTCTCGGTGGGACAGCAGGTTCGGGCCAAGGTAATCAAGGTGGAGCGGGAGGCGGGGCGGATCAGCCTGTCTCTTCGGGCGCTGGAACCCAGGCCGGAAAGACCAGTATCAAGCCGGGGCCCGGAACGGCCGGCAGGGGATGTCCCCGGTAGGGGAGCACGCCCTGAAGGTCTTGATTCGGAACACCGTGAACGATCCCACCGGCGGGATAACCGCCCGGAAAAATCCAGCGCGCCGCGGGACAACCAGGATCGTCCAGTGCGCGGCAAGTCCGGCCATATCACCACGGATAACGTGCTCGCGGATCAACTTGCCGGACTAAAGGCGGCTTTGCTGGGATTGAATCCCGACAAGGGCGACCAGGCCGCTGGCAAGGAAGCGGATTCATGATACGGTTGTTTTCAGGGTGAATCGGCAACGGAAAGTGAAAGGAGATCCGGCTGTGGCTCCCGAACGTAAAACGGAACGTAAATCCCCCCGACTGAGCAAGACGGACCTGAAGATGTTTGAAAAGATGTTGCTTGAGGAACGGGCCCGATTGATGCAGACCCTTCGAGGCCTGTCGGAGGAAAGCCAGAGTTCCGATGCGGAGGGACTGACCGGTGACGGCGACGATGGAGCTGACCGGCATTCCGACTCGTTTGGTATCGAGACGGCCCTGAGCCTGATGGGACGCGAAGCGGCCCGGTTGCGGGAAATCGAAGAAGCGCTGGAACGTATCCGGAAAGGGACCTACGGGATCTGCGAAGGCAGCGGTAAGCCCATTCCCATTGAACGCCTCAAGGTAATGCCTACCGCGCGTTACACCCGGGAATACCAGGAAAAACTGGAACAGGAACAGCAGCGCTACCATTACTGATTTTTCCGTTGATCCTGTAAAGGGAATTATTTTTAAGAATCCAACCAGTTTTTCTTGAAATAATGATAAAAACGATTTTTTTATTGTAATTCCGTGAAAAATTGATCTTTTTATCCTGATATTGCTATACTTCCCATTGATCCACGTTTTTCAATTTTTACCATAAAGGCAGGTTCGGTCATGGGAGGTCTGGCATGAAAACACAACGGGCAGGCAGGTGGGGAAGTTTGCTGGTCGTTTGCGGCTTGTTGATGGTTTCTGAAGGGTGGGCAAGTGAAGGCGTGTTTCTCCTGGGAAATGATGCCCAGCATCTCGGACGCGCCGGAAGCGGTATTGCCAGTCCCCGCAGTTCGTACTGGAGTTACATGAACCCCGCATCCATGGTCGACCTGGACCGCCGGGTGGATGTCAACTGGTACTCCGTTTACACGGATGTGGACCTGCGGCCCAGGGGGGTGCTCGGAAACCGGCTGGATGGGGACATGGAATCCACCCTTGCGCCTAATATTTTTTCCTCGGGGTTCATTTATCCCCTGGAGGTAGGCGTGCTGGGCGGTGGTGTATTTATTCCCAGTGGATCCGGGGTGGATTACGAGGGTTCCAGAACATGGTTCAGTCGCATTTTCCAGGGTAACACCGACCGGCGACTTTCTTACCAGCATATCCGTGGCGTGCTGTCTTACGCTTACCCCTTTGATAACGGCTGGGCGGTCGGCGTCAGCCTGCATGGATCGGTTTCCCGATTTCGGACGGATCATCTTACCCTGAATCTGAACCCGTGTCGCGGTGATAACGAGTGGGATTCTTCACTGGGGGCCGGCTTCGGTTTCGGGGTATATAAAACCTGGGATACCTTTGCTGTCGGCGCGGCCTACAGTTCCCGTCACTGGACCGAAACCATGGACCGGTACAACGACCTGTTGGCGAATGCCCTGGATACCCCCCGGGTTATCCAGGCTGGCTTTGCGTGGAAACTCCGTCCGAACCTGGAATTCACGGCGGATTACAAGTGGCTCAACTGGAAGGCCATTCCGTCGTATGGAAAACCCCTTTCCAAGGGCGGGTTTAACTGGGATGATCAGAACGGCGTGAAACTTGGCCTGGAATGGACTGTACATCCCAAGTGGACCCTGATGGCCGGATTGGCCCATTCCACCACCCCGATCGACGAGGATCACGCGTTTTTAAGCGCGCTGGTTCCCGTGACAGTGGAAGACCACTATACGGGCGGAGTCACCTACCGGATCACTGATCATCACCAGGTGCACCTGGTGGGGGTGTATGCGCCCCATCACGCCATCACGGACACCGGTAAGGGAGATATCTTTTCCGTGATCGGAAAAGGCAGTACGATCAGCGCGGGCGCGGTTTCCTTCTGTTTCGGCTACAGTTATCTCTGGTAGCCCTCGGATATTCAATTCACGGGTTTGATTTTTTATTTCTTTCCGTATCAAGGTAATCCTATTTCCGTCATCGCCAGTTATATAATCGAATCAGATTGAAACAAGCCCTACTTTTAGATGACGGAGTGTGTCAAAATTGAGCGGAAACGTGACGGAATACCTGGTCCTCGTTGGAACCGTGGACCCGCAAAAAGGCCGGGCCATCTGCCAGGAACTCGAACAATCCGGGTTTTCCACCGAGCGGGGGCACGATGCCTCGGCCATGTTCCGCCTGATTTCCAGGCGTCAGCCGTCGGCTCTCGTGCTGGAACTGTCCCTGAATCCTCCGGACATGGACCTGGTGTCGTTTGCCCTGGAGCGACATCCTGCCCTGCAGATCGTGGTGATGTGCGCGACATACCAGTGGGAACAGGGGCTCGAAGCCCTGCGCCGGGGAGCGGTCAACCTGTTGCCCGACTGCTGCCGGCCATCGGACGTGGCCCTGGTGATGGGGCGGGCTATGGCCCGGGTGGCTTCACGGGAGGCTTTGGACACTTTTGAACAGAACATGTTTGAATCGCTGGCTGGCCAATCGGAAGGCATGCGCCGGGTCATTCACCTCATCCGGAAAGTGGCCCCCACCGACAGTACCGTGCTGCTGCTGGGCGAAAGCGGCACGGGTAAGGAAGTAGTTGCCCAGACCCTGCATCGGCTAAGTCGGAGGCGTGATAAGCCCTTCGTGGCGGTTAACTGTGCCGCCCTGCCCGAGGGACTGCTGGAGAGCGAGCTCTTCGGACACGTGAAGGGCGCGTTTACCGGGGCGGACCGGGACAAGCAGGGGCTGTTTGCCGAAGCGGATAGTGGAACGCTGTTTCTGGACGAGGTGGGGGACATGGCCCTGGCTACCCAGGCCAAACTGTTGCGAGCCCTGCAGAACGGTGAAATCCGCCAGGTAGGCGCCACCATGTCCCGGAAAGTTAACGTCCGGGTGATCGCCGCCACGAACGTTGATCTCGCCCGGGCGGTGGCGGAAAAGCGGTTCCGGGAAGACCTGTACTACCGGTTGAATGTTTTTCAGATCCGTATTCCGCCCCTGCGAGAACGGCTGGACGCGCTGCCCGCCCTGGTGAAGCATTTTATTCAACTCGCCAACAGGCGTTTCGGTCGGAACGTACGGGACATCGACGACGAGGCCATGGCGTACCTGCGTCGCTATTCCTTTCCAGGGAATATCCGGGAACTGGAAAGCATCATCGCGCACGGGGTGATCATGGCGGATACCCCGCGCATACGCGTGCGGGATCTACCCGACGTGGTTCGACGGGGTGCCATGGCTTTTCCCGCCCTGGAACATCACGCCGTCCAGGAAGAAGTGGAGCCTCTCGAGGTGATGGAAGCCCGGGCCATCCGGAAAGCCCTGGAGCATTTCGACGGCAACCAGAGCCTGGCCGCGAAGGCACTAGGTATTTCCCGGTCCACCCTCTGGCGAAAACTGAAGGAGTATGGTATCGGCGGCAAGGAATCCATCGCGGTTTCCGATGATCCGGTGCCCTGAAAAAAACGATCCGCCAGCCTCTGCTGACGGATCGGAACAGGATTCGGTTATTGTCGCTCAGGCGGGATCTTCCTTGGGCGCGTCCGAAATGGACAGCAACTTGATCTGGCACCGCAACGGCTCACCCGCCAGAGGATGGTTGGCGTCCAGGACTACCCGATCGCCGTCCACGGCCACCACGCGCAGGAAGAGTCGCCCTTCCGTCATGCCGCTGGGATCATCGAAGGTGTACGTCTGTCCGACCTCCACCTTAGCACCGGGACCGAAGGCTTCGATCCCCACTTCCTGGATCATCTCCTCGACAACCGGACCGAAAGCGTCTTCTGGCTGGATCACGAAATCCCGGATTTCGCCAGCGACCATGCCTTCGATTCCCGCTTCGAAACCAGGCAGGAACACGCCTTCGCCCAAAACCAGGGTCAGGGGTTCGTCGTCTTCGCTCATGCCCACGGTTTTTCCGTCCAGCGTGGACACGCGGTAATGCACCGTGACGCTGTCACCTGCCGCGGCGTGGCGAACGTCGCCACTATCTTCCGGACGCGCGGATGCGTTGTCATTCATGAAAGTACCCGCCCTGATCAGTAACGGCGGGGGCGGAAATCGCCGCCACCCCGTCCGCCGCGATCCCGGAAGCCGCCGCCACCGCCACGCGGACTGCGGTTGTCGTCTTTCGGGCGAGCTTCGTTCACCTTGATGGCGCGGCCGTCAAGGTCCCGGCCGTCCAGGGCGGAAATCGCCGCGCGGCCTTCTTCGCTGGAGGGCATTTCGACGAAACCGAAACCACGAGACCTGCCGGTTTCCCGGTCCATGATCACGCGGGCGGACGAAACCTCGCCAAAGGCTTCGAAGGCTTCCCGGAGGGAATCGTCGGTGGTGGTGTAAGACAGGTTACCTACGTAGATGTTCATCAACCATTTCCTTTTGGTTGTTCGCGGGTCCGGCCCCCGCAACTCTTTTCCTTCAGCCGTCACAGCCTATACGGGGTCGAAACACTCACGAACACACCAATAGGATCTGATCGACGTCGCCGGCGGGCCTGTCCGGGCGACCCGCTGCGGCTATCCTAACACAGTCCGGAAAATTTTGCAACATTTTTCGCGCTATTTTTCAGGGGTGTGTGCGGTTCAAGAGGCTTTTTTTGCGGGGGATTGGACATCCCCTGGCGAACGGGAGTTCCCGTTAATAATTTTTCTCACTTTGTTCGTCGAGAGCAAAGGTACGCTCAAGCGGACGGCATTCCGGAAAAAGCAACAACGCTTCGGGAAGAGCAACGTTCCGGGCGAAAGAGCGTTGTAGCAACCATTCGGGAACTGGCTGACCGCGTCCCCAGTTGATGTCTTCCGTGAAATCCGGCATCAACAACAGGGCACCCTTGAACCTGGTTCACTCGGGGACCCGGGCTGACGGAACGCATATCATGAAGACGCAGCAGTTGTCTTGGGGTTTTCCCGTGGTTTCACGTTTTTACCCCGGCGGAATTCCCAGGGCGGAACGGGATTTGGGTCGCCCCATAACCCTCTTTGCTCCAATCGGGCCTGTGCTTCAGCGTGCTGGAGTTCCGTGTCGTTCGGGGCATAGGCTTTATACCACCATGCCAGTCCTTCCCTGACCAGTAAAGTGTTCAGCCGGGAATCGTCTTCCAGGTATACGTCGGCGACCACGCGGCCGTACCGATCCCGCGCGTGGGGATGTACCCGGACGTTTTTTCCGAAAACGGTATCGGACACGAACTGTCGGGCCCGTTCCCCAAAGGCCTGTTTTTTCTCCGGGGCGTCCACGCCGAAGAGACGAACCGTGACTTCTTCTTTTCGTGCCGTGAGCAGGGCCAGTGTGTCTCCGTCTTTCACGCCGACGCACCGGGCGTTGAAGGGTTCATCGCGCGGGGGGGACGTGCCTGCGGGCCTGGATTCTTCCGGACCGCTGCCGTCATCCGTCAAGACCTGTGTGGTCGCTGGAGCCAGGTTGCATACCTGGAGATACCGGTATCCGCGGGATGCCAGCAGGACCAGGAGCAGGAAAAACAACACCGGAACCCGGGACTTACGCCGGGCTCCGGTGGCAAACATCAATGGGCGTCTTACCATTCAGGTTATTTTATCTTACTCCTTGAACTGTTCGATGAGGCCGGTGATCACCGCCTTGGCATCCCCGAAGATCATGCGGGTATTTTCCTTGTAGAACAGGGGATTCTCGATGCCCGCGAAACCGGACCGCATGGATCGCTTGATCACGAAGCAGGTCTTGGCCTTGTCCACGTTGATGATGGGCATGCCGTAGATGGGGCTGGTCTCATCTTCCCGCGCCGCGGGATTGACCACGTCGTTCGCACCAATAACCACGCAGACGTCCACCGTTTCAATGATGGGATTGATATCGTCCATTTCGACGAGTTGTTCATAGGGCACGTTGGCCTCGGCCAGCAGCACGTTCATGTGTCCGGGCATGCGGCCCGCCACGGGATGGATGGCGTATTTAACCTCCGCGCCGTTTTTCTCGAGCAGTTCACCCAGTTCCCGAACGGCGTGCTGCGCCTGGGCGACGGCCATGCCGTAACCCGGCACGAACACGACGGAACTGGCCGCTTCAAGCACGTAGTAGGCGTCTTCCACGCTGAGGGCTTTTACCTCGCCCTGCACTGCCTTGCCCGCCCCGACGGTGGACGCTCCAAAGCCGCTGAAGAGCACGTTGGTCAGGGAACGGTTCATGGCCTTGCACATGATGTTCGTCAGGATGATACCGCTCGCGCCGACCAGCGATCCCGCCACGATCAGCACCGTGTTGGAGATGACGAATCCCGCCGCGCAGGCCGCCAGGCCGGAATAACTGTTCAGCAGGGAGATGACCACGGGCATGTCGGCCCCGCCGATGGGGATGGTTACCAGTACGCCAAGCACCAGCGACAGGATGGAGGCGCAGATGAAGGCTGCCTTGGCCGCCGGCGTAATGGGGTCCAGCAGGAAGGCCACCGCCGCCAGCAACAGGATCGCCAGCACAAGGCCGTTAACCACCTGCTGTCCTTTGAACAGGATGGGTTTCCCGTTGATTTTCTCCGCGAGCTTGGCATAGGCGATTACGCTGCCGGTGAAGGTTACGCCGCCAATGAGAATGGCGAGGTAGGTGGCCAGCAGGGCGATGAAGCCCATGGCGTGTTCGGGGTTATTGACCAGCTTGTAGTATTCCGCCACGCCCACGAGCATGCTGGCCAGGCCGCCCGAACCGTTGAACAGGGCCACGAATTCCGGCATCGAGGTCATGGGAACGCGCGCGGCCGCCACCGCGCCGATCAGGCTGCCCACCAGGAGCCCCGCGCCAATCGTGACGAACCCCATCTCCGGGAACTTGAACTTGTACAACAGCGTGGCCACAATGGCGATCAGCATGCCCACGGCCGAAATCAGGTTTCCCTTCGCGGCGGTGGGGATCTTACTCATCATCTTGAGGCCAAGGATGAACAGGATAGCCGATACGATATACGCGATCTGGATTACCGCGTCCAGGTTCTGCATGGTTACTTGCCTCCTTCCTTGCCTTTGAACATGGAGAGCATCCGATGGGTCACCATGTACCCGCCCACCACGTTGATGGCCCCGCAGACCACCGCCACGAAACCGACGGCATAACCCAGCGGGTCATTGGCCGCCAGGCCGGCCGCCAGGAGCGCGCCCACGATACTGATCCCGGAAATAGCGTTCGATCCGGACATCAGCGGCGTGTGCAACTGGGACGGTACCTTCGAGATCAGTTCAAATCCCAGGAAAATCGCCAGGGTGAAGGTGAATAGCAGCAACAGCATTTCCATCAGCGGTTCTCCCGTGCCTTGCGGAGCATTTCGCTGCGCAGTTCACCGTTATGGGTGATCAGGCACCCGTTCATGATTTCATCTTCAGTTTTCAGGTCGAGGACCTTGGATTCCTTGTTCCAGAAGTGTTCGATGAGATTGGCGATGTTGGCCGAATACATCTGGCTGGCGTGCACGGGCACGCGGCCGGGGAAGTTCTCCGCCCCGATCACGATTACGCCATTGATGATGACTTCCTTGCCCGGTTCGCTGCCCTCGACGTTACCGCCCGTTTCCGCCGCGAGGTCGACGACCACGCTGCCCGGTCGCATGGAGGCCACCATTTCTTTCGACACGATGCGGGGTGCCCGCTTGCCGAATACCTGGGCGGTGGTAATCACCACGTCGGATTGCGCGATGACCTTGGCCATCGCTTCCATCTGTTTCTGGCGTTGTTCGGGGGTCAACTCCACAGCGTAACCGTCCTTGGTCTGGCCCGTTTCGCCCAGGTCGATCTTCACGAACTTCGCGCCCAGGGAGAGCACCTGCTCTTCGACGACCGGCCGGGTGTCGAAGGCTTCCACCCGCGCGCCCAGTCGTTTGGCCGTGGCAATGGCCTGTAATCCGGCGACCCCTACCCCGATGATGAACACCCGGGAGGGCTTGAGCGTACCCGCCGGCGTCATCATCATGGGCAATACCTGTCCGAGCCGGTTCGCCGCCACCAGGACCGCCACGTATCCCGCCAGGTTCGCCTGCGAACTCAGCACGTCCATTTTCTGAGCGAGCGTCGTGCGCGGGATCATCTCCATGCAGATGCCGCTGACCTGGTGCTTGAGGAGCGCGTCCACCAGGGCGTGATCAAAGAACGGGTCCATGTAACTGATCAGGATGGTACCCGGCTTCAGCCTGGCCACCCACTCCGGGGAAGGTTTGCGCAACCGGACCACCACGCCCGCCGCGGCGAGATCTTTTTCCGGATCCTTGCTGACCCGGGCTCCGACTTTTTCATAAGCGGCGTCGTCCCATCCAACCGGCACCCCCATGCCGGATTCGATGACTACGTCCGCTCCCAGTTTGACCAGTTTGGCCGCGGAATCGGGAATCAGGGGAACCCGCGTTTCTCCCGGCCAGGTTTCCTTGGGTACAAAAATAACCATCTTGGTCTTCCTTTGCAGATGCTGAACGATCAGTAGGCCTCCATTGCGGAAAATGATATAACAACCTATGAACCCTTGGCAATTGGAATCTTCTTGAAAGCAACATTAAACCTGCCGCATGCCGCGGTCGCGCAATGCCTGCACGATCTTCCGGACGTCCTGCGCGCGGGACTTGGGCAGTACAAGCACGGCGTCACCGGTGACGACCACGGCGAGGTCATGGACCCCCAGAAGGGCCACGGCCATGTTTCCGGCGGTTTCGTCCTGGTATACCACCGATCGGGTCACGTCGATCAGCACCGGCTGACCATGTACCGCGTTGCCGTGAACGTCGGACGGCAGGATGCGTTCCAGGGCGCTCCATTCGCCCACGTCGTCCCAGTGAAACGCGCCGGGTACCACCCGGATACTCCGGGCGTGTTCCATCAGGGCGAAATCGATCGATATGGACGGCAATTCCAGGAAGACGGCTTCGGCGGTCCGTGGATCGTTCGCGCGCAGGGCGCTCGCCATCCGGTCGATGGCAGATCGATGGGGCGCGCCCGCCTGTTCCAGTTCGGACAGGAAAGTGTCGAGGCGCCACACGAATATCCCGGCGTTCCAGTAATGCCGTCCCGAGGTCAGGTATTCTTCGGCAGTCAGTACATTCGGTTTTTCGCGGAAGCGGGCGACGGGGTACACCGGCGTGCCGTCATTTCCGGTGTACACGGGGGGGGAATCGGCCTGCTCAATATATCCGTAACCCGTTTCGGGACGGGTGGGCCGAATACCGATAACCACGATTGCGGGGTGGGCGCGCGCCACGGCGCAGGCCGTTCCGAGCGCCTTGCGGTAGGCCGCGTGATCCGACACCCACGCGTCGGCCGGCAGGGCCGTCATCACGGTATGTTCTGGTTTGAAGTTCCGGGCAAGCAGGCTCGCGGCCGCCCATGCCAGGCAACCGGCGGTATTGCGGCGGGCGGGTTCGACCAGGTAATTATCCGGGGGCAGCCCGGCGATCGCGCGGCGGATTTCTTCCAGCAGGGAGATGGAAGCCACCAGGAAGCGGTTCTCCGGAGGAACCAGCCCGTCCAGTCGATCCAGGGTATCTTCCAGCAGGGGTTTTCCGGACGCGGAAAGGGGCAGCAGTTGTTTCGGTCGCTTTTCCCTGGAGAGAGGCCAGAACCGTTCTCCCACGCCGCCCGCCATGATGACGGCAACGGTACGGCCTGCCGAGTCGCGGGATTCGTCGGGCATGGTTTCAGCCTTTCTGTCCGTAATAGGCGTCTTTGCCGTGTTTCCGCAGGAAATGCTTGTTCAGCAGGTGGGTTTCCAGGGGGACCGAGCCGGGATTCAGGATAAGCGTGTGAAACGCGAGCGCGGCCAGTTCTTCCAGGACGATCGCGTTCTCCACGGCCTGCCGAGGCGTCCGCCCCCAAACGAAGGGACCGTGCCCCGCGCACAGTACGGCGGGACATTCCAACGGGTCCCGGTTGACGAAATGCCGCACGATCAGGTCGCCAATGGCGCGCTCGTAGGCCTGGATGGTTTCTTCGGGGGCCGGCGCGGGTACCAGGGGGATCTCACCGTTAAAGTAATCCGCGTGGGTAGTGCCCAGGCAAGGAATGGAGCGGCGCGCCTGCGCGAACGCCGTGGCGTAATGGGAATGCACGTGCACAATGGCCCCGACGTCATGAAATCCCTTGTAGAGCATCAGGTGCGCGGGCAGGTCCACGGAAGGCGCCAGGGTTCCCCAAACCGGCCGGCCCTCGAGATCCACCACGACGATGGATTCGGCCGTGAGATCGGCATAGGCCACGCCGCTCGGCTTGATGGCAACCACGCCGTGATCCCGATCGATGGCGCTGGCATTTCCCCAGGTCTGGAAGGTCAATCCTTCCCCCTCAATGGCGAGGTTCATTTCCAGCACGCGGCCGCGCAGTTCTTCATGCATGGATCATCCTTCCTGAAAGATCTGACCGTTTCTTCCGCCTCCGGTTGGAGATCGTAACCGTGGCGAACGGCTTCGTCCAGGTATCGGGCCAGCCGTTCTTCAATGCCGGCCACCGTTTCGATGGTCATGAGTTCCGTCCGCAGTTTCGCGATGCCCGGTGCCGCGTGGAGATAAGCCGCCCAGCGACGCCGGAATGACAGTACCCCGCGTTTTTCGCCATGATACGCCGCGTGTTCCCGCAGGTGCGCGATAGCTATCCGCGCGCGTTCGGCCAGGGGCGGATCGGGCGGAATGGGCCTGCCTTCCAGAAAGGCCCGGATCTGCCTGAAAATCCAGGGCCGGTCAATGGCGGCCCGGCCGATCATCACGCCATCCGCGCCAAGGTCCAGGCAGTGTTTCGCGTGCTCCGGGCTTGCGATGTCTCCATTGGCGACCAGGGGTAACGTGGGGGCCGCCTCCCTGATCCGGGGTATCCAGGTCCAGTCGGCCTTTCCGGAATATCCCTGGCTCCGGGTCCGGAAATGAACGGTCAGCGCGGCAATGCCCAGTTGCTCGAGCATGCGCGCGACGTCCAGAATCACGATGGAATCGGCATCCCAGCCGAGTCGGGTTTTGACGGTTACCGGCAGCGTGGTGCCCCGCTGGACCGATCTGACCACCGTTTCGAATTTTTTCAGGTCCCGCAGGAGACCCGCGCCATCCCCACGGTGGGCGATCTTTTTCACCCAGCAGCCGCAGTTGATATCGATCCAGTCCGGACCCATGGCCTCGGCCTGGCGCGCGGCCTTTTCCATGGATTCCTCGAAGGAACCGTAAATCTGTATGGCGATCGGGTGTTCATCCGGGTTTATGGCCAGTTTTCGGCATTCCCGCGCCACGTTGCGGACAATGGCTTCGCAGTTGGCGAATTCCGTCCACAGCAGGTCCGCCCCGAAACGCCGGCATAATTTACGGAAGGGCGGATCCGAAACGCTTTCCATGGGAGCCAGGCACAGGGGATGGCTGATTTCGATCGCTCCTATCCGCACCGGGAGGGGTCCTCTTCCGACGAAGGTCGGTCATTCTGGCTTCCGTTTCCGTTCCCCGCGCGGGCGCATTGCCGCACGTCGTGAGAAATGCGCATGGCGCAGAATTTGGGACCGCACATGCTGCAGAACGGATAGTCTACCTCTGCCGAGTTCCGGAAATCTTCCTGGTGCAGTTCCCGGGCTTTCCAGGGGTCCAGCGACAGGGCATACTGATCGCCCCAGCGGAATTCGAACCGGGCCTTGCTCATGGCGTTGTCGACCAGTTGCGCGCCTGGAATTCCCTTGGCCAGGTCGGCGGCATGGGCGGCGATTTTATAGGCCACCACGCCTTCGCGGACATCCTCTCGCCGGGGCAGTCCAAGGTGTTCCCGGGGGGTCACGTAACAGAGCATGGCCGTACCCAGGGATCCAATGATGGCCGCGCCGATGGCGGAAGCGAAATGATCGTACCCGGCCGCGATGTCCGTTACCAGGGGGCCAAGGGTGTAAAAGGGCGCTTCATGACACCATTCCCGCTGGTTGAGCATGTTGCGCGCGATCAGGTGCAGGGGGATGTGCCCGGGTCCCTCGTTGATGACCTGGACGTCCATTTCCCATGCCCGGCGGGTCAGTTCGCCCTGGACGCGCAACTCTTCGAACTGGGCCCGGTCATTGGCATCGCGCTGAGATCCCGGGCGCAAGCCGTCCCCGATGGACACGGTGACGTCGTAGGCCGCCAGGATTTCACAGATTTCGTCCCAGTGGGTGTACAGGAAATTTTCCTGGTCGTGGGCCTGGCACCACCGGGCCATGACCGAGCCCCCCCGGCTCACGATGCCCGTCAGGCGCGCCGCGGCGTCCGGGATGATATCCCGCAACAGGGCCGCGTGAATGGTTACGTAGTCCACGCCCTGTTCCGCCTGTTCGATGAGCACGTCCCGGAAAATCTCCCAGGTCAGGGATTCGGGGACACCGCCTACTTTCTCCAGGGCCTGGTAAATGGGCACCGTTCCGACCGGCACGGGGGCGTGACGCAGGATCCATTCCCGGGTTTCGTGAATGTCCCGGCCGGTACTCAAGTCCATCACGGTGTCGGCGCCCCAGCGGATCGCCCAGAGCATTTTTTCCACTTCTTCACCGATGGTGCCCGCCATGGCGGAGTTTCCGATGTTCGCGTTGATCTTGGTCAGCAAGGCCGCGCCGATGCCCATGGGCTCAAGTTCCGGGTGATTGATATTGGCGGGGATAACCATGCGTCCCGCGGCCACCTCATCGCAGATCCACTCCGGGGTAATCGTTTCCGGGCGGGACATGGTGCCAGGATGCTGTTGCCGGATAGATTCGGGAATATGTACCTGGGCGGCCAGCAGGTTTTCCCGGATGGCCACGAATTCCATTTCGGGCGTGATGATGCCCCGGCGGGCGTAGTGCCGCTGGGTAACCCGGTGTCCGGGCCTGGCGCGCCGGACTGTCCGCGCGATTTTTAATCCCCGGCAACTGCCTTCAGGAATGGTCCGGACTGGTTCGGTATCCCCGCGCTGGTCAATCCAGGAAGTTCTGAGGGCGGGCAGTCCATGGCCCAGTTCCACGGTGACATCCGGGTCGGTATAGGGCCCGGAGACGTCGTAGACCCGGATCGGGGGATTATCTTCCACGGTATTTCCCTGTCGGTCCCGCGTGGGGGACAGCATTATTTCCCGCATGGGAACCCGGATAGTGGGATCCGATCCTTCCAGGTAGGTTTTTCGGGACTGGGGCGGATATTCCCAGGTTAATGCCGCGGATTCAGTCAAGGGTGAAAACGGTGTGCTTTGCCGTGTCATGCGATGACTCCTGAAAAAAGAAAGCGGTAAAACGAAGGTAGTTTACCATACTGAACAGAACATGAGCACACCCAATACCGTCACCTGATCCCGTACGTTTTCAGAGGTTCGGGTTACTCCTTCGGCAGCAACCGGTAGTTCCAGCGGCGATTGGGCGCGCTGTCTCCATGAACGCCCAGCACGGAAACATCGCCGTATCCAGGTATGTTATCCGCCCAGTGGAAATCG